>QGNH01000209.1_pt1 | contig 17623 bp, 15 predicted proteins | sample 1735481 | NCBI WGS metagenome assembly QGNH01 (sample SAMN09239004, study PRJNA386568) | Viral metagenome, whole genome shotgun sequencing project.
AAATACTCTCACGGGCGGTATATAGAATATGACGAATGTCATATAGAATACATGACGAATGTTACGTGTAACCGTCATGTAACGGTGCTATTATGACTGTGCGGGCTAGTTCCCCGCAAAAAGGATGAGAAAATGTTCACACTTCAGACAGTCTTTGGTACGGTATCATGCAACACGCAAGAAGAACTCACTACTCTGTTAGCGACACTTGCAAAGCTACCCGCCGTCCTTGTTACCGCCCCGGTGGTAGCACTCGCGGAAGTGTCGCCCGCCTATGTGGCAGAGCACACTGTCAAGGCGACAGGTAAAAAGGCGACAGGTAAAAGTGACGGGCACACCAGTAAGTATACCGTTGAGGGATACGATACCATAGGGCGGGATGGTAAACATGACGTAAGCGGATATGATACCTTCACGAACAACCTGCAAGGCGCGCAGAATAAAGCGTTTCGTGACGGGCTGAAAGAAGCAGTAAACGCTTACTGGCAACCAACTGGCTGGAAGATACCCCACGCGAAAGACGCGAAACCGTTTGGGAAGGTCGCTTTGCAAGCTTTATTCGACAAGCTTGCGCAATAGCATAGCGACATCGTAAGTAACACTAAGGCAGGTCACTAATCTGACCTGCCTTTTTTGTTGTCTGTTGGTCGGTTTGTTTCGCTATTTACGGGCTGATTGCGGGCTGATATGCAATCGCCCGTTTACGCTTTACAGCCAAACCAAACAACACGTAAGGCAGGCAGGCATTACATGACAGGCAGGCAGGCAGGCAGTAAGCTTGTCATGGTATAAGGCAGGCAGACAGACGCAGAACAAACGACAACAAACACACGGTGGTGGTGATGATGGTGGTGTTGTCTGGTGGTGTTGGTGGTTGGTGGTGTTGGGGTTCCCTCTCGCGCAGAAATCCACGCATTTTTTTCAAATTGTGGTATAATCACCGTCACGTAACGGTCACACTATGACACACTTACTGCACCCCGGACTACTGCACTCTTTCACTCTCCCTATGGATAGGGAGCATTATGTAAGATTTTACGTTTGGGCTTCTAAGAAAGACATGCAATCCGGTAACAGTAATCTAAAAGATAAAGACTATCTAGGCTCTGCTACTGGTAATTACTTCGGCCATGCTAATGGAAGAATTGCTATTCCTAAAAGATTTGGCGAAGTGCATTTGGTAAAAGAATATCTTAGTGCTAGAATTGTTGCACACGAGATAAACCATTTACTTACCTATTGGGCTGATGCTCATTCTTGGATGCCCATGGCCCACGATGAACAGTTGGCTCGCTTGTGCGGTGAATTGCACAGGCGGTTTTGGAAGGAGATTTATAAGTATGGATTGGCTCGGAACTGAACCAGAGAAACCGCATGTAGATATTGTACCTAAGCCCCGCAAGAAACACGGCCATGAGTTTACCAAAGATAACGCTCAGGAAATGGCTAGGCGGAGTGTTGAATCTAGGAGAGCGGCTATTGAGCGTGGCGTACAGGAGGGAGTAAATGCTGTTATCAAGCGGTTTGACGAGACTGGTAAAATTGTCATTCCGCTTAGTACCACCCACGAAGCCATTACGGAAGTGTGGAAGAAATTCGTTGAACTCTACATGGGTTCAAAAGACTTACGCTACATGACCGAGGCGACCCGGCTAATCAACGAAGCGGTTGGCTTTACTGCCAAGGAACCTGAACACGCCGCCCAGGGTGGTCTTACTCTGGCTGACTCGAATGTGATTTTTCAAATTTTTAATCTCGACCCCAATCATCCAATGTCCCCCCAAGATGTGATTGATGCCAACTTTAGATGAGATTCTGGTCAATAAAGAATATGTAGATTCTCTACCCAAGGAGCAGAAGCAAGCCGCTCTGCTTGCCGCCGCCGCTGTTCGGGCTAGAGACTTGCCATTTAGCCCGGAGGGGTTTGGCTTTTTCTACTTGTGCGGTACTCATCATAAGTTACCTCCCTACGCTAAGAACGATTGGGTTCCGGCTCTTTATCAAGCCTACCTAGACCACACTGGCGTTCTGCTGGATGCCTTTCGTGGAGCTACCAAGTCTACAGTTATCTTCTGGTGGGTTCTGTACGTGCAGGGGAAACGTCCAGTTGGTTCCACTAACCTAGTTCGTATCAATGACTCAGCCGCCGCCGAAACAGGCAACGCTATGGCGGAAATCATTGAGAACTCAATGACTTGGAAAACCATCTTTCCGAATGTCGTTCCTGACAAGAGCCGCAGTTGGTCTACCGAGGGCTGGAACGTAAAAGACATTAGTGTTGATTATTCCAGATGGATTGAAATGTGTATTGCCGACCATATTGGCGAGCCGTCCATCCTGACCGCTGGTATCACTTCTGGCAATCATATTGGTAAGCATCCGTCGAATGGTTGGTACTTCGATGATTTCCACGATGAGGAGAATACCCGCTCAGTCAGGGAAATGCAGAACATCGTAGATACAATCCAGAAGAATATCATCCCGACTTGGAACAGGCCAGAGGGCCATCCGACCCTTGCCGGTGCGTGTACTCTCTGGAACGAGAAGGACGGTTATCATGCGCTACTTGCAACGGGAATATTCAAGCACATCAAAACCCCCATCTTCACTCTTGACCCCACTTCGGATGTTATCTATACGGGTATTACTAATAAAGGCGCGAACATTCGCCTTGCTTGGCCGGAAGCGTTCCCGGTAGATAAGATTGTCGAAATTGAAGCAGAGAACCCGGTCTGGTTCCCGGTTATGTATCTCTGCGACCTTAATGCTCTCAAAGGTACAATTCTAAAAAAGGAATGGCTACATGAATACCCCGCAGAAAAAATTGGTGAAAGCTGGCCCGTCTACTTTGGAATTGATTTTGCCTCCACTGACGACAAGTTACCCAATAACAAGCGAGATTACTTCGTTTTGGCCGTGGGGAAGGCCATCCCCGGAGGGGGTGTTGTACTTGTGGATGGGTTGCGAGGTAAATTTCCGTCCTCCGACAGCATGGGACACATCCAAGCCTTTGCCGCCAAATATCCATCACTAGACGTTATTGGTCTTGAGAAATGGGGAAAAGGGGAGACTTTCAAGGACTTTTTGATTTATAATACAAGACTACCAATTGTTCCGTGTCCTTTTCAGGGACAACCAGTGAAATCTAAGGGACAGCGGTACGAAGCAGAAGGCGGATTGGCTCCTTTATTTACCAAAGGAGATTTGTGGGTTTCTTCCGACCTGCCCGAAACTGAATTTGGTCAGGCGTTTGAAGATGAGTGGATTGGTTGGGACGGCATGGCCTCCAAGACAGGCAACGACGATTGCTTGGACGGAGTGTACTGGATGGCCTATATTGCCCAAGGACACTTAACTGGTGGTTCAGTATCTTCTTCTAGCCGAAAAAAGAGACAGGGAAGCCCTTACAACGCTTTTACCAAGGTGCGCTGACCGTTTGGAGATATTATATGGCAATAAATGATTATGTAGCAATGGCGATTGACATGGTAGCGGCAGACAATGACCGCGATAAGATGTTCGAGGCTATTGACAATATGTGGCATGGCGAATGGGAACTTCCTGCCGCCCTTCAGCACAAATCAGACATGCGCGAGGCAATTGACCTTTCTCCGCACGATGCCTTGAAGTCTGGTGTGGCTATTTTGTCTACCAGTATGCCGCATTGGGAAATTCAGCCTATGCAGGACAATGAACAGGAGCGGGACAGAGTAAAAGACTATGCCTATGCCATTGCTTTTAACTTCCGCAGGATGAACCAAAGAGGCAAATCTTCTGTTTTGTCCGATATGGTGATGAGTTGCCTTAGATACGACTCGGTAGCTGTCTGGTTGGATTATCTTCCATACCAATTCAAGGGTAAAACTTTGACTTTGCGACAGAAACACGCTCTACGGGATGGTGATTTTGCCGCTTTAGTCAAAAATCCACGAACAGTTCATATCCAAGATGATGCCTACGGGCCTAATACAGTCTTATTGACCGAGAATGTTACTGCCAAAGAGGTAATAAGTAAATGGGGTGCTAGGGCCATAGACCTTCAAACAGCCATGGAGGGCATGAAGGATACCGGAGTTCAGAGAGTGGTCTACAACGAACTCATGCTTTATGAAAAAGACCAGATTAAACGGGTAATTTGGTGCAGTATGGCCGGAAATGACACTCTCACTACCGGCCAGCAGAACGCCGAATTTGTCATTATGGACAAACCTATTGATACCCCGTTTATGCCATGGATTGTGGCTGTAGGAGGCTCCAATCTTGAGTCGGAGCCAGAGTATTCGGTTCATCCTATGCTTGGTTCGCTCTACAAGACCCACAAATGGGAAGATTTGAACTCCTATCAGTCCATTTTACAGTCAGAAATCGTCAAGTATGGCCGAAGCCCCCGAATTAAAACTACAACTCCTAGTGGCGACGGGGTTACTATTGACTACGAAGATGGAACTACTGTAACGTTACGTAACGGTGAAACAGCCGAGCCGTTTCAGCCTACCCCGATTGACCCCAATATTTCAGGATTGGTAGACCGTGTTAGGGCAGAAGTTAGCTCAACTACCCTTCCGCGCATCCTACAGAACCCTGAATTTGCTGGAAATACGCCTTTTGCGTCAATTAACGCCATGATTCAGACCGCTCTAGGTGGTTTGAACCCATCTAAGACGCTTTGCGAAGGTGCGCTCCAAGAAGTCGGTCTAAAAATGCTGGAATGGCTTCAGTTCGACAAGAAACCCCTTCTGGCATATCGAAATAACAACATTGTTACCGAGGGAAAGGGCGCTGGTTCCTTTATCAACATTCCATTTGATGAAATTGACCCTGAAAGTATCCAAATTACCTGTAATCTAACCGCCTCCGCTCCTACAGACTTCAACCAGAGAGTTCAGGCGGCAGTACAGCAAAATCAACAGCTTCATATTCCTCTGGCAGTTCTTAATGCTGAACTTGGCCGGGAAAATCCTGAATCTCTATTTGAACAGTGGGCGCAGGAGCAGTACGACCTGTCTACTATTCAGCAGGACATTCAGCTTACCGGCGCTCAACAGCAACAGCAGTTGCAGATAGAGGGCCAGCAAGCCGCCCAACAGATGCAACAGGAACAACAGCAAAATCAAGCTGTTGGAAATCAAACCATGGACTCTACCGGAATGAACCAGCCCGGTTCTGGAATGGACTCCAACGTTGGAGCGGGTGTACAGAACGTGCCCGGACAAGTAACTAATCCTCCGGGTGCGGCGGCTGGCAATCCGGGGGCAGGTTCTAGGGAACTAGCCTCTGGACAAGATAGAACAGGAGCGGCGATTGCCTCGATACCACAATGATTACAGACCTTTTGGAGGCCAAGTGATTACAACCAGACAGATAAACATTATGAAGGTCAATGCTCAACTCAAGTTGTTCAAGATGAAATTGTGGCACGCTAAAAAGGAGAAAACAAAATGACCCTTACTCCCTTTCAGGCCGCAAATCCATATAATAGAGTTGTGGTTGACCAGTATGGGAATACTGCCGCCGACCTAGCCAGAACTGGTGGACGCCGTACCGACACTCCCGGCGACCAGTGGTATACAGTTAAACAGGGAGACAGCCCTGCAAGTATCGCAGGAAATATTTATGGCGACCAGAGAATGTTTGCCGATATTTTGGCGTACAATGGTAATTCTCCATTAAGACCCGGTATGAGAATTTATCTTCCGGCTCAAAGGAAGAACCCCGGTGTTTCCGACTTAACTGCCGCGGCTTGGGGCATGGCTACGTCTGGACAGATTGCGAAAGCCTACGATAAGAGTACACTTGATTTGGGGGCCAATGGAAAGATGAATTGGACTCCGTGGACTCAAGGGCAGACCGGAGTTACCCAAGGAAAAACCAATCGTCAGGCCGCTTACGATGTTTACAATGGAAAATACAAGACATTGGACGAGGCGTTGGCCGCACAGACGGGCGCAAGTGGGATTACCGGAAAAGCGCCTACCAATCCGTTACTTAATAACGCCAATCCGTATAAAAATTATCAAAAGTTTAGAAACGCCGATGCCGCGTCTATGGCAACACTAGGAAATAATACTGGTATCAATGCCAAGATTTCTAAGACAGAGAACGCTCAAGGTCTTTCTAATCAGGCCGCATACAATAAAGCCCATGCTCCTAGTCCATTGGCGGAACCTAATTTGAGCCGAGCGGCGAATAACCCCGGCGTACAGTCACCAGTTCAGGTACAAAATAACGCTCAAAATCACTTAGTTCCACCTACTTATGGGCCACCCGCACCCGGAAATACAATGGGGCTAACGCCGCAGGATACTCGCGCGGCAAGTTACGCCAGAAGCCACCCAAATCTTGTCAATGCAACTCCGTCAACTCCGGGGGTTCCCGTTGGTATTCAACAGTTAGGACAGTTCTTAGGAATTGGCGGCGGAAATAAATCCGTTATTGCCCCAACTCCCACTGTTTCTCCTAATGCGGGCAGAGTGTCTTCTATTGGTAGTTTATTTAACTCCGTATTGAATGGAGTAAGCCCTAATTCTATTGCTAGTCAGTATAGTGGAGTTACTTCTGGTGGAAATACCGCCGCCGCCGCTTCTCCTGCGGCATTAGTTACTTATGGGCCTCCTCCCCCTCCCGCTTCTTCAATGTCTGCTGATGTAAAAACTAAATTTGATGCCCTAAGCGGTAGCGACCCTACTAAAGTGCCAGCGGAACTTACTCAATCAGATGTTGCCGCCATTGCCGCCGCATCAAATACAGACCCGGTTGCTTTAATTACAACTTTGGCCTCTCATGGCCTGAATTATGCACTAAATCCTAAAACAAATTCGTATACACTTACACCATTGTCTAGTCCAGCCGCATATACTGTCCCTGATGATTGGTGGCCGGGGATGTTGGGCTTGAATGAGAATATTAGATATTATCAACAGTCGTCTACTTACACAGGCAGAACTATCACCCCGAAGGGCGGTGGTGGCGGAGTAAGTGATTCTATGCCATACGGCGGAACTATTAACTTTACAGGATAATTATGTTACCTATAAATCCAACTGGCTTTTTAGCTCCTCCAAAGCAGGATGCCGGAACTCCTGCAACTCCAATAGCCCCTACTGGATACTTGGCTGGCCCACAACAACAGGCTCCCGTACCCGCTCCTACGACTCCGCAGACGCAGGTAGCAAATCCGGCTGTCATGCCACGGGCATTACCATACATGGCAATTGGCTGGACGCCCAAGGGCGACCCGTACTATGGGGATGGTCTGGTTGGATGGGCTAGAAAGACAGCTTCGCAGTTTCTAGACCCTACGGCTCTATTTGGTTCTGATTTGACGCCTGACCCGAAAGACCCGACCAAACAAATTACTGTTTTGCAGAAGGTTGGGGTAAATCTTCCTAATACACCGTTACAAAACGGTGAGATTTTGACTCCCGAACAACAGAAGACGCAAGACCAAGGGAATTTAGGCGGCCTTGGCAAGACCTTACAAAGTTGGCCCGATTTACTAAAGGAAGACCCCGGAAAGATAATCCCGGCCAATATTGGAGTATTGGGAGGTGCTTTACAGACAGCCGGAGCGGTTATTGGGCTTCCAGCGCAAGCAATCAGGCGCGTTTTCTCGGCTGGATTTGCGTATAAAGACCTTCCAGCTTTACAGCAAATGTTCCCTAAGATGACATTCTCTCAGGCCAATACTATATATCAGAGTGGCGACCAGATGGTTTATACAGGCGCTTTTAGTGCCTCCGCTCGATATGAATATGTCCGAGAAGTAATGAGCGGGGTTCCTCCGGCCTTCGCAGTTGAAAAGAACGTCAATCCGTGGATAGATGGGGCTTTCGGTATTGCAATTGACCCTATGTGGCTGGTTGGCGGAAACGCAACCGAAGGCTCTAAAGCTATTTCGGCGGCAGATGATTTTACTAAGGTCGCTAGTTCTACTCTTTCTAAGGTAGTAGACGAAACTGGACACTTGAATGACGAAATGTTAGTTGGCGACGGTCTTCAAAAAGTTGCCGCAGAAGTAAAAAATATCTTCAGGCCCGAAGAAGCCCCGGTTGCTCAAACTGCAATCCAAAAAGTAGGGCATTTTCTATTTGGAAACATTGACGATAAGACTATTTTTCAAAAGATGATTGAGCCTGTTGCTACGGCTAAGGCCGATATATTCTCTACTAGAGTGAATGAAGTTGGAAAGATTGTTCAGGGAGCCTATAAAGACAACCCCGAAGAAATTGGACGGGTTATTTCCAGTATTTTAACTTATGGAAAAGGAACTGATGAAGAAATTGCTGCTCACGCTTTACCTTTATTACAAGATAAGGTCGGTCAGGTATTATTTTCTAATGCTGGACAGGACTTTCAACGCACAATAGTAAAGTTGGCTGGCGACGACCCAACCGCCCTCATAGACAAAATTACAGAGTTAGGCGCAAAGGGCGACGGTGGTGAAGAATTAATGAAATTCGTTGCAGACAAATTCCAGAAAGTTGCGGATGAACTCTATCCGTCTGTTAATGATTTACAAAAAGCCTCCGAAGCGGTAAAAGCTGGTTCATCTTCGCCTAATCTTGTTAAGATGGCGAAACAGTTTGATGAACTAAATCCAATTGTCAAGAGATTCAACGCAGTAAACGACTTTCTTCTGCATAATGTATTCTTCGGCAAAGGTTGGGCTGACTTAAATTCGTTCTTTAGCGGCATTTATATGGGACTAAGCCCTGCTTACGCCATGAGAAATGCTATACAGAACTCCGTGGCTATTTTTGCAGACCAAGGCATAGCTACAGGCGTAAAGTCGATTGCAATTGGCCTTGAAGAAACTGTTCGTGGTATGGTTGGGGCAAAAGAAGGCTCTTTATTTGCCAAACAGCTTGCCAAGACCGAGGAATTGTTCGGTGGGAGCCTTGAAGGAACTAGGGCGCTGGCTGGCTTGGGCATGGCCGACCAAAATGTTGCCGAAGGCACTTCATTAGTAAAGAAAATAGCTACTATAGGCACAAGAGGGGGGCAGGAAGGAGAGAAAGGTGCTTCTTTGGCTGTTTGGGGGGACGTATTCGAGAAAGAAATGTACAACGCCGCTCGGCATGGTGGCATACCAGATATGTCTATACTTAATGACGCCGGTATGCCAAAAGATATGACCGACGACTTGTACAATATCATTATGAGAAACCATCTTGATATTACCAAGTCTCTAAAAGTGTTCCGTGATGCTTCTGCGTCTGGTGCGATTGAGTCTTGGCGGTACATGAACATTAATCCAGCATTGAAAGACTTCTTGAGCAATGCAACGGTCAATGAGTGGAAAACTTTCAGTGATTTGATGCTGAATAGTAAAACCGCCGCCGATTTTGAGGCTGGTGCAAATGCCCTAAAGAATGGATTTTCTGCCAAAGTCTTAGATGCAGTTTCAAAAGAAGCGGTTACTATTTCAGATGATGTAGAAGTTCAAAAAGCAGTGAAAGGTCTTGAGGACGCTTATCACGACTTGACTGGGAAGGTCTATGACCAGCAGACCGACACGACCGGAGCTATGATAACTTCGGAAAGAAACCTTCGCACAAACGTAAAACAGATTGTAGATAGAGTTCGCCTTACACTAACGTCTAGATTGCGCGAAATAGCAGGTAACGAACAGGCCGCACAATTAATTAACGAGAATAGTACAAAGTACAATTCAATTGTCAATGACTTGGGACAAGAATTGTACGGTGTTCAGGGTAAGGCAAATGATATGTCCAGAAGTCTTACCAAGGACTTGTCTGGAAATAAGATTTCTCTGGCAGGTGCGGCAAAGGCCGTGGAGAAGTTCGCAAAAGACAATGAATTAGTTGCCCCTAAGTTAGATTTGACTGATGTTCAGTCTTTGAGGGATTCTCTATGGACTTGGTATCATCAGGCCATGAACCAGCACTATTTGGACTACTCGATTGCCTATAAAGACAGGCTTTGGCAGGAGTGCGTCGCTCCGTTGGCCGATGCTGTCTATCAAGGAAAGCCATGGACTCCCGAACAGATGTTGCAGGATTATGAAATGTCTGGTTTGACGAACAGTCTTGCTAAGTCAAATCAAGACTTGGAAAATATCAAGGCGCTCAATGAAGCCAAAACCCTCGCAGACTATACAGGCAATCACGAACTAATTGGAGCAGATGCCGTTGCTCCGCTGGATACGGGTGCAAAGCCGCTAAATGATGTTCATGCCAAAAATCTATTTGCTCTATATCCAGACTCCAATGGAAATGTATATATTTTAGATAATGCCGGAACCGTAGATGCAACTAAGTTAACTCCGGGACGCCCTCTCGATGCGGGGCCATTGAAGCCCGGAGAAAAACCCGGACAGATTTTGATTACTCCAGATAAACCCGGTGAGACTGTAGCAGACCTTGTTCAGAAAATTCCAGAAAAGTCTCGTAATGAGATTTTGGCTCAATCAACAGGTGGAAAAGCCGCGGCTATCGCCAAAGAAGCACCGTTAGGTAACGGTGGCGCTCCTGTAAAGATTGTTCAACCTAAAAACGTTGATAGGATTGCTCAACTCGAAGCACAGGTCAAAGCACTTCAAACAGACTCTCTTACCAGTCTTCCTCTTTTTGATAAAGACCCGTCAATAAAGGCTAATGGTAAGTATTTTGGGTTTATAGATTTACGTGGTGCAACTCCGATAAATGATACGCTTGGTCATGCACAAACAGACCAGATGTTTGCTAAATTTGCAAGTGATTTTAAGAAATCTGCCGAGGAAGCTGGCTATTTAGCGACTAGGGCGCATGGGGATGAATTTATCGTCGTGGCTGATAGGGCAGACCCGCAAGGTATGGAAAAATTTTTATCTGATTTCCAAGATAAATGGAAACAGGCCGTTGTCGTTATGAAAGATGAAAATGGAGGTACGCATGTTAAACAAGGATTCGATTTCTGGTCAGGGCATGGAGCAACCACCGAAGCCGCCGACGCGGGAGTGGTTGCCGCAAAATCCGAATTTAAGGCCGCAGGAGGCGTCAAAGGAAGTCTCCCCGCAGGACTTACAGACCTCAAACCCGGCGAACCCGGATACGCCGAAGCAGTTGCCGAGTACGACAAATTACACGGTAACGTCGGTGTTTCTGCCGGGGGAGGAGGGGTATCAGGAAATGTTGAAAATGTTGCAGGAGGAGCAGGGGCAACAGTAATTCGCGCCGCTCCGCAAGCATTAGAGACTATGCCTAGCCCTTCAAGGGTTCATTCCGAGCAACTTGATGAAATGACCGCTGTATTTGACCAAGAAGTAAAGCGGATTACCGACAATTGGGGTAAGACTACCAAGACGTTTGGCAATTTACCGCCAGATGTAGAGTCTAAATTGGCTGATTGGGAATTGGAAGCTGGCAGAAGAATGACAGTAGCCAAAGCCTCTGCCATGAAATACGCTGACTATGCCAGAGATTTTGCTCTGCATAATTATGCCGGAAAGACTTATCTTGATAAGGCACTAGGGTTTATTTATCCGTATCAGTTCTGGTACAGCCGTTCTTACATGAACTGGATGAGTCGTATTATTGCTCGCCCGGAAATTATGATTGCTTACCAGAAATATCACAACATGGTTGCACAAGCTCATGCGGGTATGCCCGATTGGTGGAAATACAATCTCTCTACCAACGACCTGCCCGGAATGAATAATTCCAACCCGCTTTACTTCAATCTTGAGGCTTCTTTGAACCCAATGAATGGACTTACCGGGGTTGATTTCAACGACCCAAACAAGAGAGTGAATTGGTGGACAAAGGCTATTGACGACCTGAATAAAGGTGGCCCTACCCTATTTACTCCTATCAATTGGGCTGTTGCCGGTGCGCTGTATTTACAAGGACAAAATGATGCCGCAGTTCGGTGGGCCGGAAGGCTTATTCCACAAACTGCCTTCTTGAAGTCAACTGCCTATAAGTTAGGAATCAAGACGGCCATTCCCAATAACGAATTAGACCCATTTGTGCAGTTCTTCTCTGGTGGACTAGACCCTTACGAGCGCAGGCGGGTGGGCAGGGCATTAGGTACAATGATAGACCAAGGGCAGACCACCCCGGAGGCCGCTATTGATGCGGCTCATTCTCAAACCGGCCCATTATGGGATAGTGCCGTAGCCGTGTCGCAAGACCAGAGAGCCGGAAGTAATCTAGCTTCCATGTTCGCCGGTGTTGGTTTGAAAGGAAGATTGGAGTCCGACCAGCAAATTGATAAGTTCTACAATGATTACTTCAATTTGTGGAACATGAAGGATAGTATTTCCCCTGACCAATTTGATACGTCAATGGGACAACTTCGTGTTCAATATCCGTGGATGGATGAAGTCCTTATGTCCAGAAAACCGGATATTCAGAGGGACTCTGCTTTGGCCTACGAAACAATGTCTCGTATTCCTCCGGGTCAGAAGTCTGAAATGGATAAATTGGTTGGAATTGACGACCTTATGACGCCTTTCTATGACTCAAAGGGCGACTTATCCAAGATGGCTCCTACTGACCAGAAAAGATTTATGTCTGGTGTTATGGATATGGCGGCTGTTCTGAAAATTCCTGACGACGCAACTGCCGCAGAATACACCCAAGCTACCAATGCCTACGGAGACATGACCGCCGCTATTGCTCAAAAATTTGGCTCCAATATTACTGCCGAAACCAACTCGTACTATTCTCAACCGGATTCTCAGGCCAAGTCCACCTATATTTTACAGCACCCGGAAGTCCAACAGGCGATAGATTTCAAACAGCAATTAGTTCTGTCTAATCCGCTTTTGAATAAGTATTATGGTGGCATTTCTACTCTTGAGCAGTTCTACACCAATCAGATGTACGATACTCTTGACAAGAAATATCCCAACGCCGCGCAGGAGTGGAGCGTATACGATGCACTAGATACTAAAGACGCGGCGGTGTACAAAAAATCTCATCCAGATATGGTTTCTTACAACGCATTGAAACAGACTTTATCTGATAATATGACTAGGGCGATTGCCGGTCTTAGTTCCCTAATTCCAGACACCCCGCAAGCCGCAATTCGTACTGATATTGGTACGCCAACGGCAAGACAGCAGGAAATTGTTAATTCTCAACAGGCCCAACCTACTACTACTTGGCCTGAATATCAGCAGATGTTAGGAGGCCCACTTTCACAATTAATCGTAGATTACTTCACTGATGGAAAGCCGCTACCTTATGCGGCAAACACGCAAATGGATTATTATGCCCAAAAGTTAGGCGCATACGACGGAAGGGAATTACTTCAAGAGATTGGAGCCTCCCTATTTCAGAAGTGACCATCACGTAACGGTCAAACTATGGTATAATGCAAATGATTGGAGATTAAAATGACAGAAGAAAATACAGCGGTGAGCGAACAGAAACCCACGGAAACCGTCTTGCCAAAGCCGGTATTTTCGGAGAAACCTGTTGCCAGCCCTACATCGGTGTTCACGCCCGAACAGATTGCACAACTTTCACCACTAATTGAGCAGATTGCCGAGCGAAAAGTTCAGTCAGTAAAGGACTCTCGCATTTCAAAGGTAGAAAAAGTCTCGAAAGGTTTGATGGATGTTGTGGCAGACCTAAAAGCCAAAGGTGTTGCAATTCCGCCCGAATTGGAGACTCAGTATCAAGTTGAGTCTACCGTCGAAAGGATGCTTGGTCAAAGGTCTGTTACTGCCGCCCCGGAGAGTGGCATCCCCGAAACGCAGGTCAGTCGGACGAGCGACTTCAACATTGCAGAAGAATTAAAGCAACTTGAACTGGACACTAACAACCCACAAGTTTTATCTTTGGTTAGTGACTTAGGAAACGGCAAGTTTCGCAATCCAGACCACTTTAGAGCCGAAGCCGCAAAACTAGCACTACACTTGTCCAGACCGACTGAATCGTCTGAAACCCTCGCTACACCGATAAATGGTAAGCCAGAAGGGAAACCAGACCTCATGGTGCAATACAAGAAGGAAATCGAGCAGAATAAGGGAAATATCAGAAAGATTTCTGATATTCAGGCTCGGTATCGAAAACTTGGGTTGCAAGTATAACAAATAAAAGGAGCCTATAATGGCTAACTTGGCAAGTCCTCTGACTACCTACTCGGACTCCGTTCCGCAGAAACGTGTAGTCACCGATATTATCAGCTTGATTGACCCCTCCGACGACCCCATGGTCAATGACCTTGGCGGTCTGGATGGTGCGTCAGACAAATTTGAGTTCGTCAACACTCCCGGTAAGGTCGTTGAGTGGCTGACCGATACTCTGATTGGCCTGACAGGGAACCTCTCGGTTTCCACAACCGCAACCGTAGTCTCACTGACGTTCTCCGATGTTTCCAACTTCCAAGTTGGCGACATTATCTTAGTGGACTCGGAATATATGTGGATTTCCGCCGTAAGTGTGGCGAACTCCACCGGGACTGTAACCCGCGGCTTCAACGGCTCGACCACTGTTTCCCATGCGGCTTCCGCTGGTATTACGAAAGTTGGTCAGGCACGTATTGAAGGTGCAGATTCCGACCCGATTGCTTTCACTGGCCGAACCACCACCAGCAACTATTCACAAATCTTCCAGCAAGAGGTGAAGGTTTCCCGTACTCAGCAACAGATTACGCAGTACGGTATTGCTGATGAAATGGCCTATCAGGGCAACAAAGTTATTCCATCCCTCATGCGGCTGATTGAGCGCACGTTCTACCATTCAACTGTTGCCGCCGCCGGTTCTGCCTCAACCCCCCGCGCTATGGGTGGGTATCAGGCTTTCGTTACCACGAACAAGGTGTCCGGCTCAACTCTGGCTCAGAGCCAGTTTGAAGCGGCCATTCAGTCTGCTTATGCGGCTGGTGGATATGGGCCGTGGGATGCTTATTGCTCCCCGACCAATCTTAAGAAGATTAAGAACTTCTACGATACTTCTGCCTTCTTGAAGGTTGCTCGCGACGAGAATACCGTCGGTATGCAAATCGAGAAAATCCTGACTCCCTTCGGCGAGGTCAATCTTGTCCTTGACCGTTGGGCAAAGGATACCGAGATTCCGCTTATCGACCCGCGGCATTGCGGATGGCTGACCATCTACCCGTTCACCCAAGAACCCCTTGCAAAAGTGGGCGATTATGACCGGGCAGAAGTCGTCGGTGAATTTACCCTGTGCTTGCGTCAGAACGGCGCTCATGCCATCCTGACCAACGTTTCATAATGAGGCTGAAATGAGGGAGGGTGTAGACCACCCTCCCTGACCGTTACGTAACGGTGGAAAGGAAAATATGGCTCAGATGGGTACGACTCCTGTGTTCGCATGTAAACATTGTGGGAAACCTGTAGCTATTACCCTGTCAACCACAGTAGACCCCGGGGCCGTTCTCTTAAGGGAATTTATGCAACATCTTCAAGATATTGCCATTTGTCCAGAGTGCCATAAGAAACAGCTTTGGTTACAGGCGCATGGGCAAGAGAGCGAGTTCAAGGTCAACCCGCGAGGGATAATTTACAACGTCATAGATAATTCTGGTATGGATTACTATGGCAGAAAGATGCGATAAAATGGCAAAAGTTAAGGTAGACATTGGTGTTCCGTGTGCCAACATGCAATCTTCTCAATGGTGGCTTCCGCTTATCAGTAATCTGTTGCAGGAAGCCTACGATGGCGAAACGGAGATTGTACATATTTTTGCGCTTCATAGTGCCTTACCTGATTACAACAAGAATCAGATTATTTCTTCTCAGGCTTTCAAGTATTTGTGGAACCCGGAAGAAAAGCACAGAGCAGAACTCACGGACGCTAATCGCAGTTCAATTTCAAAGAGGTTTTTAGATGGAGACAGTGATTATCTGTTCTTCATTGACGATGATACCGTTCCCCCGGTAGGAGCTATTACTAAGTTAGTCAGTCTTGCCAAACCCTTCGCTTCTGGCCTTTATTTCAACCCGGCATATCCGCATAATCCCATTGCGTATATCAAGAACGAAGGCGTAGGAACCTATCACGCTTTTTGGGGCTACGCTAAGGGGGCATTGACGCAGGTTGATGGCGTAGGAATGGGATGCACGTTAATCCATCGAAGTGTCTTCGAGAAAATTATGGAGGAACACGAAGTATTTCAGCGGCCTGATGGAAGTATTGTACCGATTCACAAGAGCAGGGTTCAAAATCGCAAGTTCCTTCCAGAAGGCAAGTTAAAAGAAAGTTATGTCAAAGACGGCTACCTGCACATGGGTATCCAAGAGTTACCGCATATTGAGCCAGAATTTGACAAACGGGCCTTCCCGTTCTTCGGTTTCGAGTATGGCCGGACAGAAGATTTGTTCTTCTGCGAACTTTGCGCCAATGTAGGCATTAGGCCATGGGTCGATACGACCATTCTTTGCACCCATTGGAAGAACCAACCCATTACGGAGAGTGACTATGAAATGATAGCCCATGCTCCTAACGTAGAAACCGAGATAGAGGAAACGAGGATATAATGATTCAAATTCTTGATGTTGGTAGTGCTGGCGGTAATGAAGATATGATTAAGAGTTATCTTGGAGAAGATGTTGAGTGGAAAATTACCCGTCTTGACATTAATCCAATTGTGAAACCTGATATTGTTCACGACATTACCCAACCACTTCCTGAACAGTATCGAGGACAGTTTGATATTGTGTTCTGCTCTCACATGCTGGAACATATGACCCGCAAGGAAGTTTTCCCGGCCATGCGTCACCTTATTTCCGGGGTAAAGAACCATGGTGAAGTTTACATCATTGTTCCTAGCCTTGAATGGTGCGCTCAACAGATTATCGAGCATAAAGACGGGCTGGCTGTTCAGGGGCTTATCTTTGGCGGCGAGAGACAGGATAACGAGTGGGATTTGCACAAGTCCGGCTGGACTCTAAATGCTCTGCGGCGCATGATGGAAATTTGCGGTATGATTATCAAACGAGCCTTTCAGTCAAGTATTCAGGTAAGCGTTGACGGAGGCCATTTCCCGGCTGTGCAGAATGTCTGCATTGGCGCAAGAGTTGACGAAATCAATCCTCCAAAAGAGGACGGAGAAACCGTAGAACCGAAACCTGAAAGAAAGTCTATTTTAGTCGAAAACTAGGAGTGTGAAATGGCAAAAAAGTGGAGTCCGAACAAAGAACATGCTGGTCAGGACAGTACCGCGGAGTCTTACGAGAATGGTGTATTGAGCGGCGCAAGGAGCGGTAATTTAGCCGTGACAAATATCAAAGGCGCTCAGAACATTAAGGGGAAAGGTAGCGAGGCTGGTCAGTCCCGACCAAACGCCCCTACTGGCAAACACGGTACGCCTACCCCCAAGAATAAAATTGGCAGACTTCCTACTACCACCAAGGTCAACGGTACTCAGGGTATTGGAGGTAAACATGGCTAAGATTAAAATCAAGGGAAGCGGTAAAGCTACTAAAAACTACGAACAGGGCGTTCGTGGCGTTGGTAGGCAGACTAGTATTCCGGGTGTCGAGGACATATGCGGTAAAGGTAGCGCAAGTGGCTCTCTATATCCGCCCTTGCCCAAAAAGACCACCGATATGACTAAGAAAACACCTGAAGTTCCGGCGGGTTGGGTTCACGGTCAGACAACTAAGACCCCGATGCCATGACAACTCTAGTCGGTCACGGTTATATTG
>QGNH01001415.1_pt3 | contig 17552 bp, 21 predicted proteins | sample 1735481 | NCBI WGS metagenome assembly QGNH01 (sample SAMN09239004, study PRJNA386568) | Viral metagenome, whole genome shotgun sequencing project.
GCAGCCGAAGCCTGGCGCGTTCATTTTCTACTTCCTGGGCGACCCGACCTTGTTGCTGCCGGGCGATTACCTGGTGGGCCAGGGTCCGCTGTCGGACCAGCCCAGCACCACGCCTGGGCAGACCGAGACCTACTTCGTGGGCGAGTGCGGCGGCGTGGAGCCGGCACTTCTGATTCGCTGCAACGCCACGATCAACATGCTGCGCCAGCCGGGCGAAAGCGCTTTCGGGAATGTCGGCTACATGGGCGACATCAAACCCAACGAAGTACCGCTGATGACCGGGTGGCCGGCGAGCGTGTTGCGCACCGGGCGCGCGGCGGCTGGCGCGACAAAGCTGGCGGGCGATATCGACATGCCGTGGTTCGATATCCTGCTGCCATTCTATACCGGCGTGAACCTGACCCAAGCCGATATTGCGGTGGACCAGACCGGGCGGCGGTTTCGGGTATCTGCTGCCGAGCAGACGCAAAGCGGTTGGCGGCTTCGCGCCATCGTGACAATGACCTGAGCCATGGCCGATCTGTCGGATGTTGAGAACGCCTTTGTTGCGGCGATCACCACGGCTGTCTACCCGTCCGGCACGAGCGGCGCGAGCGCAATAGGGGCGCCGTGCCGGATCGGGCGGGGCTGGCCGACCTCGGACCAGCTTGATACTGACTTGGCCGCCGGTAACGTGACGATATCGGTGTTCCCGCAAGCCGGCGGTGTGCGTAACACGGTCAAATACGAACGCTTCTGGCAGGTCGGAACCGCGGCCAGCCCGACATTGACGGTTTCGACCAACGAAAACGTGGTGACCTTCGCGGGCACCGGCGGCACGGGACAGATTGCTGGCGTGCTATGGCAGGGAATGCCGTTCGCGTATGTCGTGCAGGCGACAGACACGCCGGCCACGGTGGCATCGGCCTTCGCCGGCTACATCAGCGGGGCAAACGCCTCCGGTTCGGTCCTGACGCTTCCTGTGGGCGGGGATTACCCGTTGGCGGCGGTGGTCGGCACGAACACGATGAACGAGGAGATTGGCCGGGAAGAACAGGTGTTCCTCATCAGCCTGTGGTGCCCTTCGCCGGCGACACGGGATGCGACGGGCAGCATCTTGCAGCCGGCACTCCGGGCGATCGACTTCCTGACCTTGGCCGACAATTCAAGCGGTTGGCTGCGCTACCGCGGCGAGAGGGTCGATGACTTCCCGAGCAAGGATGCGTTGTGGCGGCGCGATCTGCTCTACACGGTGGACTATCCGACGAATATTTATCAGACCGCTGTGGATCTAATGTTCGCCGGTTTGACACTGAATGGCTCCTCGACGGTGCAATATGTCGTTGCTCCGTCTGCGTCTGCTTCGCCGTTGATAGGTGCCATTCGGTTCGACGCCTATTACATCGCCAGCAATACGGCGAACAGCATCAACAGCCAAGTGGCGGCGACCCTTTCGCCCGCGGCATACAATTACCGGCTGCCGTGGTTTGCGACGGTGACGGCGGGAGTAGCTTCCTGGCCGGCGGCTCCGCAATCGGTGATGGATGCAGAGATCGCCGCGGCGGCTTCGGCAGGGTTGGACTATTGGGCGTTCGATAGCTACCAGCCGACGGACGAAGAAACCGATGCGCTGACGCTCTATCTCAGCAGCTCGGTGCGCAGCCAGGTCGGGTTCTGCATGCTGGGGCAGTTCAGCAACTGGAACCTCGGCAGCGGCGCTCCCTACTCGGCGGCGGCGCAGCGCGACATCACGATGTTTGGCCAGGCGGGCTATGTGAAGGTGCTGGGGCGGCCGCTGTATTACGTGCTGGCCGCCGGCACCAATGCGCAGATGACGGCGGCGGTAGCGTGGATCAGGTCGCAGGCGACGGCGGCGGGATACCAGAACCCCTACATAGTGGCACTAAGCGGCGCGGCGCTGTCGCAATACAACAACGTATCCGGTTTTGCTTTGGCATGCGGCTTCGACGCCGCGGGCGCTTACTCCAATCCCGCTTTGAACGGCAGCGTTCAGCCATACAGCGCGCTGGTGACGGCGTCCGAGAACGATTGGACGCAGCGCAGCACGGCGGGCATGCCGATGGTGCCAACGGCGATGACGGACTTTGACCCTCGCCCACTGATCCAGAACCCGCAGCCTTTCTACGCGGTGCCGCAAGGGTGGAACCTCAACAATTACTATTCGCAGGGCACCGCGGCGCAGATCGCGCAGCATGTCGTGGACATGGTGTCCTTCATCAAGGCGAACCCCGCGGCATGCGCGGCGAACGTCGGGCTTATCTATGCTTGGAACGAGCTATCTGAAGGCGGCGCCGGCCTCATGCCAACCTATGGCTTGGGGCAGCCGAATGGAATTGTCGCGCGCGGAATCGCGCTGAGTGCAGCGCTGGCGGCGCTTTAAGGAGACATGATGGAACTGATTGTCAAAGCTCCGTGGGGCAACCGTCAGAAGGGCGACCACATCACCGATCCCGAGGAAATTGACATGGTGCTGAAGCATCACAGCGCTTTTGTCATCAAGATCGGGCGAGACAACTGGGTGGGGCCTGTCGCAGCCGTGCCCGACGAGCCTGAACACCTGTCCGAAGAAGGGGCGTAAACCATGGCAACCATTGTTCAGCAGGGGCAGGTCAACACCGCGGCATTGATTGTTCCGGGCGTCACGGTTCAGATCGTTCCTCCCAGCGTTCAGCAACTCAACGGCGTTGCCAGCAACATCATTGGCCTTGTTGGAACCGCGCAATGGGGACCGGCCAATCAGCCGGTGACCGTTGGCACGTACCAGCAATATGTGCAGAATTTCGGCAACCTCCAGGCACGGACCTACGACCTCGGCACGCCGGTCATGGTCGGCATTCAGCAAGGAGCGAACAACTTCAAGTGCGTGCGAGTGACCGACAGCACCGATGTCGCGGCGTTCGTGCAGCCTACCGCCGGGGCGATTGAAAGCATCTACAACCTGATCGGCGGCACGGGGTATTCGACCGGGCTGGGCAACACGATCTGCGTCGCCGGCACCGGGACCGGTGCGGTGCTGAAATGCACCTACACCAGCGGCGCGATCTCGGCCGTGGCAGTCGTCGCGGGCGGCACTGGTTGGGGAGCATCGGGCACGACGGCAACGGTGCTGTCGGGCAATACGACGTCGGGCAGCGGTGCAGTCCTGGCCGTCACGGTTACCTCTGGCGTCATTACCGCAGTCACGGTGAGTTCGGGAGGATCGGCTTACCCGACCGGGCCGACCCTGACGCTGTGCGGGCCGTTCACCAGTTCGGCCGGCTTGGGCGTGACCAGTAGCGGCGGCGCGATCTCGGCGCTGTTTATTACCAACGGCGGGGCGGGACTGACCACCAATCCATCCCTTGGTATCGCCGACAGCACGGGCACGGGCGCGTCGGCTTCGGTGAGCGTGAGCGCGATAACCTACACCGCGGCGCACACCGGCACCCTGGGCAACAGCATCACCATTCAGACTTCGCCGGCGACCAATCCGACTGGCACCACGATGAAATTGATCGTGGCGTGTCCCGGCCTGAACACCGAGATTTTCGACAACATCGTCGCGCCGACCGGTCAAGCGATCTGGGCAACGCTGGCCGCCGCGGTGAACAACGGAATCGGCAACCAGTCGGCCTCGAAGATCATCGTGGCGTCCCTGCCGGGCAGCACCGGCGGACCGGTCTACTCGCAGACCTACACGCTATCCGGCGGCACGGACGGTTCTGGAATCACGTCAACGCAGCTTATCGGCACGGATGGTGCGGGGATCAGCCGCACCGGCATGTATGCGCTGCGTGGGTCGAATTGCTCGCTCGGTCACTTGGCCGACAACGTGACGTTCTCAACATTCAGCTTGGAGAACGCCTACGGCCTGGGCGAAGGCACCTACATGATTCAGTCCGGCCCGAGCGGGGACGTGATCGCCACCGAGATCACATCGTTGCAGGGGAGCGGCGCGCAGTCTGGCACCAGCTACGCGCTCGGGCTTTGCTTCGGCGATTGGGTCTATTGGGCCGACCCGGTCAACAACGTGACGCGGCTGGTCAATCCTGCCGCTTTCAAGGTGGGCCTGCTGGGCAACCTCGCCCCGAACAACTCGGCCGTCAACAAGCCGATCTACGGGGTGGTGGGGACTCAGAAGACCGGGCAAGCCAATTCGACGACGGTGCAGGCGTACAGCACGGCCGACCTCAGTCAGTTGTTTGCGGCGGGGATTGATGTGATGGCCAATCCCTCGCCTGGCGGCTTCTATTTCTCGTTCGGTCGTGGCTGCAACACTGCGACCAACAACGCGGTCAACGGCGACAACTATACGACGATGACCAACTTCATCGCCAAGACGTTGCTTGCCGGGATGGGGCTTTATGTCGGGCAGCCAATTACCTCAAGCTTGACGCAGGCCATTACGGCCACGCTTCAGGCGTTCCTGGGGAACCTTCAGAATCAAGGCATCCTCTCGCCCCTGTCGAGCGGTGCCAACTGCTTCACCGTGGTTTGCTCAGCGCCGGGGACGGGCAACAACCCGCTGACCTCGACCAGCCTTGGCTCCTGCAACGCGTCGGTCCAAGTGCAATACGAGTCTATCCTGCTGTTCCTGGTCATCAGCCTCCAGGGCGGCCAGGGCGTGGCAATTACCACGAACACGACTGTCGCCAACGCGGCTTAATCGGCCGTCGCACGGCCCTTTCGTCAGGAGTTAATCTCGATGCCAACGAGCTTGTTCAACCTCGGGCAAGACGGTCGAGCCGTCTTGATTGGCGGTTCTACGGGTCAGCTTTCTTTGCCGCTGGTGACCTCGTTTCGGTCGATGCAGAGCACCAAGACCATTCGGGTCGATCCTCTTAATCAGCCACCGATCGAATTTCATGCGCCGGGCGGTTGGACGTTTTCGTTCTCGATTGACCGCGCCAGCGCCGCGCTCGACTCAGCCATTGCCGCCTTGGAATTGGCATACTGGCAGGGGCAGGTCATCCAGTTCGGCGCGCTGTATTTCTATGTCGAGGAAGTCAACGGATCGACCACGACATGGCAATATAATCAGGTGACGTTTCATGAGAGCGAAGCGGGGACCTGGACGCAGAACCAGACGGTCAAACAGGGCCTCGCCGGATTTGCCAGCACAAGGTATCAAATCTAATGACCGAACGAACGATAACGGACGCATCGGGGCGCGTGCTGGTGGTCCGCGAACTCGACCCGTCGGATATGCTGATGCTGGCCGAACTGGGCGGCGAAGGCGCCACCAGCAGATGGATGCAGATCGCTTTGCTGATGTATGGCGTGCAGTCCATCGACGGTAAGCCGGTGCCTCCATGCACCACGAAAAAGCATGTCATGGATTTGGCCAAGCTGGTCGGCAACGAAGGCTTGGGAGCACTCTCCCGTGAGTTCATGGGCAAGGGCGATACCGAGCAGGCGGACGAGGCTGCCGCGGCAAAAAACTAGCCAGGCACCCCGTGATGCGCCAAGTGGCTTATCTGGTGAAGAACGGGGTGCCGTACGATGTAGCCATGCACATGAGCGCGGCTCGGCGATTGGCATGGAGCGTGACATTCGGCGAGTTGGACGGCCAGCGTTTCGACTGGGATAGCATGGCCTGGGAGCCAAAGAGTGGCCCGTGAGTTCGTCAGCTTTGGCGCGTTCGCCGATTACTTGGTCGGGCTGCTGGCGTCCCTGCCTGCGGCGGAACGGCGCGGCCTGACCGCGTGGGCCGAAATTGTTCAACGCGAGTCTCAGCGCGAGATCGGTCACTACCAGGACGCGGCCGGACCTTTCGCGGCGTGGCCGGCCTTGACGGAAAACACGCTCGAAGGCTTCGCGATCGGCGGCCGGTGGATCGCCGGCAAGGTGGAAATGGGTTACGCCCCGCCCGATAACCCATTGCTGCGGGAAGGCACGCTGCGCGATCACATAGAGTATAGCGTCGGCGAGAAAGAGGCGGCGGTGGGCGTCCCGAGCGTGACCGTCACCAGCCATTACGACGATCGGCCGCGCGACATCGGCGATATCGCCATCTGGCATGAACTGGGCACGGCTACCGAGCCTCCGCGGTCCTTCCTCGGCGGGGCGGCGTTTCGCATGCGGGACCGCGCCGTGGACGCACTGACCGCGCATCAGATTGAATGGCTGGCCGGCTTTCCGGCGAGCAACCGCAGGCATGAAGACCCGCTGCCAAATTTTTGAGGGCTGATCCTTGATCGAGGCTTACAAGATCGGCGTCAGCCTGCTGCTCGACAGCAATCTGTCAGAGCTGGGCCGGCTGGTCGAGGCGATGCGCACGCTGGATACGGTCACCGAGAAGGTCAAGACCAACACCGCGGCGATCGCTGGCAGCCTACAAGCCATGTCGCGGCAGGAATCGCCACTTCGGACCCTGGCGATGACGATGGAGCGCTTGGCCGACGCTACAGCCAGGGCGCAGCGCAACGCGGCGGCGGTGGGCGACCTGGGGCCGAAGATGGCTTCCAGCGCAGAGGCGGCGGCTGGGGCATGGGAGCGCGCTGCGGCTGCCATGGGCGCCGTGGGTAGGGCGTCCGGCGGCGGGCGAGGCGGTGGTCCGCCGTCATCTCCGGGCGGCGAGGTGGTGCCTTTCGGCGGCCATGACGAACCGTTTGGTGCGCCCATACCGCTGGGCGGGGGACGCGGGCCGCATCCCGATCTGGCCGGGACCTCAATGGTGACCGGCGCGGCTGCGTTCGGCGGATGGGAAATTCTCAAGTCGATTTTCGAGGCGGGCGGCAACAGAGACGCACTGCTCACCAATCTTGCGCAGACGCTATGGTCGCCGCAGCAAATCAGCCAAGCGCTTACGAGCGCGACCAACATCCAACGCGATATCCCTGGCGCGACGATCAACTCCGGCCTGACTGTGATGCGCGATCTGTCTCGCCTGTTCCGCAAGCAGGACGGCACGCCTGACGCGGACGCGATCATGGAAGCTGCGCCCGGGCTGATGCGCATGGGTGTCGTGCTCAATTCGGTTGGCAAGGGCAGCGACACCGACGATCTGATGAACGCCATCCAAGCGGGCGAACTGAAAGGCAAACTGTCGCCCGAGCGTTTGAGCCAGTTCCTGACGCAGATTGAAAACGCGGCGATCATGACGGGCGGAGCGGTCGGCCCGAAGCAAATCCTCCAGGCTTTGAAATCCGGCGGGTTGGGCGTCGCGACCATGTCCGACGAGTCCATGTTCACCGACTTCCTGGCGACGATTATGTCGATGGGCGCGGCTGGCGCGGGCACCGGCGAGCAAGGTTTTTTCCGGCAGAACGTGATTGGCAGGATCAGCAAGCCCACCGAAAAAATGATGGAGAGCATGGGTCTGATCGCCGATCCGACCAAGATGACGTATCTCGGAAAGGACCAGTATAGGCTTCTTCCGGGCGCTTTGGCTGGCGACGATATTGCTCAGTCGTCACCGGGCGAATGGGTTCGCAAGGTTCTCATTCCGAAGCTGCACGAATACGACATGAAGACGTATGGGACAGACAGCCCGGAGTTGCAGGAAAAAAGCGCGGGGATGCTCTCGCAAAACATCCCGGGCGGCAAGTTCCTCGGCGACATGATCCGGCTGATGGAGTTGTCGGAGAAATACCGCAACGGCGCAGGCGCTCAGGCGCAGTCGGACGCGTATGCGAAGGAAGTGGCTGGGAACCCGCTGCTTCAACAGCAGGCCGTCAGCGCTGCGTTTAATGGCTTTCTTCAGGCGATGGCGAACCCGGACGTGATGAAGGAAATGGTCGGCTTCCTGAAGGACGCGACCGATTTGCTGAACAAGTTTGCCGACATCGCCAAAGCCCATCCTGGGGCGATGAAGGATGCGCTGGAGACGGTGGCGACGCTGGCCGCTGTATCGGGCGGCATCAGCGTGCTGACCGGTGCGCTGTTTGCTTTCAAAACGGTGGCCGGTGTTCTTGAATGGATTGGTGGAATGTCGGGCCTTCGAGGGCTTGCCGCGGCTTTGGAACTGTTCGGCACGGGCACCCTGGCCGCCACGGGCTTGTTGGGACTGGCGGCGGGCATTGGCGCAATACTCGCGGCTCTCGCAAGCGCGAAGTGGCTCTATGATTGGGTGAAGGGTGAAGGGTGGCTTGGCGCACCGGCCGCGCCGGGAACGGAGGGTCACCCCAACGGAGTACCGCCGACCGGGCCGAGGTTCGGTCCACAGATCATGCCGTCGCCGTCGCAGGCGCCCGGGATGATTCAGCGGCAGGGCTATCAGTTACCGCAAGGCAGCACCGTGCACGTGTCACCCGTCATCTACATGGACGGCCATCTGCTCACCACCCTGATAGCGAACCGCATGGCTGACGCGGCCAGCGCGCCGGCGATGGGGCCGACCGGGTATGACGTGTCGGTAACCCCGTTGCATACGTCGCATTTGGTGGCGCTGTAATGTCCGGCCTGCTGCCGGCACTTTCGGTCGGGGCGCAGGTCGCCAACCTGCTTGGCACGGCGCAGTGCAGCATCGGCGGGGTGAAGTTCGCCGCGTTTGAAATCCCCGCGGAAATGCCGTGGGGCACCACGCAAAAGCTGGCCGTCCATGAAATGCCGGGCGGCGCGCGCGTGATCGATGCCATGGGCGCGTTCGATGTGGCGCACCGCTGGTCGGGACAGTTCTACGGCCCGAGCGGCGTGTCACGCGCCCGGCAGTTGGACCAGATCGCGCGGGCTGGCCAGCCGGTGACGCTGCAATGGGCGAGCTTCACCTACCAAGTGGTGGTGCGGTCGTTTGAGTGCCGCTACACGCAGATCGGGGCGTGGCTGCCCTACACAGTGTCGGTCGAAAGCGTCCCGTCGAAACCCACGCCGCCGACGCCTACCTTCCTCGGTCAGATGATTTCGGACGTGACCAGCGCTCTCGGAATCAGCGACTTGGTCAACAGCGCTGACACCTATCTATCGCAGGCGCAGACGGCCATCACGGCGGTTCAGAGCGCGTTGCCGGTGGTTGGGGCACTGACGGCGGGTAGCGCGGCGTTCGTGTCTGTGGCTGGCGCTGTAGGCTCGGCAAGCGGCATCATAGGGGCCGCATCCTCGACGGTCGGAAACATCATAAGCAACTTCGGATCCGGCGCGCTGGCGAGTGGCGTGGCGCCGGCCACGGCTGCGGCCACAGTGAACGGTATGGCGACGGCGACCGGAGAAGCGGCCGGCTTGAGCGCGCAAAGCGCTTATGTGTCCAGGATGAACGCCAACATGACGCAAGTAGGTGGCTGATGTCTCAATCCATTACCGTCGCCACCGGCACCGACCTGTTCCACCTGGCCGCGCAATACCTAGGCGATGCGACGTTGTGGCTGCAAATCGCGCAGGCCAACGGCTTCATTGTGGACCCGGTCATCATCGGCACGCAGACGCTTATTATCCCGCAGGCAGACCCTACACAGACCGGCGGCGTGGCGCAGCAGTAGGTGAGCGCCACCTTTCAGCCCGCTCCATCACAAGCGCGCCGGCCGCGCATGCGGGTGGTTGTCAACACGATACCGGTCAACGGCGCGCTGGAAGTGAGCGTGACCTTCAACAACCATTACCGGGCCGCCACTTTTAACGCTACGTTGACGCTATCGCCTTCAGGGCAATACTTGACGTCGGTATGGTGGAGCAGCCAAGACGCGCCGGTGGTGGTCGAGATTGACATGGCTTTCCTTAATCCGGGAGACCAGGAAGGAGCCGAAGCCTGGCAGGCGATGATCACCGGCGAGGTGGATCACGTCAGCATCGACCCGATCGCCAGGACGGTGCGGATAAGTGGGCGCGATCTTTCGCGGCGGCTGATTGATGCCAAGACGCAGGAGACATTCACCAACCAAACGTCAAGCCAGATCGCGGCGACGTTGGCGGCGAGGCGGGGCCTTTCAACCAATATCGCCGCTACGTCAACTCCTGTCGGGCAATACTACGAGTTGCAGCACTCCAGGGCAGCGCTGATCAAAGGGCACCGTGCGACCACCGAATGGGACCTGCTCGTGTGGCTTGCGCAGCAGGAGGGGTTCGATGTCTACGTGACGAATCAGACGTTGAACTTCCAGCCCCAGGGTGCGGCGGCACAGACCTTCGTGGTGCTCTATCAGCAGCCATCTGGCGGCGGCCAGTCGCCGGTGGTCGGGGTGATGGGTTTGCGCCTGGAGCGGTCACAGACGCTGGCCAAGGGCGTCATGGTCAAAGTTCTGACGTGGGGTAGCAAGACCCGGACCGCGACCACCTACACGGCGGGCACAGGCGGCGCAGACACACAGACCTACGTGTTCAGCCGGCCGAACCTGACGCCGGACCTGGCGCAGCAGTATGCCAACAACATGCTCGAGGATATCACGCGGCATGAACGCAAGGTGGCCTTTTCGATGCCGGGTGAATTAAGCCTGACCGTGCGCAACCAGATCCAGCTAGACGGGACAGGTACGAGCTTTGACCAGGCATATTGGATCGACAGCATGACACGTTCCATGTCGCTCGGCGGCGGGTTTGTTAGCTCGTTCAACCTGAAGAACCATTCCCCGGTTTCGGAAGTCACGGAATGAACCGGCTCTTCAATGCCATCCGTCGCGACGCGGCCTCAATGGATCAGCAGGGCGGCCAGCATCGCAAGGGCACCATCAGCAGCTTTGATCCGACCAATGGCGTGGTCAAAGTGTTGTTGCAGCCGGAAGGCATTGAGACCGGCTGGATAGAACTCGGCGGCATGGCGGCGGGCGGGACGGGCTTCGTCGTCGGGCCGAACATCGGCGACCAGGTGCTTATGGCGCCGACCGAAGACGCGGCGGAGGAATTGGTGATCGTCGCGCGGGTGTTCGACGCGGTGAGCCTGCCGCCCAGCAGTGCAGCGACCGGGATGCCGGTGCAGTCGGGCGAAGTGGCAGCGTTCGGGCCGAACGGCAGCTTTATTCATCTGACGGGCAATACCGTTTTCCTCAACGCAGGGACGATCTCAATGACCGGTACCGTGATGGTCACCGGCACCATTCACGCGACCGGAGATGTGACGGCGGGCACCATCAGCGTGCAGCAGCATGTTCATGGCGGCGTGCAGACCGGCGGCGGCAATACCGGCATGGCGACGGGCTGATGGCCGACATTTGCCACCAGTATGGCAGCGACCTGATAGCCAGCGCTNNGCTGAAACGGTACTTCACGAACCCTGGCGATTATATCTGGCATCTGGACTATGGCGGCGGCCTATTGGCGACGATCGGGCAGCCCGTCAGCGCGGCAGAAATAGAGGCGGTCATTCAGCAGCAGACCTTGCTGGAGGGCGCGGTGGCTCAGACGCCGGCGCCGACCGTCAGCGTGACGCAGAGTTCCGGTAATCCGTCGCAGTTTTCCGTGCTTGTGATTTATACGTCGGCGGCGACGGGTGTTCCGATCCCGCTCACCTTCACGGTAGGATAGCATGCTGAACCTGCTCAATTTCACCGCGCTGGTCAGCCAAATGACGGCGGCTATCCAGGGCGCGGCGACGGCGTTGCTTGATATGTCGATCGGCTCGACCCTGCTGGCCGTGACCGAAGGCGTGGCCTCGGTGCAGTTGTGGCTGCAATGGCTCATCATTCTCACGCTGCAACAGACCAGGGCGGCGACCAGTACCGGCGCGGCGCTCACGTCATGGGTGGCTGACTTCGGTTTGACCCGGATCGCCGGCACCTATGCGACCGGCTACGTGACTTTTTCCCGGTTTAGCTATGCTGCATCGTCCGCGACCGTTGCCGTAGGCGCGCTGGTCATCACAGGCGACGGCACCCAAACCTTTGCCGTCGTGGCAAACACCGGCAACTCGTTTTGGAACGGCACTGGCTACACCATACCGGCGGGAACGCAAAGCGGCGCGCTGCCAGTGCAGGCGGTCAATGTCGGGACCGCTGCAAACGTGGCGGCGAACACCATATCGCAGCTTGGGCAGAGCATTCCCGGCATTGACACGGTGAACAACCCCGCGGCAATGACCGGCGGGGTGAACGGCGAAACGGATTCCGCACTTCGGGCGCGGTTCATTCTGTTCATCAACACGCGATATGGCAGCACCTATGCAGCCATCCAATATGCGGTGACGAACACGCCCGGCCTGGTGTCGTATTCCATCACCACCAACTATGATCCGAACGGCGCCTATGATCCCGGCAGCTTCTTCGTTGTGGCGGACAATGGTTCGGGCGTCTACTCGTCTACCCTGGTGACGGCGGTGCAGACCGCAGTGGCCGCGGTGGCCGGCAATGGCATACGCTGGAGCGTGATCGGGCCAACTTTGCAGAACGTTTCTGTGTCATGCTCGATCACCGTCAGCACCAACTACACTCTGTCGGCCGTCGAAGCTCTGGTGACGACAGCTATCACAAACTACATCAACAGCCTGCCAGTGGGCGGATATCTCGCCTATTCCATACTTATATCCTTGGCTTATGGGGCGTCGCCCGGCGTCGAGAACGTGACGGGCATGTTGCTCAACGGCGGCACCGCTGACGTAGCCGGCGGCCCGCAGATCGTTCTTCGCACTTCCAGCGTGACGGTAACCTGACCATGGCGACGGGCGACCAGGCCGATATGTCGGCGCGCATCCAGCGCGCTATTCCGCAGAACTGGTTTCCTTCGCCGTCCAGCGCCGTGCCGATCCTGTCCGCGCTGCTGGCCGGCCTTGGGAACGGGCTGGCATGGACCTACAGCCAGGTTCAATACGCGCTATTGCAAACCCGTATCGCCACCGCGACCGGAGCGTGGCTAGACCTGATCGCTCAAGACTTGTTCGGCACCACCATCGCGCGGTCCTCGACCGTCACCGATACGGCTTTCCGCGCAACCATCGAAGCAAACCTTCTTCAACCAGTTGGCACGCGGCCCGGCCTCATCAACGCGCTGAAGCTTATCACCGGCAACACCGCGACGATCACAGACCTGTGGAACCCGAACGATGTTGGGGCGCGCAACGTCGGAACTTTGGCCTACGGCGTATCTGGCCGCTACGGATCGCTGCTTTGCAACACACAGACATTCGTGACTATTGCGCCGGGCACGGCGAGCAATGCACAAATCTACGCGACTGCCGCGGCCTCCATCGAAGCCGGCGGAACTGCTTGGGTGGATATCACATGAGGAACATGACGTGAATCGCACCTTTGTCTATCCGTCCGTGATCAGCCAGGACACCGATATCCTTTCTGTAAATCAGAACGTGATGATTGCCCTGGGGTATCTGGCGCAGATGATGGTCGGCACCGGAACATATGTGTCTGGTTTGGCTTGCACTCCCGGGGCCGGGGCCGTGAATGTCGGGCCGGGCTGCATCACCGCGCTTTCGCAGATTGATCCGAACGCCTACGGAAGCCTTGGGACGAACACTGCCGCGCTGATGAAGATGGGCATCAATGTCGGCACCACGATCCTTAACACTCCCGCGCCAGGGACCGCCGGCCAGTCGATCAATTACCTGATTGAAGCGATTTTCTCCGAAGCAGACACCGGCTCGGCAGTGCTGCCGTATTACAATGCGGCCAATCCCACGCTGCCTTTCAGCGGGCCGAGCAATAGCGGCGGGACGAATTACACCGTGCGGGCCGAGACGGTGACGCTGGTGGCGAAAGCCGGCACGGCGAACACCACCGGCAGCCAGACCACACCTGCGGCCGATACCGGATACACGGCGCTGTGGGTCGCCACCGCTACCTACGGCTCGGCGACGCCAACGATCGCGCAAGTGAGCGGGGCGCCTTTCATTCCGTATTCGTTGGGGGTGCTCTCGCCGGGCTTCAAGAACCAACTGGTCTACAACAGCAACAGCAGCTTCGTGGTGCCGTCCAATGTCTCGGTCATCCAGTGCGAGATATGGGGTGCGGGCGGTGCGGGCGGTGCGGGCGGCGGATCAGGCAATGCACCTGGCGGCGGAGGCGGCGCGGGTGGTTATCTGTGCGGCAATTTTTCAGTTGCATCGGGATCGTCCATCGCGCTCACGGTCGGATCGGGAACCACGACTGTAGCCGGGGTTTGTTCCGCTGCGGCGGGTTCGGCCGGGGGAGCTGGCAGCGGTTCCAGCGTAGGAACGGGAGCGGCGGGCGGCTCGACATCGGTGCTCGGCACCGCGCTTGGCAACGTCAACCAAATTTCGGGCAACAGCGGCGGCAATGGAATAGCGTCAGGCACCACCGGGTATATCGGGGGATCTGGAGGCGGCGCTTTCGGCGGCGCGGGTGCGGGATCGGCGTCCGGCTCTACCTCAGCGAATATCTCCGGCGGCACTGGCACCTGCCCTGGCGCGGGCGGATCGGGCGGCCTTGGCACCGGCGCGGGCGGCGCGGGTGCGGGCGGCAAGATAATCATCCGGTATTAGATCGAAACCTCATGCGCGAGTTTCCGTGCGAACCGGCAAAGAGGTAAACCATGAATGCTTTGTTGATCTCGAATGACAAATATCAAGCATTTTCCTCAATCGGATCGCGTGGCCCGCTTCAACCTCAAATTGACGAAGCAAGTCTCTGGTCTACGCTGTATAGTTGCGGGGTGCAAATGACAGACGAGCATGGAAATATCACAGACAGAGCCACCTGGCACCTAGCATTACTCACGGCAAAAATTGACGCCATCGGCGTGGCGGTCGGGCTGATGCAGGGCACCGGCACTGCGATGGCGGCGGACGTGTCGGCTATCAAGGTCGGTCAAGCCGCAATGACTGAGAAAATCGAAGGCGTCGAAAAACGAGTTGAGGACTTGGAGGGTGTGGTTGGTCCGATGGCGGAACGCAGTCACAAGCTGATGGGCATCGGCGTGGCGGCGGCCGGCGTCATGGCGCTGTTCGGGGCGGGTGCGACGCACTGGTTCGAGCTGATCTGGTCAAAGTTGATGGGGGATAAATGACCGCTGCACCGGATTTGGCCGCATCATTCCTAAAACCCATTGAGGGCTTTTCCGCCACGCCATACCCCGATAGCGGCGGCGTGTGGACGATAGGCTATGGCACCACATACATATCAGGCAATCCCGTCACGCGCTACACGCAGGCTTGCACCGAAGAACTGGCGACGGCTTGGCTGATGTCCGACATGAGCGACGCATGGGCAACGGTGCGCAATGGGGTGATCGCGACTGCAAAGGATTGCGAACTGGCCGCTTTCATTTCGTTCGCATACAACGAGGGCGATCGGGCGTTTCTCGGCAGCACGCTTTTGGCGCGGTTCAACGCGGGCGATATTGCTGGATGCGAGGCGCAGTTCTCCCGGTGGATTTACGTGAGCGAAGGCGGACGGCTGGTCAGCGTGCCGGGGCTTGTGAATCGTCGGGCTGCGGAGGTGGCGCTGTTCCGTGGCGTGTGGAAGCCTCCCGTGGCGGCGCCCGTCGTTTTTGCGATCGGATCGAAGGGCCATGACGTGTCGCTGTTGCAGATGGCACTGATTGGTGCCGGCTGCCTTGTGCCGCCGCCCGATGGGGATTTCGGTGAGCAGACTCGCGCCGCTGTAGAGAAGTTCCAGGCCGCAAACGGGTTGGCGGTCGATGGGAAGGTAGGGCCGGAGACTGCCGCCGTGCTCGGGTTTGATCTGTGACATGTACAACAGGAGACTAGAATGAACATCTCCCCGCTCATCGCCTACCTCAAGCAGCCGACCACAATCAGCGGCATCGGTACGCTGCTCGGCGGCGCGGTGGCTGCCGTGACGCAGCACCTTACCCACGATCCCGCGGCGGCGCTGACCCTGTTCGCCGCGGTGGCCGGTTCTGTTAAAATCATGATCCCAGACAACTCGGCCGCGCAGACGGACATGGTGAAGTTCGCCCAGGACGCGGTTCAGGCCGTGGTGACCAAGCACGTCACGGCAAGCCTCGGCATCGACGCTTTTCGGCTGGTGCAGGACATGACCTCGGCGCCGACTCCGGCTTCAACTACCACCGCCACCGTCACCACCACGACCCAGGCGGCGGCGTGACATGGAAGTCCTGCTTTCCATTGCGCTCATCATCGCGGTATGCGCCTTGTGCTGGTGGTTTTCGATCAACATCAAAGTGCCGCCGATCGTGCCGCGCAAGATCGACCCGCCGCTGGTCGGGGTGGCGTCAAAGCCGGTCAAACGGAAGTCAAAGTGATGCGCGGCCTGTTCCTCGTCTGCCTCACGCTCTCCGCATGCTCGGCCACGCAACTACAGACCGGCCTGACGGCGGCATCGCAGGCCATCGCGGACGGCCAGCTTGTGTGCCAGGTCGGGCCGTCGTTTCTGGCGCTCGTCGATCCGTCCGGCGCGGCGGTTTTGGCGAAGGGCAACAGCGCGGCATACGTGCAGCAGGCGTGCGCGCTGGTCCATGGCGCGGCTGTGGCGCTGCCTCCGCTGACTGCGGCGGTGACTGCGGTGGTGGTTCCGCCTGCGGCGCCGGCCGCGTAGCGTCAAAGGATCGTCAACGCAGCGTCAAAGCCGCCCGCTGATCCGCCGCGCCAGGATATCCCCGACAAGGGCGTAAAACAGACCGGCCGGCAGAAACCCGTTGCGGGCCGGGTAGTGGCGTTTCCTGACGCGATGGCGGTCGGCTGCCACGCCGCAGGGGTGACACTGGCCGGGTTTGTATCGGGAGCGGGTTTCGTCGGTCAGGGCGCACTGGCACGTGCGGCAGTGCGTGGATCGGGGGCGGCCGGTCACTCGGGCACTCACTCGCACAATCCATACACCGACGAGCAAACGGGTGACGGTATCGCGCGGATCAGGTCAAACTGTTTCCCGCCGCGGCTGGTTTTCGCCCAGGTTATGACCTCGTCGATCCTCGCGTATCCTTCGCCCAAGCCGGGACGGCGCCGACCCTGCTTTATCGGGTCTGGAAAAAACGTAGCCGAGTTCCGCTTGCTGGCGGCGGCAACAATCAGCTCCCATTCCCGAATCCTGGCTACCTCGTCGGGCCAGCGTGAAGCGATTTCAAGCAACTCGTCTTTCCCGCAGTTGATGCATGGCATACAGCCCACGCGGGTCATGCCGAGGCTGTAAAGCGGGTTCAGGCGCTGTCTGCGTGCCGTAATAGCGTCAACCGTCTGCTGCGCTGTCAGGTCAACGATCGGGCGCACTATTGCCCATGGGCGATCCATGGTCGGCGGCTCGTAAGCCAAAGCCTCGGATCGGTTTCGGCTTTCGTCTCGGCGGATGCCTTGCCAGGATTCGGCCGGCATCCCGGTTTCTCGCATTACCGACAAAGTAAATTCGTCAATCGGAAAGCCTTTCAATTCCTGGGTGCAGAATTGTGCCTTGGGGCTTGGAAACCGTCCCTTCCAGATGCACAGGTCAAGATACGGGTTTCCAGTCGGCCGAAGCGCTTCAAGAGCGCGGTCAATTTGCGCCAATGGGACGCCCATATATTCCCAGTTTGCCATGACGAACCGGCGCTTGCCTTCGATCTGCCGCGAGAAATCCGCGCGCAGAATGGTGATCGGCACGCCTAACATGGCCGGGAGATCGTTCATGACGAACTCCATGCAAAGCGGATGTTCATTTCCGGTGTCGGCCATGACGATGCGGACACGGTCAGGGCCATACGTGTCAATCGCGCGGTTGGCGGTTTCCTGGCTGTCTTTGCCGCCGGAGACGGAGACGACGGCTACGGTGTCGATGCGGTGGGTCATGGCG
>QGNH01000510.1_pt2 | contig 17550 bp, 28 predicted proteins | sample 1735481 | NCBI WGS metagenome assembly QGNH01 (sample SAMN09239004, study PRJNA386568) | Viral metagenome, whole genome shotgun sequencing project.
TCGGCAAGTCCACCGGGCATCTCGACAAGCGTGTAGCCGGTACAGCTCATGCAGTCGGCACACCGGGCCGGGTGTCCCCGACCATCATCGATGCGATGCGCCCAAAGGTTGTGACCGCACGCACACGGAGGATATTTGACGCTAGGCTGTTTACTCATGCCCGTTCCTTCACGGCTTTCAGAATCACGTTCGCCACGTAATTGATCTGACATTTCAGAGCCGCATTCTCCAGTATGGAATGTGATGGTCCGTAATCATAGAGTTGCCCGATCGTATCGGCACACAACTCACAAAGATATTTTTTGCCGTCACGCATGCTCCGGTCATATTCAGTTGTCGGACCCTCAAACCCACACACGTCACAACCCGTCGGAACGTCTTCACTCATTGACCGAAACCCCCAGTGTCGCCAACGCCACCAACGCGGCTCGCAGTTCGATCCATTCGGGATTCCGATACCCACTATCGGTCATGACCCTCAGGGGCTCTCGATATCGGTGTCGGTTTTGTTCGATATAGGTTTCGGCGGCCAGCCGGGTCAAAAACGCACTCCTAAACTCCCATCTTTCTCGATAGGCAGTTCGGGTGTAGCCGTCCTGATCCGGTTCACAATTGAGGTCATACTGTTCGGTCAGTCGTGTCGCCACCTCTGGGTCCGCTTCGTCGTGGTCACCATCGGTGGACAACCACACGATATCGTCGTCAGACCACTGGGGATCAAACCCATAATCCCGAACCAAACGTTCCACCAGAAACATCGGTTCAGCCGTACAGTCATTGTGTTGAGTCCGGAGTTGTTCACCCAGACGGAGGAGCCCTTCCAGTGCCAAGACGCGGTTCATACGTTCACCACACCAGCCAACAGCAATATTGACGCCAGCCCCGAAGCCATCGGTCCAACCGTTCCGCCTCCATAGAGGATGCAATCATCAGATCTATCCACCCAGCCGCTAACACTCGAAATCTTTCGGCATATTTTTGTTCGCTCTCGCCGACTCCACACTGTTTCTCTTCCACCAAACAGGCTTCATATTGAGCCAGATACTTCCGGGTCCGCTCATTCTGTTGATCCAGAATAATTCTCAGTCGCGCCTGTGCCCGCGTGTTAGCTTCCACGTTCTAGCTCCTGAAGGTCATTGTTGATCGAGATCAGCCGAGATGGAACCACTACGATTGGTTTCCGCTTGTGGCTCAGAATCCAAATATTCGACCCGATCGATCGGATGAGCATTCACCGTAAAGGTGGCATCATCAAACCGAACATGCAGGTAGTGTTGATCACCCCTCATGGACCGAAGGGTCCCCGGGCGACCACCCACCGATACCCGTCCACCCACGCGAGCCGGAACCCCGTAGGTCCGTCGAATGTAGTCGTAACAATCCGGTCGCATCACGAACTCTTCTGCTTCCGCCGTTCCTTGCGACTGATCCCGCGCTCACGCCGATCCCGGGAGACGATGCCCCAGCCGGTGAGTTTGTCTTTCTGACCCGTCACCCGGTCATACTCCGCACACTCACTCAGGGTCATCTGATCGTTACGCTGAGCCGTCCGGGATCGCCGCACCGGCACATTGAGTTCTTCCAAGACTTCGGCCACGACGGGCTCCGTATTCGCACTCATACTGGTTTCTCCTGTTGAATCCCCAATTTCGATGTCAAAATCATCAACGCCTCTTGGCGACTCTCCGCCACGAAGGGTCGAACCACCCTCAGCACAAACTCATTGCCTTCACAATCATCTGTGTAATCTCTCGGATCACCCAGATAGCGTTTCAGTTGAACGGTGCCATTTTGGTGAAGATAGCCCCACCACTGAATAGGTTCAAACATGCTCACACTCTATCTGAACCCCAGAATGATTGTCAAGCCTTTTTCAAATCATTCCCAAAATAATCCAGCCCGTTCTGTTGTTCGAACTCATGCGGCAGATACGGAGAATACACCCGTGGATTGACGCCCCGCCGCCAACACCCCTTCACCCAGTCCCGAAGCGACTGCGATTTCGGATGATATCTGAGCATTTCGACGCCCACCAAATCCAAGGCGACCAACATGATTTCCCCGTCCAGTCGCCACCGCACCCCAAGGGAATCGAGCCACTCGGTCTCCATGTCGATATCTGCCAGATGATACTTGTCTCCCGAGCCGGTGGACCGGTACGCCCCCGCGTAGAACCAACGATACGTGGTGGTCGGTTCCGGAATGAGATGCAGGCCGAGATCCTTCTGAACATCATCTCGACCCATCAGATGTCGAATCGCCTCTTCGGCTTTCCGATACTCGACCAACTTCAGATCAATCTCCGCTTTCACTCGGGCATAAAGGGCACGACCCTCGGGTGTTAGGTGCGCCATGGCCTTCACCGCCACCAGTTTCTTGCGCTTCAGCTTTGGATCGGTCCGCTTCAACGTCTCGGCAATCTGATCCAGTTCGGCGTTATAGGCGGCTTCGGTTCGAGTTTGCCACTCGCGTTTCTGTTCCGATGAAGTCTGAAGGTCCGTGTACAGTTGGTCAAACGTTGGCATCCCTCACATTCCAATCAGTTGAAAGAACGATCCGACCACCCACAAGAACGCAATCAGGCCAAGCCAAAAGAAGAGAACGATCAACCAAAAGCCCACAATGGCTCCGATGATGGCCGCCCACCCCACAAAGACCCACTTCAACAGTTTACCGACGAGTCGAAAGATAATCATAATGCCTCCGTCGGCCCGAATGAATCGTTGCCACCCGTCGGCGGATGCACACGAGAAGCCACCATTTTGAGCGCCAGCGTACACGCATGTCGGAGTGCGATCACGTCATCGATATCAATCTCGACACGCCCGTAGGGGTTATCACTGACAGCCGAATTCGAGGCATCCACGACCGCACCATCGATCGTAAAGGCGACCGACTTCCGCCGCACCTCAAACGACACCCGACTGTTTACGTCAACGACTCGTCCCATGACACATCACCCATTCCTGAAAGATTTGGGAAGCCGGAGACGATCCCCGGCTTCCCTTCCACATTCTCGAATCTCTAGAACGCCATTTCGATCAGCTTGCCCGCCGACCGATCCATCTGGACCCGCTGGTCTATGTAGCGGGCGTCCTGCTGACTCAGCCGCGTGATCCCCTGCGCGAACCCGTAGTAGCTGAGCGGGTCGCCGTCCTGTTCCACCACGACCGCCGCCATGGCTTCTTCCGCCACCTTCCGCCCCAACAGCTTGTAGCGGAAGATGTAGTCGATCACGTCTTCGGGCTTCGCCGCAATCCGCTTGGTCTGCGCGATACGGATTTTCTGTTCCGTCGGACCCGCCGAGAGGTTCACGTACTTCGCCAATTCGACCTGAAGCCGTTCGACCATCCGGGGTCCCGCGTCCCCGACGTGCCGCAACGAAATTTCTTCGATTTCTTCGGCGTTCCACAAGATCAAATTCCCACACACCATTCGATACAGGAACGTGATGATCTTGAACGCCGACTTGCCGACCTCGGAGTTCTGAATCATAAAGCCGCGTGACAGACCGAACTCGGAGCCGTCGTCGATCCGGTTGTGTTCGTTCACCATCAGGACGAACATGTCTTCGAAGGACGCGAACAGTCCACCGGGAGCAATCTGGTCGCCGACCTGAATCGAGAGTCCAGAGTTTCGCACCGTCAAGACATCGGCTTCGGTCGCCGGACGGGCGCGGGGGTCGTTGACGGCGGGACGCGACGGGGGAACCCGCCATGAGGCATCCTGTGCGACCAGTTCCTTCAGGCGACGGACGATCTCGGAGTTCCAAATGCGGGTGTAGCGTTCCGAGAGGATCGCCCGCACGTAGTAGCCACCGTTCTGGTGCATCAGCAGTTTGGTTTCGCCGTTCTTGTCGTCGGCGTACTTCTTGATGGAGAAGTTGACGTTCTGGGCCGCGAGGGTCGGGGTGATATCCCGGAGATACCCAGCGGGCATGTGGTACTTCGCGCACAACTGGCTGAACGCCCAATTCGTCATGGTCGCGGGAGTGCCGGTCTTGCCGAAGAGCGTGAGTTCGTCGCCCTGCGCTTCAACCCGGAGTGTGGAGGGGAGTGTCGAGCCGTTCCGGGCCGCGTTCCGGTGCGCGAGGGTCGCCGTTTCGAGTTCGTCCAGATCCCAGAACCGTTCGTCTGCCGGACGAGTCGCCCACTGATTTGAAGCCGTCATCAGATTCATACATCACCTCTCGGAGTCGCACGGTGGAGAATGTTCCGACCGTCGATAACCCAATCCTATAGAAGTTCCGAATCGTTGTCAAGCATTTTCTTTTCCTAAATAAACAATATGATAGTTCCAGCCGAAACATTCGATCTTTTTGAGAAATGGGAACGCCAGATTCTTGGGCGACTTCGCAATATCGGCGTTTCTGACCCCGAAATTGTCGAAGAATTGCGAAACACCAAGGATTATCTCCTCCACGGACCAGAGTCCTCAGTCTTGCAAGCCCTCGTGAACTACATCAAGCAGGATGTTCAAGCTTGGGAAACCGGAAAGTATGTCAAAAAGACGTCACAATCGACGGGGAAACCGGTATATCTGACCATCAATGGCATCAAGAAAAAGTCCAACGTCAAGGTTTTCCGTTTGGCGGTCATCAAATCGAAATTACCCAAAGACGTACATTGGAGTCGTGATTGGGAACCCGAGAAGCCTCTAGGACCCCGTAGGAAGTATGGAACAACTTACTCGGCTGACCATTCAGATGAGTAAAGACCAGCGATGCCACTTCGGTATCTTTCAATTTAAACATATCAATCCTCAATGCCACCCTATCGAAGTCCCGAAACGTTGTCAAGCCTTTTTTAACAACCTAAATATCTCCCGTGGCACCCACGAATCTGAATCTGCTCTACGGGACAACCTTCCGGCTGTCATTTACCAAATTGCCCCTCACGACATTTTTCTGTCAGGGCACCGCCATTCCGGCTGTCTCGATGTCCCCGCTCGAAATCAAAACACCCCTGAATCCGGTTCAGCTTCCCTCCACCGTCATGACATTCGGCACGCTGTCCGTCAAGATTCTCGCGGATGAGTTTCTGGACGGCTACAACGAATTGTTCCAATGGATGCAAGACCTCAGTGCGGTCGAAAGTACCGACCAGTACGTCGCCTTTCTCCACACCGAACAGGCACTCTATGGGGGCAAGAGTGCGGCCGACCTCAACTACTCCTCCGCCCTCTTAGAAATCCTCAATCAAAATCAGAACGTCATCCGTCGCATCCGCATCTTCGGAGCCTTTCCGATTGGGCTAGGAGAAATTGCCATGTCGGTAGACGCGGGCGACGTACCAATCAGGTTCGAAGCGCAGTTCGGCTACACGGAGTTCGAAATCGAACCCCGGCAGGAAGACGTGCTTCAGACCTAAAAGATTTCGCTTGACAGAACGCCCGGAAGGATTTATCTTATGCGCCGCTGGTGGTTTGCACTCTTAGAGGAAACAGATATGGCGACCCTGACGATGCCGACCCATTCTGCTGAGGAAGTCCGCGAAGTCATCGGTGAACTGGAATCCGTGATCAGTTCCCGACGCAACTTCAACCAGATCACCCACAATGATTCGTTGTGGCGAGCCATCGGGTTCATGCTGAAGAAATACGCCGATACGCTCCAAACCCACAAATCCTGATATACTGGATTCATGATGACAATTTTCACCACCCTCGCCATGGGGATGAAGGATATGGCCGAAATGATCGGGTTCATCGGCGGCGCGAGTCTGGTTGTGTTTCTCCTCATGATCATCGGTGGGGAGGACTTCGATGGTGCGATCAAAAAGAAATACCTTCGCACCGTACGCATTACCGTGACCATCATCGTCTTTCTCCTAGTATCCTATCTTCTCGGACTAATGGAACGCTCGTTGATCCTACCCATCCACCCCAACGTCTGATATCACCCTAATGACCTCCCACGACTACCACAACATTCCCTTCCCGGGTTCCACGCTACTTCGGTGTGAAGTCGGGAGTGGCGTCCATGGGATTGCTCAGGCGGGAAAAAATGATCATGATGAAATGGGTGTCTGTATCGAACCGTTCGATCGCGCCTTTGGAGTGGATCACATCTTCGAACAATACATTTTCAGAACAGCGGAGATTCGCGAAGGGCGGAAGAACGCCCCCTCGGGTCCGGGCGATCTGGACCTGACGATCTATTCGCTCCGGAAGTGGACGCAGTTGGCACTCAAGGGTAATCCGACCGTCCTGTTGTTGCTGTTTAGCCCGAACCCGGTCTGGATCGATACCCGGGGTCTGGAACTCCGCCGCACAGCACCCTTGTTTGCCTCCAAACGAGCGGGACGATGTTTCCTCGGCTACCTCCATACCCAACGCGAACGGCTTCAGGGCACTCGGGGACAACAGAACGTCAACCGAAAAGCACTGGTCGATCTTCATGGATTCGACACGAAGTACGCCAGTCACGTTATCCGGCTCGGCTATCAAGGAGTCGAATATCTGGAAACCGGTGCCCTCACGCTTCCCCTTCAGCCCGAGATTCGCGACCGCTGTCTGGCGATTCGACAAGGACACGTGCCGCTGGTCGAAATTCTCGAAGAGACTCAGCAGTTAGACCACGAACTTCAGACGCTGCTGACCACTTCGGCACTGCCGGACCTTCCGCAGACCGATCGGGTTGAACGGTGGATGCTCGATCAATATCTGGAAGCGTGGTCCAAAGATTTACTGTGATAAAATGGGTTTGTGAATCGCCACTTTATCCGCGTCCACGACATTAGCCAAACCGAACTCACGCTCCTGATTCCTGCCATTTCAGAAGCCCTCTTGTTTCGTGTCCCCCTGCGGACGCTCCCGTGGACGCCACGGGTAGGCGATTCGTTCTATGCTCAGGTATTACCTGATCGGGACGGACAACCCCAATTGTCAGAGTTTGAACCGCCGTTACCGCTATGAAGGTCCCCGACTACACCACCCTCGATACCCCCGAACTCTTGGATGCGTATGTCAAGTCTGAGTGGACGAAGGACTGTCGGATTGACCGATCGAATCTGGATCAGGAATCCGCTCAAGTCCCCGAACTCCACAACAAATTTTACCGACTTTTTCGGCTCAGTCGGCATTTTCTCTACGTGCGCGAGCACGCCTATACGGAGTTCCGGACGCTTCGGCATCAGTATTGGAGCGGGAAGCTAGACGAGCAACAGAGACGCCAATTCGGGTGGGACCCCCAGCCGCTCAAGCTGAGTGCGCCCGACATTAAAGAATATCTGATCAGTGATCCGGTTCTGCATCAGGCACACGAATCGGTCGAAAAGGCTCAGGAGTTGAAAGACACCCTAGAAGAAATCGTCAAAAACATCAATATGCGGAACTACGCGATCAAGAATACGCTGGATGCCCTTCGGTGGTCGCAAGGACAATGAGTGCTCCGGATTGTCAACTCCTCTTCGGTGATGTCTCTGACCAACTGCACCGGCTTCCCGATCAGTCGATACAATGTATCGTCACGTCTCCACCCTACTGGCGGCAACGCACCTACACGACCGATGCTCGGGAACTCGGGCGCGAAGCGAACTGGTCTGAATATATCGAACGCCTCGTTGGGATCTTCCGAGACGTAAAACGAGTCTTGCGTCCTGACGGAACCGTGTTTCTGAACCTCGGCGATACGATGGTGCAGAAACAAGCCCTCCTGATTCCCTCCCGGGTCGCCCTTGCCCTTCAGGCAGACGGATGGTATCTCCGGCAGCAATGCATTTGGGCGAAGGCGGTGAGTTTCAATCCGAAGTTTTCGGGGAGTGTGAAGCCCGAACCGGTTCGGGATCGGTTCGTTCGGAGTCACGAAGACGTGTTCCTGTTGACCCAATCCCCGAGATATTTCTTTGATCCGTTTGCGATTGAGGAAGTGTCAGAGACGGGCAAACACCGAGCCCGAGATGTCTGGAGCATTCCGACCAAACCGTACCGGGGTGCCCACGTCGCCACCTTTCCGGTCAAGTTAGCGGATATCTGCCTCCGGGCGGGCACCAGCGCCCACGGGGCGTGTAGCGGGTGTGGAACCGCATGGAAGCGCGTCCGCACCCTCACGGATGCCAACCGAACGCATCAGAAAGCCTGTGGGGCGACAACCCCCGAGGGTGGCTATGACGGTCGTGACCTCAAACAGTATGACGGTACGGGCGCTCAGACTCCCGGCACACTCAAGAGTCGGATTCTTCGTGGACTCCGAAACTTCGAAGATGTCTGGCAGCCGTCCTGTCGATGTCTGGGGACCACCGTGGTGCCTCAGAGAGTCTTGGATCCGTTCGGTGGGTCGGGCACGACGGCGGAAGCCGCCGCCAAGTTAGGACTCTCCTGCACCCTCATTGAACTCAATCCCCAAAACGCATCGCTCATTCAGACCCGACTAGATAGCGTGGCCCGTCTGTTTTGATCCCTAAATATCACCCGACAGTGAAAGTTTCAACAATATCATGATTTTGACCAACGACGAAGTCATTCAACTCAAAACTGCACACCAGTGGCCCGCCGATACCGATCCCGACTTTTGGACGAAAGTGGGTGGACTGATCGATCAAGGTATTCCCGAACATGCCTCTGCCCTCAAAGCGTGGTGGTTGGTCCGAGGGGTGCCCTTTTGGTACCCGGGCATTCAACCGATCGAATTGTCTATGCTCGCGGACCTTCAGACCCACTACCGAGGCTTAGTCTCAACCGACCAACTCGATTGGGCGCGGGCGCTCGCGGAACCCGTGCTGGGGCACACCCAAGACACCTACGAATCCACGATCTTTGATTTTGGTCTCGACACCACCATCCTCACGGGAGCATGGCCGGTCAAGAACGCCCACCACATCATGAAATGGGAACAGACAACCGGACGGCCCCTCCGATCCTACAACCATATTATCGAGATTGGAGCCGGGTTGGGCGACATGCCCCGATTCTGTTACGATCTCGGATTCACCGGCACCTATACGATCGTGGACCTCCCCGCGACCGCCAAGATTCAACAACACTATCTCCACGGACAATATCCGAAAGTGGAGTGGTGTTCCCTCGATGATCTTCGGGGATTGACCTTGGATCCCGCCAACACCTTGGTGATCGCCACATGGTCATTAAGTGAAGTGTCGTACGAGATTCGTACCCAGTTCTGCGAGATACTGGCGGGGGCCGATTGGTTCGTCACCTTCCAGTCCTACATTTTCGGCCTCAACAATGTGGAATGGTTTCCAAAGTTATTCAAATATTTGACCCATAGCCGCGACGTACGGTATGAGGCGATGCTCCACCATCGGTGGCAAGGGGGATCGTGGTGGCTCTACGCGAGAGGCACCTAAATATCATGATAGATGATGAAGGTCTTTTTGACGGCGGTCAACGCGACGGTCGGACGCCTCGAAGCCGACGCGGCGACGATGATGGATCTGTCCGAACTCCTGACGGTCGATAAACCTTCCCCTCCGGGACGACGCTGGCAAGCCCAAGCCCGTCTGGTGAACCTCAAGAAACAAACCGTCGCGCTCGGCGCGGATGAGATCATTGCCCGATTCTGTCAGGAGCGGGGTGATGAACTGGTCTACCAACCGCACCCGGGCATCGTCCCGACACTCCCCGATGCCCAATCGTGGCTCCACACCGAACCCTTTCCCTTTCGAGACTATCAGCGCACCGCGATCCTGACGGCCTTGACGAAACCTCGGGGCCTGCTGTTGGTCCCGACCGGGGGCGGCAAAACCGCCATTCTGTTGACGCTGATTCGGGGCATCATGGCCCAAACCCCCCATGCCAGAATCCTCTGGATCGTCCCGACCAACTCGTTGTTGGGACAGATGAGTGAAGCCGCGAAGGAATTTGGTGTCACGTTTTCTGTCGAAAAAACATCCGAGCACCCGGTCCTGTTGACGACGTGGCAAAACCTGATCCGAGAACCGGCTGCCTTTTTCGCACCCTTCACCCACGTGCTAGCAGATGAGGTGCATCAGTACGCCGCTCCCTCCTTACAGAAACTTCTCAGTGCGTGTGTCAACGCGCATATCCGCTGGGGCGTCACCGCGACACTCCCACCCGACGATTGGAAACAACTCTTGCTCCGAGGGACGTTTGGCACCGCCTATACACTCACCACGAGTGCGGAGTTGATCGAAAACAAAACCCTGAACTCGGTCGAGATTCAACCCTTCTTGTTTCAGTATCGCGACCGACCCCCAGCGGTTCCCCGGCTGCACATTCCTGATGATAGCACCCCGAGAGAAAAAGCCGCACTGAAACAACAGCAATTCAGTGTGGCGTACCGCACCGAAATGAATTGGTTAATCGCCCATTCGGGGCGGCGACGGGCGATCGGGGCCTTGGTCAAATCGCTCACGAACCGACGCCTCTTGGTGTTGTTTCAGCGGCTCGCCCACGGGGCCGACCTCCAAACCCTATTCAAAAAAGTCTGCCCCGGGCGGCCCGTCTACTACATCGATGGACAGACCGAAGCGGACATTCGAGAATCGATCCGACTCGCCATGCGGGCCGGTGAGGATACGATCATCTTGGCATCCTTCCCGACCTTCAGCACCGGGATTGATATTCCCGAACTCGGTACCATCGTGTTGGCGGAACCCACCAAGAGTGAGATTCGGGTCCTTCAGGCCATCGGCCGGTCGTTACGGCGACATGTCTCCAAAACCGGCTCGGTCATCTACGATATAATCGATGATGTGAGAACCACCGCGAAACCCCAACGTCTCCACGATTATGCGTTCCGACATGCTCAGGCCCGCCAGCGGATCTATCAGCGTGTCCAGTTTCCCATTCGTCCTCTTATTCCTGTCCCAATTCCGGAGTCCCAACCGTCATGAGTGCTCAGCCGACCCCGACCCATGTGAGTGAAGACGGCGATCCAGATTTCACCCAACCCCAAGTGATCGAACTGATTAACGGGCGAAGCATTTTGGCCGTACTGGGTCCCGATGATAAACAAAACTGGGGCACCCCCGACCACCCCGAATGGTTCCGATCCATTCTGTTGATGCACCCCCTTCAGATTGTCTGTCAGGGTGACAAATTTTTGTGTATTAAGTATCCATTCCTCCGAGAAACCGAGGCCGTCACGGTGGATCTCAATCATATCGTCACCGTCACCCCCGCTCACCCGGCCTTTGCGGAAATCTGGTTCGACCGCACCGGAGAGGACCTGATCGCCCACAAATACGAAGGGGTGCCGATTGATGAACCCGCGCCGGTTCAACAAAAACCCGAAGCCGATGTCCTGACGGCCCCTCAGACCGGTAAAGCCCCTCGAAAACGCCAAACGCCTGTACATTAACATCTTTTGGACCCGAAAACTCCGATCTTTTGAGTGTATTGGGGAGGGTCTAGGGCCAGAAGGCATCCAGAACCTTCTAGGAGGCTCTGTGGGACGACTTTAATCTTTGTGGGCATCTAGGTACGTCTGAAATGTAAGTCGTCCCACAAACGATTCTGGAGGGTTTTAGGGCCATATGTGGTGTGGAGACCAATCAGGGCTAAACTTACAATAATGTAATAAGATTTTCTCACCCGAGCGGTTCGGATCTGGGGTGTTTGGGCGATTCTCCGGAGTCTCTGACAGGGTTTGATCGAACATGACAAAATGGCAGGTTTCAGAAGATTACAGAATTATTGAATTACTGTAAGACGGAAAGGGCAGAAGGTTCAGCCGGTACTAGAAAGGCTGGTACAGTAGGTACATCTTTTTTGATCTATATTACAAGATAGTACTAACATCATCGGGCTTCTACTTCCAGTATAACACGGGTTTTCCGTTCTGTCAAGAATATTCGGGAGGGTTGGGAGAATAGGTCAAATAACCTGTGGTATACTGGTGAGGCAGTCAGAAAATGATTTTACGGTGGCCCACTACGTCAGTAACGAAGATTTTCTCAAAGCCTTAGTCGCGCATCGAAAAGCCTGTCGGAAAGCCAAACGTCTCAAGCAAGAGGAGCCGGTGCTGCCGGACTATCTGGGTGAGATTTTTTTACTCATGGCGACTCGGATATCGAGACGGGCGAACTTCTTTGGATACTCGTACCGGGATGACATGTTGATGGATGGGGTGGAGAACTGCATTCGGTACTGTTCGAATTTTGATCCGAAGAAATCGAAAAACCCCTTCGGGTATTTTTCACAGATCCTATTTTATGCCATGAGGCGCCGGATTATTCGAGAGAAGAAACAAACCTATATCAAATTCCGTCTAGCCGTGAGAGGGAATATCGATCAGACCCTCGCGACGTTCGCCAAGGAAGATTCTGACCACCATCATCTTCCGGATCCCGCATTACTTGATTATGCGAATGTGCAGGAGTTCATTCGAAATTACGAAGAAAGCATGCAGCGGAAGAAGTCCCCGAAGAAAATCAAGAAGTCCCCGAAGAAAATCAAAGTGAAGGTCAAACCAAAAGCGGTGATTGATCTTGATGACGAACAGACGGAGTGGTTCGACGAACCGACCGTTGGTCCGGTAGAGAAGCCGTATTCGGACGACCTGATCGCCGACGCCAGTGGCTTCTACACCGACGATGATGGGGAAGATATTCTCAAATGATGTCTTGAACCCGTTACGTCTCTCATGGTATGATTGTCCTACATGTCAGTGATCGCAGTCCTCGGGGACACACATTTCGGTACACGCGGCGACTCATCCATTTTCCTTCAGAACCAAGAAACCTTCTACCGAGAGGTGTTCTTTCCGACTCTCGATGAGCGCCAGATCACGACGGTCGTCCACGTGGGGGACGTGTTTGATCGACGCAAATTTGTGAATTTTTCCGTCCTGAATGCGACCCGTCGGATGTTCATCGATCCGCTCCGCCAGCGTGCGCGAACCCGGGGCCTTCACACCCACGTCGTCTTGGGCAACCACGATATGTTTTTCAAAGAATCCTTTGAGGTCACTGCCCTTCAGGAACTCCTCGGGATCGATCCGGCCTTCACCCTCTATACGCAGCCCACTGATGTCTCGCTAGAGGGGCGGACTGTTCTGATGTTGCCGTGGATCTGTGAGGCGACTCAGCAGAACAGTCTGACGGCGCTTCAACAGTCATCCGCCGATCTGGTGTTCGGGCATCTTGAATGTGCGGGGATCGAAATGGATCGGGGACGCCTTCAGGAGACCGGGATGGATGTAGGCGATCTGCACCGATTCGAGTTGGTCCTGACGGGCCACTATCATCACGCCTCTCGGACGCAGAATGTGCAGTATCTGGGTGCCCCGTACGAGATGACGTGGGCCGACTACAATTCCCCCAAAGGATTTTGGATTCTTGATACCAATACGTTGGCACTGGAGCGGATCCTCAATCCCCACCGGATGTTCTACCGATTCGGATATGACGATGCTGGAAAAGATGGGGACTACGTGACCAAATGGGTCGAGGGGATTCGCACCAATGCGGCGACGTTCCGGTCCGCGTATGTGAAGCTGGTGGTACGGACCAAGCAGAATCCCCATGGGTTCGATTTGATCGTGGATGCGTTCTCCAAAACCGAACCCTCCGATATCTCGGTAGTCGAGGATGTGTTGGTGACTTCGGGTGAGGCCGAAGCCGTCTCGGGGGAGATTCCCTTGTCGCTCGATACCCCGAATCTGATTGATGCATTTTTGAAACAAGCGGTACTCCGGGATGGCGAATATGAACCGACTCGGGCCATTATGATGACGCTATTTCGAACGGCCACCGAAGTGACGAATGAGGTCGATGCCGCATGATACTCCTACAGGGTGATTCGAGAGAACTGTTGAAAACGCTTCCGGACTGTTCGGTTGATTCGGTCGTGACGGATCCGCCGTACCATCTTGCGAGTCAGAAGGGTGGTGCGAAGGGCTTTATGGGAAAGAGTTGGGACGGCGGCTCGGTCGCTCAGGACCCGCTGTTGTGGACCGAAGTGCTGCGGGTGCTGAAGCCCGGTGGACTCGAACAGGAATCGTTTGAGATCGCCAAGGCTCGGATCGAAAGTGTTCAGCCGTCGGCGGATGCGTCTGATTCGGTCGAAGAATCGACCAAACCGCAGACATCCGGAGCGTTGTTCTGATGCTGGCATTCCGTTCGATCAGTTGGAAAAACTTCCTCATGACCGGCAACACCCCCATTACCTATCGGTGTGAGGGGGGGACGACGTTGTTTGTCGGGAAGAATGGGGTGGGTAAATCGACCATTCTGGATGCCCTGACGTTTGCGTGGTTCGGCAAATCATTTCGAGAAATTAACAAGCCGACGATCGTCAACAGTATCAACCAGAAGGAGTGTGAGGTCGAATCGGTCGTCGAACGGGACGGCCATGTGTATCGGGTGCTCCGGGGACTCAAGCCTACGATCCTGAGGCTCTGGGATAATGAGGTCGAGATCGAACTCCCTGCGGGCGCGTATGACGCCCAGCGCCTTGTCGAAGAACAGTATCTCCGACTCGATTACAAAACGTTCCGCCACATTGTGTTGTTGGGGGCGATGACCTATACGCCCTTCATGCGACTCCCAGCCGCCCAGAGACGCCTGTTCGTGGAAGATGTGTTGGACATTCGGATTTTTTCTTCGATGGCGGTGATCGCCAAGGATCATTTGGCCCAGACCCTCATTCACCAGAAGAGCCTACAGGGTCAACAACACAGCCTGAAGGATCGGCTCGCGATCATTCAGAAATACGAAGCCCAGCATGTCGAGGCGGAAGAAACCCGTCTGGCGGACCTTCAGACTCGGATTGACGACGAACAGGCCGTGGTGCAGACACTTCGGACGACGCTAGAGACGCTCCGAACCGAACAACAGCACCTTCAGACCCAACTTCCCGATCTTCAGGCGCACGTCGAAACCTATCGGGTCGCCCAGACGGCCCGGACAGAGGCCCAGAAGCGGCTCGGGGTGTTGGAGAAGCGGATCACCTTCTACCAGACCACGTCGGAATGTTCGCAGTGTCAACAGGCACTTGACGCGGCATTTACGGCGAAAATTCTCGAAGATTTTCACACCAAGCGGGTGCGCGTGACCGACACGATTCAGGCTCAGGATCAGATCATGACCACGCACCAGACGGCTCAGGCGGAGGTGTCGAAGGTGGAGACGGCCATTCAGAGTCGGGAGATTCGGCTCGCCCGCACCCAGACGGACATTCAGACCCGCACCCGTCAGATCGGCCAGTGGGTGAAGGACCAGCAGACCCCTCGGTATGTCGTGGACGTGACGGATCGGACGCTGGTGGAATCCGAATTGTCGCAACTTGACGCCGCCCTCCGTGACACGGCTCGGGAACGCCAACAGTATGAATTGGTCACCTCGTTGCTGAAGGATGATGGGATCAAAACGTCGGTGATTCGTCAGTACTTGCCGATCATCAACAACCGGATCAACCACTATCTCCGGGAGTTCGATTTCTCCGTCCAGTTCGCCTTCGACGAAACGTTTGCGGAGACCTTTCATAGTCGGTATCGGGATGAATTCAATTACGAAAATTTCTCCGAGGGCCAGAAACGTCGGATTGACATTGCCCTCTTGTTGGCGTGGCGGGATGTCGCGAAGGCCAAAAACAACTCGGCGACCAATCTGTTGATTCTGGATGAGGTGTTCGATTCGTCCCTCGATACCGAGAGTATGGAGAACCTGATCGCGATCATCCGGAAGCTAGAGACCGATACGCACGTGGTCCTCATTAGCCACCGGGAAGTCTATTTGGATAAGGTGTCTCGGGTGTTCAGTTTCGAGAATGTGAAAAACTTTACCCACATGAGTCAACGGATTTGAGTTCGGAACGGATTCATGGTAGAATGGATTCATGATGCCTGATGTGATTTTGGGTTGTGCGGTCGGTCTGGTGTTGTTTCTGGCCGTGGCGTCGATCGTCCGGTTCATTCAGAACAGTCGAGCCGCCCGAGCGGACCGGGCGAACTCGGCTTTGGTCGAAGATCATCTGCCGGAATCCGAATTGCTCCTCTCCGCCCCCGAGACCCCGCATGTCACAACGGTGACTCGGGCGAATACGACCAGTGGTGTGTTGATCGGAAATACCACAAAAGGTTCGGTCGCGGGCATCAATGGACTGGGATATCCCCAACAGTTTGGCTATAGTGGCGAGGGGGGCTATCGGGCTGAATCGGTGCCGGTGGAGTGGGTGGCACAGACGGACGTAGTGAAGAAATCGCCCAAGCCCCGAAAGACTTCGGTGAAACCCACCAAACCCAAGACCGCGACTCGGAAACCCGCAAAGAAATCTTCGAAACCTCATTCAAAGGACGTGACTTCCGGCAATTCTCGTGTATAATAGATTACACATTGAAACGGATTCTGAGGAGAATCATTTGGCCACTAAGGTAAAGATTAGCAAGACGGCTCGGCTCCTGAAGTTCCTTCAGGCGGGTAACAACATCACGGCGGGTCAGGCGGTCCGTCGGTTCGGCATCAAGAGCCTTAGTTCGACGGCCACTCGGCTGCGAAATCAGGGCTACGCGGTCTACTGCAACGATCGGAAGATCAATGGAGAGACCAAGAAGGCGTATCGGATCGGCAATCCCACCAAGGCGGTGGTGGCGGCGGGCTATCGAGCCATCCGGGCAGACAAGCGATTCGAGCGGGAACTCAACAACGCTCAGCGATCCTACTACTAACCATCTCTGATGACCATCCCTCCAGTGGTCATCTCCTATCGGGGTTGTTTCCTCCTTCAGCCCCGGTAGACCTTTCTGGCGCGCGCCTGATGCCCTCGCGGGTGTCAGGCGCGTTTTCACATCTCCGAAGTGTCCAAAATCTCATGATATAATAGTCTTCTATGAATGTGAATGTCTCCGTCGAAGAACTCCGCAAACACAAAATTTTTATCGCAACGCCGATGTATGGGGGGCAATGCTACGGGACATACATGCGGTCCTGTCTAGACCTTGCGAATCTCTGTCGCCAATACAGCATCGAGACTCAGTTCTATTTTCTATTTAATGAGAGCCTCGTGACAAGATCCAGAAATTATTTGAGCGACGAATTCCTTCGTAGTTCATGTACCAAACTTATGTTCATCGATGCCGATATCGAGTTCAATGCAATGGACGTGCTGATGTTGGCCTATTTGGATAAGGATATTATTGGCGCACCTTATCCGAAGAAGTGTTTGGCCACTGAGCAAATGGTGAAGGCGGTGCAACGCGGAATTGTTGGTTCGGAGAATCATAAAGATATCGAAAAGTTCGTCGGAGACTATGTGTTCAACGTGGTGCCCGGAACAACCTCTTTTGAGATTGACAATCCGGTAGAGGTAATGGAAACCGGCACCGGATTCATGATGATCGACCGGAAAGTTTTTGAACCATTTGCGACGGCCTATCCAGAACTGGCTGTCCGTCCTGATCATAATCGTACTGAGCAATTCAATGGGTCGAGAATGATTCATGCCTATTTCGATACGGCGATAGACCCCGAGACAAAAAGGTATCTTTCAGAAGACTACATGTTTTGTCAGTGGTCGCGAAAAATCGGCTTCAAAGTCTGGCTCTGCCCGTGGATGGAACTCAAGCACACCGGCACGTACATTTTTGGTGGGTCCCTCCGGAATCTCGCGGCGCTGAATGCTCCGCCCCCG
>QGNH01000835.1_pt1 | contig 17550 bp, 10 predicted proteins | sample 1735481 | NCBI WGS metagenome assembly QGNH01 (sample SAMN09239004, study PRJNA386568) | Viral metagenome, whole genome shotgun sequencing project.
CTTTTATCGTCACTGTTGCAATCGTTCAATGGGATTGCGACAGCGCTTCAGACGGGCATCCCTTCGCTTAACACCGTGCCGTCGTACACGTTCGCCATACTTCCTGTGGCACCGAGCGATGGGTTGGTTGTCTATGGATCGGACGTTAGGAAACCGTTGGAAGGGCCGGGTGCGGGTACTGGAATGTTGTGTTTTTCTTCTGAGGGCACATGGTATACTTCAGCGGGAACACTTGCTGCGGATTAAACGAATATGCACGCCCAGCGTCGACAGCAGGAGGCAGCAGACTAGCGTGGCAGCAATGGACGATCTACTCGGGGCGCTCTACCACGCCGATCAAGTCACGCACGATCACAAGAAGGTCGCAGCGCTGATCGCCGACGCCAAGACCAGCGATCCAGCGTTCGAAAACAACCTCCACACGAAGCTCGTGGAGCTTCAGCATGTCCGTGCCGCACGGTCGAAGGGCATGACCTGCGGCTGCCATGTGACCGCGACGCTGTGTGAAATCCTGGAGAGGCATTTTAAATAGTGCTTGCACGGCCTGTGGATTAGCGGCAAAGTGCGCGTCATCCTACTCTGACTTCTGGAGCGTTTCTCATGGGTGGCCGTCTTGAACCCGTCACGCCGGGCCTGACGCAGCGGCGCCGGTTCAAGCCCGAAGAGGGTAAACAGCTAACCGTCAAGTTCGATGGTGAGATCGCCCTAGCGGAAATTCAGCGCGTCCTCAATGACGATGCCTGTGTGGTTAAGATGCTCAGGATGCCGACTGCGCGGAACTCGCAATTCAAGAAGGATGACATCATTTGCGTTCGGCGCGCGCTCGATGAAACCTTGCAGACCGAATATTGGCGCTTCATTGATGATCGCGAGATGCGCCAGTTGATGGACGTGGCTCGGTTCGAGCGCGAGGAAGACGAACGGCTTGATCGCGAGGAACGGGAGCGCGTTGCCAAGGTCCAGGCGCAACACGCGGCGGCTTTCACGGCTACCCCCGTGGAGCCGCCAAAGCCCAAGCGCGCCGTACTCGGGCCGCGTCGCAACAAAGTCTCCAAAGTGCCAGGGGCATCAGCATGATAAGTGCAAAGCCGCTATTCATGGTCACGGTCATTCGCCGCAGCACCACCGGCTCGGTTGTGTTGAACTATACGAGCGAAGGGCCGGCGAATTCGGCGTTTGCCGCTCTGAACAGCGACGATCTCGCCGCGAAGAAGAAAATCTTCACGGACGATTTCGGCTGCAAGGTGGTGTTCCAACCGGAGGACATCGGCACGGTCGTCTTCATGGACTATGTGAAGACGCTGGAGATCAACGGGGTCCAGGCCCTCCACCAGCAGCGCGGTCAGAAGAAGCTCGAGGAAGCCGCGCGCAACGACCCGGAATTGTCGCGGGCGGGCAAGATCGTCTCCGCCACCGCAGGGTCGCTCGACCTCAGAAGGCAATAACCGATGGCGGGGCATTTCAGTCATTACGTCGGCCTCGAAGATAACGACGGCTTTATCTGTGCCGTGTGTACCTGTGGCTGGCGCGGTGACCGTTACGATTCCACAATAGCCAGTTTAGTGGCGTGCGCTAGATATGCAGCGGACTGCCATGTGAATGGGATCGATACAGCGGATATCTTCAAGCACTGCGGCCTCTGTGGTGTCGACCACGGCGATCAAGAATGCCCCAAGCTTTCCGAGCTATTGGGCGGCGCTGCGAAATCCGATATTATGACGGCGACGCGGGATATTGCTAGGGGAAGCTAGATGCCCTTGAAGCCGGGGAGCGACCCCTCAACGATCAGTTCAAATATCTCCGAGCTTACCCATCACGGCAGCCGGCCACGGAAACATGACCAGATCGTGGCGATTGCGCTCGCTAATGCTGACCGCCATCCGCGCCGCGCCTTCGGTGGCGGCGGTATCGGCATGCTGCACAGCGACCCGCTCGGCAAGCTGGCGACGCCTCACGCGGTCACGAACCCAACCCCATTTCATATCGCCCCGGTCACCGCGCGTGTCCACCAGATGTCCTCAAGCGGCTCTGGCATGGGTGGCGCGGGCGGCATCGGAAAATCCGGAGGGGGCGGCGGCACGATATCATCCTCGATGCAGACGCCGTTCTGGACACGCGCCGCCGCCCGCGAGATGGATAAGCCGATGGCTGGCGGGATGGCTGGCGGAAATCATTTAGCGGATGGGGGTCTTACCACAGGCAACGAAATGCCGTGGTGGGAGCGGCAAGACGCCAGGATCGCTGACATCCCGTTCCATGGTGGTTTAATCGGCGGATCGGGCGGAGGGCGGACGGACCAGATTCCGATGAGCGTGCCGTCCGGATCGCATGTGCTGCCTGCGGATTCTGTAAGCGGGGCGGGCCAGAATGCGACTCAAAGCGGAGCACTCAATATCATTCATGCACTCCGTATTGGCCCATGGGGGGTTCCAGACCCACAAGAAATCAAAGGACACGGGCCGCCGCATGCTCCAGCAGCAGTGCATCTTCCGGGTGAAAGTGGCATTGATGAGGCTAAGCGTGGCGGCACCTCTGGTCCTCGACGGGTTTCAGTTTTAGTAGCAAGCGGTGAAATCGCGATCCCGGACGACGACTGGGTTGATCGTGATGCCGTCGATGGAAAACTCTATCTCCATCGTGGAGTGCGTTCTCTCGGCCGCGATCACCGCCTTTCAGGAAAGCAGATGCGCGGCAAGACCGATTCTGAAATGGGACATGACCTGCTCGATGGAATGATCAAACGAATTAGAGACTTTAATATCAAATGGTTAAAATCAGCGCCGCCACCTAAGAAGTAGCTTTGCTGCTCATTTCATTGTAGATTTGAGTCGGCCCAAGGTGGTGCGCTAACACCGATCCTCGGGCCTGACCGCACGAGGGGTGATCTCGCATGGCTGCCGCAGAAATACGCCAAATCGTTGCTGAAAGAAAACGCGAACCTCGCACCATCGAGGGGCGCGACCCTCTGACTGCAGAACGCCTCAAAGAAGTTCTACATTATGACCCATCAACAGGTGTCTTCTATAACCGCTACACTAGACATTCTTTAGCCAAGGTTGGGATGCAAGCCGGAACAATAGAAAAGCGGGCACGGTACTCGATCATTGCAATCGATGGCCTAAATTATTCTGCGCATCGACTGGCATGGCTCTATACACATGGGAAATGGCCAGCAGGAAATATCGACCATATAAACGGCGAGCCGTCTGATAATCGAATTGAGAATCTTCGCGATTGTAGCCAATCCGATAATGCCTTCAATCGTCACAGAGGCCCGATCACCCCTAGCGAACGCAGGGGAGTGCGTTTCATAAGCAATGGATGGGAAGCATCGATTAAGAAAAATGATCGAAGCATAAACCTTGGACGGTTTTGTACATTTGAAGAAGCAGCTGCGGCGCGACAAGGTGCAGAGAGATGCCTTTTCGAGGCAATACCAGAGGTCTCTCCTAAACCCACGTTAAGTCTACCATCATTTAACTTCGTGACGAAAAAACCACCTAAGGCTCTTCTGACGGCAGAAGCACTTCGAGCGGTAGTCTCTTATGATCCAGAAACAGGTAAGTTTCGGCGGCTGCCTAGATCAGGATTGGCCGGCAACGTTGCTGGCCAAGAACCGTACATGGCGGTTCTCAAGGATGGACATCTGCGATTCAAAGTGCATTCGGCTTCTTATCTAGCGCACCGGCTGGCGTGGCTCTACATGACCGGAGAGTGGCCCCAAGGCACGATTGATCACGTAAACCGTGATCCTCAGGACAACCGATGGACGAACCTGCGCGATGTTTCGCGAGGGGAAAACAATCGAAACCGTCGCCGGTGGACTTTGAAAGTCGCATGAGGTTACTTTTCCGCCGCTACCTGCGCCTCTACCGAGAGGCGTGGTGGACCGATGATCGGTACGCCGGCTACGACGATGCGATTTGTTTTACCAGCAACCTCATGCTGGTAGCGAGAAAGGCGTGAGTGAGAAAACGCCTAACCCCACATCGGTTCGCCAAGCTGGGCCGGATGACGAACGCGCCCTCTATGAGTTCCTCGTCGAGATGCATCTCCGGAATGCCTTCGGATGGGGGTATGTCTATGATCCGGGATTGGTGAGAGCGCAGATCGAGGTTGGAACTCGTCCTGATCTCCGGACAAGGACTGACAAGAACGACCGCCGAGTCGGGATCATCGGGGTCATCGACGGTCCTGATGGCAAGATCGCCGCGACGATCGGTCTCTTCGTCGAGCGGCCGATGTGGTTCTCGCAGGTTGTGGGTCTCGTCGAACTATGGGTCTACGTGCCGCCCGGAAAGGGTTCGTCGCGGTACGAGGCGGAGCTTCGCAAATACGGTCTCTGGGCCTTCCACAGCATGAAGGCGGATATCTATAAAGACCCGGACTATCACTATCCGTTTGAGCTTCTGACCGGCTTCCAGCATCGCGGAAAGCATTTCAAGGCGATGTTCCGGATCTGGCGTCGCTGGGGCGGTCGTCTTATCGGGATGCTGTTCGTCATACGATAACCCCGGAGGGATGGCTTTTAGCCCATCGTTGTGGCACGATTGAACGGAATTTTCCTGTGGAATGTCCGCCGTGTCACTCCGCCCGCGCAAACTCACCGAAGAACTGCCGAGCGGCCATCATGTAGGCGGCATGGTAGTCCAGCACTTCGTGGAGGCGTTCCAGGGTCAGGATTGGCATGGCGGCATGCCACCACATGACCACGGCCCGGAGGAAGTGAAATGAGTGGCAGTGGAAGTACCCAAACTAGCACAACCTCGTCATCTCCACCGCCTCAAGTGCTTCAAGCCTACGGCAACTTAAACAATGCTGCGTCTGGGTTGGCATCTACTAATCCGCTAAGTCAATACTCCGCACCCATGGTAGCCGGCTTCACGCCGCAACAGCAGCAGGGTTTTGCGGATGTTCAGAATGCCGAGGGTATCGGCACGCCGTACATCGACGCGGCGGCTCAGGAATTCAGCGCAGCCACCAACCCGCTCTGGCAGACCTTGCCGTCGTTCGATACGTCGAGCCTGCCCGGGGCTGGGACGACCGGGATCAATTCCGCGTTCGGTGCGGCGCAGGCTGGCTCGACCTACAACATCCAGCCTTACCTGTCGCCGTACACATCGAACGTCACCGATGCGCTGACCAACCTCTACAACAATCAGAACGCGACACAGCAATCGCAGGTCCAGGGCAACGCGATTTCAGGGAATGCCCTTGGTGGAGATCGTCAGGCCGTCGCGCAGGCACTTACCGCACAGCAGCAGAACCTTTCCCAAGCGCCGACGCTGGCCAACGTCGAGCAATCAGGGTTTCAGCAGGCGCAAAATGAAGCCAATTCGCAGCAAGCCTTGGAGTTGCAATCGGGCCAACTCGGGCTCGGTGCCGGGCAGGCTGGGTTTGGCGAGTATAACCAGCAGCAGCAGCAGCAGCTATCGGCCGAACAGGCGGATGCGTGGCTGCAGTCGCAGGCCGGGTTCGGCATGGCTGGCCTCGGGACCCAAGCGCAGACCATGGCGCTTACCGGAGCGAACGCGGATCTATCGGCCGGTGCGCAGCAGCAGCAATTGGGCCAAGAGCAGTTGAACATCCCGTATCAACAGTTCACTGCCGCGCAAGCCTATCCGTACCAGGAACTCGGGTTCCTCTCACCGATCGTCGAGGGGACGGGGAGTCTCTCAGGGGGTACTGGCTCGACGACGACGCCAGGGCCGAGCACCTTGTCGCAGATAGGTGGTCTCGGATTGGCTGGCATCGGTGGGCTTGGGGCGACGGGGGCCTTTGGGTCTAACGGGTATCTGACGAATGCGTTCGGCAGCACCACTCCTGGTGTCGCGTCGGGAACGATCGATTCCGGTCTTAGTGATCTTACTAGCCCTAATGGATTGGATTATTACAGCAGCAAACACGGTGGCCGCATCGGCTTTGCCGCAGGTGGCGTGACTGTGCCGCTATTGCCGCCAGGGATCGGCCCAGGCGTTCCGAACATCAGCCTCAGTTACATTCCACAGGCAGCGCCCGGAGGCACCCCCAATAATTCATCGATGTCTGCGGTGCAGCCGGATGTCAACGACACGACCACGACATCGACTCCGAGTTCCGGCATTCTTGGCGATCTCGGTTCGATTTTCAGCATCGGGAAAGGTGTGGCGTCCCTCTTTGTGAAAGATGGCGGTCGTACCGGATATGACGGCGGGGGCAGCATCGGTTCGGCGACGCCGGCCGCGAGCCAGCTACCGGCCATTCCGGCGATCAACATCGATTACATCGTCCCTCCCGGCCCGGTTACCAAAGGATCGGGACCGCCGAAGGGGCCAAACGCCTCGCCGCAGCGCGATAGCACGACGAGCGATGTAACGAATCTGGCCAATGAGGCGAAGTCGTTGAAGAGTTCCGGCGTCTTCGGTGGGAGCGGAACGCCGTCTTCTTCGTCAAACACTTCCGATATCACCGACGCTGCTGCGGCCCAAGGTGGCCGTATCGGTTTCGATTCGGGGGGCGGCGTTCCGCTCTCTGTGGCCGCGCAGTTTGGTGGTGCGCCGCCAAATTTGCAGGGTGCCTATCAGCAACTCGCCCAACTGCCGCTATCCCAGTTGCAGCAGATGTCCGTCCAGTTCCCGCCGAATACCCAGCAAGGCCAGATGATCGCGCAGGCGCTGCGGATGAAACAAGCAACACCGGGGTCCGGCACCGCGCCGGCATCGCCGCAGGCGGGAGGCAGCAGCGGCGGGGCCGTGGGCGGGGCTCAGGCTGGTGGCGCACAGAATATGGGCGGCATCGGCAGCCTGCCAAACCTCGGAGGGTCCACGGGCATCAACGTGGGCACCGCAACATTGGCGCGCGGCGGCAGGCTTGCCATCGGAGGCATGCCGCCTATGGTCGGCCAGCAGCCTATGGTTGGCATGCCTCCGATGGCCGGCCAGATTCCCGCCATTGGTGGCCCTCCTGTTGGCGGCGGCATGGTCAGCCCGCCGATGCCCGGAGGCCCGATGGGTGCCCCCAATGGGGGTACGGCGGCATTCGCGACTTCGCCGATGGATTACGGCGGCACGGCGCACGCGATGGCCGGAGGCGGCGCAGCGTCAGATGACAACACGCCAGAGTACCACTACAAGCATTTGACGCCGCTATCCGCCAACCCCGCTGGCCCGATGTTGGGCGCGCAGGTGCCAGGATCGAATGACCCTCTTAGTCCCTCTGGGGTAATGCCGTGGGCTGCCGTTCAGGACAAGATGACGTACCCGCGTGGCTACTTTGCTCCCGATGCCGCCGCTAATGCCGATGCCCTTACAGAGAAGTCCCGCGATTTAGCGAGTGGCGGCGACGCCTCGAACGGCTACGTGACCGAGGACGAACTCGACCCGCACCCGGTTGTCGATCATTCCGGCGACACGGTAAAAATCCGCTATCCATCAGAGGGCAAGGTGCTCGATCTCGGCATCCCCTCGGTCAAGACAAGAAATCATTTCGCGGCCGGGGGCACTAGCGGGGGCGCGGCGACCCCGCAGGTCGTCTACAACAACGGCCAGTGGTCGGTGCTCAGTGGCACCGGGGATACGGCCGCGGGGCCTGCTGCACCGCAGTTCGCAGCGCTGCCGGGATATTCCATCCCCACACCGCAGACCTATGCCGGCACAGGAGGGACACCGATCCAGGGACCGGGGCAAAACGCTCCGCAGCCGGGCACCGGAGCGGGCACGAACTTCACGACCTTGCCAGGTGCCAACGGCGTCGCTGTTCCGCAACTGTCCGGCTCGGCGTTTGGAGCAAATAATCCCCAGCTTGCTGGCATGCAGCCGGGCGGCGGATTGGGAAATTGGTTCCAGCCGATGAGCCAGTACCAGCCGCCAGGAACCACAACCGCCAATGGCGTCACCAGTTTCCCGTCGCAGGTCATGCAGACGCCGGGCATGGCGTCGGTGATCTCCGGATTGACGCCAGGTGCGGGGATTCCGGTATGGGCTGGCGGATCGCCAGCAGCCCCGGCGGCGGCAGCGACAGCGACATCTACCAATGCCACTCCCGCGCTCACACCGGATCAGGTCGCGGCGCAGGCCCAGGCTGCCGACGCTGCGGCTCAGCAAGCAGACGCCGGATCAGGCGGCGGCGGTAAGCGTGGCGGCCGGTTTGGCTACGATGATGGCGGTGATACGTCAGACGACTCACCTGACGGCGGCTTTGGCGCGAATATCAGCGGAACGGGTGCCACGCTGATCCCTACGGGCGGCACGAACGAACTGAAAGCCGCATCCGATGTCATGCCGGTTCTCGCCGGCAGCAACAACGAGCCGTCGCGGCTTCCAATCTCCGGTGCGCAATTAAAGGAGATCAGAAGCGATCCAACCGGCACCAGCCCGACTGCTATTCCTTCGGGCGAAGCGGCGACCAGTTCTACGCCCGCCTCGCACCCACCGGAGCCATCTAAAACAGCGATCGTCGCGCCGCCTTCGCATTTAGTCGCGCCGCCGTCCGGACCAAAGGAAACCACGGATACATCGCTCGATCAGGCGCAGGACTTCCGGCGCAGCAGCGATCCTCTGCACGACAATCTCAGCCTCAACATGCCGCAAGGCGGGATCGGGGCCGGCTCAGCGGATGCCGTTGCCAAACCAGACCAAGGCGGCGGGATCGGTTCGGATGATGTCTATGCGGTTGGCGACAGCCATGCGGGTGGATTGATCCGCTTTGGCGGCGCCACGGGCAGCATGGGCAAAACTCCATCGGTGGCGAATGCCGATGCCGCGAATGGCCGCAATCCAACAGATGTCTACAAATACATCATGAGCCAGCCAGATTCTTACTGGCAGGGCAAAAAGGTCGTGCTTTCGACCGGCGTCTCGAACGACCCGAGCCAGGGTTATATGGTGCCGTACCAGATTGCGGGACTGCAAAAGAAAGGCGCCGACCTTATCGGCATCGCCGGCTTCGGGCCGCGCGGCATGAGTGGCACCGACATGCACCCGGTCGCCGACGAGATCAGCGGCTATGCGAGCGCCGCAGGCATCGGCAGCGGCGGGGTGTTCGAGAACAACCTGATGCCCGACCAGGTTCATCTCACGCCGCAGGGCTATAAGCAGGTCGGCGGATGGTACAAGAGCGAAGCGCCCGCCACAGGATCAGCGGCGCAGAGCGCAGATACGGGCGCGAGTTCCACGGCCTCCCCAGGTGTTCACGGCACAGGGGTAGCCGCACCGTCCGAGGCTGGTGCAAGTCAGGCTAGCACGCCAGTTGGCGATTACATTCGTCAGGGGGCCATTGCTCGCGGGCTTGATCCCAACATGGCGCTGCACACGGCCAACACTGAAGGCAAAACTGGGGAATTTCAGCTTGGAGACAACGGCTCGTCAGGCGGCGCGTTTCAACTGCACTTGGACGATCCTGCGAAGCCAGGCGCGGGCACGTCCTTGGGAGATCAGTTCTACCGCGACACCGGGAAAAATCCGCTCGATCCGAACAATCACTTCGCCACGATCGATTACGCGCTCGACTACGCAAAGGCACATGGCGGCACGTTTGACCCAAACATCTGGCATGGCCTGAGGAACAATCCAAATCCCGGCAGTGGCGATTCCGGGATGATTGCCAACGTCAACCCACGGCGCGGCGGCATCGGCTCGGATACTGGCGATCAGGTTGTTACCGGAGATCAGGTGAGCAACCGGAGCAACGACTTCGGGACCGACCGCAGCGGCGGTCTCGGCAGCAACACCAGCAACGCCAGATATGACACGTATCGCCCGCAGACCATGCAGGAACGGTTCCAGCAGAACTGGCCGATGCTCGCATTGGCGACGGGGGCCGGGATGCTAGCGTCAAGGTCACCGTTCCCTGGAGTGGCGTTGGGTGAAGGCTTGAAGACGGGGTTGTCGACTTACAATACCGAAACAGAACAATCGCTCCGGGAAAATCAGCTTGTTAATGAAGCGCAGTATCGCAATGCTGACCTCGCTCTCAAACAACAGGCAGCAGGCCCCGAAAATCGCTTAAAAGCGGCTCAAGCGACATCAGCCGAGAAGGAAGCCGCACTCAAAACCGTAAACATGCAACTGATGCAGGAGCAAATGCGTCTGGCAAGGGAATTTGCTGGCATCGGCGCTTCTGCTCCAGCGTCTCCGTTGCCCAACGATGCCGCGCCATCTAATGCTCCCATCACCAGCATTCCGCCAGCGAGCGCTGGCATTGCGCCGACAGCTTCGAGTCCTGGTGGGGAGGCCACGGCAACACGATCACCGGATGGTACGGCGTCCCCAGCGGGAGCAGCACCGAAACCGCCCGCGATAAAGCAGTCATCGCAAACGGGGTTGCCACTGCCTACGGATTATGGGCGATCACCGGCCGATTCAGCGAGTGCTGCCTATGACGCGCAATATAGAGCGCTTGATAACCAGATAAATAATGTCCGCCGCGCCGCCGTTCTGGAGCCCGGCAAACTCACCGAAAGTCAAGCCACGATCGCTCGACTTATGGATTCGCGGGCTACGTTGATGGCGCAAGACCCACGAATGGCCGCAGCGAAAGCGAGCGCAGTGGGAACGGCCGAAATCGATCCAGCGGTAGCAAAGGCCAAGGCGATCGCCGAGGCGGAGTTTCCGGTCAAATTCTACGAAAACCTGGCCTATCGCATGGGCGTCCCTGTAGTTGTGCATCCCGGCGAGAATACGATCACTGGATTCGAGCTTATGCAGCGGCTCAATTTGCTTCCTCCGGGGATGTCAATGCTCCCTAATGGAGGGCCGGCAGGGACAGCTTCAGAAGCTCAGCCATCCCCAAGCGGCGGGACGGCTCATCCTGCACCTGCAGCGCCGGCAACCGCCGTACAGCCCAATCCAGGTCCTCCAGCGAATGTGCCGTTTGCAACACCGCAGGACTTGCCTGCTGATCCAACGTTGACACAACCGACGACTAAATTAGTCCCCGGACCCGGCGGCGGCATGACGGCGGCGCCTACGCTGCCAGGTTTGGCGGATGTTCAGAAACAAACCGGCGAGCGCGCGGCCGAGGCACAGAAAAATATCCCAGTCCTGGCACAGGCTGAGGCTGCTCTTGATTCACAACATCAGGAAATCGTTGCTGCGACGGCAAATGATAATTTTTATACGCCTGGCGCATTCTCCGATGCCCGAAAGCGCATTGGCACCATAATCAACACAGTCGCCGCCAATTCGCCGGAATGGCAAATTGACCCGAAGGAACTTGGCGAGGCCACGGCGATCGACAAAGCGGCATTTGGGCTGAGCACGCAAGCGGTGCACGGCATTAGCGCGAGGCCGGCGCAGATCGAATGGCAATCGGCCAGAAATTCAGTGCCGAACAACGAACTGCCGGCGTTTTCGGCGCTCCTGTTGTCGAACACCTTGCGCTTCCAGAATCAATATCAGAAGGGCCAAGCCGAGTACGAGCTTCAGCAATATAAGGGCGGCGCTGATCCGAGCACGGCCGCGACCGCCTGGCAGGCCGCAAACGGCAATCGCGTAGCGGGCGCTGCGCTTGCGCAGACCTACATTGATCTGGCAAAGTCTCGTCCGACCGACCCTACGAGCCAGTGGGTGAGCAGATTGTTGTCAATCCCCGCAGATCAGCGCGCCCAAGCGGTCGAGGAATTCGATAAACGGTTTACGCCGCTATCGAAAGTCGATGCAGCCGCATTCGATGTGCCGAGTTGGGGGGCGCTGATCACTCAACTTGGAGGGCACGGTGGCTGATGATCCGTTTGGTGATCTGCCGCCCCTCCCAGAGGCACCCGTAACGCCGCCCCAACACGATGTGTCTTCGCAGACGATCAGTGATGAAAACAGCTCAGCCACGAAAACCACGCCGCAATCCCATTTTTCTGGTCTTCCTGATCTTACGCCTCCCCATGATTCGGGGTTCGCGGCGAATGTTGGGGCTGGGACCAATGAGGCTATCACTGGTTTTCTCGGTGCGCCTGTTGACCTTACGACGGCGGCGATCAATCTCGGCACGCGCGGCATCAATCGGCTCTTAGGAACCGATATAGCGCCGATAGAGCATCCGGCGGGTGGGGCGGAAACGTTCCAGAAGCTAGAACATCTTTATGGCGGCTCTCCGCAAGATGTGATGGCCGTTACCCCGACAGAGGAAATCGGGCGGGCTGTAGCACGAGGCGCGACTTCGATGGCATTGCCTGGAGCCGCCGCGAAAGCGCTTCCTGAGTTGGCCGGTGCCGCTGAAACGATCCGTGGCGCGCTTGAAACCGGAACTCAGCCAACAGGCGTAGTCGCTGGCGGTGTAGGTGGCGCTGCCGGACAAATCGCTTCAGATGTGGTTCCAGAGCCATACAAAGGCACCGCCGATGCACTCGGTAATTTGATCGGCGGGGGCATTACAGCCGTGGCCGAGCATGGCGCGATGAATGCAGCACGCAGTGTCTCAGACTTGGCTGGCGGCGCTGTAAAGCCGGTCATCGACGAAAGTACGGGACAACCGATAACCGACATTCAAGGGAAGCCGATTGGCGAAAAAGAAGCTGCACAAGCAGGACAGCGCATAGCGACTGCCGCTCGGATGCCGCCAAAAGAAGCGGTCATTGCTCTCTCGGGTGATCGCTCTCCATTCGAGCGTCCGGAGGCACTGCAAACGCCACCGCCCGAGACTTCTCCAACTGAACGCGCTGGCGTCACGATTGAGAACATTCAATCAGAACCTCTCGGATCGTTTCGGCCGGCAGCGGTTAATGAGCCGACCTCCGCAGTCCCACCGACAACGCAGCCAGCTATCCCGGCTGACCAAGCGCCGCGCCAAGCCGCTCCGACAACTGCACCGGGCGCCGATCAGAATGTTGCGGCAGTTCAGTCAAGTCCCCGGTCGGCGAACGCCGAGGACGCCGCCGCCCGCCAGGCGACATTGCAAAACGCGGCCGGTGCCGAGCAGGAGGTCGACCAGCGCCTCGCGGCCGACCAAGCCGAGGAAGCAGGCAACCGCCAGCCGGCACCGTCGCCAGAGGATCTGATCCGCAGCCTTGGAGGTCAGCCGCAACCGCGCACACCGCAGGAGCCGCCGTTAGCGCCGCCGTTAGCGCCGCCGTTAGCGCCGCCGGAAACGCCGCCGGAAACACCCCGGCCGCCAACGCCACCGCCGGTATCGCCTGCGCCAGAGACCGCGCCACCGCCGGCGGCGGTTCCGGCTGCGCAAGAGCCGCGCCCGGCACCGCCAACTCCGCCGACACCACAACCAGAAGCCGTCACTCCCGCCTCAGCGCAACGTCTCGAAAACCTCCGCGCCGAGAACGAGGAACCCGTAGCGCCACCATCAGGGCGGTTCTATCAGGATTTGACCGCGCAGCAGGAATCAGAGAAAAACCGCAAATCGACTGTTACGGGGCAACCAGTTACGGAGAATGTTCCACGTGACTACAACATGCAGCAGGTGCAAGATAAATCAGCCGCGGCCGAACCGACGATACTGCCTGGAGTGCCACGCAGCGTGGATGAGGGAGTTCCGGCGCAGCAACCCGCTAACCGAGGGACAGCGGAAGAAGGACATTTGCCGATCGTACAGCGGAGTCCTGCTGAGACGGGGCAAGTTGAAGCGGAAGCCGTGCCAGAAGTGCGGAGCGGAGAAGGCGCAAATGCACCATCCGGATTACAACAACCCGAGACTGGTGGAGTGGCTGTGCCGGCCGTGCCATCTGGCCGAGCACGCGCCAGAAACGAGCCAACTACAGGCGTAGAACCGGCAGCGGAACCTGTTCCGCGTGGAACCGGCCAGCTCACTGAGAAGCCGTCCGGCTTAGCTGAAGAAGGAGACGCAACAAGGCGCGTCGCTCGGGACATCACCCCCGATTACCAAGCTTATCGCGAAACGGTTCCCGATACAGAGCCTCATGCCAGCGCTCGCGGTTTTACGCGCACTCGCGGCGATGAGACCGGGAATGAACATCTCGCGATCTACGATCCGGCAACGGAAAATGTTACCCACGCCTTCACATCGGATGCACCGGATCGAGTTGATTGGGGACAAGAACTCAACGAAAAAATGAACGATCCTGATGCAGGATTGGTGTTGCACCACAATCACCCAGGCGGGCGAGCGCCGAGCATAACGGATATTGGCGCGCATGCCTTACCCGGCATTGATCGCATCGTGACCCATGCTGGCGATGATTTGATGCACTCGCGGTTGACTCCGGATGCTCGTGCGGCAGTCGCCAACATGAGCACGGAGGATGCTCGATACGGATTACAGGCTGCCTACGCCGATGCGCAGCGCGTAGTAACGACGGCTCTCCGTATGCAGGCTCTCGCTGGGAAGATCGGAGGAGATGAGGCCAAGAGTCTCGAAGCCGATCTGGTCAACCGCGCCCTTGATGCGGCGGGTATCACTGATTATGTGAGCAGCCGCGCCCCCGAAGTTTTGGCCGAACCAGTCCGTCGCAGCATCATTTCCCGTGCAGCCAAGGCAGCGTCAGATACCGCTCGACACGAGCTTGATCTTGAACCCGGAGACATAAATGAGAGGCTTGATCGATCCGCCATCGTCGTTCGCCCCGACGAAGGACTTGCAAGCCTTTCTGGCGTCGCTGGAAAGGGAGGATCAGAGCGATCGAACGGTCAAGCTTCTCAAGAAGAACGCGGAAGAAGAATTGGAGCGCCGGAAACGGGCGCGCAAGCGATGGTGGGTCGAGGATTAGCCGAGGAAGCGCCAGCGGCCATCGAAGGATTCCAGCCGACGTTAGGCCAGTCCACGGGCGATCTTGGCGTCCTATCATTGGAACGTGAGTTGCGTGCCCGATATCGCGATCTATTCATCGCGCACGACGCAGCGAATAATGCCGCACTTTCGCACGCCGTTGGCGATCTGGCTCCCGAAGATGCTGCCGCCACAGCGGGTAATTGGGTTAGGGCAAATCTTGCCGCCGAAGATGCGGCAGAAGAAGCCGAGCAATCTCAGCTTTCCTCGACGGCGCGCACTGGAACACAGCAACTTGGTGGCGATCCAACCACAAACTCACAGGCCGATCTTGGTGCCTCGGCCCGCGAGCGGCTTGAGCAAGTCCGGCTACCGCTCAAGACAGCGGCGAGCCAGGCATTGGACGCTGTCGATCCTGATGGTTCTCTGGCATTGCCCGCCAATGATGTTGCAGCCACCGCTAGGGGTCTTCTCGGAAATCCTCAGGGCACCTCTTCAAATTTTTCGATCAACCCTCGGGCAGGCGAAACTACGGCAAGCCCCGAAAAGCCGGTTCTTGAGGCAGCAGCGAACATCAACGGTGTCGTACCGTTCAGTGATCTCCGAGGGCTACTCGGTCAGACTAGCGCAGCGCAGCGTGCAATTCGTGCTGACCCAGCACTAGGGGCAGAATCTCGACCCTATGCGCGGATGAGGGTATTGCGTCAATCGATCGAAGACGCAATGGCGACCGGGGCAGAGAAAACCGCCGAAATAAACGCACGGAAACCCGAGCAAGCTGATATAGAGCAGTGGGGCAGCAATCTCGCGGCTGGTAGGGATCAGTGGTATGGAACCCGAAATTCCGCCGAAACAAGCCGTTATGGAACGAATCCTATCGGAGATGCCGGAACACGACCAACTGCCGTTCCTGGCTCATCTGGAGCAACGGGCGAAGCAGGAGGGCGACCTGGCGTCCCTGCGAGAGTATCGCCTGTATCGCCAGCGGCACAACCTGTAGAACCCAATTTCGACGCTGAAGCGGCCGATCGCCTAAAGACCGCAAATAGTGCCTACGCCGATTACAAACAGCGGTTTCGGCAAGGGTCGGTCGGCGATGTTCTGGCATCAGGCAATTCGCCTAGCGGCTATCGTCTAGGCGATGCTCAGGTTGTCTCTCGGCTTTTCAGGCCCGGTGCCGCTGGTGCTGACAGCATCGATTCACTAATCCGCGCCGCCGGTTCTCCCGAGGCTGCTGAGCAAGTGCTGGGTGACTACCCATCCTACAGCTTGCGGCTCGCGGCCGAGAAAAACGGGGTCATCGATCCTGCCGCCTACAAGCGCTGGACGTCACAGTACATGCCTGTGCTCGATCAACTCCCAAATCTGAAGGAGCGGTTCAGCACGGTCGCGCAAGCGTCGCAAGAACTGGCTGACAGCGCCGCTAGGTGGCAGCAGGCAAAAACTGACTTCCAAGACACGGCACTCCGCCATTATGCGAATATCGATCCCGATACTCCACCCCAGGCCGCTATCGACCGTCTCATGAGGACTCAGGATCCTGTGGCTGAGTCCAATGACCTCATGAGGCGTCTCAGGCCAAATCCGGATGCTGTCCAGAGCGCGCAACGGAACACCGTCGATTGGGTTCTCGACAAGATACGCACGACCTCAGAAGCAGGCACGACGGGGGAGCGTGAACTTTCGAAGGCGGCGCTTCAACGGTTGCTCGAAAAGAGCCCGGCCCAGGCACAAGCGCTAAAAACCATCTTAGGGCCGCAGCGGTTTCAGGTTCTGGAAAGCGTTAGCGACGCGATGGACATGGCAGCGCGCGCTCAGCAGGCTACTCAGATCAAGGGCAGCCCTGGCACTGCGGCCGACTTGCACGCGCTCGAAAGCCACGGACAGCCATCCATGTTGTTCCAGGCATGGATAGGGGAAAAATTAGGCGATGCTGTTGGGCACGCTGTCGGTGCGGTCGGCGGTCCGGTCGGGGCTGCTCTAAGGGCGGCTGGTGCGGTGGGCGGCGTAATGTTGCGCAACATGCGATCAGCCGGATTAGAGCGGGTTGATCAACTCGCGGCGCAAGGGGTGCTCAATCCAGAACTCGGTCGTGTGCTGTTAGGGAGAGCCGCGCAGTCCGCCAAAGACCCACGGCTGCCATTGATCGCACGCCAACTCGGCGCGCTCGGAGTATCGGGCTTGACGCAAGATACTGGCGAGCGCGGTCATTATGCTCATGGAGGCGCGGTGATCGCGTCGGCACGACACCTCCACCATGAGTCAAAGAACGCTGATCCAGAACCGTCCGAGGCTCAGAAAAAAGCGGGAAATTATCGCAAGGCCCACATCATGATGTTCGGCCTGCCGATCACCATTGAGAATGCCAAAGGATCGCTCCGACGCGGTGTCGGTAAGAACGGTAAACCGTGGGCCGTCCGGATGCCGGTGGCTTATGGATATTTCAAGCGCACGACCGGAATGGATGGCGAGCACCTCGACGCATACATCGGCCCGGATGTTCACAGCCCCCACGTTTTCGTTATCGACCAGGTTGACGCACAGAGCGGTGAGCCAGATGAACACAAGGCTCTTATTGGCTTTAAGGACCTACCAAACGCGCTTTCGGCCTATGAGAAAGCATTCTCCGATGGGAAAGGATACCACCGGATCGGTGGAATTTCCGCGATGACCATCGATCAATTCAAGCACTGGCTCGAAGAAGGCGATACGCAAAAGCCATTAATCGCAGCCTAAATGCAATGTCCAGACGCTTACGTCAGAAATACAGCCGCCAGTTGAAACATCCCCCGCCGAAGGTGCTCCGGGCGCGGCTCCGGAAGACCAAGTTCCATCGTCACAAGGTTCGCCTTGAAGTTTCGAAGACGTAGCTTCGATGGTAATGGACCGCCAGCTAAAGCAGGC
>QGNH01000234.1_pt3 | contig 17538 bp, 24 predicted proteins | sample 1735481 | NCBI WGS metagenome assembly QGNH01 (sample SAMN09239004, study PRJNA386568) | Viral metagenome, whole genome shotgun sequencing project.
AAGGTTGGCACCCTGAAGGTCGGCACGTGCTTTAAGCGCCGCTTCAACGGCTTTTATGAAACTATCGGCCTCAATCTCAAACAGGACTGAATCATTGAATAGGTGCATAATCGTAAAAGTAGCCATTCTTTCCTCCTTTTTTGCCGCCCACCCACAGAGCAATACGCCGATGTGAGAGAGTGTGGATTTGAGAGATGGGCAGCATGATTTAAGTTGCCCGGGCCAGTGGTTTAAAGTATTTGTCGTCCAGGGCAAATGCCATTTCATCTTGGTGTCTCCTGTTTCCATCGTTAAGGTAATCTTACACTACGGGTGAACCCTTGTCAAGCACCAAATGAACTATTTTTGAAAAAAGTTTGACGGGTACACAATTCAGGGCTTGACAACCTTTCACTTATGGTGTACGCTTCCTATTATGAAAACTCGAATCTATTCCAAAGCCTTCATGTCGTACCTTCGCCGGGGGGTCAAGTTCACGGTTGATAAAGAGCTTGCTCTCAGGGTAGCCGAAGAACAGGGGAAGTGTGGGATTGAGTTCATAGCTTCTTCTGTGAAAGATGCCTATGAGAAAGCATACCCTGAATTGACGTTCAAGTTCAAGGCGCCTAAATGATCGATTTCAGGCAGTATTGCGAATCTCTCAACCTATCCTTCGGCTCACTGGACAAGGACAGCGACCAATGGCGGAAACTGGTCAAGGACTTCAACTCCGGCTTCCCCTTGACGCTCCAGACCGCCGATCACACGAAGAAGATTTCCCGTCCAATACCGGGCACTGCGTCACCAAGACGTGGTTCGGGGTGGGCCGACAAGGCCCCTGACGGTGATAACGCCGACTGTAAAATGCGCATCGAACAGGTGAGCGACCGGGAGGGCGGGAATAAGTTGCAATCAGTTGCAATATGGAAGCAATCAAAAGTTGCAATACCGGGGGGTGATGCGCATGACCTAAACCAGACTAATCATGTTGTCCAGCCCATACCCTCAGAGGGGGTTACTTCAACACGATCTTCAGGAAGAGACAGCGGAACCCAGGGCGGACCTGAAGGGCTGGCAGATCCGTCCACTTATCAACCATGTGTCGATTGTGGCACGGCTATCTTGAGAACATCATCAGCAACAAAGTATTGCCATGACTGCCGGGTGAAGAGGACAAAAACAGAGATGCCAAGGTTTCTCAAGCGGCATCCAGGCTATCTATTGCCCTACTACGACTATAAGAAAAAGCTCCACTATGGCATCGAAGGCAGGCCGTTCTGCAACCGGGGCGATTCTCAGGTATGCGTGATCGATGGCGTCAAGACAAGATGTCCCAAGACGTATAAGCTCACGGGGATATGGTCAGAGGTGACGTGCAAGGACTGTCTGGATATGAAGGGGAAGGGATGACGTGGCAAGAAGAGTATTGCAAAGAGTACACCAGGACAACGGGAAGAGCCTGCACAATAGAAGCCAGCGGGGGAAGTAGGGGTTTTATTTCACACAGTTGGCATTACCTCATGGACAGGGAAGGGAAGGTAGTCATATGCCGGCGGCAGGAGGATTTTTTTGATCTTCAAGCTAAAACCCTCTGATAATAAGAAATAGTTTGACAAGCTCCTCGGGGTATGTTTCACTGTTGGTATGCGAGGCGTTTTGGATAAATTATGTTCACAAATGAAAGTAAGTTAAGAAGCGGCGGGCCTCTCGCTGAGACCAACCTCTCATCCATAGCTGCCTCGCAACAGCGAAAGGGAGGCCCGTCCATCTTATGAACAAAGCACCTGCTTTTCAGTTCTACCCCGGCGATTGGAGACGAGACACACAGGTTCAAATGGCATCCATGTCTACCCGTGGGGTGTGGCACGAAATGTTGTGCTGCATGTGGGATGCTCCTGACCGGGGTAAATTAACTGGTCCTGTTCCACAATTAGCACAGATGTTTGGCTGTCACCATGAAGAATTACAAACAGCATTGCGCGAAATTTCCGCCCTAAATATAGGTGATGTAACGTTTTGTAACGATGAAGGAAACGAAATTGTAACGGTAGAAAATAGACGCATGGTACGTGAGGAAAGGGTTAGAAAACAAGGACTTGCAAGGATACACCGTTACAGAGACAAGGCATGTAACGCAGATGTAACGCATGATGTAACGGCCCCTTCTTCTTCTTCTTCTTCTTCTTCATCTTCTAAACCCCCTATTATTCCCCCTGAAAAGAAGAACGGAAAACGACCGAAAAAGATGACAGACGAAGAATGGCTACGCATGTTGAAAGAGTCTCCAGCCTATAAAGGCATCGATATAGACCTTCAGATAGCCAAGTGTGAGGCTTGGTGTAAGACTAACAGCCGGACCTGTACCAGACGCACCGCTGTCAACTGGCTTAACCGGGCAGATAAACCCATATCCAAACCAACTCAATCTTTATGGGCATCCGAGGTCAATCTTGACAATATCTGAAACTATAGACAAGGAACTTACCCTTTCTTCCTACGAGGGAGAAGACCGGGTTGTTTCTCTCAAGGAGATTCTTGTCCAGAAGTACGCCGGCCGGGAGCGGCTTAAACCTGTTCAGTCGGGGCTGGCTTCCCTCGACAAGGCCCTTGACGGCGGTTTCTATCCCGGACAGCTTGTTGTAGTGTCGGGCATATCCGGGCATGGAAAGACTACCCTTTGCCAGACCTTCACCCAATCTCTCATGGAAAAGTCCATCCTGCCCCTGTGGTTCTCGTACGAGATGGAAGAGCAGGAATTTGCCGATAAGATCCACCTTGACTATCACGGACACATCTTCATGCCCCTCGCCTTGAAAGACAAAACTTCGGCATGGATAGAGGATAGGGTTATTGAAGCCAATGTGAAGCATGACGTTAAAGCGGTTTACATAGATCACCTTCACTTTCTCGTGGGCCTGATAGCCCGCCAGAACATGAGTATGGTCATCGGCCAAGTAGTGCGGGACCTCAAAAGGATAGCCGTGACGCGCCGGATGATTATGTTTCTGGTCTGTCATACCATGAAAACAAGGGATCAGGACGGAGAGCTTGGGCTTGGGAGCATCCGGGATTCATCCTTCATCGAACAAGAGGCAGATACCGTCCTTTACGTGTGGCGCCACCCAGAAGACAAGAGCCTCACTGTGTGCAAGATTGCGAAGAACAGGCGCCGCGGCATCATAGACATAAAAATCCCCCTTACCCTAAACCGAATGGAGAACAGATACTATGAGAAGTCAAACCGAGAGAATGGCTGAGTTTAAGGCTGAGTTTCCCGATGAGTGGAAACACGAGCGCCGGATTGAATATCTGGAGAATAGGATTACAGATAACCTCGTGCTCTTGTGGGGCCATAACGCTCGGTTTGACAGGACGCCTCCAGGCAATAACTGGCCTCGCGCCTTGGAAATTTACCATATTCAGGAACTTGGGAAGCAGATCAGAAAGGACTTGAAAGAGATCGTCTACCGGGGAGCAGCCATGAAGGGAGAAATCAGAAACGAAGTGACGGAAGGCGAGAAGGATATTGCGAAGGCCCAGGATGCCGTTGCCCTTGCGGAAGGGTATGGAATTGTCGTAAGGAGAAACCTTATGCTCTGTCCTTTTCATGATGACAACAGCCCGTCCATGAGTATAAGGCACAACCGTTTTAAGTGTTGGTCTGGTTCTTGCGGATGGCACGGGGATACGATTGATTTTGTAATGAAGAAAGAGGGGATCACGTTTAGAGAGGCGGTTAGAAAACTACAGTGATGACCCTGATTTCCCAGAGGAGGGATAAGACATGACTGCTTTTTGGATGGTTTGGAATGAGGGAAGCAGATGCCCGGGAGTCAAACATTTTACGGAGCAATCCGCGCGCCAGGAAGCGGAACGGCTTGCCAGGAATAACCCCGGCCGGCGCTTCCATGTTCTCGTGGTGGTTGCCTCGTGCCGGAATGTTGATGTGGAATGGACAGAGAACTATGAAGATGTGCCGCTATGTCTCCCCGTCGATACTGAGCGCTAGGATAAGCGAGAGGGAAAGGAGGGAAAAGTGAAGCTACTTGCTATCGATCCGGGTCAGACAATGAGCGCGTACGTCCTTTGGGATACAGACAAGCAAACGGGCGAGCCAGGCCACATAGAAAACGAAAAGATGTGTGAATTTCTATCGCTGCCAAGCTTCCGTGAAGGGGTTATAGCAAAAGTAGGTCTTGTCGTTATCGAACGCATTCGGTCCTATGGCCAGCAGGTAGGCAATGATACCCTGGAAACCTGCGAATGGGTAGGACGTTTCGAGCAGGCCGCTAAGGGCGTCACGCTTCCGGTATGGAAGATACCCCGAAGCGATGTCCTGAAGGCGTTCAGCATCGAGAAGAAAGGTGCGGACAGGTGGCTCAAAGAATGTATGGTGGAAAGATTTGGAATGGCCCACAAACGGAGCAAGTCGGGCTCATTGACGGTGCCGGGGTGGAGTGACCACAACTTTGCCGCTCTGGGGGTCGCAGTGCTTGCAGAGGAAAGAATGACAAGGTAGCCTCACGCTATGAAAGTTGCGTCACCGAACGCCAGGAGCAAGGAAAGGAGGTAACTTGGGATATCCGATATGGTGGAAACGGTGGAACCGGGCTTCAATCCTGCAGGAGTTGCAGGAAATCAAAAACATGGAGGCACGAATCATGGCAGCGTTAGACGATTTGGCGGCAGTGGTAATCAAGATTCAGACGGCGGTGAATGATGCAGTGACGGAGATTAAGGCCCTGGCCGATCAGGTCTCGCAGGCATACGGAATAGACGACACCCCGGCCATCGAAACAGCCGTAGACAAGCTCAATGCTCTGGCAGATACCCTCGAAGCAGCAGCGAAACCGGCAGAGCCTGCGGCGCCCGTGGAGGGATAGAATTTGACAAACGTCCGGCCCGAGAATTTATCGCCACAACTCCACAAACTCATTTGCCTGGGTATAGGGGCCGAGAGGCTACCAAGGGCGGTAAGGTTACGGGCCGGACAAAATAAACCTTGACATCCATCCGTAAGGTCTCTACACTAAGGATGTGGAGAATAGTAGACAACAATTTGATGTAGGCTTCCCCGGCGTGAACAAAAAAGCCTCGTGCCTTCTGTTCTCCACAAACGCCGAAAGCATATCGGGCACTTTGAGAAATCAGGGTGCCCGTTTTTCTGTGCTATGGGGGAGTTCTAAGCGGTTCCGCCTCCCTCGCCCGAAAGGGTATATGGAAGTCGTATCAAATCCATCGAGGGTCCATCGTCTTCTCTCAACCGGCATACCGGGATCTTTGACGACCTCGACTGTCCCAAGCTCACTTTAGGGCCCCTGGACTATCGAACCTCTTTGGCTGCTTCCCCCGGACCACCCGGAAAAGGGACAGGAAAGAAAGAGGTTCTATGCTGAGACACAGGCAAAAGAAAGGGCCGCCGGAGGCGCCTATTTCCCCTTTTTCCCCGCGCACTGTTTCTCGGCGATCCACAATTGGATCACCGTTGCCCTTGGGACCCCGAGCCGGGCGGCCGCGGAGTCCAGGAACGCGATTTTGTCGGGGGAGAGGCGGACGAGGACGGGGGTTGAGTTAGACATGTTAATTTCTCCCGGTGTGAAAATCGGCGATGTGGTGAACAATGTTGGCAGCCTCATTAGCAACAGCCTGTTTTTCCTCAGCCGTTTTCTGATAGTGTTTTCCGAGGGCATCAGCATAGGCCGTGAGCCTGCTACGGTTGTCTATGATTATCGTTACGTCCATCACGCCCGCTTTATACATCGTGGGGCCTCCCCATCTCAGGAGGTTGTCGATTTGCTCATCTGTCAATGCTGCGCTCTTCAGTATTTCCGCCGCCCATTTGTTTTGTTTCGGAGACCCGTTGAATGTCATTTTATCCCCCTTCTGGTTTTTGCTATCCTCTATCATCAATTGGATCACCGTTGCCCTTGGGACCCCGAGACGTGCGGCCTCAGAATCCAGGAAGGCGAGTTTTTCGGGAGAAAGTCTGACAAGGACGGGAGTTGTGTTAGCCATCTTACAGCCCCGGCACAGCTTGTCTGAGCAGTGGGCGGATAAGCCCTGCATTGCTGGCAAGTGGATCGTCATTGTCGCGGCAAAGCTCGGTAATGGTCCGATAGGATTGTGTTACCGCTCCACGGAGGCGCTCTATGGTCTCGTCAAGCGGCGTCCATCTGTCATCGGGAGCCGTGGGATCGTCCGCAGTCCAAATACCCTCGGATGTCGTCGCATAGCAAAAATGGGCGCTCTGATAAACCTGTACATCTTCACCAAAAAGATTTATTCTGCAAACCTTTTTCATTGTGCCCTCCGGTGTTTTATTTTGTATCTCGATCATATATATAGATTAGCACAGATAATCAGGGATGTCAAGCATTATTTTCATAAAAAACAACTTATTTTTTATCCCAATGAAAACGTGGTTCATACTCCAAATCTCCTTCCTATCTCTATCACGATAGGCACTTTTTCCAATATCGTCAAGGTGATTCCTTGTTGCGCGGCCAGGTCATCAATCACTGTCAGGATTTGTTTCGTGTCCCAGACCGGCGTCTGCTTGTCCAGGGCCCGGGTGCCCATGGAGATCAAGATGCGCTGGGTTCTAGTGAGGTTCATGGTTCACGCTCCTCTTGAGTGGATTCTTTACGAGTGGGGATAGCATGCTCAGAATCAAATCAAGGTATTTCTTTCGCATGTCGCCGTAAACATCGTCCTTGCTGATGCCTGTTACCGATTCCATGACGTCCATCAATGCCCACTCGGCTTGCACAAGAAGGTGCTCGGCTACGAGTAAAGGGCAATAGCCTACTTTCTCAACATGCAGCCCTGCCGCTTCCATCGCCTGATTGCACTCGGCCAGGTATGTCTGGGAATCGGCGTCTTCGAGGAGCGAGGGACTTGACAAAGGAAAAATACTACCCTATAATAACCAAATGGGTAAAATACTGCCCGATACTGCCCCAGAGACCGCAATACTGCTGAGACGCCATCGCGCCCAAAAATTGGACCGAGACAAAACACAGACCCTTGCGGCACAAGGCGTCACGGCTACGGACATAGCCAAACATCAGGGAGTCGCTGTCTCTACGGTAACGCGATATTTGGAGAGCATAGAGCCATTGCGGCTACAGATCAGGTGTTATGCTAACAACCATGCAGATATACTCACTCTGAGCCAGGCCAAAAAACAGGCGGTAGAGGACCTGATTGTAGAGAGCTGGCTGTCTAACCCGGTTAATCTCCTCGAACAAGACGTGCGATTACAAAAAGAGATTGTCCACACCATGCAGGGAGGCCGCTACTACGACCATCAGAGCGAGCGTCTGGAGCGCGGGGAGTCTACCTCCATCGTTGATTCCGGTGCCGTTACCATGGAGATCGAGCAACTTAGGGCCGCCAAAGAGATCCGCCTTTCTCAGATCAAAGTAGTGCTTGAAGCTCAAAAGATGCTTACAAGTGGGATAGTCGGCACCCCGAAGAGGGAAATTGAGGGCTGATTATGCCCATTGCAACCCACTTATCAGGGCCGTCAACCGCAATTCAATATCGTTAATCATTCCCAGTAGATACAGCACAGCGTTTTTACCATAATACTCCTTATCTGTACCATTGTCATGGTAACGATTGTCTCTCTACCTTCGAGGTCTCGTGTCTTCATCCTCTCTGTCACCTGGCCCTCTCTCAGCCGTGTCAATGGTCCGTGCGTCCCGTCTCCTACCCCCGTGATGCCCTGGCCCTACCGGGGCCTGCCCGTGGCGGTTTGCGGCCTGATTATTATTCTCATGTCCCCCCGTGTTTACGATTTTCATAAAAGTCCCTTCCCCCTCCCCGAAGACGAAGATTATCCTTGACAGCTTCCTCGATATGGCGTACAAGGTAGAAGCATGAAGATTTCCGAGGCCAGTCGTTCGACTATAGCTTCACAGAAAGACCACACGGGAATTCAAGGGCGCATAAGTGTGTTACCTTCGTGTGTCTGTACAGACACTGGTAGTAGTGACATTTCAGACACTGGTGGTGAAAAATGAGTAGTAAAGTCATACAGTTACGAATCAAGAAACGCAGGAAGGAATTAAAAAAGGGAAACACTGATCCCTTTGAAATCAGGGACTTACGCGACAAGTTCTTCATGGTTGACGATGCGTACCTAAACGGATGGGCGAGGCTCTTCGAATCCGGCGTGTCGATGGTTTATTTTGCCTTGTGCCGCCACGTTGGAGCAGATCAGACCTGCTTTCCTTCTATTGCCTTTCTCTCAGAAAAATTAGGGATGGGACCCCACACCGTTATCAAATCCATCAAGTTACTCGAACTTCACCGACTTATCAAGGTTGACCGGGTGAAGGGCCAGCCGAACATCTACTGGCTTACCGACAAGAAAAAATGGAAGAAGATAATCCGGGTTACTCCGAAGGACTTCACCCAAGACGGAGGCGCCGAACTATGAGTACCCGATGGTCTGGGCCCTCCTGTGATGCCTTCAAGCCTTGGCTCACTGTCATCGAAGAGACCACCCTGCCCGATGGCTCAGTCCTCTCCCTTCACTCTACCGGTCAGATTTACCACGTCAGGGCGGATGGTGTTCTGAAGTCCTACCAGCACATCACGGACCGGGAAGTTGCCCGACTGACCTACAAGGAAATGGCGGCATGACCTTCCCCCCTTCCCTCAAGATCGGACCCCACACCTACACGGTTATCTACCCCCACCACTTCAGGGAAAGGGATGATTATCAGGGGCAGGCCGACCACGCCTTGAAGGAAATACGAATCAGCGGGGTTGACTGCAATGGGAACCAGAGACCCGACTCGGCTCTTCTGGAGACTTTCTTTCACGAGATCGTACACTGCGTAGATATAATTTACTGCATGGACAAGATTGGCAAGGAAGAAGAAAAGGAACGCCTGATAGAAGGCCTTTCAAACGGACTTGCCCAGGTGCTCATTGACAATAACCTTATCACTCTGGAGGGGAACTATTGATCCAACCCACCGAAGTACTTACTTGGAAAATCAACCACTCAGGGAGACCTCAGACATGACCCCAAAACTATTCTACAGAGTCAAGCGGGTCTCCCTTACTCTATCAATCATCTCATCTCTCCTCCTTCTGCTTGGGGGTACTCCGGTCAACGGCTATGACAACGGGGTTCCCCCCAGGCCGGGCTATCACGGGCAGAACGACCAGTTGCAGTACAACCCGTATGCAAACCAGTTCCAGCGCACACAGCCCGGAGATCGACTTCAGTATAATCCCCACGAGAAACAGTTCGACTACCGGCAGCCGGGTTATCAGCCGAAGTACAACCCGTTTACGAAGCGGTGGCAGTAATGAGACATCCAGACGAAGAAGGCGAGCCCCTTGACGATATATTCCTTTCATGGAATGACTGGAAATACGGCCCGCAGTTCATGTGCTGTTGGATCATTTAGCTACGAGGAGGTGATGACCGTGAAGAAGAAAGCCAAGAAGAAAGACAAAAAGGAGAAAAAATAGTGCCGAAGAAGCACGGGCCGGGGTTTGCAGATCCTGAACTCAAGCAGAGGGCCGCAGAGGGCCGTGCTCGCTATTGGGAAAAATATTACGCTGCCAAGGCCGCCGGCAAACCCCTAAAGAAGCAGACCCGGAAGGAAAAGGGGATAGACAGGAGAAGGAGAAATAGGGAAGAAAGAAGAAAAATCGCCGCTCTCCTTCCGAAGAAGCCCGCCAGGGCAAAGACCATTCCCTCCCCGATAAAGAAAATCCTTTCTTCTCCGCACATGGACATTCTCGACAAAGTCCCCACAGAGAAGGAAGAGAATGCTGCCGAAAAGTTTCTGCAACAAATCAACAACGACCCCGAGGAGCTTTCCCGCGTGCTGGCCGCCCTTCAGGAAGGAGAGGAGCAGATCGAGCGCAAGGAATACGGAAGGATTGTATTCCTGAACGACTACATCCAGTCTCACCAGATAGAGTTCTTCCGCCCCTATTCGTACCAGCAGGCTACCATGGAAGCTTTTCGGGAAGGGTTTTTGATAGTGATAAACCCAGTGAGCAATAAGGTGGGAAAATCGTATACGGGCGCCGCTCTCGTCCATTCATGGGCGAAGGGGTACGAACCATGGAACCCCGTGCCCGATACCTTCAAGGGAGCCGTTCGGATAGGGGATAAGTTCTTCATGCCGTCAAGCCTCGGAATAAAGCCACCGGTTGACATCATCATCACCGGGGAGGATTGGGAAGAGCACGCAGGGAAGGTGCTGGTCCCGATTTTAAAGAGGTTTGCCGTTGGGGCTAACAACAGCAAGGACGGGGAATGGGAGACAAGCAAGAACAACGTAGGAATAGAAACCGACTGGAAACACAAGCCTACGGGAAGCACATTCGCTTTGAGGACATACCGGCAGGATAAGGATTTGTTTGAGTCTTTTAAAGCAACGGCATGGTGGGCAGATGAGCCGCCTCCGAAGCCTATCTGGGTTGGAATGTCCCGTGGTCTTTTCATGACGGGAGGTCGCGTCTTCATGTCGATGACACCCCTGAAGGAGGCATGGATATTTGATGAACTCATTCTCGCACAAAGAGCTGACGTGAAGGTGATAGCGAATATCTCCCTTTGGGATGCCCCTCACCTCTACGACAACGATATGAACGTTCTCATGAAGGCTGGGCTTACAGATGAGCAGGCTAAGAGCATCCTCGTCGTGCAGAAGCAGGAAGCCCGCCAAACCAAGAATCTCCCCGAGACGGAAAAACTTATCAAGGATTGGGTCGGGAACAAGACTGTCACCTTCGTCAACGAGTTCGGACAGGAGTTCATACAGGATGCCCTTGTCTATGTCCTACAGAAGCTCCAGATACATCGCTTCATCAAGGAGTTGGAGGATGATTCAGAGCGCATCCCCCGGGTGTTCGGGGAACCAAAGCACCTTATGGGAAGGTGCTGGAAGCACTTTGTGCTTGATGTTCACAGGGTGAAAGACTTCAGCGTGCCTACGGATTGGCCGGTAGATGTCCAGATCGACTTTCATCCGAACGAGAACATCGCAATCTCCTTCCGTGCGGTAGACCCGTGGGGAAGGAACTTTATTGTCGATGAAGTATGGGACCACCTTAGAAACAGCGAGATAGTTGATAACATAGTGAGAAGGTGGAAGAGGGAATCGTGGCGCCTCGAAGAATGGATAGAGATAGATGCCTTGGCAAAAGGTGATTCGTCATATGCCAAAAACCGATTTGGACAGAGTGAGGATTCCTTTGACGAAATCCAGCGTCTCCTGAAGAAATACAAGCTCAAACTCCGGTCAGGGTCCAAGGCCGAAAAGAACTACATTGCCAAGGTCGATGAGTGGATGACTCACGAGCCGCCGCTGTTCTTCGTGCAGGCGCATTGTACTGAAACCATAAAACAGATAGAGCGGTGGGTCTATGAGGACAACGGGAAACCCTCGGACGGCGGTCACTTTCCTGAGTGCATAGGCCGCTTCAGTCAGACCGGGCTGAAGTACCACGATCTTGAGGAAGACAAGGGGGACCAATATCAAGAACTCATCGCGAGACTTGATGCGCCTCTTTCGGTGCCGATGGAATGATAGGGAACAGGAGACCCAATGGATGACAACAAGAAAGACAAGCCACTAAGCGAAGAGGAAGCCGAGGAGAAGAAGAAAGATGAACTCAAGGGGGAGAAGGCAAAGAAGTTTCTTGAGAAGATGCGGAAGCGTTACGAGCGCGAAGTAAAGGCCGACAAGGAGAATAGGGATGCCGCCGCCGATGATCAGAGATTTCTCATGGGCGGAGAAAACCAGTGGTCGAGCGATGACGTAGCCCTCAGAAAGATTCTCAAGCGTCCGTGCCTTACCTTGGATGAACTGAACCGCCCGGTCAACCAACTTGTCGGAGAGATGAGGCTTAACAAGGCCCACATCAAGGTGATCCCCTCGGACGCCGAAGGCAACATGCAGATTGCGAAGTCGAGGCAGGCGATCATTCATGGCATCGAATACGATTCGGAAGCCGATGCGATTTACGACTATGCCGGGGAGATGATGGCCAGTTGCGGGTATGGGGCATGGAGAATCCTTACCCGCTATTGCGAGGACAATCCTTTTCTTCAAGAAATCTACATGCAGAGAATCAAGAATCCACTTCTCGTCTATCCCGACAGTCATGCCACATCGCAGGTGTATTCAGACGGAAAGTACCTTTTCATCCTTGAGAAGATTTCGAATGATGATTTTGAGGAAAGATACCCCAGCAAGAAAGTCCCCGACGTAGAGGACTTCAAGTCTCGCGGCGGCTCAAGTATGGAGCTTTGGTTTGAAGAAGACGCGTTTTGGATTGCCGATTACTATGTTGTTGAAGAGGAAGAAAAAACATTTTGCCTCATGGAAAACGATGACATCCTCCTCGAAGAAGAAGTGAAGGAGAAGAAGAAACAGTGGGAGGAAAAACAAAAGGAAGCCCTTGAGATGAAACAGATGGCAAGGATGCTTACCTCGGCCATGCCCGCACAACCACCAGCCGGCGCGTTGGGAGCGCCTGCTCAGCCCGGGATGGGCGGGTCCCGGTTGGGGTTGGGTTCCTTCTCTCCAGTGCCTTCCCAGCCTCAGCCGGGGATGCCAACTGGCCCTGCTCCCGCTATGGTTCCTCCGACAGGCGGCAGCCCCGTTCCCGTCGTTCCCAAACCAATGCCGGACGCCGTTCCGCCGACTCCTGATTTTACCATGCCGCCATTGCCCGACAGCCTCAAGATAAGCAAGAAGGCCACGAAGAAGGTTCCGAAGGTGAAGCATTATGCTATTGCCCCCGACCAAATACTTGACGGCCCCAACGATATACCAGGCCGGTACATCCCGGTTATTATCGTCAAAGGTCCGGAGAAAAACCTTGATGGCAAGTCGATCACCCGAAGCCTCATAAGGAACGCAAAAGACCCGCAAAGGCTTCTCAACTGGGTAGAGACGAGCAAGGGCGAACTTACAGCCATGTTGCCGCATAGCCCATGGATAGGAACGCCGGAACAGATCCAGCCCTTCGACCATTTCTATCAGGCTGCTAACATCCAGAACTATGCGTGGCTGCCCTATAAAGCTCAGGTACTGGTCGATGATAATGGGAATAGCCACCTCATCCCCCCTCCCACGAGGGTAGGCGTTGGTACGATGCCTGTGCAGTTGTTCCAGTATGCGGCGGATGTGCGTGCCTACATAGAGGATGCCGTGGGGATGTCGCGGTCCGATACCATGGCCTCCGAAGACCCTTCCCGAACCGGGGCCGCCGTAAGAGGAAAGAGGGCGCCTTCCGATGTTGGAACTTTCGCGTTCATAGACAACCTTCACCGGGGCATTACCCACGGGGGACGTATCATAAACGAGATGATACCGGAAGTCTACGATACTCCACGAGATGTTCGAGTGATGCTGGGCGAAGAGGACCAGACCCTTTCATTCATGCCGGTCAACACGCCGTATGCGGAAGCGTTCAAGAAAATCCAGAAGGCACCAGGGCGGTACACCGGGATTGATCCCAAGGAATTACAGCCCCACGTGAAGGATGAGCCGAAGTCAAAATACAATGACTTGTCTAAGGGCGACTACGATGTTATTATTAAGGTTGGCCCTCCGTTCAGCACAGCCAGGGAAGAGGCGGCAGAACAGATGATGATTGTGGCGACACAGGGTCAGAAGATGAACCCCGTGGATAAATACTTCACTGTCAAAAACATGAACCTCGCTGACGGTGGTGAGTATGCCGACACACTAAGACGGATGATCCCGCCCCACATACTACCCCCGAAAGAAGGGGAACCCGCCCGTCCTCAGCCGCCCGTCCCCCCCCAGATGCAACTCCTCATGCAGAAGGCGAAGACGGAAGAACTCAAGCAGAACAACGCCAAAATTAAGGAACAAAACATCATGCTCCAGACGAAGGCGAAGTTGCTGGAGATGGCCAAGGAATCAGATAAGACCGACAAGGAAGTCAGGAGAATTGCGTTGCAGGCGATCTCCGATGTTTTCTCCCCGGGAGGAGAATAATGGGAGTGATTTATTGGGGAGTAAATCATCGGACAAGGGCCGATGCGCTAATCTTTGATGCAAGGTCTATTACGGAAGGAGGGCCCCAATGATCGTTGAGCTTACCGCCGTACCGCATCAAGGGGGGAGACCTTTTTCCATAGTCATCCCACCGACAGCTCCCGTCTTCATTGAACCGCTTATTTCGGAAGCGGGGGACTTGGTTGGATCGAAAATTGCCATTGCAGGCTTCGGGAACTTCCTGTGTCAGGAGACCTATGAACAGGTGATGGCACTGTTTCCCAGAAAGCAAAAAAAGAAGAACATGACGTTGGCCAGCGTGCTACCGCTAAAGAAGGGAGACCCGGCATGAGAACGAATCAGGATAAAGTGATTGTGAAATGTGACCCCCCCATCGAGAAGATAGGCAGCATTTTCGTCCCGGAAGTTTACCAATCTACCTTATGGAGCGGAACGATCATCGTCACCGGGCCGGGCCGTATCACCGACAAGGGGAAGTTCATCCCCATGTCTCTTCACGTGGGCGACAGGGTGATCATCGACACTGCCAGGGCCATGCAGCTCACCTATGAAGGCGAAGAACTCATGGTCACGCGCGAGGATGAGATAATGGGAACCATAACCTCAGAAGGGGAAGTTCTCACATGGAAAAACTCAGGCCGTCCTACCAGGAAAGAGTGGGAAGAAAGCATGTATCTGACGCAAAGGGGACAGGTGAGGAGGGTACTGGCATGACTCCGGAGGAAATACAATTGGACTACTTTGAAAATATTCTACACGCTCCTCCCAGGCATTCGCGAGAGTGTTCGTCAGATTATGCTGTTGATACAAAGAAACTTCTTGACTTGCCCCCCAACAGGGTGTATAGCCATAAGGAGACAGTAAGCGTCTCACTGAAGAGAAAAGACGTTGTAGACCTGATCAAAATGCTTCAAGGACTTCAACGGAGGTTAAGGGAGTTGGCGGAATGAATGATGTGTTAGAATGTTTTTTGAAAATAGAACATGCCATGCTTCTTCAGCGGGCAGCTTCATTCAGAACCATCGAAAGGGAAGAGGCTGGAAAGATTAAAAAAATGTTTGTTGTTGACATGCCGAAGCCTTACAGCAGACGGGAGGAAGATAAAGAATAGTCTTTAGTCGCCCCCGAGCGGGGCGTGGATTGGAACCCTAAGTCTCAAAATAGGAGACCCAAAGGGCTACCGCCATGAAAGTGGTGAGTAGCCCTTATTTTTTGTTCAAAGGAGATCGATTATGGCAGAACCCGTGCAGGATGGCACGATAGACGAAACGGCGGACCCGTCAACCGCAGGACCAGAAGTAACGGGAGATCAGACTTCCGACCAGCCGCAGACGGCGGAGCCGTCAACCTCAACAGAGACACCCCCTGTCGAAACCACGGATGAAACCAAGGAAGCCGCACCCTCGACAGTACCGGTGAAAAAGCCGAAGACCGCCGAAGACCGCATCAATGAACTTGTCGCACAGCGGGAATACTGGAAGGGCCGTTCGGAAGGTACGATCAAGCCTCCTGCAGAACAGACCGTTCAGCCGCCCCAGGTGGCTGCACCAGCCGCAGGACCGCCTGCAAAACCGAAGCCTGAAGATTTCCCCGACTGGGAAGCCTACGAGGACGCCAAGGATACATGGCTTATCGAAATGGGCAAACACCAGGCGGTGCAGGAGCTTCAGGGGAGGATCGCCCAGACGAGCCAAGCCGAGCAAGTCAATAAGGTCATTACGGCGCATCAGGACCGCATGAAGAAAGCAGCCGAAGAAGATCCTGCTATCGCGGAAATCGCCGAAGACCCGACTTTGCCTATGTCAACCGCTATGCGTGCCGTAATCATGATGCGGGAGGAAGGGCCTCAACTGATCCGTTATCTTCACGAAAACAGGGACGAAGCGAAGCGCATTTATAACCTTGCCCCTCTCGTGCAACAGAATGGACAGTGGGTTGAAAAGCCCGGAGGGAACCCCTTTACCGTATTTTTGGAACTTGGAAAAATCATCGGGGCGCTTGAAAATACCCCGACAACCGCAAAACCCAGAAGTAAAGCTCCTGTTCCCCATACCCCCGTTGGTGGAAATAACGGGACGGTGGTTTCCGGCGACCTTTCGGAACTCGCCAAGACCAACCCCGATGAATATATCAAGAGGGTGAGGGCTCAGAAAGCATAAACAAGGAGACCCGATATGCCAAACAAAACACTAACCAGCACAGAGGTAGCAATCAATGCTATCGATGTTCTTCACAACAATGCGAAGTTGATTCAGGTTATCGACAAGCAGTACAACGCCGAGTTCAAGAAAGAAGGCGCCAAGATAGGCTCAAACTTCAACATCAAGCGTCCATGGAGACCTACCGTCAGCAGGCAGTCCGCCCTGGTCGTTCAGTCTTTCCAGGAAGATACTGTGCCGCTCACTTTGCAGTATCAGTATCAGGTGGGCCTTAACTTCACCCAGAACGAACTTTCCCTGTCCGTCCAGAACTTCAGGAAACAGGTTCTCGACCCTGCTCTTCCCGCGATGGCGACCGCTATGGATATCGATGCCCTCGGGCTCGGCTATAACGGCTTCATGCAGATGGGAACGGCTGGTACGCTTCCGGGAACGGCAGGATGGACCCCAGTTGCAAATATCCTTCTCGACTACAGCAGCCCCGACTGGCCTCTCTATGCCGGCGCACTTCTCGACGGCATGTCGGCGCCAAGGGACAAGAGAAGGGAAATCATCGTAAATCAGTGGGCCATGGCGGCTACGGTGAAGGGTCTGTCCGGCCTCTACGAATCCAGTAAACAAATTGCCGAACAGTACATGCAGGGCGTCATGATCCATGCGCTTGACTTTGATTGGGCGATGGACCAGAACATCAATACCCTGCTCACCGGGACACGAAGCGGAACTGTCCTCGTAAATGGTGCTTCACAGGTCGGCTCCAACCTTCTCACAAATGGATGGACGGCGGGCTCGGTCCTGAATGCGGGTGAGATTATCATGGTTGCCGGGATTTACCATGTGAACCCCGAAAACCAGAAACCGAACACGGGCTACAACGCCACGTTTGTTGTGACCTCAAACGCTACGGCGGACGGCGGCGGGAACATGACCATTCCTATCTACCCGGCGATCACACCCGCCGTTTCGGGCTCCGCATACGGCACGGTCAATGCTTCCCCGGCAACGGGCGGGGCGATCACTCTGCTTTCCGGTTCGAGCGCGACATACTACCCGGTCAACCTTGCATTCCACGGCGATGCCTTCACTATGGCGACGGCTGACCTCGTGATGCCTTCGGGCGTTGACTTTGCAGCCCGTGAGTCCTATCAGAACATCTCGATCCTCATTGTCAGGGCTTACGACATCACGAACACTCAGTTCCCGGCAAGGGCCGACGTGCTGGCCGGATATGCTTGCACCAGGCCTGAGCTTATCTGCAGAATTACGGGGTAAGTACTTGCAATTACTGAGGTTTTACGACAAACATAACAAGGAGATCAACCATGTATAAGGTTCTCGACGATTCAAACACTGACGGCACAGTC
>QGNH01000147.1_pt1 | contig 17532 bp, 30 predicted proteins | sample 1735481 | NCBI WGS metagenome assembly QGNH01 (sample SAMN09239004, study PRJNA386568) | Viral metagenome, whole genome shotgun sequencing project.
ATCTGTGCGGCGGTGGCGGGGGTGAGACCTACACTTGCTGGATTCAACAAATCCCAAAAAGCTGGAGAAGTTGCATTATACTGAACTATACAATCTGCTCCGGCGGCTGGTATATCACCTATTGCTACAGATTGACCACCGTACTTATTAAGAGGCAGCGTTGCTAAACCATTAGGAGTGAAGGATGGAGATGTGGTTAGATTCTTAGCTGTTGCTCTAAAAGCAACTATCATTAAATCTGTAAGGACGATTGGAGGTGTGTATGTTACTATGATTGCGTCGGAAGTTCCTGTTGCTATCACATTTGGGATATTTCCGGCGGGACCTTGAATGCCTTGAAGACCTCTTATATTTCCTACAAGAGTCCAAGATGGAGAACTGCCCTGCTTCTGGTAAACATCTCCATTCACAACATTCAAATCATAATCGCCAAGAATTCCTGTTGCTCCACTTGGAACACCAATACTATTATACCAGACAGAACCAGGAGACCCTGTGCTGCCTATTGAAACAAACAATGAGAAGTGAGTTGGATCTGATCCCGGAACTGTAATTGAATTATTTATTGCAAGAATACACTGATAACTATTCCCGGCATTAGTCAATACATCGTAAGCTGCATAATTATTGCCCGAGACCCATGCACCACGCCAATTAAATCCCTGACCTGTTGCACCTACATAAACAACAGCTCCAGTATTGCTAAGAACTGTTACAGTGTGCCCATCAAAATGCAAAGAATATCCAGCCGGCAGCTGTAAGTTCTGGGCAATAAGCCTTCTTGAAGTTTGAGGAGAAGACGCTGGAAGATAATAAAGATTGATATTGTTTACCATTGCGCCTGTATTAACAAGGACGATAGATAAAACAGCATCAGCAGAAGCCGCTGTATAAAGAATCCCCTTGACCGCTGGGAGCTGCCCATTTGCGAGAGCTGTCAATACGCTATTTTTATATCCATAAAAGGAATAATCTACCTGATTTGCATTGGTAGCATCTCCTTGGATTATATCTCCATTATTTAATGCTAACATTTATCCACCTATTAATGAATACATGATTGCTTGCTGAACAGTTATCCCGCCACCAGATTGGTCTTGCCATTGAGTATCATAATCGGCAGCAGTTTTCTTAGCTAAAACTTGATTAGGAGACCCACCAACTGGGACACCTTGGCCAGGAGGACCGGGAGTTCCGCCTCCTCCACCAGTTTCTGTATAGTCGAGATTGCAAGTAAAAGGGTTGAAGATAAATTTTCCCATTATGGAAATGTCCTCTTGATCTTAGAAATATAATATGAAACCGGGGATCCGGCAGACACATAACTCAATACAAGTGTTGCCACTTTTACTCCCTGATAATAAAAGTCTACCTGTGACAAATTCATATTCACATCATAACTGCAATCAGCCTCATCTTTGGGATAGGGAACAAGATCACTAAGATTGATTATACTCCCCTGAACATCAACGGGAAGACCATCAACAACCGATCCATCGGGGAGCAAGACCTTCGTTGCTATGAAATTTGAGTTCTGATATATCTGCGCCCTTGTAGGATCGGGAGGTAGAACTTGCTGGCTCATATTTTATTCTCCATCTATCGCCATTCCATTAATGATATTCATGGCAAGCTCAAGGGAAGCCGCTTCGGTTATCAGTGCACCGCCAATCGAGTAGATAAGAAATCTGCCATCATTCTCTTGCTTGATTGTATATCCCTTATACTCTGTGCCCTCTGTATTGGTCGGTGTCTCTGCGGGGATTTCAACATTCTCTGCCGCTATGATCTCTGGCCCGGGCTGATCTCCTTCTCCAACATTAATATTGATTATGATGTCGGAGTCTTTATTTGATTTTAATATTGAGGCATCCCGGGCAAAAGCCTTCCCCTCTTTTGTCTTTGCATACATCCCGTTCTTGACGCCTTTGGATAAAAAATCACTGAGCAACATTTCACTCCCTCCTATTTACGCAACCCTTTTCAAATGAGATTCTCTCATTCTCTGTTTTGTTTCTTCAGAATGTTTTCTGCCAGTAAAACCAATCGTCGCTGAATGTCCTTTTAAAGAATCAGATATTCTTCTTTTAACTTCATTAGAACGAGGGATCCCTTTATTCCACGGGATATTTCCTTTTAAAGAAGCACTTATTTTTGTTCTTATCTGTTCTGGGATCTTTCTTTTGGAGGCGGCAAAGCTTAACTTCTCTTTATGTTCTTCTGAAAAAACTCTTCCCTTTAAAGAAGCAGCCATCTTAGCAATTTCTTCTGGAGTATGAATTCTATTTTTTTGAGAGATGCTCATTTTTCTTTTACTCTTCTTCGAATGACCAATGCCAGCAACAGGACTTATTTCTCCTCCGGGAGACATATTATACCCAAACTTCTTATTCATTGTTTTAAAAATAAAAATAGCTTTCTTTTCCATTTCAAGAATATAATCCTTTTCTCCAACAGCCAAAATTTTAAGTTTGACTGAATTATCTCCATATTTTCTAATTGCTCTATAAACAGCTTGAGGATATCCACTTCTCGCAAGCGCTTTATGGGTTACAAATCTTTTCTTTGAATCCTGAGAAATTCCAATGTATCTTTTCCCATTCAGAAAGATTAAATTATAAAGTTCATATTTCATGAATAATTTCCTTCAGGAATTTGAACATCCGGCCAGCATCTGCAATTGTAAATTTGCCCGGCATGGGTTATCGTACCATCACTTAGTTTTGGCGGATCATTCCACTTAATAAATTTGCCTTCCATTATCTTGTGTGATTTCCTAACTAACAAATCTTTAGAGGTCTTCCAAATGTAGCCCGTACTCCCAATAGACAAAGCCCTTGATTGAAGCAAAGTACTCGATGCTCTTGCAATCTCTGTCCGGGCAATCCGGGTTGCGACCACTTTGGATACCTTCTCGGACTCCATTATCTTCTGTGATATCTCATCTGCCCGGGCGCTCTGCATAAGATTCTCTGTGACCAATTCATGGACTCTCTCTGCAGCCTTCAAAGGTATCGATTTGATGAGTTCGACATTCTCCCTCATGAGTCTTTGAAAGGTCTCGCCCACATTTGACGACAATATCTCTTGCCTCATCTTGAGGGACATTTCCCGGCTATGCTGCCTCCAAGCATTGTAATCTTGATTGTTGACAGCCACAAGGATCCTTTTGCTGATTGTCTCTGCCCATGGCCCAATAAGTTCTGAATAAGCTCTCAGCGCTTTCCTTAACCTCTCTGCTGAAAGAGGATCGGTCGGGTTGTAACCTTTAATTAAATTTCCAACTTGTCTGGATACCCCTCTCAGAGCACGGGCATACTCCTCCTGGATCGCCTTTGACTTTTGAAAAGGAGCTTCCGGTAAGTCTTGAATCAGGTCTGCCATTATTCTTGTCCTCCCTTCATTGCCGCCTTCCCTTCTTTCTCCATCTGCGCCAATCGAGTATAGTAGTCTGGTATCTCTGTTAAATGATCCAATGTTATTCTCAATGAGAGAATGGGATTGTTTGTATGTTCAAGCTCGACTTTCTTTCCCATCTCAACTTCTTTATCATCGAATTGTTTGCCCTGCCCCTCCTTCATAAACTTGCCCTGAGAAAGGAATGACTGAAGGAGGGAATAAACCATCTCTTCCAATTTATCAGCCTCCCAACCCAGTTGTTCAGCCATTTTATGAATCTCGCTATCTTTCACTTTTTTGTTATCGGCGAATAATTCGATTAATCCAGATTCAACATGACCTGCTTCTCCCAATAAAGAGCCGATTCCTTTGTAAACCTCTTCAGCATCTTTTTGTATGAATCTTCCCTTCCTTATCCTCATATCGGTGAGCAACATTACTTTGTCCTCCATTGCGCAAAAACTACAGGACTAATATAGGCCTTCAGAGCAACTGCAGGAGTATTGCCGAGTTTGGCTGCGACCTCTTTTGCAACCTTGAGAACCGCTTTTTTATAGGCCTTCTCATCTTTGGGAGCTTCTGTCGTTCTGTATGGGAGGGTGTACATTATTCCTCTTCGTCCTCGTCGGGATTGAACCCCAACATTTTAATTAGCATAGCAGACGCAGGTTCATCAACATCGTCATCCGTATCGTTACTATACTTGCGCCAATCAAATTTATCTGTTCTAATATTTCCGTATTGTGTCTCTGGATAATCTTCCATAACGCCTCCTTATACCCCGACTCCGGCTTTAGTCTTCCAGTCAGTCCATATACTTGCGACTATATACTGCTTCAAAGCTATTGCTGGAGTATTATTTAATTGTTCGGCTACTGTTTTGGCAACCGCCAAAACCTTCTTCTTATAATCTTTTGGATCTGTTGGCGCTCCCATTGTCTTCATTGTTTGCAATGCTAAGTCCGTCGCTATCTTAAGCCTAAAACTCTTAGGAGTAAATCCTCCACCATCAAGAGACTTGACATAATTAAGACACATATTATAATTGGCAGCAAATAAATTATCCGCAGGCTTCTTACCTGCTACCAAACTCTTCAACTCATCGGCAACCTTCTTATCTGTAACAGTGTAGATATTACGCTTGGCGTCTTTACCAATAAAATCTAATTTAACCGTACCGTCTTTCTCAGCAACTATATGTCTCGCTTCTAGCGTCGATGCGCCGTAAGTTTTTATCCCCTTTATGCCGATAGCTTCTTTCTGACTGCCTATCCTTGCACCAGTGTTAGCTATTATCTTTGTAACGAAAGCTGACTCCTTTTTATCCTTATCCTTATAATCGTTATTGAGCTGTTGAACGATAGACGTATATTGCTTTCTCAGCTCTTGGTACATACTATCCTTAGCAATGTCCTTCCCACTATTATGCTCATCACTATAGACCCAGCCAACAATTTTACCTTCCTTGTTATGACCAACAGCCCACAAGTCTCCTTTGGGATCGGGATTAATAAGGACATTTTCCCACGCCGGTGCTATATAGGTATTAACCATATGCTTTGGAAGAGGCTTGCCCGATGACAATACGACCTTGCCTTCTTTATCCCGTTTCGTCTCTTCAAAAGACTGGGTAGACTTAGTGCGCTTGACTGTCTGTGTTCCCGCTTTAGATTCTTTACCTTCTCCTTCCTTCTTTCCCGATGTTCCACCTTCCCCCTTGCTGACAAACTGCCCGCCTTTCTCCCCTGATCCTCTGGGATGTTCTTCCTCTTTAAAAATCGTATCAAGAGAATTTAATATCTTCCTTCTCTTCTCTCTCCAAATATTAAAAATATCTCTAACAGATGATCTCCCGACATCTTGAGTTTCTTTTTCAGGAATCTTCTCCTTTTCAACATCGGGATCCGCAGCTCCGAGTCTCTCATTTGGCTTTTCGGCTCCTTTTGTTTCATCTGGCTTCTTCTCTCCTCCTTCTGGCCCGCCCTCAGCACCGGGTGCTCCCGGCATCGGAGCTTCAGGAGGATTATTCTCGGCTTCTTCAATATCCTCATCGGTTATATTTGTAAATACTCCAGTTATCCGGGAAGATTCCTGCAACTCTTTCATCGCGGTATGCAGAGGGATTAACCCGGCATCCTTTGCCTTGACAACCGTATCAACAACCTTGCCTGCAATCTCTGATTTTTCATTCTCAGACATTTGCCATAATGGGATAAACTTGAATTCAAAGTCATCGGGGAGGGCATGGCCTAACCTCGACATCGCTATGACTGCAAGCAATGGATCAAGCCGGGGACGGAGATCGTTCTCCTGTCTCTTCTTAATCCCGTCATAATAGTTTCTTATGTCGGTATCTCCCGTACTGAATCCGGCAGGACTCTGTCCAAATAACCTGACGAGAGGAGTATCAATAGAACCGGCGATCTGCTGGCCGAACTGCTGGAGGGCATCCGACACACCTGCAAAGGTATATGAATGAGTCGCAAATTCGTCTTCAGCATCAAGGACTGTCAATCCTTCATTTGTCTGCATTGACCGGATATACATGAACATCTTCATCATGGCCTCTTCCTGATTGCCACCTGCAGCAAGGGCAAGACGAAAATCCTTCACCCTGATAACCCGGAGATGAGATTTATACAACAACTGGGCAGCACCCTGAGTTGCAGAATCGAAGGCCAGAAGACGATCGAGGCATCTTTCGACGACAGACAATCCCCAGAGATTTTCAAACAATTTCTGATAATAAGGAAGCTCGATCCCGTCAAATCGGAGACAGCGTGTATGGTGGATCTTCTTTGATGGGAAAGTAGAGACCCCCGGCATCGCCTGATAGAATTTCGGCATGCCAATATCCGTTCCCAGATCGGTTATTAACTCTCCCATACTGGGTTGAACCATCCATCTATCAAGGACAACAAGCCCCTTGAATTTATCTTTCCCGACTCTTGTAATGTCGAGAGGAGCTTCATAATTATGTCCGTCTATCATCATGACAGCAAGACAACCTCCATAAAGTCTTGCCCACTTGATCGCCATTCCCAGATCATGCCATATCTTGAATTCGCTGATAGCAACTTGCATATCTTTGATCTCCGCTGGTTTCAATTTGGAATGCATCGAAATCCCAGCTTGAGTCATGTCTTCGGCGATGCAATCAATCGCCTTCCCGACAACCCAACTATCACGATAAGCTGCTTCAAGAGCGATTCTGTTTCTCGTGATGAAAGGTCCGAGTGCATATCCTGCCGTAGAAGATATATTGCTGGCCTGGATCCCCAGACGAGCAGTAAAATTTGCGAAGCTGTCTGTTGCCATCGATGATTGTTTCAATGTCGCATCTTTGGGGACAGAATCATCTACACCATATCTTTTTCTCCAGACCGGAGGTTGAGTAATTACAGGATAAGGCTGCAAGAGAGGGAGAGCTGAAGAGACAAGTTGTGGAGGCAATACTCCTCCGATATTGTCTGCTGCTCTTCTTATTGGTTCAACAAAATCTCTCTTGAAATCCGGCGTTGAATCTTTTGTCTTCTTTTTTGACATTGATTAATCCTCTTTTAGTTTGATTCCTGCTTTGCCCTTCTCTTCAAGAACTTCCTTGAATTGGCTGAACGGCATGAATGTAATAGGGCCTAACCTCTGCTGGGTGTCATAGTGCGCCAAATAGGCATCTCTTGCATGCTCCTCATCATCGAAGCCCAGCATGACCTTATCTTCATCATACTTTCCATTAATCCTCTGATGGATGATATAAACATTCTGTGATGTCGGATTCGGGCCGATGAAACAATCAACCTCATCCCCATCAACTCCTAATGTATGTTTTATAAAGCCATATGGATGAAAGAATTTTGTCTGCCATGGAGAGCCGTCAGGCTTCGTGCCTTCCCGGGTTGATCCCTCCGGATTCTCTATCGAGATCGTCAGTCCTTGAAAGTTGATCTCGTGAAGGGAGTCATCCTCACTCAAATCTGGATAAGTCTCTTTCAAAACCTTCTTCTGATCTGCTTTCCACTCTTCACTAAAATGCTCGGGAGTGAAGGGAATCGACATCGCATCTCTTGTCTTGAGATACTTGCTGCCCTTCAATCCTTTTAGGAAATCATAGAGAAGCATTTACTTCTCCTTCTCGTAGACAATGTCGTTTTTCTGTCCTTTGATCGGAGCCAAATGTTTATTATCTCCGTATGCTATCTCGTCGGGGATCCCCTCTGGGAAAGCTTTACAAGACGGAGACTCATCTTTTTCTGTCCCCTCTGGTTGAATCACTCCTCTTAGCCATTTGCATTTACGCTTATAACAATTCGGTTCTCCGATCATGATTTGTCCTTTTTAAAATACTTGGTCATATAATTTTCAATTGATTGAGGCAGATTGCCTTTCTTATAATTAGGATTTGTAAATTTTGCGAAACTCTCTGCAAATCCTTCCTGATACCAATCTTCCGGATTTCTATCAACTCCCATTGGAGTTGCTTTTATTATTGTTCCAGCATACTTTGAAACTGTCTTTTCCAGAGCAATAGACCCTCCCATTTTTTCACAAACATCATACCATTCTCTTCGGGCTTTTTTACCTATGCAAAACATCATGTGGTGGCCTAATTCATGATTCAAAACATCTCCATCGCTGTGCCCATTATTCTCCGAGCCAAAAACATATCCAACCTTGCCAGCATCTGTATCAAATTTAAGTGCATCTCTTCTTTTCAAAGCCTTCATTGTAATTGCAGGCATTGCACCATCTCCCGTTTTGTCCTCATAAACTCCCCGAGATCTTCTTCCCATTTCATGTCCATATCTCGATTTAAGAACTTCATTCTCTCCCTGATACTTAATAAAACTCATACGATGTTTCTTTAACTGGAAATGCACTTCCGGGAATTGATTACAAAGCTTCGATAAATGACTGCCAGTTGCATTGACCTGCTCGATTGATCCAGAGACACTATTAATATTGAAGTTGGCCTTGATATATCTATTCGCGACCTGTCTCTTTGCCTGTTCTTCCCATGTCGTCTTGCCGATCTCTGTAGGAGGAGGAGCCAATACTTTTTCGAGTTCATTTATGGTCTTTCGATGTTTTACCATTTCATCAAAATCATTTTTCTCCCGCGCTTCCTTGTGAGCCTTTCTCGCCTCTTTCAGTTTCTCTTCGTTACTCTTCTCCTGTGACTGTGATTCTTCCTTCTTTGATTCAGACTCCTCGGATCCGGATGAACTCGATCCTCCCCCTTCAACAAATTGCCCGGGATTATTCGGCTGTCCACGAGGATGCTCTTCCTCCTTGAAACCAGCATCTCTGGTTTTCAAATATCTGCTTCCGGGAAGACCTTTCAAGAAATCATAAAGAAGCATTCATAACCTCCAGTATATCTGGGCTGATTGAAAGAGAATCTGGAGTATAATCTCTCTCCGCGATCTGATTACAACTATTGCAAAACTTGCGAGCTGGCAATTCACCCGTCCAAAACAATTTCATCCTATGTTTGACCATACAACGAGGACAAATACAAGAGGTCGATTTTGCCCGACGGGGAGTCCAGCTCTCTTGCATTATGTCACCATGCTTTCCACATCAAATAAGAAACTATATTCAAAGGGAGAATCCTGGCCAAGCGTGATATCATCATTTGTTCCCTGTACAACAAGAACCCGATTCTCTACAATCATCGTAGGATCTACGATCTGGAGATCATCCCCTTCAAGAGTTATGATCGTGAAGACACCTGTGGGGATGATAGGAACATTCTGTCGGCTGTTGATGATATTCTTTTGTTTATCCATGAGAGACCAATTCATCGTCTTTGGGATGCAGGGATTTCCCGCCGAATCAAAACTCGAAACCTCGATCCCATAACTGCTCTGCTCTCTCGCATTTGGTAGAAGCTGTGTGCTGCTCATGGTTCACCTCAATTCAATGTGATCTGCGGTGTTACTTGGATCGGTGTCTGGGATCCGGTTACATTAAAAGGACCACCGGTAAAAGCTTCCGCCCAGAGAAGTATCCCGGAGATCGCTCCGACAATAAAATAGCCGTAGACATTTCCGAGCGCCCCGGTGAAATCAAATTCCTGCATCGCGTATGAAGCCGTTTCAACAGACGGGGATCCGGCAAGGGCAATCGACCAGTTTGCTCCGGTGAGAGGGATTGCCGCATATCCATTGCCGGCAGCTTCTGTATAGTTGGCGGCGGTATCTCCCTTTGCCGGGACTTTATTATTTGTAAATAGCTTCAATATCTGGTTCTCCTGAGCATTCTTATTCAATGCGATTCCCAGAAGTTGCGCATCACCAACATTGGGAGCAAGTAATGTCATTTTCAATCCCTCCTAATCTAATATTTTTGCTGTCCCGGATGGAGCAAGCACTTCCGAGGACGCTTCAGTTACAATTGTTTCTCCCTTTGCCGACGGAGATACCACCCTTGCACTGCCGGTCATCGTTATCACACGAGCTTTTGCAAATGGGCAATCAACAACAACTCCAAATTTCATCTTGCCGACATTATGGGCATAGAGAGCATGACCGCTTACATCAATCTCTCCTTCGGTAATCTGTTTCAATATGAATGCAATCTGAGAAATGCCGGCAATATCTAACTCTCCGGATCCGATATAATTAAAGGCTGAAGGCTTTAAGCGATAACTCGCCTGCCCGGAAACAAGCAATCCTCCCTGTCCGATAGCAACAAAATCCTGAAGTATAGTCGCAAGAGCATGTCCGGATATAAAGAGTCCTCCAGAAGGAGAACATGCCAATTTTGCAAGGAATCCCGCTGCCCCTCCGACATTGATCCCTCCCGTCGCAGAACAGACCATCTTTGAAAGATATCTCGGACTCCCTGATATCGTCAGGCCTCCAGATGCGATCTGTTTCATCTTCTCAATTGTCTGAGCTTGTCCGGATACTAACAATCCTCCAGATGCGACTTGTTTTTTTGCAATAGTCGGATTGAGAAGTTTCAGCAATATTTCCTGAGTAACGTTCATTATTCTTCCACTATATCATACTGGGCAAGAAAAAGGTCTGCCCGTATCGGATAACTTTCTCCCTGAGAATTTGTTATTAAATAGTCTCCCGGATTTGCCTGTTCCAATTTATCTGGGCCTCCATTTGGAGACTTTACAGGAATCAGACAAGCAAACGCAACTATCTGGACATCTACTTCCAATGCTTTTCTTACAGCCCTCATGATATTACCTCCGCCCTATACATGACCGTTGAAAGATGACTGTTTACAAATACCAGACTCACTTTGTCTGTCGGAGAATTTCCTGTAGTCATATATGGAATTATTTCAACTCTTCCTCCCACTGCCGCGGCTCCGGACTGAACAGGCAACTGCTTCCATGGCCACATGATTCTATTCTTGATATCAAAACGATACATATTATTTGTTGCATTTAGAATACAATATCCATACATTCCATTCTGATCGAATGGAGCCATATTCCCACAAGAAGCAGTATTGAATGCTGTCTGCTGACCAATATATGCAAGAGCATTTGTCCAGGCTCCTGTCGTACCTCCGGCAATATCAAGCATATCAATCTGAGTGCCGCCTCCTCCCCTGATAGAGTAAATGAAACTATGACGAGATTGTTTTGTTCCGTCTGCATTGAGAACAGGCTCATGAGACCATGATGGAAGATAAAAAGTTCCTGCTCCAACAGCCGAACCCCTCACTCCGAAATAGGGCGTGGAGAAAGCTCCTGTTGTGATCGTATTTGTTCCATTATTGATTGTCGCAGGTGTCGGATTATAAGTATAAATTGTTGTGCCCGCAGCCTGAGCGAAGAGCAATATGACATTCGGATTCTCGATGACATACTTGGCATTGTTTGAAGGCCTCACTCCCCAGTTGGCGCCCAGAGTATAAACAATAAGAGGAGAAGCAGCTCCTGCCGTATGAGACGCGATTGTAGCCCTTTGTCCAACAGCAGTTGGAGTTGTCGTATCTTCGACAATCCTAATCTGGAAATTTCGATATTCATTTGCAAGAATATTATTGTCTCCCCCCGCTGCAGATCCTGTCACTGTTCCAACTCCCACCGCAGATGCCTGTAAACAATACTTTACGATCCCTCCAGTATCGTAAGTGATTGCAGGAGAAGAAGATGTAACAACCAACCCCTCGCCAGGCTTTCTATCATAAGGGACATAGTCTTCATCGAGACAAACCATTTCAGAATCAACCGCGATTGTCAAGGTGGTATTGCCTGCACTTGTCAATGTCTGATAAATCGTATCATAATATCTCAACTGGGTTGCTCCAGCTGTCGTGCCCAACATATAGACCCTGCCCGAATGAATTTCAAATGCATCGCCACTTATGTAGGAATATGAAAGAGGACTATCGAGATAAATTGTAGGACTTGTTCCTGCAGAGTTGCCAATTATCATTCTCTCTTCTATTCTCCCGCAACTTCCCGCATTATTATTCCCGATCATGCGGATTCTATTTCCCGTAAGTTGCCCTGCGATAACCGCAGTAAGAACACTTCCAACGACAATTGAAGTGCTCGTCGAACCGCTGCCCAGTGTTCCCCTGACTCCCTGAGAAGGACAAAATACTGCACACGATCCAGCTCCAAAGGCAGAGAGGCCGGGGTTGCCAACGAATGACCATCCGTCCTGTCTTGGATCATAGGCATTCAATACCGCCGCGGAGACAAGTTGATATAGAAGGGGATGCCTGCTATTATCATTCCTCTTGTCAAAACAAATCGCAGATCCAGCAGCATGAGCGTTAAGGGTTGGTGCAGGTTGTCTCCAACGCGGGTAATCTATTATTGGTTTTACCTTATCAAGTATTGGCATTTTATCCTCCTATGTCAAAATCGCTCTGATATCTGATCCCCACGCGGCATCCATCATCCCGGGGACAAGAGGATCCGCAGGAACTGCTCCATGTTGAGCCACGTTTGTTAAGGTCGCAAGGGTTTGAGCGCCGGCGATTGAAGCCGTGCAGTTCAAGTTTGCAGCTGTCGCCTGAGAAACTTGAAGAGCATTCAAAGCTGCATTTAACCAGACAGGGTTTGAAAGCAGATCAAGCAGAATATGAAGCATAAATTCAAGATTAGTATCTTCACTATCTGGGATGAATGGGTTGGCTAAAGATCCATCTCCCTGAGTACATTGAAAATAATATTTAACTCCATTTGCATCACTCAATTGAATTGTTGGCATTTTTAATTTCCTCCGACAACTGCCTCCCAATCAGTACCGCCAGTACCGACCAATCCAAGTCCTGTATAAGCCCAGACCTTTGCATCCATCCTATTCGGAGATGGCCTTCCGGGCACCCATAAACACATTTCATCTTCGAGATATGGGAAATTGCCTACATGATGATCCTTCCCCTTCTCGGCAAGAGCAGAAACAGGTTCAGCCCTTGTCTGCTTGCCTCTTGACGCATGGACAAGAGTGACGGGGACATTGGGATCAACCTGAGCAATAACCGTCGAAACCATCTCTCCTCCATTGTTAGCTTCTGCCACGATCTTATTCGCCTTGAGATCGTGGTACAAAGCAACAGCGGCCTTTGCCCATGTGAGAGGAGATCCTTGGACAGACGCATCTTTAAGTGTAAATCCTTCTTTCCCTTTCTTGCCTGCTGCAATTATCCCCGCCTCATCACCCGTACTTGTTGCAGAGGGATCGACACCAACCATAATAAGTTCATACTCGCGGGGAAGCTTTTCTGTATCCCATGTCTGGATTCGATACTTCTCGATTGTCGCACGCTTCCAGAGAGAGCCGAGCGCTTCATCAAGATCCTCTGCGAGAATTTCCATTCTATAAGCTTCAGATGTCATATCATCTGCGATCTCGTTTAGAGCCTCTTCACTGAGATGAGGATTGTCACGAGATGTAAAATGGAATGCAGCATATCTGTCTGGCCTTACCTTCTGTAGCGCTGATATCTTTTTAAAGAGCTTTGCGGCATGCTGGGGATCCCGCGCTTTGCTTACCGATCTTGATTGGAGACTCGGAGGGGTGTAAATAAAAACGACATCTCCATTTGTATCCATGAGCATGGGCGCTCCGACATATCCCCATGCATCCTCATTCATTAACTGCCACTCATCGAGAAGCAGCTTGTCTGCATAATCTCCTCGAAGGGTATCTGCATTCCATGCTGTCTTTGCCCGTATCCTATTTTCAGATCGGTCGATTCCCTGTTCCTGCCATTTCTTGAGGATCCAATCTTCCCATTCAATAATGTGATCCGATTCATTTTTGTAGAGATATCCTTTTTCAAGGGGCTCTTCCAATGCCTTGCAAACCGTAAACCAGAATCTCGCAATCTGTTCCTGAGTCGGCGCTGCATACAAGACCCTATAATTAGACATAAAGTCTTCGATCCCCATTATACCGACACCAACAGTCTTGCCTCCTCGCCTTCCGGCTTTAACTATTTTCCGTTTGGCAGGACTGTAAATAAAATCCCGCTGCTTCGGAGTCGGCATCGGGAGCCGGACAATGATCTCCGGAATAGTGCTACTTTGTGTTTGAAGATTTGTAGCAGCGTACTGCATCTTCGAGCTTCTCCGTATATCCGTTCATTTCATTGAGATCATTTGCGAGGATGCCAGTATTGGCGACAAGACATTGAAGATAATCTTCCATTGTCGTCAATGGAATGCAGGGCTTCGTTGCTATGAGCTGAGGAGCAAGGGGATCCCCGCACTTTACAGGCTCATTTGGAACCACCAACTCCTGCCGATGCGCGCACCCTTGTATTAAAAGCAACGACAGTACTATTGGCAACAGCAAACAGATCATCAAGTTTTTTCTGTGTTTCATTGTCGATCACCATCTCCTTTGGCTGGGCTGCAGGGGCAGCGGTTACTATTTGAGGATTTGTTTGGGCAGGCCCGGGCGCCGTGACTGTATGTTTATTAACAATCGTCCATATTTTATCTCTCACGGTATTTGTATTGGCATTGGTCTGCTCTGCCTGCTCGTACTGGGTCTTCACAGCTGCGACATTCTTTTCACAATCGGCAAGATCAATCTTCTCGATAGAAAGGTCTTTCTGGCAACTTTCGAGATTGGCCTTCGTTGTCGCGAGGGTCGTCCTCTGGGTAAGATAGAGGAATCCGGTTGAGATCAGTGCGATGCCCAGAAGAGTCAGCAATATGTTTTTCGGATTTAGATAAGGCGGTAGTCCTAACATGATTATTCTCCTTATGCAAATTTGCTCTGTACGAGAGCGAATAAATACCAACTATCTTCCATTTCAAAGAAATCAAAGACAGCTTCGTTTGTTATGACATCGTGGATCTTCTCAGGAAGACAAAGAAGACTAACATCATTTGAAAGACTCATCAATGCAGCATTCTTATATTCCTGATCGTTGCTAATAAGTTTTATACACCATGATATCGGCTTGTCGTCCGGATTCAACTCCATAAATTTGGCCATCAATTTATCTGCAAAGGCCGTTAACATTATTTCATCCTTTTTCATGACTGGTCTCCTTTCCCTTTATCGTCATTTTGTCGGTGTCCCGGGAGCTGCCGCCGGATCAGGCATTGCAGGCGGAGGCCCACAATTACTGGATGGCAATGGCGACTGCTTTATATAATTGGCAGCTCCTATCAATGCAGACACTCCGCAAACCTTTGCCAGCGATATAAATCCGGTCTCCGTAAAATTAAAGGTAGTAGGCTCTGCGATTAAACATCCTACCCCACCTGACAACCCTGAGATGACCGCAGAGATAAATCCTTTCAACCAGACCTTTGCTTGCTCGCTAAATTTCATGACTGACCTCCTTTCATCTTATATGGATTTATCATTGCCTTTCCAACAACCAAAATTTCTGATTTGTCATCGATGCCCAGATGGATCATTATTTTATTGATCTTCTTTTCAAGTTTGTCAATTCTGCAAACAAGATTGTAATATGTATCTTCCTCCACCTTTTCTTCCTGAAGAACTTTGAGGAAAGGACTGCCGATTTGAACATTCATTCTCTCCTCATAATTATTCAAGAAGGCGCCCGCACCATTCCTCGGCTCCGAATTGAGCATTCTAAAAAACCCTTCATTGACCTTTTTATTCTCATCTGGACTTGGCATCTCTGACCTCCTTTTATGAAATTGCCATTGGTTGACAATAGATAACTATCTGGACATCTTGCCCCAGCACCGGATTTAATCCTATCGATGAAATCGAATATGCGACACCGGCAATCGATACATAAACTGCAAGGTCTTTATTATTGAACTCATTTAATGCCTGCTGGATATCGCCTATTGACATTGTATTTGCTGTTGTCATGATAATTCCTTTTTAAAAAATGGAGAGGGAATGTCGTGACCTAACCCTCGTTGCGGACGATAGTTTAGTTTGTTTCACACCCTCTCCTTTTTCGTTAGCTTGTCATCACTTTTCTTTGCGCCGTTACTTCTTTAATGTCGCCGCAATATCTTTTGCTTTCTGTTCTGCATCAACCACCTTGTCTGCTACTGCTGTCGCCTTGTCGGCTGCTGCGAGAATCTTCGCCTTGTTATTTCGATAGACAAAAACTCCAACAACGGCGAGAATCAAAAGAACAATCACAATTGCAATGATGACCTTCAATGTTACCATATATTCACCTCCCTATGCCAATATTCCACCAGCAGCTGTAAATGCTGCGAGTAGTTGAGTGATCTTATTCATGTGCTGATCTTTATATCCTGCACCCGGGAAACTTGCCCAGAGATGCGCGACCTTTGGAATAGCAGATTCGATATTGCCTGCATCGATATCCGGCAGTGCATGACATTCTCTTATTTGCTGGATTGTGACTGCATCTTGATTTTCAGGAGAAAAATAAGGAGCTTGCAGATTGAGGCTCTTCCGATAAGAATCGAAAATATGTCCAAGCGCCTGATAACGCCCGGCAGCACTTGAGGGAATATCCGTCCCGTCTCTGCGATGAATATGCTCAACAATATGGGGATGATCGTCGTAGTTCGCGATCAGGATAATGTTATCCGGGGTACTGCCGACCTCGACATTATATCCATCATCAGATCCGGCGAGTATCCTCTGGCCTAATTCCGAATCTGCAATCATGTCTAAGAAGGCATTTCTATTTCCTGTCTGTGATCTTGACATTTTATATTCCTCCTCCATCTGAAAAGTCTTCAGTCCATCCTCTCATAAATCTGCCTCTCAAATCCGGCAGAGTAAATTTTTCTGGAACAAACCTATATGAAGAACAGATGGCTGCATACAACTCCGGATATTCCTCCTTACTAAGTATCTCGCCTCCGTGCAAATCCTCTCCCTTCATCTTCTCTCTCCATATCTTCCTTCCTCACTTTATGAGGACAAGGTTTATCTGGCTCTTTACAGGGCTCGCCTGTCTTCTTGCAATATGTCTGGTCAGTATAGACATATATGATTTTCATCTATGGCTTGAACCACTCAAGAGAACACTTATTATTCGCCGCTGCGATCAATCCTATATATGTCGCCGATCCGATAGATAAGAAGCCGGGTGGATTCAATATTGAACTGGAGCCATCTGTTATGGCAGCTCCGGGGACAGCGGCGGCTGCTCCCACATTCACCCAGACATCGCCAGTACATTTTATTTTTACAAGAGTCGTCGTTCCCTGATATGGAACATAATGAACTACCGCTGCTCCGCCTGTCAGGACTTCCGCATCAACAAATCCCGGAGAGACATATCCATCAAGAAATACTTGCGCTCCATCTGGGACAGCCTTGACCGCTTTCATCGAAGTCAGAGCGCCGGCATGAACAATCCCATATGAAACCAAAAGGCAAATCAAAATTATCCACAACATTGTCCCAAATCTTTTCTTCATGATCTCTCCTCCTTCTTCCCGAATGTCTCGTCATAATGATTTAGATAGTTGTCGTTAGCGACCTTTGAGCACTTCCTGCCGATCCTTTCCCTTATAAGCCTTTCCCTATTGGCGGCAAGCTGCTTTTGTTTTGCCTTTGTAAATCGATCATGCCCTTGTTGCCATTCTTGCATAATTAAAACTCCAAAGCTCTTTTCAACACAATATTCTTTTCCTCAGGCTGCTTCTCTTGAATCTCCATCGGAACTGATGGATCCTTTGATCTATAAAGGAAAACATTCCCTCCAGGCTGA
>QGNH01000237.1_pt2 | contig 17531 bp, 18 predicted proteins | sample 1735481 | NCBI WGS metagenome assembly QGNH01 (sample SAMN09239004, study PRJNA386568) | Viral metagenome, whole genome shotgun sequencing project.
GGCCGTGGGAAAGTGCGGGAGTAATGAAGCAAGGTGTGCACATTCAGCAACGTTCCGCAGTAAAATTGGGGTAATCAGTTGATATTTGACAACACCCAAAACAAGGGCTACGATACCCCATATGGCAAAAGAAAAATTAGTTCGTCCAACCCTGCCCGAAAAAACCGACCCAGACTATGTAGAAGCGCTCGTTGATGCCTGTATTACTGCCTTTGAAAAGTTCGGCGACGATGGCATGTCCCTCAATTATATGGGGGTAGATGGAAAACTCAGGCCCATGGTCCTGGACAACCCACGCTACAAGCAAGAAACACGCAAGATCATGGCCGAGAAGTTTCTTGAAGAAATTGAAGAAATAGAGAGCATTTCAGAGACGCTAAAATCCGAGTCACCACGCGAATCAAACTATGATATTAGAAATCCGAAAGAGGCAGAAAGTTTTACCAAGGACATCAAGGACACCCTTACCCTTAGACTGAAAGTTGCTGATATGCGTCGCGATGTTTTGAGCATCACAAAGAATAAGGAAGTCGAAGAGAACGACGCACTAAATATATTCTTCATATCGCTCACTGCCGAAGAGTTTGCAGCAATGGATAATGTAGAGATTCATGAGGGTACAGAAACGGCAGAGCTGACCAACAAAGAAAAAGAAAAAGCTGCAAAGGCTAAAAAACGATTTGGTGATGACGAAGAGGACAATGAGCCTGACCCATTCATCATCGCAGCCGACGGCTCTATTGAAGAGATATTTACACAGTGAAAAAGATAAAATTACTTAAACATCAAGGGCAATTTATTCAAGCACCTTTCTTGTTTATTAAACACCGATTTTTTATACTATGCTGTGGCTACGGAGCCGGGAAATCAAGCGCAATATGCAAAGTAGTTCTACATTATGTAAAAATACTACAAGGTAAAACAGATACAGAAGGGCACAGCCCCGTAATTTGTCTTGGTGGTGTGACACTTTCGCACTTAGAAAAAACAACATTAGCAATGATAAAAGAAGACCTTGATGCCTCAAAAACTGTGTATAGACACGACACAAAAAATAACACGATATTTATAGGTAATGTGCGCATCATTTTAGTATCACTTTCAGAACCAAGTAAGATAGTAGGTTTTAACGCTTATATAAGTGTTGGTGATGAAATAGACGATCTTGGAACAAGCACATCAGACGATCTTACATTTGAGGCAGTAAAAGCACTAAACGAACGAACACGGCAAGTCATAAAAGGGCTGCGCAAACCTGCACTTTTATTTGCTTCAACAAGCCAGGGTCAAAAGGGGCTGTACCGTGTCTATACACAATTCATAAAAACAGGGGCTGCATTCATACTTATTAGAGGAAGCACCCGAGACAACCCGCACCTTGATCCTGAATATGTAGAATCACTCTATAAAATGTACAATGAAGTCGAACGCAAAGTATTCCTGGAAGGTTATTTTCTGCCTATATCGACAGGGCGTGTATTTGGTGACTTCGATTGGGGGAGAAACTTTATCCATGTCGATATGGATCAGGAGATTGGACCTGATGAAACGGTGTACTGGGCGCAGGACTTCAACACCGGGTACTTTCGAGGATGCACGGGGGTGGAACGCGGTGGGCGGATATACGTGGTGAAGGGGTATGACTTTCCCGATATTCGAGAGGCACCCGCCGTCGTGCGGCATGACTTTCCACACAACAAAATTGTCTGGATTCCAGACACGACTGCCAAGGACCAAATCAGCCACTTCACCAAGGAGTTGCGCAAGCACCGGATTCATTGGATTCAACGTGGTAAAAATCCACTGGTCGAGGATAGCGCATTCCTGGTGAATAAATTATTCTTTACGAAGCGGCTATTCTTTACAACCATGGCAAAAGATGTTGCCGAAGCCTGTGCACTGGCCCAACGTGATAAAAATGGGAAAATCCCCAAAGGGATTGGGCCAAACAGCCCTATTCACTATTGCTTCGCAGGCCACACAAAAGTCACCACAGCCCGAGGGCAAGTACGGATCGACCGTGTACGAGTCGGTGACGAAGTACTTACCCGAGCCGGATGGAAAAAGGTGGAAGTATCGGCCTACATGGGCAAGCAGAAAACACGCCAGCTTGGGCTAACCCGTATCACTCCAGAGCACCCGGTATGGACCGAGGAACGTGGCATGACTCCAGCGTACTCCTTGACAGACAGCGAACGATTGCTTACAATGACCAAAGAGGACATTAAGCAATGGCAAAAGACAAAACGACAGGAAGATTTATTGCAGGGCGTCACCGACGAAATGTCGAGACTGTTGAGCAGTTTGGCCGAACGTGGTACCGCTACCCAGACGCGAGAGGCTGGTCTGATAGGCACTATTTCCGAAGTGGCCCGGTATGGCTTCACGTTTTTACTTGGGAATATTACAACGGACCTGTACCAGAAGGTTATGAAGTCCATCACAAAGACGGGAATACTGCACACAACGAAGAAGGGAATATTGAATGTATTCCTGCGGAGTTACACCAGAAGCTTCCAAAACGCATTGACCTTACGAAAGCAAGAGAAAATCTTAACAGAATCAGACCCATCGCCGCAGCTTGGCACGGCAGCGAAGAAGGCAGACAATGGCATTCTGCGCATGGCAAGGAAGTGGCTGCGAGTAACGCAGGTAAAACTGTACTCAAAGAGTGTGGATATTGCGGTAGCAGCTACACAACACTCCAGGTCAAAGCCACCATCAGCAGGTTCTGTTCCACCCTTTGTAAGAACAAGAGTCGATACCATTCAGACGTGGACCTGGAAACACGGACCTGTATCGTTTGCGGAAAAGCTTTTCAGACACACAAAAGAACGACTTCTATATGCTGCTCAAGCAGTTGTGCCGCGACTAACAGGTGGAAAAAGCGTCGAGAAAGTGTATGATATAAGCGTGGAAGGCCAGCACGAGTTCATCGCAGACGGCATTCTGGTGTCCAATTGTGACGGAGTTAGAATGTTATCATATTTCCTGGCATCAAATAAGCGTAGCCTACGGGACATCAGGCGTGTTACAATAGCCAGACACTTGGAAATGTACGAAGAAGAGGCAGCGATCACCGAACTGGACGGCGGCTACCGAGAGCTGAATCCAGAAGCCCTCTAACCAAGCTTTTTTCTGCTAAGGGGAACACTATGGCTTTGACGTGGTATCGAGAAGTTTGGCAAATACTAAACAGTGGAAAGACCAGCACCGGCAGAACGAAAGACGGTGCACGTGTCATAAACACCAACCACTTCAAGCCACTGCCGATGGACAAGCAGTTGGCAGTCAATGGCATCATCGAAGAGTACCAGTTAGGGCATGTTCGGCGGGTGCTGGGCAATCCTGACACCCTTTCCGATGTGAAAGCCAGGGCTGGGCGGCTCATGCCGCTGATCGTCAACAACTTCGGCTCGGGTGAAATGGCCAAACGGGTACGGGACTCAATGATGACCCGCGACATAGCACCAATGGGCAGTAACCAAAACGGCGGGATTTCCAACATGAACTCCATGAGCGGGGTGTATGGACAAGACCCGGCCTTGAATAATCGGGTTAACCCAAATATTTGGATTTCCCCTATGGAAGCCGCAGCCGTCTATTCACAGAAAGGATTGCCAGAAACTATTATCCGAAAGAAAAGTCAGTCTATTCTCCTGAATGGGGTCAGGATCAAATGCAAAATGCTGTCTGCCGACCAGAATGACCGGATCGCCGACAGTATCTTGGCAACGGGGCTGGCATACAAGATTGCCGAAGTGGTTGCCAACTCGCTCACCCACGGCGGGGGACTTTTATATCCGAACTTCAAGAAGGATTCACCGGCCAGTTTTGGCATGTCGATTACCGAGTTGGCCAAAGCCGGGATCATCGGAAAGAACTGCCTTGACTTCTACACGGCCATTGACCGGTGGAACGTAGTGCACATCCCAAACTGGAACCCCACTTCAAGAGACTTCCTGACTCCTGACCATTATTACGTGCCGTTCCTGGGCTGCGATGTGAAAGGTGCCCGGTGCGCACGAGTCATCACGGCCCCGCAGTCAGGATACTGGGGAGCGTTGATGACACTGGGCTGGGGAATATCCGATATTCCAGGCTGGATCGAGTCGGTCTACAATTACTACAACGTGATGGCAGCCGTTCCAAACATGATTAACCAGATGTCGATCCTGGCTCGTACCTTCAACGTCGATGGTTTAATGGCCACAGAAGGGGCGTCCATCATGGAAGCCATCGACTTCGACGAGACGATCCGGGTCCGTCAGGCGTCCATCAACAACCCCATCAATATGGACGTTATCGGTGATTTGAAGGCTATTGACCGTGACTTTGCCCAGGTGCCTGAGCTGATCCGGCTGGTGCGCCAAGATGCTGCGGCTCGGGCTACCATACCAGAAGAGTTGCTGTGGTCCTCGGAGCGCGGGGCGTTTTCCAGCGGGGATTCCAGCGACAGTGCCTACGAGAAACAATCCGAGGGCACCCGGTACATCCATGTCGATGTGGCACACCAACTAAAAGCGGTGTCCCAATTGGCAGTTATCAATGCCCTGGGATTGGACCGCGACGTAATTGCGGCACTTCCCTACGTCACCATTTCCTTCGACAACCCGCGTGTCACCAATGCCAAGGACAAGTCTGATATTGCCGCGAAGATCACCAAAGGATTCTTCGATCTGGTGGCGGGTGGCTTGCCGGAAGACGCAGCACTGGACATCAGCCGTCAGTTTGCCGACGACGAGTTCTTTATCGACCCGAAGGTTATGGAAGATGTACGCCGCCGCCAGGGTATTAAGGACGAACGCGAAGCCGAGAAGCACCAGAAAGAAATGGAGCTGATGGGCAAACAGATCGAAACTGCCGGTGCGCCACCTACTGCCCCTGGGGGTAAGCCCAAGGGGAAAGCAGCCCCAGCCTCCGCAGGCGAAAAGAAAGGGCACAGTTACAAAGACCCGCTGGAACAAAAGCAACACGAAAAAGTAGGAGCGAATAAAAAACAAGGTATCCAGAAAGCACAGGCGAAAGTACCGTAAGGAGGGTTCTATGCCAACAACTATCAACAATTCACTGGGGAAGCCAAACTGGTCCCAGCGCAATAACCCCGACGATCCTTCAACTCCATGGAATGAAACCTTCGAGACATGCAACGTAACAGCTGCTTACACGTCGGGCGGTATTGCCAACTGGCCTATGGCAAACTTCATGAAAGGGCTGCACCCACGCGGACCCATGGATTTGCTGTTATTCATGCGCCAGAATACCCGCTGCAAGGCATTGTACGAACAGACCGACCCCAAACATTCCAGCCCCATGAACGAGTGGATGGAAATCGTGGCGGTTGGCTTGGATGAGTATTTAGGGAATCCCGGTGTCAAACTCGTCTATGGCGCAAGTCTTACCACGATCCATTCACATATCTGCGCCGGAGACGGCATTGTGATTCATGGAAACTTCACCTTCAAACGCGCTGACGGTTCTTCCGTAACCGGTGGCCACTACGAATCGCTGGTTGGTTTGAGAGCCGACGACAACGGAACCGTCACGGCATGGCTGGTGGATGATCCCTACGGCGATCCCATCACCGACTACCTATCGACGATGGGTAATGATATTTGGCTGACAATGGGGCAGGTAGCAACCTGGATCAAACCGCAGGGCGACGGGGGCAAGGATGCTATCTTCATACCCAAGTACAAATAATGTTTTTTTCTGCTTCTTGCTTAATTGATAAGATGGTTGTAGAATTGGAGGCACGATGAGTATTACACAAACACGCGACAATCATCCGGCTATCATGATTAAACCAAGCATTTTGGCGCGGAGTGGCGTGTATCTATACACACACGACGAAATGATTAAGCGTGGGTTTACTCCACCGGTCAGAAAAGAAATCTACAAAGAATACCGACCGGCAGCGGTGCTCATTCGGAATAAGGATAAGTTTGCATTTACGGCGATGACGGTTGAACATACCGACGACGAAATAAGTGCAGCCAACTTCCGGGACCAGGCAAGTGGCGTGATTGGGGATAGTATCGAAGTTACCACATTAGATGATGGCGAAGTGGCATTGCGTGGAAACATTGCGTTTTATACACAAGATGCAGTTGACTATTTTAATGCTGGTAATAAAGAAACAAGTGCCGACTACCGATCAAAGGTTGTGTTGAGTAAGAATCCGTTGTATGATCTTGAATTAGTTGACATTATTTCGGTTAATGCGGTTGTCATTACCGAACGAGGGCGCGGCGGTGAGAACGTCAGAGTACGTGATAGCTTACCGAGTGCCCAGAAAAAAACCGGAGGTTTGAAAATGGGGTATAATGTACTGGGGTTTTTGGGGATTGGCCGCACAAAAGACAAGGCTGATTTTAAGCTTTCTCAGGTTGTCATGGCTGGCGTGAAGCAAGTTCACACGGTCGATGCCAAGAAACTCGATGAGCTAGTGGGTGGTGTCATGGGGCATATCACTGTGCTTTCCGAAAGCAAGGATCGTGAGATTTTGATCGGTGCAGTGCAGGACAGTTTCAAGCACCCGGTCGAAGTCATCGCCAAGGAAAAGGAAGTGTCGGCCCTGATTGACAAGTTCTACAGCCGGTGTGTCGATGCCGACGAAAAGGCTTTGAAGGAAACCATGGATTCCGTGGAATCCGAGGACAAAGAAAAGGCTAAGAAAACTGACACCAAAGACGGCGAAGAAACTCCCGAAGAAAAGGCCAAACGCGAAAAAGAAGAAAAGGACGAGAAGGACGGTGCCAAAACCAAGGACACTGCCAGGCTCATCGACGAAGCGTTTGCCAAGTTCCGGGATGAAATGAAACGGACTCTGGACGGAATACCAGGCGTTGTTGACGCTGCGGTTGCCAAGTCCCTGTCCTTGGGGGCCGGCGCCGGTGGAAAGACCGACGGGGATACACGTACCATCGACAGCACCAGCATTGACAACGGTGATGCAGCGTTCTTGCTTGACGGTATTTTCGGCAAATAAGACGGCGTACCGTCACAACTACTTGGAGGTAGATTATTATGGGCACATACGGTAATGGTACCCCGCTGGCAATTAACCAGCACAACGTTTTCCGTGGCCAGGGGCGCACCAACGGCTTCCTGATGAAAAATGTCGATGGCCGAATCCCTGCGGTGCAGGAAGGCTTCTCCCGCATGGCAATCGGAAGCGGGAGCGCTTTGTACGCCGACGGGATCGTTCCCTATGGTACGGCGCTGTGGCGTGATACCAATCTTATCGACACCAATCCGGGCGGAGTCTGGGCAGACAAGCCCACTAAGGCATGGTTCGTCGGTATCTTGAAGTTTGAACAGGGAATGCAGAATGCGCATCCTGTGGCTGGGCACGGTATTCAGGCCGGGTTCATGAAGGGAACCTTGGTGCGCAAGGGCCTGGTGGGTTACAAAGTCTGCATGACTGCTGTTGGCCAAGAGGCCAATTACCTCGCCTACCTGAAAGGTGACACCACCAAGGACACCGGAACGGTGCGCAAGGTGTACGCTGATTGGGTGGCTGCATGGAAGGGCGGTGCAGACGGTGACCGTTTGGCCATGTTCTTCGCCAATGCCTCGGGATTCCCGATTATCAGTTTGGTAGTCGCGGCCAATCTCGGTGCACCGACCCTGGCGAATTGTACCTTCGGTGGTTGGGTGGAAATCCTCGAACCGGAAAACCAGGCGGTGTATATCGACCTCCGGGCCGATCAGATCGGTGTTCCGGACATTGATTCATAAACCAGGTCGGGAAATAAGTTCCGGGCAAATACCCGGAACTTCACAAACTGCAAAAGGATAGAGCAATGGAAAAAGGAAGTTTACTGACAGTTGCCCGGCACTACGACGGCTGGAAAACCAAAGCAGAGAATTATCTGTGCAAACAGTTTCCCGAAATGATCGACAGCGGCCATTTCCACGGGATTTCTGTGGGGCGCAATCAGGATGGCGGAGTGGGGGATCGTGGTGGATACCGCGTTCGTGGCAATCCGTCGGTAGTGGCCCATGCGTTGTACCTGGACGTGCCCAAGCGCATGATCGGTGATAACCTTCTGGCCCATCCCGATTTGAAAACAAAGAGCATTGTCACCCGTGCCAGTGATGCGGTGCAAGCCCTGGCAATCGAACAGATCAATGATCTGATTGGCAAGGGCATCGAAAAGAACGTTGCCCAGCAGCGCGTGGCGGATTCCATCGCCAGCTTCGGCTACTATGACAAGAAGTCTGGTACGTTCGTGGCTGAGCGCATCAGTGGCCGTACCAAGGACTCTGTACTGGGTGGTATGATGACCCCGTACTGGGATATTGCCCGGATTCAGAAGGTGTTCAAGCAGCCCTTCCTGCGCGGTTATTCCGACAATCTGGTCAACAAGGTCGGGATTCCCAATATCTGGGCCGACCTGGTGCAGATTTTCACCGAAACCTTTGAAGGCATGGCGCGTGTGTCTAATGTCGCCAAGGGCACTGGCGAGTTCAACACCACAACCGGCGTGAAAAACCGCACCGGTACCATGCTGTCTGAAATAATCAACCTGGTCATCGACTACGAATCCCCCACTCCTATGGACGGAATCTACGGTGGTATGGAAGGTAACTGGCTGACCAATGCGGTCATCGGCGACCGCGATGCCTACGCCAACCTGATGTTGGAGCAGCTTACCTGCCTGTTGTATTACTTCGGCCATGCTGAGTCCGGCTTTGAAGGTTTGACCCAGATCGCCAACCGCGACGGAACCTACACCTTCTACGATCACCTGAAGCCCCCGGCCAGCTATATGTGGGACAATGACGGTGCTGGAGGTGGTACGGGAACCGTGAACAACACGGTAGGTTCTGACCTGCTGCTGATGTTCAATCACCTGATTGCCGACATGATGGAAGAACTTTTCTTTCTGCCGGTCGATGTCAAGATCACTTGTTCACCGATCTTGTACAAGGCATTGAAGTTCTCAATGCTGAGCAAGAACTTTAACCAGAACAGCCCCTTGTCGATCATCAGCACTGCGTTTGAATCCGGTAACAAGATTCAGGGAACTATGGCTTCGATCAGCGGTGACAGCCTGTACCGCCAGTTTGAGCTGGTGCCCGACCCCATGTTGATGCCGAATACCGACTTCAACCCCACCGGCGAGGATTTGATGTTCATCACCTTCCCGACGCTGCAATCGGCCATGGATGGTGGAAACCTTACCGACCTGATTATGGCTCCTGTGCCTATCGACAAGATGGTGCTACCCAGCGCTCCTGGCTACCGTGATGGTACTGCACGTACTGCCTTGAAGCGGATTGGTAGTCTCCTGTGCCCGGTCGCCAAAACGGTCCATGTCATCAGCGGCATGGGCATCAACAGCCGGTATACCCCTCCCGTCTAAGTATACTACCCGCCCTGTTGTGGGGCGGGTATTCTGACCCAAGGAGAATAGTTCAATGAAATACATTCAGAATGTGCATACTGCGTTAATCAAATGTAAGGTTGTGGACGCTGGTGCACCGCTGGAAGGTGGTCGTCCGGTTCCACGCGAATTCTTTTTTCGCCCGGCTACCATGGATCGCGGTACTGGCCGGGCGCTGGAAAGTGGCTATACCCCCATCGAAGATTCCGACTATGATCTTTTGATGGCACAGAGTAAAACATTCAGCCATTTCACCGACCCGGCAAAACACATGCTCTATGTGCATGATGATCTGCCTGATGACATCAAGACTCCCCAGGATGTCTTGGTTTCGGTGCGCAAAGACCTACAAGCCGCCAATACGCTGATTGCCACCTTACAGGCCCAGGTTGCTACCAACAGTGGCAAAGCCCTGACTGACGCCAAGGCCGAAATCACCAACCTGAAATCCCAGATTACTGCGCTGCAAGATCAGCTCAATGCAGCCAAAGCCGCAATACCGGGTGCGGGTAAAGTGGCCGATAGCCAAGATGGAGCCGGGGTTACTCCCAAGTTCTAATGAGCGATCCAATCTTCGTTAACGGGCTTCCTGCGCAACTCACCGCGCAGGATTTCATGCGCTACCACCTACAGCAGTTCCCAAAACTTGCTAAACCAGAGAACGTAGGCATCATCGAGGAAGCAATTGCCTCGGTGTATGCAATGTTCTATGGCGTTGGCACGATCTGGGACATCCATACGAAAGATGTGTGGTATGACAAAACGGTGCTGTGCTATCGGCTGCTGGTAGCGTGGTACATCGCGGACACCAATCCGAAGATGCTTTCAGGGCTTCCAACGATGGGCGGGGTGCCGGTAAAGCGAAAGAAGATTGGGGACATTGACATCACCTTTGCGGACAGCATGAGTACAGAAAGTGGTGCCTACCAGGACTTGTTGTCGTCTCTTAAAAGTAATCCGTTCGGGCACAAAGCATACCTGATGCTCCGAGCAGCAGGTAAGCGCGTTATGATACGTGGCAAGACGATGGTATAAAAGGAAATAACTATGGCCGGTGTAGAACCAAACAAAGGATTTTTCAGTGTGAAGCATTCATGCACGATTGGTGGCGGGCAATATCGACCGTCAATCTGCTATGAAATACCGCAGTCGCTGGAATCCACCATTAAAGAAATGGCCACAACGGGCATGGCAAGACTGTATGAATATGAAATGCGGTTTGTGTCCGGTGTCGCGCGCCCCATGCCCAAAAAGGTATAGCACATGGCTGGTGTCTACGGGGATCAACTCGCGTACTTCCCGGAGTTGATGATTGATTATACAATATTCTCCATGGCACCAAAGACCGGTGCAGGCTACGGTGCCAGAAGGCTATTCAGAGAAGTCGAAGGCTACTTATCGCGTAAAAGTGGGGGACAAGAATCTGTAGTAACAGACCTGCGCACCGAAAACCAGAAGGCGGTATTTTACTGCGAAGAAAAAATGCCTGCTGCCAACATCATCCAGGGGCTGTTTGTCGAGGATGACGGGGAATTATACCAGTTCATCATGGATAATGGGTTCGTGCGTGAAGGTGGGTTTGTTCGGCATGGGTTACAACTTGTTACCGGGAATACCGATAGGCAGACACCGCACCGAAATGTGAACCTGGGGCTGGACGAATATAAATGACCGAGGACTGGACCCCGGAAAATCTACCAATCATGCTGCTTAACCGCACCCTTGTTACATCAACAAGGGCCAAGCCTATCAAGATCGGTGTCGCCAGAGTGACTGCCTCGGACGAAGACTCCCTGCTGGCCTTTGACGCGGCGTTTGAAGATCGGGCGAACGACGAAGAAGATGTGGACGGGGGTAGACAAGTTCCTGATGTGGCTATGCCGAGCCGATATGAAGCAGGCGCAGACTGGCTCCAGGATTTGACGGGGCTATCCTACCAGATCAGCTATTACTTTCCCTCGTCGGTCCGCCCTAATGCCGTCGGCCTGGGAAAATATGGGCGCGATGGTATGACGTACCGTATCCTCTATGAAGCCCTATGCAACGCCTTCAACGGTGGCCGCAGGTTTATCGAGGATTATTTTTCTTCTGTTTTCGAGTACCACATGAAATCGAAATACGACGCCGCCATTCGTGACTTGAAACAACGGATCGCTGACGAAGCCCAGACGCGGCGTACTGCACATAAGGCATACTTGCGAAACTACACTGAATGGGCACAACCACTAACCAAAGACACGTTCAATATGCTGGCCAGAGAAACTAAAAAAGATATTGTGGCCAGCCTTGCCTCGGGTAAGATACCACTGGCCAAAAGCCAGCTTAGCCTAAGAACCTTAGCCGCGCGTAAAAGACTTGGTATTGCGTCTGATGCAATATTTTACGCGACAGGAAACCTAATTGGGAGTATAGTGGTATCAGTAATACTACTTGATAAAGCAACTGCGGTAATAGAAGGTGAAAAATGACAGGGCCGCGTGAAATTATATACAACGGTGTTACGTTTGAAACTATCCGGCTATGCCTCTTTAACATGTACTTTTACCAGGAAGATATGCCGCCAGAAGCTATAGCGCAGGCTATGCAGTATGTCGTGCCGATGCAGCACAACTTTACGAATCCGCTGCAAGGTGACGAGGCTCACGATACGTTCATTGAGTATTGGATCGCTCGGGACGCGCGTATCGCCCAGGATTTTTCACAGAGTACTCCTGACGGGGGGGAAAATGCTGCCTACAAGATGGCAGTCATCGACATTCGGTTTGTCGGTGTGGAAGCTGAGGTTTGGGCAAAAGCCTTTCATCATATTAACCAGCGTGAGCGTGTAGCCGAGATATTCTGGCAGCTATGCGGTGGGCGCATTTTGGAGGGTATCAGCGACATAATTCCTGTAAACATAGATTATTATGGCGTTGGCAATTCGTCGGTAGCATTTGACCTGACCATAAAAGTGCAGTATAAAGAAAGTGTCGAGTTATCATGGAAACCGCTTGAGTACATTTCGCTGGCTCCCGGTGAAATCATAACAGGTGGCGTGGGTGCATCTTAAAACTTATCGGGAGAATTGGAGGGTAGTATCATTAACGTAAATTACGATGGCAGTATTGCACAGCGTAAAATGAGGTTTTCGTCCTCTGTTCAAGTCGTCATCAACGAGAAGAACGAGCTGTTTAATACCATTTCGCTCTATGTGCCAGCGTCGTATGCGCTGGGCAATATCGTGGGGTGGGAGGATTTGGCCACGGAAGTCACTGCTACGAAGCCAGTGGTGCTGACGGTGGACGTAACCAACTACGCCAAGATTATGCAGGGTTCGATGCTCAACCAGTGGATCGACGCATTCAACCAGGACACCAACGTTGACATGCTGGTGTACCTTATCGTGTTTGATGATTCACAGACTGGTAGCTGGGCCATTGGTGCCACAAGCATCGACTATGCCCCACTGTCCAGCGCGTTCACCAAGCTGTACTCCATCAGCTACATCAAAATGCTGTTCGATGAGCATTATGATGGCCTGGATGTGGTAATTCCCTACCCCGGCACTCGGGCGCGGCGGATCATCAGCATCACTAACAGCACCTTGGACAGTCACACACTGCCTGCCGGGACGTATGCCTACAACGACACCATCAAGTCGTATGCCTTGGAAGTGCTGGCCGACATTGTGCTCGCTCCTTCGGGCACTATGACCGGGATCGAGCTGGTAGCCGGTACTGTAGGCGTTGACGCTGACCTGGCGACCGGAGCTATGACTATCGGCGATTTCAGCCCCACCCTTGCAGGTGGTGCGGAACTGCTGACGTTCGCCACGACTGCCATCACCCAGGGAACGGCTGCAAATCCGACCCCGGCAGCGGTCCCGTCCAAGTACTTCGATCTTTCACTTGCCCTGGCTTACCAGTGCACCTTGAATGTGAAGTTGTCGTTCTTCTGGTCGCTGGTCAAGGTAGCGCTGTCTCAGACCGGCTATCCGGTGGTTAGCAGCACGGATACCAACCCCTGCTGCATCACCAGCAAGAACTCCGCAGCACAGAAATTGGGTATGACCGCCTTGAATATGCCTGCAACCATACCGGTTCCCAAGCCGCGCACCCAATATTACTGGGGTGCCTTGTGGCTGATCGGTGCGACAAACACTTGGGTATCGGTTCATTCCGAAGCAGTGAATGTGATTACCGAAGTACTCGGTTCCTGGTTTGCTGCCAGAAATGCGTCGGGGCAGTACATTGGCAACAAACTGTCGCTGCTGCGCTTGTCTGGATCGAAGATCAAGCCCCTGGGCTACACTTCGTGGCTGAACTCGGAAGTGAATGAAAATTACGCTGCCGTGTTCGACCAGCTCGATGCTATGAACGTCGGGTACTTGATGACCATCGCCGACAACACACCACAGGATTGTGCGCTGTCCTCAGCCAGAGGGATCACCGGGTTGCCTGTTACCGCCATGATGATTTCTAAATACGTGGATTACCAAAGTGCCCAGGATTGCGCCAAGCTCATCACCGACAAGGGCACCTTGACGGACCCGGTGTTGACGGATGCAAGCGCGTACACCAAAATCCAGAACATCGTGAAAACCAACCTCATGTTGTTTGTGGCCACCAACCGACTGACCCAGATCAGTCTTCAATTTCCTCCGTTCGCTGTTGCCAAAACCGGCATGACGAAGTTGGAAGCCGCCAGCGCCTGGTCCGCCAAGTACGTTGATGATCTTGATTCGATCACCGTTACGGGCGGTATTACCGCAAGTTAAGGAGAAGCAACAAAATGGCTTTTGCAAATAACCGCGCTGCGGTACACCCAAGAAGTAGTTTCCAGACTGCCGGGGGCACAATTTTGAAGTTCCGGCATCCGTTCCTGGCCGGGCAGATCAGCGGTGTCGCGGTCATCGACGAAATTGACGTGTCCCGAGCGGTAAAGCTCAATGACACGTTCCTTGACGCGATGCCCTCGCACGACAGTTCGTTACAAGAAGTTTTGGTCGATGGTTCGGTGCTGACCATCACCAACCACCTGATGGCTGGTAAGATGACGATCCCCGTAGTGCGAACTACAGGCTTGGTCGGAACCGGTGACTTTATTGCCGCAGCACATTTAGTCATCGCATCCAAGGATGACATTGGTGGCACGTTTACCCAGATCGAAACGATTCAGGGTAAACGGATCATCACGATATTCTACGGTGTATCGTTCTCGAACGTACCCCACATGAAGAAGGCTGGCAATGCCGTTGTCACCTACCCTGTCGTGATGTTGTACGCTGGCTGGGTCCAGGGTGTGTCTGGCGACAGCGCATTCAGCGAAAAAACCATCTGGGGCGTTGGTAACAAGTACGGCCTCAAGAAAGTGTACGCACCGTACAGCATCCAGGCTGCTGAAAGCCCTGACTTCTATAGTGGTACGCCTTTCGGAAGCAACGCAGCAGTTGAAGGTGGCGCTGATATTGATGCATACGACGACAAGACTGGCGATGTGAACGCCACGGTTATCGACACCAGTGCAACGGGCACAAACGGTGGAACCGTCGTGAACTGGCCAGCATAAGGCCAAGCTGTCGGAATCTCGGGCAAGGTAGGTTACACTGCCTTGCCCATATTTTTATCAGGAGAACATGGTATGCAAAATGACGATCTTGCCCAGGCAATCACCGGCAATGAGAAACCAAGAAGCTTTATCCTCGATGCATCAATCCTGGACTACGAACAGGAGTACAAAATTGTTTGTGAGGATGTGAAGCAGAACAGTATCATTTTCAGTTTCCCCAGCGGGGTGAATAAACTTGACCTGCTGGAAGAGTGCCGGGCGCTGACGCAACTTGATGATTTTGACATGATGTTTGACATCACCATGCAAATGCTGGTAGATAAAGATTTGGTAATATCGGTGCGGGACACCCACGGTACGCCGGTGGAAATGGCTGCGGTGCATGTTACCGATCGGTACATGAATCTGCGTGGTGACAACTTCATCGACGAATACCCGGTCGTAGTAACCTGGCTAACCGAGTTCATAAGCGGTATGCTATCAAAAAAGTTTCCGACGACACCGCCGAAGCAAAAACAAGCGCAAGAGAACGATGAAAAGAAAAAGAAAGTCGTATACAAGACCAATTCCCAGGTATAGTATACTTTTATGACATACACAGAAGTATTGGCTAAAATGCCAGAAGACTTACCAAGGAAGCCTATCATTATTGGCGACGTAGCCGTGGCACGAACACAGCTCGGCAACGTGTTTGTATGCTCTGTCGAAGACTATGATTTAGTCAAATGCCATAAAATAACCGAACGAAATGACTTTGGGTATGTTGAGTTCAGAGAAAACTACAAATCAGTAAAACTTAATCGACTAATAGCAAACAGGCTTGGAGCTAAGCCAAATGAAATGCTTGATCACATAGATGGCAACAAGCTTAATTACCTACGCAGTAACGTTAGAGTAGCAACGAGAGGTGAAAACAACATGAACAGGCATGTGATAAATAACAAGACTGGGTATGCCGGGGTAACATTCATGCGTGGAAGATACACCGCGAAGTTGCAAGCGCGTGGTAAGTTTGTACACGTAGGATGCTTTAACACAGCAGAGGAAGCAGCCACCGCGAGGAACGCCGCAGCTATAGTACACCATGGTGCGTTTGCAGCACTAAATATCATAAAGGTGCCTGTCCTTGAACAAGCTTGACGCCAGTATTCTGGATTACACGCAGGAGTACCAACAACTCCGTACAGGCATCAGAGATAAGACGACATTTAAGTATACCGGGATGCCTATTGACATAGACTTATTATTGAAGTGCAGGGTACTGACTTCAATGGACGACATGCAGACAAAATGGGAGTACACTAAAGCAGTAGCCGGAAACGTTAATATATCAGTACTAATAGATTCCGTGGAGATGTGCTGCCTTGACGGATTCAATAAAGCAGGAGAATCTGAGTACATAAACGAGTATCCGTGGATAGCATTATGGCTGATAGACGATATTTGTAGTAAACTGTCCGAGGAAGTAAGCGACGCCTGGAAAAGCTCAAAGCGCTCCGTCCCAAGCGTCGAACCAGGAGACGAAGAAGAAGGTGCATCGGGGGTAGACATCGCGTCTATTGTCAAAACTCATTTCGGGGATAGCCTACTTTTTTTCTGCTATGAGTTCATGACTGAGTGCCCAGGGGCAGGAAGGCCGCGATCATTCTTAGAACTGTTTGAGTTTATGCGGTTTATGAAGACAAAAAGCGTTGTAAAAAGTGTACTCATAGAATCAACATCGACAAGGACTGAATGATGGATAGAGAAACGAAAAGACGTATGCTCAATGAGTTCACTGTCACGTCAGACCTTAATTTGCCCAGCGGGCAGGTAAACGCAACGGGCATTGAAAGAGAAATTAAAAATATCTTGAAGTCTCTTTCTGATGCTGGTGTTGTTTTACAACAGACAGTCACCGATCTTAAAAAGGGAACTCGTAGCACGACGTTTGCGTACCCCGGCCCATCAGGTATTCAGGCAGCAGTTACTGCAAACATCGCAGAAGTAGTAAATAAGAACGGCGAAAAAAACCCAACAATTAAAATTAGTGAGCAGAGACGGGCACAGTACTTAGAAGACCAGGAGCAAATTGCGAACGCACGAGCGGGTGCTGCATACAATAAAGAAGTCGTAAAGAGTGGCGGTGCGGTATCAATTGATAAGAGTACCGGTGTTACTACCTCGCTCATAAAATCAAGGGAAGCCAAACGGTTACGCACGATAGTCGATGAAGGTGAAATAGCATACACAGCCGGTTTAGCAGGCTCTACCATATCGCAAGCGTCGTATGCGACTCCCTACGACAAGGCATACGCCGGTATTTCACAGCGAGAAAATATGGGAGTTGCCGAGAAAAAGGCTAAGGCCGATTTCATAAGACTAAACCCACACAGCGATCTTGCAAAAGAAGAAGCAGAAAAGAAAAGCCAGGAGGCTAAGAAACAGGCGGCTGCGATTCCCTACAACAAGGCATACGCCGGTATTTCACAGCGAGAAAATATGGGAGTTGCCGAGAAAAAGGCTAAGGCCGATTTCATAAGACTAAACCCACACAGCGATCTTGCAAAAGAAGAAGCAGAAAAGAAAAGCCAGGAGGCTAAGAAACAG
>QGNH01000399.1_pt1 | contig 17510 bp, 19 predicted proteins | sample 1735481 | NCBI WGS metagenome assembly QGNH01 (sample SAMN09239004, study PRJNA386568) | Viral metagenome, whole genome shotgun sequencing project.
CATCATTTTAATGGGAGAAAAAAGGGTGGATGGTTTTATAATTTAATTAATGAGTGATAAAATGAAAGACATTAGTATTATTTTACCATATAGACCTGACAATGGTTATCATGATAAAAACTTTAAATATGTCTACAAATTATTAAAATCACACTATCCAGATAGTGAAATGATAATAGGAAAAGATGAATGTGGTGGTACTTTATTTAATAGAAGTAATGCGGTTAACAATGGCGTTACAGAATCATCAAATAATATATTAATGCTTTATGATGTAGATGCGATACTTCCTCAAATTAATGTTCAAAGAAGTTTAGCATCGTTAGAAACATATCCAATGATATTCCCTTATGATAAATTTTGGTTATTATCTAAAAGAGTATCTCGTAAAATAATCAATGGAATGAGATATAGTTTCTCTTCTCTTCCTAACGATAGGGGCGTAACACAGCTTGTTAAAGAAGGAAAGATTGGAGCAGCAGTTCAACTTGTTACACGTGATGCGTTTGATAGCGTTGGTGGTTTTAACGAAGATTTTGAAGGTTGGGGTTTTGAAGATGTCTATTTTAATTTTAAAATGATAAAAAAATACCCATTAGGTGAAGGTATATGGGGAAAATGGCTTGATGAAGGTGATATTTTCCATTTATGGCATCCTCCAGCAGTTCCTAATAAAAAAAATATAGAAAAATATAATAAACTTACAGGATTTTCGATCAAATGATATCAATAATCGTTCCATTTCGAGCTAATGATTTAGACAAAGGATACAGAGAATATAATTGTGCATATGTACTAAGACATTTTGAAGAGAACTTTCCCGATGCAGAAATCATAATCGGAGAAGACACAAGTGGAAACGAATACTTCTGCCGCTCACACGCAATCAACGACGGAGTAAAAGGCTCAAGCGGCAACATACTAATCATTTCAGATGCCGATATTATTATTTCACCACAAAATATTAACAAAGCATTAACAAAGATAAAAGATAGCCCTTTTATCATTCCTTTCGGTAAAATTGGTGATTTAAATCGTCAATTTAGTGAAAAGATTGTAAAACGCAATTTTCTTGCTAGAATACAAGAATTAAAGAGAGGTATGACTACCAGCAGAGATATAAGTGAATATAAGATTGCTGGAGGAATACAAATCATAACAAGAAGACTTTTTAATAAAGTTAAAGGTTATGACGAACGATTTAAAGGTTGGGGGTGGGAAGACACCGCCTTTTGCTGGAAAATCAGACGAGAAATAGGAGATTACGATGTTTTAACCTCAGAATGGATATACCATTTATGGCATCCAAGACCCATTCCAAGTTTCGATAATTGTGATCTTGCCACAAAAATAAAAAATGAATGGGGGATAAAAGATGAACGTCATGATAGGTTGTCCCGTGAGTAAAAACAGGGTACTACCATCATACCTAGAAAGCATAAGAGGATTAGATTATCCAAAAGACAAAATTCACTTAGCCTTTTTAATTAATAACTGTACAGATAACACCTATGATATCCTTTATACTTATAGAGAAGAATATCTTTCTGATTATCGAGAAATTAGTTTATGGGATGTAGATGGATTAAAACCCGGATATATAGATGGAGATAGATATAAAAAACGAGATTATGAGGCATTTGCTACAATTCGTAATACATGGTTAACCATGCTATCAGATGAAGACCAATACATATTTTCAGTCGACTCTGATAATTTTGTCGACTCTTATGTCCTGAAACGTTTACTTTCCCATTCGAGAGACATAATTTCACCTTTGATTTATCATAATTTTGGACAATTCAACATTATGAAAGAAACAGGATACCAAAATAAATATGCAAATATAACAGATTTCCCAAGAGAACTTATCCAAGTAGATGCTGTATGTTCAACTGTTTTAATAAACAGAGAGGTGATTGATGCAGGCGTACGCTACGAATTCCATCGGCAAGGCGAAGACCTAGGATTCTGTTCTAATGCCCGTGATTCAGGCTTCGAAATCTGGTGCGATGCGACAATAGAAGTTAAACATGAAATGCTTTTAAATAAGACAGAATTATATAAAGAATGCATACCTAAGTGGGTAAAAAAATGAAAACGATAGGAATTATAGGTATAAGAGGAAATCGTGACCTACAACCTCTTATATGGGAACTGGAAGTATATTGTGAAAAGGTTTTTGTTATAGAAAAATCTCTTAATGAAATTGATTTAGAAAGTGAAAACCCGGATTGGATAATGAGTATCTATTCCGATGAAATCCCTACTACTAGGCTTAGATATATGTTTGATTCATTAATTTTAAATCAATATGTAAATACTTGGGAATCTAAGCTTATATATATGTGGGATGAGGAAACCTATCGTATAGATGGTCTTTGGAGTAATTTTAATGTTCCATTTTTATGGAGATACATAAATGAAGTTAATTATAAATTTGAAGAATATGAGATTGTTCCAAAAAATATTACTGGGTCAATAGAAAATTCTTCAGTTCCATTATTAAATTATCAGTATGCAACTGATTCTAATCGGATTAATGCATATATAAGATTTCAAAAATATAAATCTGAATATAACCAAATAACACGTATGCATTATGATAGCTTAATGGACGATGAAATCAAACTAGAAAGGTGGATCGAATAATGCAAGGTATTACAAGTTACAAACATCTTAATAAACTTCTAGTAAAAATTCTAGAAGAATCAAAAAAGCCCTTAACAGCCCGAGAAATAGATGACCATATATTTAGGAATTACAAGACTAACAAGATTCATATCAATGCAATAGTGATAGCCAAGCGACTACAGTTTCTTCCGAATGTGGAGAAACTAGAGAAACGACGAGGAGTATACGTTTATCAATATTACGAGTAATCGGCATATTTAAATAAACATAACATAAGAAGATGAATTAAGGTTAGTTTTTTAATATAGTTTTCGAAAAAACTCTAAATACACCCAAAAAGGAGGGGTTAAATGGGTTCGAAAAAAGATATGACTACTTTTTCTGTTTACACAAAATTCAATGCAGGTGAGCCACTTCCAGACAATACTGGAATTCCGATAGAAGGTTTCGCTATTCACGATGGTCTTTTTAAAGAGATCGTTGAAATACCAAAAACCGAACTAAAGAACGCAGAGAAGACTATAGCTACTGCACAGTTCCGTAAAAATCACGGACAAGATGTAGAAGATGTCATCGGTAAGGTGATGTTAGCACACATAGGATTTGATGAAATTGCTCAGAAAGATGGAGTGTTTTACCAAGCGTTTATTGATCAAGATGAAAGTAAAATAGCAGGTAAAGTAGCCAAAGGTTTAGTAAATGATGTAAGTATTGGTTTTGATATGACTCCCGAATGTAGTGAATGTGGAGAAGATTTTAGAAGATGCCCTCATTGGTTTGATGAAGCTCACATAATTGCAAGAGATATCGATATACATGAAGTATCTCTAGTAAGTCGTGGTGCCGATGCTGATGCAACTGCAAATATTAAAAGCTTCAAAGCACAATTTGATTACAAACGAGATGAACATAATATAAAAAACAATACAGAAGAAATTAAGAAAGATATAAATGTTATTAAAGGAGGAGAATTTATGGCAGAAGAACAAGATAATGCTATAGACATGGGCGATATAGTTTCCAAGTTAACAGCTAGTCAGAAAGAAGCTATTGAAGCTAAACAACTAGCACAAACTAAAACAGCAGAAGCCGATGGTCTAGCTACAAAGCTTAAAGCTGCTGAAGATGCAAGAGATGCACTCGAATTAGAGAAAACAGAACTTACATCTACAAAAGACGAACTTGAAAAAGACAATACAAGCAAATCAGAAGCTCTAACCGCAAGGGAACTTGCAGATAAAAAAGCTGAAGTAAGTAAAATTGTTGATGATGAAATTTCAAGAAAATTACAAAAAGAAACAAATAAGGATGCTCGTATTGAAGAGTTAATGGGTACAGATCAGGTAGGACTTGATCAGATTAAAGACTTAGTATCTAAATTCGACATACCTACAAGCAGCCCGGCAAAAGTTCCAATGACAGAAGGGTTTGAAAAATACCTCGACCAGTCTGGAGAACTAGATATAACTAATAAAGAAGTGAAACAAAGATATACCCACGATATATTCCGTTACGACAGAGTATTCGACCAAGAACCGGAAAAAGCAATTCCCGGACGAAGTTATATGGGATTCTATTCACACTTACAAAACAGAATGAATATGAGAGGGTGATTTTAAATGCCAACAGAAGTACAACCCGGTGTAGCACTTATATATGTTGCAGGAGAACACATCGCAGATGTGGAAGGTAAAGTTGTTGTCTATGGTGCTGAGGAACAAGAAGTAGTCCTTGGTCAAGATGGCGACACAAAATTTGCTGGTATTGTAATATCAGTAACCGGTGCACGAAGTGAATCTACCGCTATAGGAGTTATCGCAGCTAACTTAGGAGACAATATGGGAGTCGTAAACGACGGTGTTGTTGAAGTAGTAGCTGATGGTGCTGTATTATTCGGAGACGCTTTAGCTATAGGTACAGATGGTAAAGTGAAAGCTTTAACAGAAGTAGACCACATAGCAACTGCCGGAGATATCATGTTAATGATAGGAAGAGCACAAGAAGACGCAGAAGACGGGGACATATTTAAAGCTCTAGTCTTTGCGAGGAAATAAGGGGTGTTAAAATGGATGATTTAAGAGTATTCGCCGATGGTGGATTCACAACTGCTGATATCCGATGGGAAATCTTCCTTGAAAGGACTATCATGAGATATATTGAATCTAACACAGTAATGAGAAATTTCTGTTTCCTATACCCAATGATGCCCAACACATTCACAGCACGTATACCAAGAAACTACGCAACTGGAATGGCTGTTGAACTAGCAGAAGGGGTAGAAGTACCAGTCGTAAGACAGGTAACTGACAGTTTCGACTTATCCGTAATTAAATACGGTACAGGAGCTGAAATGACCGATGAAGCCAAAGAAACAGATTGGCTTGGAATATTAGGTCAAGATCAAATAACAGAATCTGCAAAGAGGATGTTAAGAAAAGAAAACGTTGATATACTTGCAGTATTATTAGCAGGTGCTGGTCACTCAGGAAACTCAGGAACCACAAACGTATTAAAATATGAAGATATTGTGCTTGCACAAACTCATATGATTAATGCTTTACGTGATCCCGATGTAGTGATAGTAAACGCTGACCAATACGCAGATTTAAGAATTGACGAAAGATTTACTAATGCTGCTGCTTCAGGAAGCACAGACACCCTACGAAGAGGAGTAGTTGGAGACGTTGCAGGATTAACACTAGTTGTTCTTCACGAAATGCCTTCAGGTACAGCAATTATGATGGACTCAGGAGAGAACCCATTATGGTTTGTCCAAAGACAGGGAATGAAAATCGGACGTTATAGGAATGAGAGAAGACAGCTTGATGGATTTGTAGTAACAGCATGGGCAAAACCAGCAATGGTTAAACCTGACTGTGTATACAAGATATTAAATTGTTAGATAAAATTATAATTTTTTAATATTTAATTAGGAGATATTGACATGGCAAAAAAAAGTTCTTCAAAAGCACAAGCAAAAGTAGAAGAAAAGAAGGTAGAACAGACAACAGCGAAAGCAGAACCTAAATTCTACAAAATTAGATTCGAAACTGAAAGCGGACTGCCTTATTCATTTAAGGATCATGGATTGGAATATTCGAAAAACATTAAAGGAGATATAGTTACACATACTATGCTTCAAGAAACACCTTTCGAAATTAAAAATGGTCAAACATTGGAAATAGATGAAGACACATACAACTATCTTAAAGATAAAGGAGCCATATTATCACCCGTTGAAAAAGACGCTAGAGATAGGTTAAAAAGAAAGAAAATGAGAAAAAGGTCAGTTAGAGCTGAACCTAAAAAAGATGTTCAAACTTGGGATGCAAAAACCAAGAATGCAGTTTTCAACGATTTACCTTATGACGTGGTGGAATAGATGGCTTTAGATGATTTTATCGATTTAGATTTTGTACACAATGCTTTAGGGCTATCAGATGAAACCAAATTTGATGAAATCATTGCCAACGTTCTACTACCCTATACCTATATGACATTCAGTCAATTAGGTATAACAGAAACTGATTTAACTAATTACACAGAACAGCAAATAGCTAATATTCAAATGGTAGTAGCTGTGAACCTTGGTTGTTTTCTAGTTAAAACAGACCCCGAATTCGGACAAAAATATAATGTCTGGAAAGTTGGGAATGTAAGTAAAGGATATTTAAGAAGAATTAAAACTGATGTTGACACATGGTGTGATTACTATAGTGAACTCTTAATATATGTAGATAACGATTTAGGAATCACTCGTAGTGGAACTGCAAAAAGACCGGGGTTATACGATGACTATCCAATCCCTTATTAAAGAATTAGTATATCCGGGAGAGCAATATATATTGCAACATCGAGGAACTATACAACCCGCTCTGGGTCAATTACCTCAAGAAGATGCTCTTGGAAGTGTTAAACATGAATGGATAGATGTTAAAGAATTAATCGGAGTAATACAACGTGGTTCTCATGATCCTCAAATAACCCGAGGACAAGAAGAACGAGCTGATTACTATGGATTTTTCGAACCAAATTTCGAAATTCCTGACGATGAACTATTTGAATATCGTATAAAACATATCTTTCCAGCAATGGAAAAAGGTAATCTTCCATTCATTCGTTATTTTAGATTTCAATCAATAGATAGGAATCTAAGACTAAATAACCAAATGAATCATTATGAAATGACATTAGAACTTACTAAGCAAAATACTGTGATGTAATATGGCGATACCACCACTACTAGAATATTCGATTATACCGGGCCCAAGTTATTATGAAGGGATGTCTCTACTAGGAAATATACCTCGTGTTACCAATGAGGTTTCTCGAGAAGAGTTAACCAAATTTGGTAGGGAAGTAATGCGAATTGCAAGAGCCGATCTCGGCAGAAGAGGCGGGACTGGAAACCTAGCATCAACTCTTAGGATGAGATGGGAAGGTGAAAAAATGGTTATCGAAGCTGGTGGAATGATGGGAGTAGCTACTACAGGAGATCGAACAGACAACAGAGAGGTTGACTATGCTGCTTGGGTAGAACTCGGGCACAAAAGTCGATCAGGAAGTTGGGTTTCTCCACATCCATTCTTAAGGCCAGCTATACAATTAGCTTTATCTGGTGAAGGAGAAAATGGTGGTGTACCTGAAGGAGATAAAATCCTCAATGAAATATTATACACAGCAAGAGCCAAAGCCGCTGTAACTGCTCCAGCAGCAGTAGCAGAATCTGCACTAGGACTTGGAGGTCTCTTAGCTATGGGTGCAGTCGCTATGACAGCATTCTCAGCAATCTATGCAGGATCAGGTGATGGAGGAATGTTTGGAAATGATTGATTTGGAAGTAATGCAAAACGAAAGGGTCGCAAGAACTTTTCGTGAAATGTGCGGTGATTTTTTTCCAGCCCAAACTGATGAAACTAAACGTTTTGTATTATCAGTACCAAATGGTTCAAGTTCAAATATAAAAGTACCCGTGTTTATAAGAAGAGATATAAAAGCTCAGTACCCTGAAATAAGAATTAGCCCTTTTGTTTCAACACCTGAAATTCTACATGTACAGAAATGGACAAGAAGTCCCGGTGTAGCACCGATGGAAGTACCAGATGTAATGTATCGAAGAACTAGAGTAGACGCAAGAGTAGTAAGATCAACATTTCAAGTTGATATATTCGCACTTGATGAAGTTGATATATATCGGATAAGAGAAGCATTAAGACGAAGAATACACCAATTTAAATATGTTGAATCAGCTCCATTTGTCGAAACCCAAGGATGGGAAGAAATATTAGATATACATGGAAATTCAACAGGTGCATATCTTAATAATGATTACAACCCAGATATGTTAGACCTCATAAAAGCCTATGAGAATGGCGAAAAATTAGTAAAAACAGAAGATGTTGAAAATACAATTGGCTCATGGAATTTAACCGATGAAGGATTACATGTTCATCCATATGAAGATATAAACAAAATCGAATATTGGGAAATAACCAATGGTGGAAAAGTTTTGTCTGATGGATATTCAATACAAAGTAAAGGAATTATGAATATAAGAACAATTCAATCCAGAGCTTTCGAAGAATTAGACCCGCTTATAATAAGATGGATTCTAATGTTTAGAGTCGATTATTTATCAACTACAAAAATGGATGTAGGAAGAACATTTGGAGAAGTGAATGCAAATGTCAAAGAAAATAAATAAAGAAGAACCTAAAAGGAAAGACACTAAAGAAACTATTCAAAGTATCAAACGACCTTTGAAGGATTATAAAAATTTGTTTAGCGATCAAGTTAAATTTAGGTTTTTAAAAAGAAGATTCAAATTGAAAGACGATGATTTAATCACAAGAAAGGAATTTGAAGATAAAAAAGAAGAAATGTACGGAAAAGGAGGTTAATTATATGGTTTACGACTTACCAAAAGTGTTAGTTTCACACATATACGGATATGTTCTATCAGTACCATCACAAGATCAGGTATTTGGAACAATCGTAGAAACTCACAAGGGAACTCCTAATACACCTATTCTAATTAGCACACCACAACAGATGTCCCAAGAATTTGGAATATCTATGGATGCTTATTGGGGAGTAGGTGGACAGCCACTATATATGACAAGAGCTGTATACCAAGGAGAATACGACGAAAATACGGACTCGTACCCAACACCTGCTATTAAAGCGGTACATTATTTATACGATACTTCAGCTACTAAAGTACCAGTTATTAAACTGGTAGCTAAAAGAGAAGGTAGTTATCAAATAATGATCGAAGCAGGCCCTAACGCTAAGAGGGGAAATGACTTAGTTATAGAAGAATCAAGTAGCCCTACTGAATATTTCATAGGATTACATGATCAAATTACTGAACCAGCAAAACCATCAGTACAAGCATTAGTTGAAAGATTGGTTGACCAATCCTATATACTAGACGCTTACTTTAAAGTGCAGTTAATAGAAGCACCACACACAGTAAGATGGACAGATGGTACTGATTTCGACCCAACAGTTGAAGAAGTTATTAAAGGTAGTGACGACTTAGACCTAACAGGAAGAATAGTTCTCGGAACTGGACAAGGTAACAACGCTGGAACTGACGGAGAAGTAAAAGACCCTTCAGAACAGGAAGTATTCGATCTTATACCAGACAACCATGTTGCAGCATCTTACAGAGATGCATTAACAGGTCTTGAACTTTATAGGATTGCTGGAGTATTTGTATTAAGAGGCGAAGACGCAGTTTCAGCAGAAGTAACTACACACATTAATAAAATGAACTTTGCTGAAGAACACGGTTGGAGAATGGGAATTGTAGGAGCACAAGATGAGTCTCAAATGATGGCTATGATAGATGACGCTATAGACATAAACAATGAAAATATGGTATATGTCGGTCAAGGTGTTGTTGATTTAAATGGTACTGAATACCCTGCAAGAATGGCTACCCAAGTTGTAGCTGGTAAAATAGGATACACTACATACCAGTACGCAATATGGGGAGGAAACCCAAGTAAAATCTTAGCTATTGATGATGTAAGATACATCGCTGATGTCTTACCAATAATAGGTAATTCACCAACACAAACAGCAACAAGAGACGACTTAAGAATGTACAACGAAAATGGAGTTCTAACATTCAGAAAAGATGACGATGGTGTAAGAATCCGTGAAGGAATAACCACAGGACAAAACACTAACGCACAAGCTGAAGATGAAATAGCTGTTACAAGAATTGTAAGACACGCTAAATATATTGTCTACGATAAATGTTACGCTATGTTAGGTGAAAACATTTCTAACACATTCAACAAAGATTTAGAAGCTTCAATAGCTGTAGCAATGGATCAAATGAAGAGCGATGGTGCTCTAATAGATGTCCCTGCTGACGGATTAGCTGCTTACGAAATCAATGTACAAGTTACCCCAAGATCAATGCAGAGACAAGGTAAAGTTATAGTCGACATGTCTATAACACCAGTACACGCTGCCAGAACAATAAGTGCTAGAATAGTTGTGATGTAAAGGAGGCAGAAAAATGGCAAACCAAGACGATTTAGGAGCAAACCCAAAAATCTTTGAACTAGGTAAAATTACCCTTGAAGGATATCCTGATGTTTATGTTCAGGAAGTTAGTGTAAACACTACTAGGGAACTGCATCAATACTACACCACAGATTCATTCGTTTCAAAAGCTGTAAGGCCGGGAAGACTAAAAATAGACTTCACCATCCGTAAAGCTAAAGAAACTGACAGTGCAGTATTTCAGGTATTATTTGAAAGTACAATCAGATTTAACATGACTCTCTATTCACTTAACGCAGGTGATGAAGTCGATGATCCTCGTGAGTTAATGACTCTAGTGGATTGCAGACTCGGAAGAGATAACTTAGGTAACTTTGATACAACTAAACCTGTAACAGAAGATATAGAAGGACAAGCAAGAAAAAGAATAATGAAAACCTAAATAGGTTTCATTATCTTTTTATTTTATTTTTTGGTGTAACAATGGACTTATTTGAATTAGGATTTATAAAGATAGCTCCCGGCAGAACAATAGCATGTGAAGAGATCACAGTTAAATTTTCACAGGAAAATGTACCACGACATGTATGCGATCAGATTTTTCCAGTAGATTTAGCACCAACAAAAAAGAAAGCTGAATTCAGCTTTAAAAAGCCTAAATTATTAGGCAACGATTTATTATTTTATTTATATACACATTATTTTCCATTTGATTTTTTATTATATACATTACATCCAAATGATAAGGATGATACATTAGAACCGAAACTATACCTTGCTCTACGACATTGTGTCATAGACAGCGTTAGTATTGGAAATTTTGATGGTACGAAGCCAGTAACTGAGGAAATACAAGGATCAACATTATACTATGAGATTGACAAAGATATGTCAGGTGCTCATGATAGTATAAGAAGTTCAAATATTCAAGACTTATCCGAATTAGCATCAGCCCAAGATAATGCACTTGGTGGTCAAGATGTTGCTATCGGTAATAAGAAAAAATTAGCATAAAGTGAACAATATGGCAAAAAAGAAAAAAGAAATTAAGAAAGAAGATGAAGTAGATGCAACTCAGTTACTAAGTGCAGCCACAGAATATAAAAAAGAGAAAGAAAAAGAACGAAAACAGATCAAAGCTACAATGGATTTGATTCATAAAAGACAGAATCAAGTAATTGATATCCCTGTAGAAATTGATGAAGACGACGGTACTATTACAGAAGCTATTTTTAAAGGCCGACGTTTAAACAAAAAAGAAATGTCTCAGTTCAAATCTTTTAACATGACCCAAGATGAAGCTCTTGAGTTAGATGATGAAGAAAAAGATGAAATAGCTGCCGAAGGATATGAAATATTATCTCTAGCTATTGTTGACCCAGAAATGAAACCTGAAGAATGGGAAGAAATAGACTTAGCCATGACTCAAGACCTGATATACAAAGTTGGAATATACCAACAAGAACCAAACAATGGTAGAGTTATTCAACAATTTAAAGATTTGTCGATAAGGTTGATGATGCAAAACTTGACTACCTAGTTTGTAGAATAATGCAGAAACCACCGTCTAAAGTGGCGGAGATGAACTCTTATGATGTTGAATTTTTAAAAGCAGGAATCCTATGGGAATTTGAGCTAGTAGGTAAAATAGGCAGATCACCATTTATGATGTAAAGGAGATGAAAAATGTCAATTCCCTATGCGACTAAGCCGGGCTCAGCAGGAGTAGCTGGTTCACAGCAGAAACTTGATTTTGTTATTGCGATATCTAACATGACATGGCCGGGTATTGCGGCTGTACAATCCGGATTTGCAAACTTAACTGCTGCCGGTATGAGAACTACAGGACAGCTTAACTCGGCGATGAGTACAACCCAAGCCGGAATGATGGCTTTGGGAGGTGCCTCAGCGTTAGCTATCAGTTTAATGACTGCGGAAGCTGCAAAATTCGCAAGGGAAATGGCGATGGTTAAAGGTCTTTTAGAGACTGTAACCACAAAAGAATTAGATCAACTTACTCAAGCAGCAAAAGAAATGTCAGTTGCTTTTGGTGAAGCTCCTACTAATATTGCTAAAGGATTACAGGTCTTAGCTCGTGCCGGTGTACAAGATGTTAATGATCAAATTAATTTGATGACTAACGGTATCCGACTAGCTAAAGTAGAAGGAATTGGACTTGAAGAATCTAACAGAACTCTTATTACAATGGTGAATTTATGGCAAGATTCATATGACAATGTAGAAAAATATGCAAATGCCTTAGCCCACGCAGCAAACATATCACCAACTACTGTACCTCAATTAGGTACAGCTCTTAAATATTTCGGTGGAGCTGCTGCGGAAAACTGGACACCAGAAGAATCTTTAGCTGCTGTTTCATCAATGGCGAGTAAAGGTGTTCAAGGTTCAATGGCAGGTACAGCTTTACGTTCTTTTTCAAGTTTTCTTGTACGTGAAACTCCAAAATCTGGAAGAGCTTTAAAAGAATTGGGACTAACTTTCGACGATTTCTGGCAAAAAACCAGTACTGGTGCGAAAGAAAAAATGATTCCTCTCCAAGATATTATATTAAAAATATCACAAGCCGCAGAAATGAAAGGTATGGGTCGAGGGGATTTAACAAAAGTTCTTTCCGAATTTGGGTCTCCAAGGATGGTACAACAATATGTTAAATTGTTCCCTACTCCAAAAGAATTAGACGAAGGGACATGGCAACTGGCTAATTTTAATAAAAGAATGGGAGAAACCTATGATATTAGTGACAGATTTAATATTGTATTAGGTACAGCTCAAGAAAAGTTTAAACAAACAATTGCTGCCGTTCAAGTATTAGGTATAAATATCGGGTCAACATTATTACCCGGACTATCATTAACCTTAGATATTTTCAAAGGTTTAGTTGGTATTCTATCTAATACTCCATATTTAGCAAATGCATTAGCGATAGCTTTAACTGCATTAGCTGCAGCAGGAGGATTAGTTATAGTAAAATGGGGTTGGGGATTAATAGCTAATACATGGACAGAAGCTACCTCAATATTTTCAGATGGAATTAGGAAATTAACAAACAACCTAGTCATCGAATCCTTAATGGTTGATAAGAATACAGCCGCATATACAGCTAATGCAGCCGCAAGAAACTTAGCTCAGGGAGGAGCAGGAGCATTCCCGGTAAGAAATGCTGACCAATGGGCTATGACCAGAGCAGAAAAAGCAGTTAAGGATGCAGGTGGAGGGCATATGACTGCTGGCCACGGGTTCTTCGGATCAGAAGCAGGTGCAATGAATGCATATATGGCTGGTTCATTATATCAAGATGTTGTTGGTGGAATGAAACAAGGTGGAATCAGAGGTGTAAATGCCCCTCTTAATGAGAAAAAATGGGAAGGATATGCGGGAAGTATCCTTGGTTTTAATGTTGATACAATTAAAGGTCTTCCTGAAGAAGGAGTAGAACGACAAAAAGCTATAATGGATGGACTTGCACTTGAACATCGAAATAGACAAAATGAATTAATGAGAGCTCGAAATGTATTTGCAGACCTTAAATTAGAAGGTGGAAATAAAGAAGATTGGGAAACAGCCAAAAGAAATTTACAAGTTGCTGAAATGCAAACTGCTAATAGTGCTGCAGTAATGGCAGATTATAATAATATAATAGGATCAGAAGGTAAAGGAGCAACAGCACGAGGAGTAATATCAGATCGTTGGAAAGGAATTAAAAAAGGATTTGCTAAACCGGGCACACTTCGAGATAATAAATATTTCGGAGACGCTCTGAAATATGAAAAAACAGTACCCGGTGGAGCTATGAAGGTAGGAGAAGAGATGATTCCTCTTGCCGCAACCACACAAACATTTAGTATACTTGATAAATTACCTCTTTTCATTGGAGAATTACCTCTTTTAGGAGTTGTTCTTGCAGCTATTGCAATACCTCTTGTAGCATTAGTTGCATTCTTTAGTCATTTAAATGGGCAAATTGCTGCTTCTGTTAAAAAAGCGAAAGAACTTGGTCAAGAAGCAGATAAATTAGAACAAACAGCTAATAAATTACAAAGTAGTTTAGATAAAAGTAAACCCGGAAAACCCGGATATCTTGAAGATTTAGAAGCATTACATAAAACTAATAAAGAATTAGACACAATGTACCGTAAAATAGCTACGGTAAATCGTGAAAAATATAACGCTCAAGCATGGCAACCTTGGAAATGGCCTGAATTTAGAAGTCAGGAAGGCCCTTCATGGTATGCAAGTCTTGGAACATCTATTGCTGGAACTGTAAATCCCGGAAAATGGAAATCGGGTGAAAATGTAAGTAAAATGCTTGGATTTGAACCTCTTATGGGAGGAGCTGCCTCATGGATGAGTGGCCCTCAAGAACAAATGCTTAGTGAAGCTTATGGTATTGAAAAGAAACGACAGAATGCAATAGCTATCTTAGATAATACTCATAACAGCCAAATGAATGCAATGCATGAACAACATAAAAAAGGACGTTTCGCAAGTGAACAAGAATACTTACAAGCAAGAAATTCAGAAGTAGATAAATATAATAAAAAACGAGTCGAACTAGACCGAAAATATGATAGGCAAACAAGTAGAGTAGTTGGCCCGCAAAATGTGGATGCAACTAGAAGACTTTACCAAATGGAAGAAAGACTAAAAACGTCACGTCTCCAAATGATTAACGCTATCATGAAAATGTTAGACGTAATAATGAAAATAGTAATGCTCCCATTAACTATATTTGGTGGTGGAGCATTCAAAGCTACAGGTGGAGAAGGGGTAGCAGACAAAACTGAAAATCTAAACGATCAGATTAACAGAATGGCAAAAGAAATGGAACAAGCAGCAAAGAGGATGGAAAACTTTGCTCAAGCCATTAACAATATTGCTAACCCTATCTTATACACTATCTATGTCATGAGTCATTTCGTAGCATTCTTAAAAGGATTAATTCAATGGGCAATACACCCAATGAATTGGTTAACAAAATCACCTCCAAACCCAATACCAGAAAGTTACAAAACATGGACAGAAAAAAATAAAGAAGGAAAAGACCATTACGATCCATCTAAATTAACAGACAATTCTCTTAAAAAAGGATATGATTGGGTAGCTAGTGGAGATGCTCTTCATGATACTTATGCTGGAATTATGGATATCCCAAATAAAGTAAGAGGCGAAGTTCATAAAACACAACAAAAAGTAGTAGGTGCTTATCAAAGAGTAGTAGGAGCTCCAGCAGCCGCATGGAATAGAATAGCCGGCCCTAAAGCAAAATATACTCCAGAAGAAAGAAGACGGATACATGAAGCTCGTAAAGCTGGTAAAAAACCCGGTGAATACTTCCCAACAGAATCAGATGAAAGGACTGCAACATACAAGCAAGAACAAGGTATAACTGACGCTGACAAAATGAAACATGGGGATATTGCCCCTACCGCTCAAATGATGGACAGAGGAGATGTCAATCCATCTATTGAAGAACAGAGAAAACAAGGATTAAAATATAAATTACATTCTCCATTAACACTTATGTCAGGAATGACAGGATTCTTAACAGGAGCAGCTAAAATTGTGTTCCCACAATTAGACCCTAAAGTATTTACTGAATTAGCTGAAAAAGCTGGTAAAACAGTAGGTGGATTAAAAGGAGCTGCTGGAGAAACTATTGTTAATATTGGTACTAAAGCAGGAATAACAACTGGTGCTAGTGCAGGAACTATAATGGCTGGTTTCCAGAAAAATATAATGTCAGGTATAGGAATTCTACGTGATGTAGGTGGAAAATCATTAGAAACACTAAAATCTTTCCCTTCATACTATTCTAATATGATAAAATCAATTAAAAGCCTAACATCTATAGAATTCTGGGGTCAAATGGGTCAAGGAGCTGGTGGAATCTTTGGAGGTAAAGGTGGAGGCGGATTCGGTGGCGGTGCTGCCGGAGATGCATTCAAAAGAGGCCAAGATTATGCTGGTACATTAAAAGGCAAATTTGATGATTTAGCTGATAAAGCAGACGACTTTATATATGGTAAAAAAGAATATAAACCCGGTGGAGTAGCAGGTGGAAACAGAGATGTATTCACAGGACATTCCGGACACTATGATGAGGAAGGAAATTATATTCCCGGACAAGTTTCAGAAGGAAGTATATTTACAGGTAAACCCGGACATGATATACGAGGGCCTAATCTTAAAGAAAGATTAATAGGAAAGAAAACTCTTTACGATGACCCTGAAAATATGCGAAGAGCTATGGCAGGAGAACCAGTTCCAGAACCCAAAGAAGTTTGGTCAGGTGGTCTCTTTGGTAAAGGTGGAAAACATGACCTTTACGCTAAAAAAGATAGTGTCTTAAGCTGGTGGGATGAAGGTTCAGGTAAACGTGCAGACCTCGAACATTCACTATTTGGAAAAGAAGGAAGAAAAACCGGTAAAATGATGGGTGGAATCTTCGGAAGTGGAGGACATCTTGGTGAAGCTGGAACATTAGATAAAACTATTGAATCTTTCTTCGGTAAAGATGCTTCAAAAACATACAATCAATATATGGGAAAAGGTATAGATACTGTTTTAGGTGGTAAAAGTTACAGTTGGGCAATGGATCATCTTAAAAAAGGTAAAGGCCCTTATGCAGGACGTAAAGGTGGACTTGCTGGATTACTTGGAAGAGAAGGTGAAGGCGACTATAAACCTACAGGAGAACTCTGGGAAGATGTGGTAGGTAAAGGTAAAGAATTTGCTAATACTGCAGAAAATACAATACATAAATTCACAAGTAAAATGGGTGCTAAAGACTTTAGTCTTGGAAGTATCCTTGGAGGAAAAGGCCCAACATCTAAAACCATTAGCGACCTTCTAGGTAAAAAGAGAGAAGGAGCTGGTGCTAAAGGTGGAGAATTTAGTAAACAATTCGGAGACATCCTTAATAAAACTGGTCTTAAAGATATTGGTTCTAAACTTACTGGAAAATTCGGTACTCTATTAAAAGGAACTAAACTATCTGGTATTGGATCAACAATTCAAAGTGGGATAGGTGGTTTATTAGGAGGAGCTGGAAAAGGAATCATGAGCAAAGCTAGTAGTATTGGAGGTATTGCTGGTGATCTCTTAGGAAATGCAGGAAGCATGCTAGGAGGAGCTGGAAAAGGAATCATGAGTAAAGCTGGTGGACTAGGTGGAAAAGTTGGTGATTTATTAGGTGGACTAGGTGGAAAAGCTGGTGGACTAGGTGGTAAAGCTGGTGGTATGTTAGGTAAAGCCGGAGGTTTATTAGGTGGACTAGGTGGTAAAGCCGGAGGTTTATTAGGCAAAGCTGGTGGTATGTTAGGTAAAGCCGG
>QGNH01001398.1_pt1 | contig 17509 bp, 25 predicted proteins | sample 1735481 | NCBI WGS metagenome assembly QGNH01 (sample SAMN09239004, study PRJNA386568) | Viral metagenome, whole genome shotgun sequencing project.
GACGCCGAGTAACGTCAGCCTGTGCTGTGTGGGAGAACTGGGAGTTGACCCACCACCGCTGCCGGAGCCTTTGAGAACCACTATCGCGGCGGCATAGTTGCCGATGAAGCCCCACGCATCCGACTGCGGGCCGTTCGGCACCGGCGTCAGATAATCGACCACCACTTTCAAGCCGGCCGTTTGCGCGTTCGATTGCGTGTAGGCGTTCGAGTAACCGTTGGTGCTCGCAATCGCCGTGGTCGTGCTCGATGGAAATGCCAGTACCGCAACCGCCACTTCATTCGTGCTCGCGACGTTCGCCGTGGAACCGGTCGCCGCGACGGCATTCCCGGCGCTGCTCGCGATCTTGTCTAAAGGCGATGCCGTGACGATGCCGGAAAATTCCATCGCGACCGCATATCCAGCCGCACCACCGGGGAAGGTACCCGGACCCGCTTGGCTCGTGATTGCGTGAGTACCCGCCGACACGTTCGATAAAATCGCGATATCCACCAGCGCGTACAAATTCGCCACGTAGTTGTTAAACACATTGGGCGTGAGGTCCGTGTACGCGCCTTGCGCGTCGGTGACTGCGATTGTCGTATTGCCGGCCGGCTGAAACAGCAGGCTCGACGCCACGACGATTGTATTGCCGGCCGCGACCCCGGTCAGCGTCGGTTGCGCCTTGTAACTCGGCCCCACCGCGCCGGGGAACGGCGCGGAGACTGCCTGGACCAGCTTGATGCTCATGCGTAGGGGTACGCCGTGTTTTTCGCCGGTAGTGCGCCGAATGCGACCACGGCCGGCGCGATGTAGGCATTCCAAACGGAATCCGCATACGTCGTGTCACTCGCGCATAAAAAGAAATACTGCGCGCCGAGCACGTTGTACGCTTGATTCATCATGCCAAGCACTTGCGCCTGATTGCCGCTGCCGCCTTTTTGCGTGTAGTCGCCGCCTTGCGCGACCGGCATATAAATGCCGCTGTACGGCGTGCCGCCGGACACCCAATTGTGATTGCCGCCCGTCCCGGTATCGAGCTGTCCCTGGATGTAGTGCTGCGCGTAGGTGAGCGGCGTGCCGCCACCCGGCGTGAAAAATACATCGCTCGCGGACACGCCGCATTTGTACTGCTGCGCAGCCTGTACCAGCGTCAACTGGTCGGATGACGGTGCACCGCTCGGCCCATAGCCCACCATCATGCCGAACGGTGTATTCGGCATGGTCCCGGCCATCGTCTCAAGCATCAGCTTGCGCTGCTGATTGAACCCTTCGCCACTGTAGTCCGATGGCAGCACCGGTGCGCCGTACAAGGCATTCAAGTCCGAGTCGGTCCAGTCGATCATGCCGCCGACGAACGGATGCGTGCCGAACGTATAGTTCTTGCCGGCATAAATACCGGTCTGGGAAACCCACGGCGTCGCATAAAGCGCCTGCCACATTTTGATCCAGCGCGCGTTCGTGTTCGCGTTATACAGCGCAGCGTGCAGGTAGGCGTAATTGCCGTTGGCGTTCAACTGCCCATACAGCCAGCCCGCGCCCGACGCGCCGCCGGGCGGGTTGCCGTAGGTCGCGCCGCCGCCGTTGAAAATGTAGCTCGGCACTACCGCCGTGCCGCCGTTGGCGGAAAACGGCGTACCGGACCCTTCGACCACGTAGGCGGCGATTTGCGGTACGAAGTAATACGCGGCGCAGCCCGCCGAGACGCACGCCGCCTCGAAGCCATCGAAGTCGGATTTGACCCCGGCAAAGTTGTATTGATTGATCGCCGGACCATCGACCGACGGCCAGTAATACTGCGGCGAGTAGCCCTTGAACAACGTCGGGTGCGCCTTGATCGACGCCGCGATGATCGGATACTCGGTCAGGTTCCGCCCGTTACCAGCGCCGCCATTCGCACCGGCAACGCTCGTTGACCATGCGTTCGTGTTTTTCGACACCATGTAGGTGCCGGGCTGCCACTGCAACGGCGTCGCCCCGGACGGCGCGGCCAGCGTCGTCGCGGATGCGGAAGCCACCGGACCCGTGTAACCGTTGTGATACTCCTGCACCGCGAGCGTGTACGTGGTTTGCGGCACGAGCGCACTAGCCACGTAAGTCGTCGCGGTTTGAATCGTCGCCGGGTTGCCGTCGAGGCTCACCTTGTAGCTGACGCCGGCAACGGCGTTCCAACTCCAACCGATGACGCTGGACGAAGCCGGCGTTGCGGTAAGCCCCGTGATGGCTCCGAGCACCGTCGCTTTGCGGAATGCGAAGCGTCGCGACATTAGGTGACTAGCAAGATGCCGTGTACATCGTCCGCCGCGACTGACGTGGTATCGCCGTCTGTAATGCCGCCGGTGATACCGAATGAGATACCAGCGGAAAACGTGATGCCGCCGCCGTCTCCGAATGAGATATTCGCGCCGCCTCCCGGCGCAAGAATCACCGTGAAAAACGGCGTGGCAGTGCCGACCACCGGCGTCGTTGCGGAATTGTAGAACTTGAAATAGCGCGGCGTCGCCGCGTTGTTATAGAGCGCATACGACAGCAGAATCGAGTTCGCCGCATTGGCGGCAACCGTGGCGTTCGTCCCGGCAACCGCTTTGACGCGGAAGCCGACGTTCTGCGGCGCGTTCTGCGGAACCATCGTCACTTGCAGCGGCGTCATTGCCGAAGCGCCCTGGATGGTCAGCACATCGCTCGACGGCGACCCCGCCGTGCCCGCCGCCGCGCCGCCGGCTTGTAGCGACACGCGCAAGTTACCGCTCGTATCCATCGACAAGCCGCTCGCCGTGCCCGCCGTGAGGGTCGGTGCGTTGGTATCGACCACCGCGGCGACCGGATTGGTCAGCGCCGTGCCGCGCACGTAGGTCGATGCGTCGGTTTCCGCGACGCCACCGTTGCCGCCGAATGCAGTGATCTGTTGGCCGGTCGCGTTGACCAGGGCCACCGCGAGCGCCTGCACCGTACCAGTCGCCAAGCTCGATACCGGCGCACCGGACCCGTCGGAGAGTTCCACCGTGACCGGTTCGGTAATGGACACCGGACCACCGGATACCGTCACAGCACCCGTGACCGGGATTGAACCTGCGATGCTCGTGACGGCGACCGCTCCTGTGACCGGTAGCGGATTCGCGGCGCTGACCTGCGTCGGCGTCGCGCCGGCAATGCCGAACCCGACGTTCACCACCTGCCAGTCGATACCGGAAACCAAGTTGGTGCCGAGGGTGTTACCGCCGACGCCGGGATTAAGTACGATCATGCGGGCGATACCTGCGCAAGTTTGATGGTGGTATTACCGACCGTCACGGCGATGCCGGACGCGACGGTGATTAGGTCCGCGACGGTTAGTTCCACAATCACGGGCGCTGCAACCGGCGCGGCCGGGTTGTTCAATTCAGCGGACGCCGCCATCAGACAATTCCCACTGGAACCATGCTCGCGGTTGCGTACACACCGGACGCCGACGTGGCACCGGCGAGCGTCGCGCGGATCGAGCCTTGCGGCAGCGAGAACGTCGCATAGCCGTTCGCCGTCAGCGAGATACCGGTGTAGTTCAGCCAGGTCGCGCCGTCCGGCCCGAGAAACTGAAACGTGATGGCGCCGCCGCCCCATGCCGTCGCGACGCACGCGAGCAGTCCCGCGCCGCCGGGCCACGTAAACGCCACGCCGACGGTATTCGCCGCAATGTTCGACAGCAGCGCGCAGCTAGGGTTGTTAATCACGTATTAGCTCGCAACACGCGGCACGGTGTACCACTGGCCGGCAGTCTGACAAGTGAACGTGGTCGAGGTATTGGCGGCCATTGCGTAAGCGCCATTCGCGCTCACGGCGTTGATCTTTTCCGTCGTCGTGCCGCCCGCGTTCGGGTAGACGTTCATCGAGTTGGCGCTGACGTTATGCACCACGAGCGAAAGGCCCGGCGCCGACACCGGCAGCGTCACTGAGTAGTTTGCGCCGCCGACCGTGACGTTGGTCTGCATCGTCGTGATCGGCGTACCCGCGGCCTGGCTGTTCGTCGCGTTCGCGGCAATGGTCGCATTGGAAACCGTAGCGAGGCCGAGCACCGTTGCAAAACCGGTGGCCAGCCCCTCCGTGTACCAAAGGCCCGCCGAGGGACAGCTATAGAACACCGTAGAATTAGGCATTTGCGAGACGCCCGTGGCGGTTGCCACGTCGTCGATAGTGTCGGTGCCGTAGCCGTACACCTGCATCGGGTTCGCGCCGTGATTGATGACTTCGAGGGTCAAGCCGGCGGCGCTTTGCGGCAGCTTCACCGAATCACCGGAAGTGGCGACGGTGGTGATGCGGTTGACCTCCGCGACGAGTTGCAGCGCATTCGTTTGGCCACCGCCCGCGTGCGCGGTCAAGGTATCGGACGCGGACTCGTAAATCAGTCCCGTCAGCAGAATGTTATCGATCTGCGAGCCGTGCGCGCCCGTGACCGTGGTCGTGTCGGTGCGGCCATCGAGAGCAAGTGATGCGGGTCCAACGGGCATGATGCAATCCTCTGATAATTAAAACGGTAGTAAGGGCACGGTGCGACCGCGCAACGCATGCGTGCAGTCGTCGAGAAACTGGATCATTCCATCGCGAATGAACGAGTGGCAGGTGCCGTAACGATCTTCACCAGCTAAGTCTCTGCCGAGATGCCCCGTGATGAGCAGCGACGGGCTGACGGTGGGTTTCACCATGTCGTAATTGAAACTCCACGACGGCGGCCCGCCGACGGTCTTGAACCCATGCCCGCATTCACAGCCGGGGCAGAAGAAAACATATTCAGCCCAAAACGATCCTTCGTGCCGTTGCGCGTCGTTAGTCTTATGTACCACCCAATCCGGTTCGCTCATTCGACATGTGGCCAATGCTCGCGGCGTTTGATCCGCGACACGGTGGATTTGTTGATGCCAAAACGCGCCCCGATTTCGCGCTGATTGCCCTCGGCATTGCGAATCTCGCGCACCAAGGATTCAGTCAGTTTCGCGTTCGGGTTTTTGCTGCCCTGGTGACAGCGCAGCATGGGCTTCTTGCGAACCGTCACGGGTACGCGGCGGTGGACCGTTTCCGTGGCGATCAAGCCGAAGCCGAGTGACCGCGTGTTCATCAGTCACCGTCCGCGCCGTCGAGCAGCACCGCAACGGCCACGACGCCGACAAACAAAAGGCCGAAAAAGCCGAGCAGTTCGAGGAAGTCAGTCATTGCGTGAAGATCACGTTGTCGACGTAATACACATTCGTCGCCAGGCCCGTCTGGTCTTGCAACGAGAACTTGTACATGGTGGTAAGCAGCACACCGTTCTGCGTCATCAGGGCCGCCAGCGGAATCGTGTACTTCGACCAAGTGCCAACGACAGGCGCCGGACCATAAGCGTTCACGCTCACGGCACTGGCAATCGGCTTGTCACCGGGCAGCATCGAGTAGATCGACCATTTCTGATTCGCTTTGGTCGGCTTCAGCCACATCACGAGATACTTGTACGGCGTCGTATCGAACGTGACGACATTGCCGACCCACACCGGATGCGGCTGCCACTCGCCCCATGCGCCGGTGATCGTGATCGCGATATCGAACGTGCCGGAGAGTGGTGCGCCCGCGCTATCGCGATAGTTCGCGGTCGCGTTCGCGTTCCAGTCACTTCCCGCGGGCGTCGCGATGGAGCCGACCGCCGCCCACTCGAACATGCCATTGCTGTACACCGTGTAAGTCGTGAGCGGTGCAGGGGCCGGCGCAGGGACCGGCGCGGCGCAGGTAATCGTCTGTGCAGGCACGGCCGGAATGCTCACGGCCGGGGTTGCAGGGATCGTGATCGACTTGCCGGGCTGCAACGTGGTCTGCGGATATGCCGGGATGATCGCCGCGAGCGGCAGCAGGATGATGAAGGCGAGAATTGCGCGCATCATGCCGCCCGCACCGTGCGCCGGTCGGCATGATGCGCGTCATAAGCCATCTGCTGCCGACGGCGGGCACACTCGCGGTCGGACTGGTGAGCGACGCGGCTGGATGAGGTCTTGTTTCCGGTCGCGCGCCGGAACCATTTGCGCATCTGGCGCTCGCTCATGCCCGCAGGTACTTTTGTGTAGCCGAGTTGATGCAGCTTCGCAAACATGAAGGCTTTGAAATCGTGGTCCATCTTAATCCTCGTTGATGATCGGCATGGGCCAGCACCGGCAATTCCAAATGCAACCGGGATGAAAGTGCATCACCTTGCCGTTCTCGACAACGGCCGGCGGATCGGCCCAGGAGCAAACCTTGCCTTCCATCGCCTTGTGGCCGGGGCGCACGTCTTGGTCGCCGGCTGTTTTCCACACGTAGTGCGTATTTCCCGCCTGCGTTGCCCGCGCCATCGTGAGCGTGGTCGACGCGCGTCCGACCTCGGTTCGTGCGATCAGCACAGCGCGCGATTCGGTGACTTCCGTGGTGCGCTGAATCTCCGCAGCAATCTCGTTGGCCCGCGTCGAGTCAATCAGTGCCTCTTGCGTCAGGCGGTGGACTCGCTTCGCTGCTTCCATGGGGATCGACTGAATCAACTTCACCTGTTCGGCGAGTAACGCGCGCATGGCGGGCAGCATCTCGGCGCTGCGCAAGTCCTGGCGCGTCTGCACGGACATCGCGTGAGAAAGCGACTGCCACGAGCGGATGTCGCGGGCGTTCACGTCGAGCAACATGGCGCTGACCGTCTTGGTAGCCCACGGCACCAGTGCGTTCGCGTATGCCTGCATGATCTGCTGGATCGTCGGCACTAGCGTATGGTCGATGGCGGGGAAGCCCTCGATCATCCGTCCGACGTGCCGCGCAATCTGGCGCAAGGATCGGGCGAACTGCGCTTCGGATCGCGCGAGCTTCGGTCGCCGGTTAACCTGCGTCACCATACGCCGCCACCTCCCGGCCCTTTGTAGCCGAGCCACGCTTGGTAATTGCGCGGCTGGCTTTGGTATTGCATCCACAGCCGGCCGAAGCCGAACGCGACGCCGTAGCTCATCGAAAGCCCGATGCCGGTCATCTGCGCCACGGTGCCGTTATCGACAAACGCCATGCTGGCGGATACCGCGATGCCTTGCAGCGACGCGGACGCGAGCACCGCGCCGACGGCGAACGTGCCGGTCAGAGACGCGCCTTGCACCGCCAGCGCGCCACCGGCAGTGCCGATGCTTGGGGATGCGCTGAACGCCGTGCCCGTGAGTGCTACGGCAGCCGTCAGCGATCCCGGTGCAATCGCTCCAACCCAAGCGGCCCCGGTGATTGGTGCAGCAACATTCCCTTGCGGTTGCACCGCGGAGCGTTGCGGCCCCCAAGCATCGACAGGCCACCCTGCGCGCAGCGCCATCGGGCCGGCAATCGACACCACCGGAGGGATTTGCGAGGTCGTGAACGCGCTGGCGATAGCACCCGACCCGGACACGGCCGAACCCGCAAGCCCACCCGCGCCGAGCAGGGCGCTATAGCCAACGCTCCCCGACCAGCCGCCACCGGTGATTAGTGCCGCACTACTGCCCTGCGGATTGACGGCGCGCGGTGGCGCCTGCCACGCATCCGGCGGCCAAGTTGCACGTTGCGCCATCGCACCGGCAATCGACATGGCGGGCGGTTGCTGTGACGTGAAGCCAAGCGGCCCGGCACCGACGCTGCCCGATACGCTCGTGCCAGCAATCGAAACGGTAACATTTCCCTGCGGATTGACGGCGAGTGGTGGCGCCTGCCACGCATCTTGTGGCCAGATCGAACGCACCGACGCGAACCGTGCAGCCGGTTGCGGCGGTACGAAAACCGCCGATGCAGGTGCCGTATAAGCGCCGTGCTTTTGCACGTCCCACGCATCGACGGGCCACGCGGCGCGCGTCGCGTAGAACGTCGCGAGCGACGGCGGCAGATGCGTGAGGGGCAGCCCGCTTGGCGTGAATACAACCGGCGCACGTTGCGCGGACCATTGATCCGGCGGCCAGCTACTTCGCAGCGCATTGGGCGATGCGGTGGAGTTCAGTACCGGGGGCGGCGGATTGTTTGCCGCGCCGGCCGCGTACTGATAGCCGTACTGGTAGCCGTCGCCGTACCAGTTCTTTCCGGCTTCCTTGGCGACAACTGGAACCCGTAGGCCAAACGGCGGGTTGGCCATTCACGCGGCTCCTAGTCGGTGTACATTACCAGCGCACCGGCGGCGAAGCTCGGCGTGATGTTCTGCGCCACGACCAGTGGCGACACCGGAATCAAGATGCCCGCGCCGACCGACGACGTATTAACCGGATTCGCATTCGCGGCGGTGGTCGAGAGGGACAGCGCGATACCCGATGCCGTGCCGACGTAGTAAACCGTGCCTTCCGTGAACCCCGTCGGCAGAGTCAGCGCCGGTCCGAGTGCGTACAGCATGCAACGCGAGTTGGTCGCTAGGCTTGAGCCTGGTACGGTCAAGCTACCCGGCGACGCACTCGTGCAGGTGAAACCATACGCGGTGCCGGGTCCGATTGGACCGGATGCCAAGAGCGTTCCCGCACCGGTGCTAGACAGCCCCAAGCCCCAATAGGTGAGCGTGTCACCGGTCGCGCCGCATTGGGGAAAGCTGATCGTTGCAGCGTTCGTTACCTGCTCAGGGTTCGATCCCGATACCGTCCAGCCACCCGTCGTGCGTGCGACGGCGGTGCGAGTGTAGTTCGTGTACGCCGTTTCGCTGGTCGTTTGCGATCCGGTCTCGCCGGGGTCCGCGTTGTGCAACGAAACGTACAGATTCGTGGCCGGCGAGGTCACGGTATTGTCCGCGACGTTGGCCCAGTTCGTCGCGTCGAACAGCAGTTTCAAGAAACTGGTCAGCGTCGCATTGGTGAATGAGGCCATTTACTCGTCCTGATTGGGTGGTGTCTGCTGACCTGGCGCCGCGATCACCGGCGCAGGTTTCTCCGGCACCTCCAGGCCCAACGACTCGGGACTCGGCGGCGGGTCGTTCTCCGCTTCGTTGATTTCCTCGTCATTGATGGTTGCCCAAATGCCCGTGATCTTGGACGACGCCTTCAGTTCCTTGAGCGCGGTGCTGCGTTTCACGAGTCCCGAATCGTTCGCCTTCACGATGGAGTCGGTATTCTTCGCCGTCACGTCCGCCTTCTGCAAATCGGTCAACGCGCGCATCGACTTGAAATCAATATCGAACACGTCGGGCGGTTCAGTGCCGAAGCGGTTGATGTACGCGATCCGGTACAGTATCTCGACCTGCGGCCCGATGGTGCTGACCTGCTTCTGTCGGATTGAATCGTCGTAATTCTGGATGTCCGCTTCGCCGGTATTGAAGCCCGCCGGGGATTGGCCAAACAGCTTCGTCAGCGGCGTCTCGGANNGCGCCGGCAAGCTGCTCGCCGAACGACGCCAGAACTGCATCCAGGCCGCTGAAAGCGTACTGATGCGTTTCAAAATCATCCTTCGCGTCCATCAACGTCAAACCTTCGTTCGACTGGAACACCCGAACCGCGTTCATCTGCTGTTCGAGGCCCTTCAATGCCTGACCGCCCTGTGCGATCAGCTTACGCAGGTCATCGACCTTGTACGTGCGCAGATGCGCCTTGTAGACCAACTGCGCGACGCCCTGCGTGGTCGAGTCGAACGCGATCAGCCGATCCCACAATCGCTCAAGGGCCGACTGGCCCCACAGATTCTCACTGATCCGCTGCCAGTACGGCAGCACGACCGCATCCACGCGCAGCATGCGCGAGTGGTGGATGTGCAGGTTCGGCATGCCCATCGAATCCGGCACCGTGTCATAGTACATTGGCTTGCCGAAGCTCGGGCCGTAGTCCGTCACGAGGTCTTGCAGCGACGGCAAGAGCAGCCAGCGATCCATCGGCAGCAGGCCCCGGAACTGGCCTTTGCGCAACGTCTCAAGGCGCAGCGGGGTCGCCGGATCCTGGCCGTCGACCATCAGGAACGCGCCGGCGCCGCCATACAGCCGCGCCCACTTGACGGTCTCGTTCAGGCCCTTCCAGAGCTGAAGCCGCTGCACTTCCTTGTCGAGTTGCGAGAGCTTGTCCGGATGAACGGAGGATGTGACCGTCACGCCCTCGCGTGTCATGTCGTCCGCAATCACGTCGACCACGCGACCGGCGATCCACGAGGACCGATAGGCGTACTCCATTTGCAGCCGGTTGCGCGAAAGCGGTGAATACTGGTAGTGGCTACCATCGCCCTGATTGCCGGTGTTGCGGCCGACATGCGCCAGGAAGTTCGCGAAGCTGTCGAACGTCTGCCCGGTCAGGGACTTCAGCAATTTCCTCGCCGCCGGTGCGAGTGGTGCTGATGCGGGGCGCTTGGCCGTCGTTGCTTTGCGTGCGGCCATTCCAACCCTCATCGAGTGTGTAGTGCTATCGGCCGAGCCGTATCCAGATATCCGACCACCGCGAGGCCGGGTTAAAACAAATCATCACGGCGTCCGCGAGGTTCGGCGAGCTCGTGCCGTCGGGCTTCTTGTCAACGACAATCTTGCCAACGGTGTTGATCGTGTAGGTCGGTTGCGACAGTTCCATCGTCAGCGCGGAGAGGTCCGGCAGCGCGGGATCAATCGATATCAGGTCATCGGGGTCGACTGCCATTCCCTTCATGACTGCCCGCCAAGTCGCCTCGAATCGCAAGCGCAGCGCCCACCAGCTTTGCGCCTTGAGGTTCGCAAAAAAGTTTTTGTTTGTGCGCTCGGGGACCATCTCCCCGTCTGGTTCATACACGGCGCCGGAGCCTTGGAACGGGGAATCACGCACCTCGCGCACACCCGCCTCGCGCCGCGCTTCGTTGATTACCCGCGCATCGCCGCGCACGCCGGCACCCAAGCCGTCGGCATCGTAATCGAATTTGTCGGCCCCCAATGCATCGCAAATCGCGAAGGTCTTGACCACGGTCGCGTAAATGTCGCTGCCCTTGCCCGACCACTCCTCGATGTAATCCAGCAGGATGCCCTGTCGTGACGCAAAGGCATTTTGGTCCACGCCCTCGTCCGCCACGTCCAGGCCACCGAATCGGTCGCCAGTCGGTTCAATGCCGAGTTTCGTATGCGCGCCAATGGCCGCCTGCACCCACGCAGAAGGAATGACAACGCCCTCGACCGATGCCGAATAATTGACGTCGACCTCTTGCGCCAGCGTGACGGGATCGAGTTCCCGCTGCTGCTTTTCGTACCACGCATCGTCCTTCCGCGGATCGTCGCGCCAGGTAAACGTAAACACCGCAATCTTGCCGCTGAATCGTTTGACGGCAAACGGGTTGCCCATGCCGTTCGGCGTCGAGATGTCTTGCCGGCAGTTCGTCGTCTGCGACAGGGATGCATCGATCAACTGCGGTCGCTCGACGAAGGCCGCTTCATCGAGGAAATAGATCGACGTCGAATTGCCGCGGCCGATGTTGTCACCCGATTCCCCGGCAATGATGGACTCGGTACCTGGGAACATCATCCGCATGTGCGGTGCGTGGATGCGGTCGTCCCACCCATCGCGAAACTCAGGCGGAAGTCCCCGCATGAACTCGCGCGCCTTTTGCATGAGCGATTTGGGATCACCGAGCACATCGACGTATTCTTGTTTGCGGCTGCCGACGCCGATGGTCATGCCACGGTAGAACAGGCACAGCGTGCAACTCAACGCCATGGAGAGCCAGCTAAAACCCATCTGACGGGTTTTCTCAGTCAACCCCGGTTCTCGCTTGTGCCAGCGGTCGATGATCCAGTCAACCCATTCCCGCTGCTTAGGGAACAGGATAAACGGCACATAGGACGGGCGGCCGGCTTCGACGTTCTTGGGATCTAACGTGATGCCCCAATCGGAAATAAAGTCCGCCGGCGAATTCTTGTAGTGGACTTTAATCGCCGCGAGCATCGCTGGATCCTTGCGCAGCCGTTGCAGGCGCTCGACACGTTGGCGAAAGATCGCCGTGTAATCTGGCGATTTCCAATCTATGTCAATCACTCACCCTTTACCACCGATGAACGCTTGATAGGCGCGCGCCGCTTCGACCGGATCATCGGGAAGCGTAGTGGTTACAATAGGACCGCCGTTCGCGCCGGTGAGTTCGGTACGTTGGCGGCCGTACTTCTCGGGGCGTCCTCCATTAAGGCGACACATCAAAAGCGTGTCAGAAAACTTGCGGATATGACCACAGACTTCGCCCTGGTAGAACACTGGTTCCTCCCAGCCTTCGGTGCCGCGACGAGTAACCTCGTCCTCCAGTGCGTCGAGGCCAATGGCTTCAGCTGCCTTCCATGCTTTGTTGAACTCCGGGTCGTTTCTTCGATGTGCATACATGCATGTCCGGGAAATACCAATTCGCTCACACGCCCGCGTTGCACTAGCGGTCGCAGCCATCACCTCAAGGAACTGCTCGATCTTTTTTGAAGTAACTTTTGTGCGATTGGTCAAGGGTAAGCATCGAGGTGACGATGTCCATGCTAGGTAATTGACGCCGATTATTACCCGAGTCGTACAGCGATTGCAAGCCCTGCCTACAAAATTTCAGGGAAATCCCTTACAGACTTGTAAAAATTACCGTACAGAGTTGCCGAAAGTTACTTTTTAGGCCCGAGCGTACAAACGCGCTGGGGCTTCCGAACCTTTAACCACCGCCCGCAAGGCGGTCTTCAGCTGCCCGACTGCATAGTAGTATTCCGGTGCATCTGCGAACCCAAGCAACTCGCACCGCTCGACTACGGGTATCTCCCGCCATACGTAATGCAGCAAAAGTAATTCGCGTTGTTTGCCGGGTAGCCGCAGCTGCGCGCGCTGAATCTCTAGCGCCATCCCCCGATAGACCTCTGGCCATGATTGCTGTACGTGCCCGGAGTCATTCACCGGGACCCATCGGTGTCCGGCCCCTTCCCCCTCCTCCCGAACCTGAGCCAGCGTACACCGCAGCTTGCCAAGCCGCTCGTGCGGCTTGACGATCAACCGGCCATCTCGTTCGAGCGGTCCAAGCCCTAAAATAAAGCGTCGAACCTTAGCCCAGTCGTTGCACCAGACATCTACGTCATCCTCTTTGCGCCGAGTCATTTCACCGCCGCCAATAATATGAGTTTACGTGAGAACGGGACCTTCTGGTAATACGCAAGGTATTGAAGCCCAACCCGCAGATACTCATGGAAATCCCCTTCGCTCAAATCCGCCACGCTTAAGCGATCTTCCATTGCCACTACCTCCCAGACATAGGCAAGCTGCATGACTTGCTTGTACTCGTAGTCGAGCCGCAAGAACCCAATCTGAACAGCAAAGGTGATTCCGCGATAGAATTTCGAGGCCGGTTCCCCCTCGAACCAAATCGCCGAGTCGCTCGGCGTAGTGAATAGCTCGGCGGGTCTCCCAGCGGCTGAAGCAAAGCGGCTGGCTTCCTCCCCATACGCAATCCCCATCAGCCGACGGCGCTCAGCCGCCCACTCGCGCAGCAGTGGCTCAGGGGTTTTATATTCCATGCGAGGTAAGACTGCCTGGTGACACAGTGCAGGGGTAAATGTAATCCGTACAGCCCCCCAATGCAAGCCCCCTAAGTACGTGGGGGTCCCCACCCCGACCTTTCCTACCGCCTTTATATATAGGGGCAAATTACAAAATTATTTTTACAAATTTCAAACCACCATTTTTGAGACGCTACAACGCTACAAATAAAAAAATAATGTAATTTCCCCTTATATATAAAGGATTTAAGCCGTAGCCCCAACATCCGGCCAGTACCCACTACGTAGCCGCTACTTTTTGGGACCAACGCCCAATCGCCCCTAAATCCCCCCAAAAACGCATCTTGTAATCGGTACAAAGGCCGGGTACCATCCCCCTCACGTACTCGCAACGCCGGACGAATGGACCATGGATTTACAAGAATCGCTTGCCGCCTACGAGCACAAGCTGCCGCCCTTTCCGCAGCAGGCCGAGGCTTTGCACGCATCTCTCAGTAAGCGGGTCTTCGCCCTGTTCATGGAACAGGGCACGGGCAAAAGCAAAGTCATCATTGACACCACCGCCATCCATTACACGCGCGGCAACATCAACGGGCTGCTCATCGTGGCGCCAATGGACGTCCACGAGCAATGGGTGATCGAGCAAATCCCTTTGCATCTGCCTGACCGCATCCGCACAAGAGCGGTCGTCTGGCGTGCCTCCTCAGCAAAGTCGGTCCGTGAGGCGCAATCCCTGGTCAAGCAGCCCTTGCCCGATGTACTCTNNCCATGAACCACGAGAGCATGGCCACCGACAAGGGTCGCAAACTCGCGGTCGCCTTCTGCAAGCGGTACAAGACCCTGCTCACGCTCGATGAGTCAGACATCGCGATCCAAACGCCGCGCGCCGCTCGCACCCGTACCCTCGTCCACACCGTGGGACCTCTCGCTCATATGCGGCGCATCCTAACGGGTACCCCAGCGGAGGACCCATTCGAGCTATACAGTCAGTTCAATTTCCTCGATCCGCGTATTCACGGCTATGACAACTACCTCGCATTCAAACATCGGTACGCGCTCTGGGAGAAAAACATCGTGCGGGCGAAAGCGGCGAACCCCGATGGCAAGCGCCCCCTCGTTGAATACGAATCCCTTATCGGCTATCAGAACCTACCCGAATTGCACGCGAAGCTCGCCCCCTTCACGTACCGCAAGCGCAAGGCCGATTGCCTCGATTTGCCGCCGAAAATCTACAGCACCCGCACGGTACGCCTGTCCCCTGCACAAAAAGCAATTTACGATGAACTGAAAGAGCACGGCATCCTATTACTGCGCGAAGCGCAGGCTGATCCCGATACTGACAATCGCCGTAATCATGCCCCGCTTGGTGCCCTCGATGTCCTCAAAATGCAGGACGCCACCGAGGACGATCTACTGACGCGCCTTGCATCCCCGCAAAAGCGCACCACGACCGCCATCAAGCTCACCTTGCTATTGCGCTTGCAGCAGGTTCTAGGGGGCTTTCTCACCGACGATATCGGGATGACGCGGCCAATCGACGGGGAATCCCCAAACCCCCGCCAGATCGCCTGTCAATCGGTTTTACGGGGGGCTTTACAGGGACCGGCTAAGGTCATTATCTGGGCCTGCTTCCGGGCGGAAATGGCGGCGCTCAAGGGGCTGTGCCGCAGCTGGTTCCCCGACGTATCGACCGAGGCGGTGTACGGGGGGACCCATTCACGCACTAACAAGCAGGATGTCATCGCCGCCTTTAAGGACCCGAATGACCCGCTGCGCATCCTCATCAGCCATGAGAAGTCATTAGGGGTCGGCATGAACTTCACGAGCGCCCAGACGGAGATTTTCTACTCTAGTGGAGCCTCGGGGCGCTCGCGTATTCAGGCCGAGGACCGGTGCCATCGCATCGGTCAAACCGGGTGCGTGAATATCTATGACTTCGATGCTCTCGATTCGCCCTTAGATAAACGCCTCGCGGCGTTCCGCTCTGGCAAACTTGACTTCAATGCAACCGTAATGTCCTGGTCAGCTGACGATTTAAAGGAGGTGATTTAGAATGCTTTTACTCACACGCCGCATCAATGAGTCGGTGTACCTGCTCGACAGCAACACTCAAGAGGTACTTGCTGAGGTGAAGATTATTGCCATTAATGGCGGTCTGGTGCGTATCGGGTTTGAGTGCCCGACGCATGTCGCGATTCGTCGCGATAACATCAAGTCGATGACCCCAAGGGAAAAGGAGAACCACTATGACAGCGATTGACGATGAAATTTTGAACGATGCGAGCGCCCCGCCGGTAGCCTCCGATGCCTTGACTCAATTACGGGGAGCTGCGGCTGACTTAGCTATGCATCAGCGTATTGTCGAAAACCTTGAGCGCCAGCTTGAGGAGTCAAAGGCCGAGGTCAAGCGGCTCGCGGATGAGGTATTGCCGACCCTCATGGATACGGTCGGAGTTAAGGACTTTACCCTTGACACCGATGATCGCCTCGTGCGGGGTCAGCATGTCTATACTTCAATCGCCAAGGCGAATATGCCGCAAGCGGTTGAGTGGCTGGAGAACAATAACTTTGGCTCCATCGTCAAAAGTGAAATTACCATCCCCATCGAAAAAGGAGACCACGAGGGTCGCGCCCTCATCGAAACCCTGCTATGCAAGGCGCGTATTGATTACGTACTTGCGAGCAACATCCATCACAGCACGTTAAAGGCTTTCGGTAAGCAATCGGTCGAAGTCGGCCGCGCGCTACCCGAAGCCATCGCCGTGCACATTCAGCCTCATGTCGAATTGATACCGCCTCGATCACCCAAAGGAAAAGGAGTTTAAGTCCCATGTCTAAATCATCCGCCACCACCAAACAGACCGACGCTCCTGCGTCGGCCTCATCGACCGCTGTTGCGGTTGCCAAATCAACGGCCCTGGCCGTCATTGACCCCGACTTTGCCGCAGAGTTGGCGCAGGACTCCGGCAAGGGGTTCGAGGAGGCATCGCGCGATGCCTTTGCGATACCCTTCTTGAACATCTTGCAAGACCTCTCACCGCAGGTGAAGAAGAAAATGGCAGGCTACGTCGAGGGCGCACGCCCTGGTCAGTTCTACCAGACCGTGACCCAAGGGCTGTACGATCAGGTGACCGTGATCCCCTGTCACTTCTCACAGGTGTTCATCGAGTGGATACCGCGCAACAAACAGACCTCGGGCAACAAGACAGGCTTTGTTGCAACCTACGATGCGGTCGAGGGGTCGGCCAAAGCCAAGTTCGCCGTGCGCCAGGAAGGGAAGCTCGTGTTACCGAATGGCAACGAACTGCAAGACACACGCGAGCACTACGTGCTGCAAATCCTGCCCGATGGATCAACGCAAGCGGCACTCATTGCCTTGAAGTCCTCGGGACTGAAAGTCTCACGGCGCTGGATGTCGCAAATGCAAACCGCGACCATTGAGATTGCCGGCAAGATTATTCCGGCCCCCATGTTCGCCTTCAGCTATACCCTGGGGAGCGAGGAGGAAGCGAATGAACAGGGCAGCTGGTATCAGTGGACTGTGAGCAACCGTCAGCGCATCACCGATGTCGAGGTGTACCGGCGCGCCAAGTTATTCGGTGCCTCGATGGCGCAGGGCAAGGTCAAAGTTAACTATGAGGAGATGGCCGAGCAACGCACGGCACCCGGTCCCGTCGAGACCCCATCAGATTTGGATAATGAAATGTAGCCGCTCTATCCCCGACGGGCCAACGCCCGACGGGGATAGTCTCGGTCTTGTTGAATAAATAGAAGTAGAGGGACACCAAATTGTCCACCTCCCCGAGTTGGCCATCCTCCGCCGCAAACCCGGTAGGGACCTATACTATTTTCGATACCGTCTACCCCTCACGTCACCAAGCCCACGAGTACGCGGATAAGCCTTGGTCTGACATCGTGCGGATGGTCGCAAACCCCGACACCGCCCCATCGAAGTCCGCGCTATCTTTAATCTCGCTCGCACAGTACGGGGATAAGCTCACCGAGCGCAACTGCATAAGGCACTCGGCGAATGTCGTAAAAGTCTACGGCATTGAAATTGACTATGACCTTGAGGTGATGCCAATCTCCCAAGCTGCGGACATTCTGCAAACCGCAAAATTGGAGTCCGTCCTCTACACCTCCCCAAGCCAT
>QGNH01000838.1_pt1 | contig 17460 bp, 26 predicted proteins | sample 1735481 | NCBI WGS metagenome assembly QGNH01 (sample SAMN09239004, study PRJNA386568) | Viral metagenome, whole genome shotgun sequencing project.
TTAAGCATCTAATTTGAATGCCGGCGCCTGAGCCGCCGCCACCGGCTCCAGCTCCAGTGCCGGCAGCAGAAGCGCCAGCGCCTCCAGCTCCAATCATGGCAGCGGTGCTGCTAAAAGTAATTGCGCCGGTACACTCTATATATAAACTTCCACCACCAGCGCCGCCAGCCCCTCCTAATGTACCTAAATTCGATGCTCCAGCGCCGCCGCCTGAGCCAGTTAAAAGAGATTCAAGCGGATAAGTGCAGCCTCCATTACCGCTGACACCGCCAGAGGCAGCTATGCCGCCGCCACCGCCTAATNNGTAATCCACCATGTCCGCCACCAGCTCCACCTATAGCAGAAGTGGCGCTTGCCTGGCCACCCATACCACCACCTAGCCCACCGCCTGGTGCTCCGGGTCCTGTATTGGCTGATGAACCGCCGGCAATTGCTGGTCTACCGCCGGATATCTCTGTAGCAATTGTCCAAGTAGTATTTATCGTCATCGTGCTGGTTAAGTGAATGCGAGCACGGTTAGATGTTATAGGCCCGCTTTGAACCCAAGCCCCGCTCTGCCAGTACTCTCCAGAAATTGTTCCAGTTGTAGGTAATGGCCTTATGTTACTACCGCGGCCGAATATACTAAGGCTGTCGGTATTAATTAAATTTCCGCCTGTTAAATCAAGATTTGCCGCGCCGCCTGAGCCATTAGATAGCTGCAAAACTCCAGCAGATTCGCGAGCCAATTGCACATCAAATACAGTAGGAGATGGCGCTTGCAATTCAATAGCTGAAAGAGTAGTGCCGGCTGTTATTTGTCCTGTATTTATAAATGTCAGTAAATACAGTAAGTTTGCATTGTATTGAGACGGTATAACCCCGGCGTTAGGCGTCATAGGAAAAGGTGGCTGGAAAAGAACAGCAGGAGTGAATGTCATTATTCAGCCCCTGTGGTTGTATAAGGATCTGTTGTGGAGATTATGCCGCCGGCTGTTTGATATGGGGCGTTACCGGCAAAGCCGAATGAACGTTCCATATAGCGCACGTTATAAGCAAGCACTTGAAAGTCAGGCAAGCCGCCTGCCCAAGATATTTTGAATTGAGCGGCTGAGGTTTTTAGAGGCTGCTTCTCGCCAGGCGGCACCCAGATAGTGCCTAGAGTCGTCACTCTAATTGGCGCATGACTAATACAAGGCTGATAGGGCTGCGCTAGAGTGGCCGCACCACCACCCCATAGAAAGGCGCCCCATGTCGATACATCCCAAGTGCCTGATGTACCAATTTCAGCTGCCGAGGCTGCGGGATCTTCGAAATTTATCGTATCTATGTTGTATACATAGCCGTCTGCACGGGGAATAGACAGCCCTGATATGTTGTATTGCACGCCTACATCATATGTCTCTAAGGCGAAGTTTTGATATTGCTTCTCGCGCTCTATCTTGCCGCCATGTAGATATGGCGTCGTATAATAGGGCGGTGGCGTAGGGTCAACACCATTATCCAAAGTCTGATCCATTGCCACTTGAAAGACGCCTGGTACAGCGCCGGTATTAGCCGCTGTGAATAAACCCTGTAGGCCGCCTGTACCAGCGCCTATAAAGTCGGCAAAGTCTCCAGATGGCCATCCTTCAAACAGCCACCAACTAGGCGTGTCTTCTGGTCTTTGCCCAGGCCTGTAAACAAAGTGCGTCTGAGTGCCTATACTACAGATATAGTACTGCCACCTCGTATAGTAGGATGAGAAGAACTTTTGAGTGGGTAGTGCTTGTATAGCATCTCTGATGTAATCCTCTGTTAGAGCAAGAATATCCTCACTAGCCATCCAAGCCTCTACCCCGTTAGTCATCCAAAAATGAGCGTCACTGCCGATAAATATGCATGTTGACAAGCCTTGACGAGATGGCACCACACACGCGCTATATGAATCTAAGGCAGCCACCGGGCAGCTTATTGGCGTTTGGGTCAAACTGCCGGGCGCTAAGGCGCCGGTATAAATAAATAGATTGAGGTTACTTGCCCCTTGAGACTTGCCGACTACAATAGCCGGTATACCCAAAGTTAGCGCCCATTGACACGTTCCGCCATCAGCTGAGCCTACTCCTTGTATGTTGGCACCGATCCAAGTGGTGGCATCATTCACATCGCTCCACATAAAAGAAGAGCTGTAAGTAACACTCGATATCACCGGCTGCAGCATGACTAATTGCCCGTTGTAAACAGTCAGATAGCTGCCGGCTGGTGGCGCCACTGAGCCCACTGCCATACTGTCGACTACTGCGGCTTCTGTTGTGCCGTCATATTGTCTTAAAGGTACTGTTGGCGTTGCCCAGTACATGATGTAATTAGAGGCGACAACGGCGATTTGCTGCCCGGCTGTATAGACGGTGGCTGTAATTAAAACAGCGGTACCGGTTTTGCAGTCATAGAGATCGCCGCCTGCCCAAACCATCAAATGCTGAGTGCCTGAAATATCAAAAAATCTATATTCGCGATCAGCTAATGCCGGCAAGCTGCAAAATAAAGTAAAGCCACCACGATATTGCAATCTGCCTGGAAAGCCAATCACATTTAGACAATCAGGCGTTTGATTAGGTGCCAAAGATGTGGCACCGGTGTTAGTGTTCAAGCCGCCGGACATGTCCATGACTTGCAGTTGAAATAAGCCATCATCAAGAGCTGATTTAATAGGAGCGACCATTTATTAGCCCTCCTATGGACCAGTGGGGAACTGATCAATAAGAATCACAGAAGATGACGCGCTGTCTCGCCATGGCGCCTCATCATATCCGTAGCGCATCTCTTGCGATACTTGCTTATGAGTCTGAGCGTATACGCGATAGGCTTCCTTGCGCATAGCAAAGCGTGCCTCCCATATATCAGCCTCCGAGTATGCTTTTTCAATTCTTAGGCAGTCAGCTATAGCACCAGCTGCCCAGCCATCAAGAAATGGGCGCGGGATCATGCATTTACTTTGAGGCTCAGTCATCAAAGGGTGATAGGCGGTATACCAAACGTGTATATTACCGGTAGCTTCTAAAATAGGCCAAACTCCTATTACCTGACGATAATCACCGCCTTGCGGGTTGGCAGGAAGAAGATCGATAACGGCAATGTCTGAACCTATTTGCTGAGGAGTGAGCTGAGTAGTGTCGGTCTTTATATAGAACCATAACGGGATAGAGCCGGTAAAAGCACCAGTTTGTAACTCATCCCAATCCTTATATTGCAAAGGGAAGAGCTGCCCGGCGAAGAATTTCACTGCTCGCACTTGATCTAAGTCAATCGGTAGAGGTCCTTCTTGTGAGCCTGCTGCTAAGGGCACGTTATAAAACCAAGTGGACAGCCCGGCAGGCAAACAGAAGTCTTGCGCCCTGTTATTAAGCGAAAAGTTTATGAACGCATCTGACCAGCGGAATTGTTCTAATTCGCCAACCATCGAACGAGTGAAGTAGTGCCCGTCTCTTAAAGTGAGGGCCATTTATCAGCCCTCCATTGACTAAGATGTAATTTGACAGAGGCTTTGAGCAGGAGATGAGCCCACTACAACTAAGTTCAGTATATTGGACTGAGGATCAGTGCCTACTACTTGCAATTTTAATTGAGCCGATATTGCACTAGCTACAGCATATTTACCGGCTGCTAGCGCGTTCACGCATAGCGGATAACAAAAACCAGCAATGGTACCCCAAGCATAACTATTGGCTGCTATAGTCACATTGCTTGTGCCAAGGCCGCCGCCGGCTCTATCGTTGATAGCAGTAACAATCTGAAGGGCCGCTGTGGCTGGAGTAACCGTATAGCCAGTAAACGGTGTGGCCGGTATACAGGCAGCACCGGCTACTGTTGAAGCCACAAAGTCTAAGAACTGCACAACTGAGCCATCAAAAAGCGTCTCGCATTGTCCAGCTTGCAGCCCTGAGCCTACCGGCACTGTTGGCGTTGAGCCCACTGGTGCGTAAACATCAGACCAGTTTGATTGTCCCCATGAACTTGTTGGTGAAGGCATTGATAAAAACTCCTTTGTGACTAACCAGTTATGCCAGACATATAAGCCATGGTGTTGGGGCGTGAATGAACAAGAGCGCAGATCAAGAGTAGATATTTTATATTGACCATCGCGTTCGAGGGCTGCCGCCACGGGGTTTCAGCGAATAGCGCATTACGCCATACGCGAAGTTCAAGCAAATCATTTACTGTGAACAAAGAGCCGGATGGTGCTTTGTCGTCTTGGAATATCGGGATATCGCCAAAAGCAAAACCGCGTGCGCCTTGTTTAAAGACTGATTCAAGAGCACTTTCGCGAGCGATAGCTACAAACAAATTACCAACTGCTTGGTAGGCAATAGCATCTCCAAAAATAGCAAGCGGGCGATACATGCCTACAGTAGCTGCGATGGTCAAAGCGAATAAGGCATTGTAAGACATCGTGGTAGAAGTACCAGGATTCACAGAAGCTTTGGACCAAACGACAGTGGGGCCGTTATTTATTGGTAAAATATTGGCATTCCACCACGGTGCTGCTCCAACTGGTGCGCCCCAATAACCGGAGCTACCCACCCGGGTTATTCCCCCGTAGGCGCCGCCGCCTGGGTCGGCATCACTTGTACAGATTGCCCTTAATCCTTGAGGCACCAAGAAGCCATTTCTAGGTGTGCCGTCAGAATAACAATCGATAGAGAAGCGTTCTATTAAGGACATAAGCATCTGCTCGTATTGAGCCTCTACAATGTCGATAATTTGCGCTTGCCCTTGATTCAAAATCGCTGTTGTATCAGGAATTGCCACGGAGCCGTAGTAATAAACAGGGTTCCAAACAGCATTTGTAGTATTAGGAACAAAGTTAGCGGAGAGTTGCTGCACGCCACCGCCCCATACATCTGCCTGAGAGGACAGCGTGTACATGATCGGTTGCGTATAACTTAAGCCACCTTCAACAGGCTTGATGCCTACATTCAGCAAGAATTCAGTAAACGGTGTAGATGTGAAGTACTCATCTCTGAGCTTACGATTGTAGTACGAGAGTGTACTAGCAGTTATAGTGTCTGGAGATAATATCGTTACCATTTAGATATACATCCTGTTTCTTAGGCGGTCAGTTGCATACGGCGTTGTTCATTTACCAAAGCGCGATTGAAGCCCCTAAAGCTGCCTTTTTGGATTTTTCTTTTAGCGCGTTGATATAAGTCTTCGTCAAAGTCATCGTCACTTGTCGAACGGGTCGGTGTGCTTTGTCTGTTAGATCGAGGCACGGCATATAAATCTTGTACGCTGTTGCGGTTAGACTTCAGACGCTCAAGCTCGCTTCTCAGTTTTTCATTCTCGGAGGTAATTTTGGGATAGGCTCTGTCAATGTTTTGAGTCTTGAAATAAGAATCCCAGTTTGTGGAGGCGGCAGTATCGGGATTATTTCTTACGTGGCTTTGCCATACGGTATTTAACTCATCATCTGAATAAGTAAAGTCTTTGTATTTGCCGCGAGCATCGCGCAGAGCATCCTTGGCCCTTTGATACTCTTGCCTTAAGGCCAAGGTATTAACATTACGGTCAATGGCGTTAAACTTCTGTACAACCGGCTGCATTTCAGGTGGTACATCGCTTGCCATTTCGCGCGTATCTTGTCGGGCCACTTTCAGCTGCTGGATCTCATTTGCCAGGTTCCCTAGTCCTTGTTGAAACTCACCGCGCACTGTCTGCAACGATGTATTGATCGGACCGAACCATTCAGGAGGATTAGACTTGTCTTCTTTGCTTGCTGGACTGGGAATTTCTTTTTCTTCTGGCGCTTTTTTTTCTTCGCCATCGACCATCCCCATAAAGCCAAAGTTTTTATTAGTGTTAAATTCAGAATCAAGACCAGCAAGGCGTTCAGCAATTCCTGAGACGTTATTATCTAATTCACTCGCTTGAGCCATCGCCTGATGCTTCCTTTTCTAATTTTTCAACAACCGTATTGGTGGTAAATGATGCTTTGTAGAGATCGTTGGCCAATTCAGTTTTACCTTGGCTATTTAACAGACTACCAAGTTCGTTCAATCTGTCAACTACCAACTTGAGCGAACCACATAGAATTGCTACCTTTTGATTTGGTGCGCCTTGCGGTTGAGCAGCATTCGGCATGATGCTTTGTGCTTGCTGCGCGCCGCTTTGCGTGCCTTGCATCATCGCCATCATCTGTGGGTCCATAGCCATAATAAAGCGCTCCTTTAATTTCCAATTAAACTAAATGCAAGATTCAGCACACTTACAGAACTGGCGTTATCTATATATACAGTCGGCAATGCTAATACTGAACTAGGATTGATTATTGTATAGACACCATTAGCACCAATGCTAATTTTACCTGAGCCTGAGACTGTAGAGATATTAAAGCCCACACCAGGATTAGTTATATCTGCTATGGCTATAAACAGAGGATTAACAGGTGGTGCATCAAATAGCGTTGCAAGATTGAATGCCACCAGTGTTGCCCCTGCTGCTACCTGTTGCGGTATGGTAGTCAGCACACCACCAGTTAGGCTGCTTGGTGATTGATACTGTATAGCGAGTTGCTTACTAGCGTCGCCTGGTCCAAGATATGCGGTTAGGTAAATAAATGCTGGCTGAGCGATAACAGTGGTGCCTAAACCGGTCATTAAATTTACTTCCTTCTAAAGAATCGAGTACCAAATTTGCACTATCGCGCTAGCAAGTGTGCCGCCGGCAAAGACGCCAGTGGCGTTAGTGATTTCAATCACATCATTTTGAATAGCCGGGCTAGCATTAATTGGTGTGATTATATTATCGCTTGTGCCGGCTGAGGCACCTGTTAGGACAGTTGCGGCGAGTGTATTAGTAGCAGCTACAGCACTATTATGATATTGAATGACTATAGCGCCGCCGCCGGTTATTGCCGTTGAGGTTGCAATCAGTCTGAAGTTGACTTTAAAAATGCTATATGACAGTCCGGCCCCTGGTGCCGCTAAAAGTGTTATGGCAGTCGTGTACATGGTCTTGAGTTGAGCAATTGTCAAAGGTATGCTCGCTACCTGTATAAGGCCAAGCTTTGTGGCAGCTGAGCCTAGGGCATTCACTCCCACAGAAGCCTCAGTGATTGAATTAGGCACGATTTCATTTGTGCCATGAACCGAGTAAGATGTGCCGGCGCCGGGGTGAGCTGTGGCTAGTGGATTAGTGCTTGGTGGCATTGTTATTTTGCTCCTGTCATTGCTTTGCCTTGCATTTTATGCTCCGGCAAGTCTTTGGTTTTAGTACCGGCGAATTCTTTGGCTACTTTCTCAGATACTTTATGCGGCTTGCCGGCGCGGGCTAGACCTATTTGCATACCCATGAAGTGCTGTTGAGATTTACTTACGGCTGGCATTAGTCTTTTGGCCTCCTACCTGCTCTATTCTGTCTAATTTCCTCACCGATATTAATGCCTAATTCATGCCCTTCGGCTTTTGCTTTAATATCTTCCAGTTCTTTAGCGCGCATTCTCTTAGTAATAACTTGTCGGCCTGGATATTCCATGGAATCTAAAAGCGCTTCTCTATCTATAGCATTTTCTCTGAACAATTCAAGCATCGGGCCTTGTTGTTTTTGACCGCCCGGTTGTCCAGTGCCTGCTTTGATTGTCACTTGATAGTCTTCTGTGGCTCTTAATAGATCGATTTCAGTGGGATCGCCTTTTTCAAAAACCTTTCTATCGCTTTGCCAATCGAAAGTTGATGAACTACCATCCGCCATTGATACAGCAACTGTAATTTTCTGATCGTAGGTTTGTCTAATGAGCCACATTAGCTGATAGCCTAGCTGTTTTATGCCCACATTGAAGAATTTAGCCGATAGCGCCAGCCTGCTAGAGGCATATTGCTGCAAAGCACTCAAAGCCTCAGCTGATAGTTGCGCACCATCAGATATATTGCCGCGCATGACTGCGCTACTTCCGGCTATTAAATCAAGAGCATTCTGGAGCGTTGATAGATATGTAAAAGTAAAGCCGGGCAAATCTTGAGCGGGGCGCCTGTCTAATTTTTTGCCGGGGGCGAGTGAAATTGCATAAGTTGAGCGATTGGGGATGTGATCGGAGAGTTCAGGGTTAGAAAGCGCTCCTTCATCCATGTGCATAGGGCGCTCGATTTCAGATTGAGCATAAGCGTGAATATGTCTCATGATGTTATTCAGTTTTCTAGTAACTACCATGATTTTATTGGCATTACCTAGAGTTGCCGGTGTTCTTCTAGGAGNNCGAGCGGACGGGATAAAAACAAAAGGTGCTTGGCCGTGAGCAAAAGGATTTGGCACATCTTGCAGTACCTTGCCGCCGGCTGTAACTATCAGTCGGCCATTGGGATAGCGAGGAACAAAATTACCGCGCACATTGCCATTTTTATCCACTAAGAAGCGGTCCATATAATCTATATAAGCCTTTGGATTCTTCATAGGTTCAAACTTAAGGCGTGAGTCTTTTAGCCATAGCTCAGCCACTTGTATTTTCTGTCTATGCATTGCTTGTTCACGTCCAAGCTTAGGCACTGGGCTTTCTAAATAGTCTTCGCTATGCATATCGACGACGCTGCCGGTAAGCAAATCGTTCATTTCAGGATTAATGCCACGGCTAGTAAGAGGCCATTGCTTCCTGATTTCACCTATCTCCATTTCATGAAGTTGGATAACATAATCCATGCTGTTCCAATGGAGCTTTTTAGCTAACGGATCCCAGAAGACAGTATCGGGCTCAATTTGCTCTATACAGACTCTGCCCATTTGACCATAAGGGCCGCGCTCGAATTGATTAACGGTGGTCTTGATTATTGAGCAGTTATAAAACTCATTGTCATAGAAGCAACCATAGACGATAGTCTCATAGTTATTAGCTTCTAACTCCATTGTCATGATGGTATTTAGAGCGTTCACATAGGGCAGCTGCGACTCTTGCATAGAGACAATCTGAGGCATAGCCGGATTTATAGATAGAAGCGCTACTCGTTCATCTATTTGGGCAGAAGCGAATGGGATTGGTTGAGCGGCAAGACCGGAAGCTGCATCGAATACACCAGCGGTTCCCTCTCCAAGTTTTTCGACAGTATCAATTGCAGATCTGGCAGCTTTTTGCCACTTGCCGATTTTCGCTTTGCTTGCTTGGATGAAGCTTTTGGTTGTGTTGAACCAGTATTGATTATAGTCATCTTCACTATTGAATTGATTGGAATCTATCTCCCACTTAGGGGCATTTATATAGAGTTCATATTCCTCTGGAGTAAATCTATCTACTAATTCCCAGTCGACGATGTCATTTGAGAACGCTGTTGCTTTATTGTAGGCCTTAGTACTCACTGTTCATTCTTTCCATTATCGNNGTTATCTGGAGCGGCGGTAGCTCCATTTGGCGGCACTGGCTGTAAGTAGCCGGAGGTATGTTGTATCGGGGGTTCCTTTTGTGAACTTAAGACAGTGATCTTTTTTCTCTTGACAGTAGATTCGAGTTGAGATATATGCTTATGCATCAAGCGAAAGTCATTGCTTATATTCTCTTGCAATCGATTTAAGCTTATAGCTATATAGATTAGCGTTATAGTTAGCATCACAAGGCATAGTGTGATCATAGTTCTAATTCCTCAGCCAGTGAGTCCCAAGTGCTGGTTATCTTCATCGGTACTCGCTTCTTTTCTTCTGCCTGCAAGATATTATGCAAGAGAATGACAAAAATAACAAAAGGGCTCATGTCGTTCCCTCTGGCGATGGTGTCTAATTCTGAGTACATAACTCCGCCAAGTATTTCCTTTACGGCTTCGCTCATTAGTTCTAATTTTGTGAGGTCTACTTCGCTAACAAGGCTCTTTAGTTCATCTGAATGGCGTATCGTATGCACATACTTTTGCTTACTTTCCACATACAGCTTGTGCACCAGCCACAGTGTCGGCTTATACTCTTGGCCGGCTAGTCGACTATATTTATAAATCGCTTGGCTTGATTCTTTACCCAGTAAAGTATAAAGAAGGCTGACAGCGTTCGGCTGAGAGATTTTATTAGCATAGTCAGTGATGTCCCAAGGCATGTCGATTTTCTGTGTACCTAAGTTCACTCTAGTATCCGGTAGGCGGATATTTTTTAGCATCTCCACAAAAGGCTCGAGCTCTTGTCTGATTTGCAAAGTGGGATCATTGCGCATCTGGCTAGTTGCTAGATTTAGATGTTGAGATAGCGCTGCTTTGGCGGCATATGCACCTTCGTAAGGCTTAGGGTCAAGAACGTCAGACTCTATTACCTTCATACGTGAGACATAGGGCAATTCCTCGCTTACGTTAATGTCGCCGGCCACTTCTCTAACTGCTTTAGCTAGATTGGCTACTTTGGTTACATCTATTGTTCTGGCCATCCTGTTATCTTGCCCTCATCATTCATCTCGAACCCTTTACTATTGAATGGACTGCCTTGAGAGACCATCATTTTCAGCACATTGCTTGGCTTGATTTTCTGTACTAATTTCTCTTGGCTAACTCCTTTGGAGCGCTCGAACTTGTGGTAAGAGTGCATCAAGTCTTTATCTGTACAGAATGCTTCGTCCGCGCATATTTGATGAGTGATGGCATCTCCTAGCACGCGGTCATCATAACAGCCCTTTAGTGCTTTGGGAATATTGCTATTTAGATCAGGCACGAAGGTTCGCATCTCATTTATTAGTGCCGCGTCTCTAAAAATATTCTCAGCCGGCAACCTGCCGTGTATGCAATCGATAAATATTTTACGCATCTCGCCAAGCATCATCGGCCGACTTCTGGCAGTTGTCCACCAACCTAATGAGTTGCTGAGTTTTAGCCCTTCGAAACTGTCGCGCTTGCGCCAGCGGTAGATACGGTGATAGCCGATACGCTGAATGTCTTGCAAGATGGTAAGTCCGCCGCCGCCCTGGTTGCACTCAGGCCCCAAGGTGGCGTTGTTGTACATGCGGGCGAGTGAAACCATTAGATGAGGANNCTGTAGGCTTCCGTGGAAAGTGGCCATGAGTTCTCTGGTGGCGATGTTTCTGACTGAGCCGTAACTATAATCCCCGTATTCTTCTCCTAGTGCTGAGTCTGCCCCTATGGCATATCTGCCACTAGGCGAAGGCATCGCCCAGAACTTTATGTTAGGAAAAGGCGAGTAGTCTTCTATTGAATCTACTTTAGGCAAAGTGTTGAAGTCGGTAAAGACTTGATTGATATATTGGCCGTCGAACTTCACTATGCGCATAGGTCTTTGAGAAGTGGCTTTATTGATTTCCAGCTGGCCAAAGAAGGAAGCGCCGCCGGCAGACCAGGCGAATTCTTCTCTAATCGGAAATTCACGGCAGAAATAATCAAAGTTGTTATCTGACTTGTAGTGAAAAAACCGCCATGCTTGGTGAGCTTGACCGGGTGTGAGTTGATAATATCTAATCAATTCAGTCATACGCGGCTCAATGGCGTGCATTTCCTCCATGATCGTTGATTGATGTCGGTCATTTTCAAAAGGAATGGAACACTCCGGGTCATTTAGCCAACACAAGAACTTATACTTAAACTCATTTCTGCCCTCTTTAGCTTCTGTGGCATGTATGTGGGCCTGGCAGCCGCGAATAGAGCCTGTAGATTCGTAAATGATTGACGTATCGGGCTTATCCGGCACTACCGGAGCGACTTCACGGGCAGTGATACCAAACTGTCTACCCCAGTGGGCAGCTTCTGAGCCTTGCAGGTCGTGCATACCGTCGCCTCTGACCTTAACGGGGTTCTCGCAAGTACCAATTAGTGCTTGTGCGCCGGTTTGCTCGAACTTCACGCCATAAATGTTGTCTCTTGAGAGTTGAAGCTGTAGTTCAGGGTCAAGCGAGCCGTAGTAAAACTTGTAATTCTGCAATATTTCAGCTGCTCTATCTTCTTGGTGAGCGATTATGCCGACCCTAGCGTTGTCTTTTGACCAGATACGGACAAAGCCTTTAGCTGAGATGAAAGAAGTTATACCGGCGCGTCTCCACTTAAGGAACCAATACCTAACCGGGTTTTGGAGCCGTTTTTCTTCCTCTAAGAGTTCGTTTACCGTCCGTTGAGCCCAATTAAGCTTAAAAGGCACCACATTGCCGGTTAAATCGGCTATTTTGATGTTCTTTTCGATGAATCGGCGCGGCTTTTCGTAAGCATAGCGTCTGATTTCTTGTAGAGTGGGGCTAATTATGCGCTGGCGGCCAAGAAGACTAGGCATTATTCTTCGTCCTCTTCGCCTTCCATTTCAATCTTGATAGCATCCAGTACTGATGAGCGTTCAATTTTAGCTGTAGCTTTTTGCTTTGCAATAACCGTTGTTGCTGCCAGCATGTCGCCTAGGATAATCTTGGCGGCTGCCAGAACAATACGGGCGGACTTTTCATCACTATCGTCCATATTTTCTAAGTCATGCAGTGCTTTACGCTGTAGCCGCCGCATAACACATTGATTATATATTTCAATAGCTTTATCCCAGCGCTCTTTTAGCCCACTATCTGGATGTTCTAGTAGGCGCTTCTGGATATAGAAGTCAGTGTAAGCAGAATCGTTGCTAATAAACTTAGCGAAAGCGTCCAAATCTCCACCGCAATGCTCAAGACATTCAACGATGGTATTAAGTTCGCTTTGTTCGACGTGCAATCGCACAATATTAGCTTGATCGAGAACTTCAAGACTATAGCTCTTTTCTATCTTCACGGAATATAGATAAATTTCCTTTGGAGCGCTGCTCGATAATATATCTTTGGGTATTGTACTCCGTTTTATCTAAGCGTTTAATTGACAGCCATTGACCGACACTGATCTCTCTGCCGTCGTGTATGTGCAATTCTTGTTTGTACTTGAGCAAAAGATTACGGTCTTTATCTGCCAACAAGCTGCCTCCTAAGACTAGGGGTTGCGTTTGTTTCCTGTACTCTTTTATTTTTTCAAGACACGAAGCGTGGAAAGTTGACATATAGAAGTCACCGAATCTAAGGCCCATACGATAGAGCTTTTGAGTATCAGTCTCTTTTACCATGCCCATATTTACCACAAGGTCAATGCCTTGGCACTCTTTGCCGTCAATGGTGCAAGTAGTGGCGTTATAGTCTATTGGTTCATAGCAATCCATGCAGAGCTCTTGGATTATGCAAGCGGGCTTTGGTCCTTCGAAGTATCTGCCGGGGAGATTTTCTGTTTCTTCAAATGGTTTTGGTTGGGGCTTGTATTTGCCGGGGGTATGCTCGTCTATGGNNCTATGAAGTCAGAGGCAAACTTAAGTCCATTAGGAAAGAAAGCATGGCCTGTACCTGTTTTGCTGAAAGCACCCGAGCGTGAGGCTTTGCCAAAGCCTTTGCCATAACGCTCAGCCATTTTATATTCTTGCTTGGCCCCCGGTAAGTGACGAGCAACGGCTTGCCTTGAGGCGGCGCTATTATCAGATACACTCTTAGCGCCTTCGATGTTGCCGAAGTACTTCTTGGTGTCTTCAAGATATTCTTCTTTTGTTTCATTGAGAAATTTATTTTCCGTCATTCTCTAAAGCCTCAAGCGGTGTGGCGTAGTCAACACTAATAGTACCGCCTAATCTTATCCAATCAACAACGGCAACCTTCACCACTTTAAATCTCATAGCTGTCATGGAAGTGGTTCCCATTATCGCCACTGGACCATCTTGAAGTTTTTCTTCTAGTAATTTACCGGTCTTAGCCCAGCGCGTGATCTCGTCAAAATTCTCAGACTTCAGCTCGGCTGCAAGTTCTCTTAGCATCTCAGCACTTAGAGCTTCATTTGTTTGAGTTGTTACTTTTGTCATATATCCTCCTGCCGTATTCAGCCAATAATATAGCCTCGGCCCTGCCGTGATTCTTCTTTAACTTCAACCGAGGCGCTAACTGAGGAAATAGCTCAATTGCTCTTTGCCTAGAGTCGTCTTTGCTTTTAGTCAGCCCCATGGCTTTCTTCCATTTAGTTGGGCCAATCAATATCAAAGGTATTTGCAGTACCACGGCTGCCATATGCCAATAGCCAAAACCTAAGCCTTTAGAAAAATTTGCTATTGTGCCTAGGTTCGTAGCGTGCAATTGCTCAATTACTATGGCTTCGACCCAAGGTATCGTGCTTAAACTAGAATCCGTACAAATATCTTGCAATAAATCAAACATCGCATTGGGATCATATGTTGTTCGCTCTTTGCCCTTCATCTTTTCAAAGATCGGACAATCAAAAACGTCAGCTCCGTGATCAGTTATCAATGCAACAGCGCCGGTGATACCACAATCAATGCCGATAATCTTCATGCCCAAATTACACCACATGCAAGCAAAAGGTAATGGTTAATAACCTTTTATAATTTTAGTTGTGCTGTTTTTAAAAAGAGCCAATAAACTAAAAAAGCCCCCCAAACAATTGAAGGCTTTTTTAGCTTACTTTAGAGGGGAGGAGTCCACTCCAAGGGAATCATCAATACAAACAACCCGAAGAAGGTCAGTATCAATCCAAAGGAGGTCAGTATCAATGCAAACAATAACACACCGACAAAATATCGCAATAGTAAACAGCAAAGTTTTAAGAAAGTTATACAAATCGGGGTCTCCTGAATATTGGAAGATCACCTATTACGCTAACAAGAAGAGGGCGAGCGTAGCCTTTAACAATATCGTTTTGGCTTGGAAACGACTTTATGAACAGCTTGACAGGGAGCCTTTCATTAGGGAATTGATGAGAGCTACGGGCTCCGCTTATGCCACAATCCGAAAAGCCTTGGCAGAGCCGCGTTTTGAGAATATTCGCCGCCTCTTTACTAGTGTTGAAGGCGGTAATATATATAACTCAGAACAGTCCGAAGCTATTAGTACTTCTGATCGCGCGTTTAGATCTATACCGCCTTCAACACCTGCCAAGCGGCAACCAACTACTGAGGAATTAAGAAAACAAATCGAGGAATCCCAGAAGCCAAGTACAGAAACACAATGGGAGAGGCTGCAAAGAGTCTTAGGGAGGGATAATCGTGGTCACAAGGCGTTATCAACCGACAAGAGCGGGGCAGGCGGAGAGACAGAAAGAAGCCACACGGAAGGTCAAGGATACCTATCAGAGGCTTATGGCGATGTACGGCAAGCAGCCGAGCATCAATCAGCTGAGAAAGCTGGCAGGCGTTCGACACTGGACGGTCCAAATAGCACTCAAAGAGATGGCTTTGGCGGAATCTGGCAAGCTAACTGGTTGACAAATATACTTGCACGTGGTGTAATTTAGGAACAAACAATGAGCAAAGACTGGGTAGCGATTCATATAATCAATCAACGCCGTAGTATTGCTAAGAGAAAAGAACTAAACGAGAAAATGAAAGCATGTGTCGATGATGTGCCTCACATATTTCGTATGGAATTGTCTTTTAATGGATTGGTGCGCAAAGCAATCTGCACTAAATGCGGTATCAGCAAAAGAGTGGTGAGTGATCCGCGTTGGGAAGATAAGAAACATAGAGATAAGGAAGTAAGACCGGGGTATTTATGAAACGCAGATGATCAAGATTGAAGGCCATATCACTGACGGGAAAGCTCTTACTTATTGGAGTAGGCGCCTTAGAGACGCTTTTTATATAGCGGAGCCGCTTGCAACTGAGTTATGGGGACGCGCAATAGAGGCAGAATGCCCTAAGTGCAAAGAGACATTTAAAATACCCAAATGGTGGCGTAAAGATTGGTATTTGCATAAATATTCTTGTGGTTGCAGAACAATGATAAGGAGGTAAGACCAGGATATTTATGACTTATTTAGATCATGTATGTTTTGAAATTTGTGCAGTTGCTGTTACTTTATTTTTTGTGGGGTCGTTACTATTTGCATTCGTTATTGCGTGGAAAGAGATAATCAATAGATGATCCACACATTTATAGATAAGAAGCTGGATGTTTATACTATCACCGTCAATGGTGCTGAGCATACTTATGTCAAAGGACGCGCCACCGCCATTGATACCGCTCGTAATTACTTACTCACTAAAGACCGAGTCGCTGTCTACGATTCAGCAGGTAATATGATTTATCGACACGCTAAGCCATATATGAGGCAAACTGATGGAACTCTATGAACACGTTCTAGTAGATGCAATTGCCACCATGCTCTTATTGATGATCATGGGCGGTACCGTATTTATCGCTGCTATAGCCAAGTTCCTGTATGAAGAGACTAAAAGAGGAAAGCAGAAATGAATGACGCGGAATTGTTAGAACAGATGAGAAGTCAACGAAAAGATATAGAGCGGGTAAAACAACTCGAAGCCGATAGCGAATTGCTGCAAGTTTATAAACGAGCGCTTAAATTGGCTGCTGCTGAGATATCGCCAGTTGTTTTCTTGGGAGATCAAACTAGAGAAAAAGCCATTTACTTTTTTCAAACTTCAGAGCGCTGGTTAAAAGAAGCGGCGAAGGAGCAGAAATGAAGCTGAGTAAACAAAAGCGCGACTAAAAGCAATATAATAATATCTTCGCTTAAACACTACTGCCGACCTCTTCTAAGGAGCCAAATCATGTTTCCTTCACAAGGAATTCGTGACGCTCGCAATCGGTATCTGTACAAGCTCAAGCAATTGCATCAATTAGCAGACATTTTGCAAATTGATCCAACACTACTTGCAGCCTACTTACACCGCCTGAAGAAAGTCAGCAAAAAACAGGAGGAATCCGCTAGTTCAAAAGAACAGAGTCTCTAACTTTGAAAGGGTTCAATGGGGCACACTCACAGAGGCAACAAAGCACTGAAAGAACGAAACAAGAAGAAGCCGACTCTAAACAAAGAGGATCTTCTTGCTCGTCTTAAAATCATGCTTCACCGCTACGTTACAGATAGTGTCTTCCTTGAAGGGCACGCACAGACACTGCCCAGAGAAGATACATATCTCACTGAAGTCATCAGGCGAATGAATAACATTGCTGAGATCCTACAACACCATATTAAGGAGTTGGAGACAAGATGAAAACTAACCGGGGTGGCACACACTGCCCCGGTCTTTCTTTAAATCCTGACAAGCTCGATAATCTCTAAAGCAATAGAAGCAGCATTAGTTAGAACCATAAATTTCTGCACCCAAGGATGGCGTGTGTAGAAATCTCTCTTGTCAGGAACATACCTTAACAGCTGCTCATTAACTTTATATTCTTTTCGATGTATGACAAGCGGATAGTTTGAATCTAAGCATTCGTACTTCCAATATTCTGGCTGGCGATTAAAGAGAGGCTTCTTATGCTCTATAAGCTCGGTCAGCTCGTAGTTCTGCCCGTTTACCCGGATATTGACTACAGCGGGGATGTCAGCTGAGGCAGCGGCTGCTGTTAGCAAGAGGACGGCTCCTAAGAGAACACAAGTTTTAAACATTAACGTCACCTCAGACAATTCCAGCCGAGATTAAATTCCTTCCATGTGTAGAAGTTAATCGACAATACGACTGGTCGACAATACGACAATTCGACAATTTAACAATACAGCAACGAAGTTGCGGCCTAGAATAAAATTC
>QGNH01000190.1_pt1 | contig 17427 bp, 23 predicted proteins | sample 1735481 | NCBI WGS metagenome assembly QGNH01 (sample SAMN09239004, study PRJNA386568) | Viral metagenome, whole genome shotgun sequencing project.
CAGCGGCTGCTGGGCGAAGAGGATCGTCCGCCGCTGGGGAGTCAGGGCGCCCAGCGGCAGCGCCACCACCGCCGCGGCGGCAAACACCAACACCCGGAAAACCCTCCGCCGGTTCATCTCAGTTCTGGTCCGCGGTCAGTTCGGCGCTGAAGGTTTCGGCGTTGCCCGCCACGTAGGCGCCCTCCGCCACCAGCACGCCATAGAGATTTCGATCGGCCGCGGCGCAGGTGAAGGAAGTGGGTGGCAGGATGACGAACGCATTCGCGCTATCGCTCCCCGTCCCCTCCGTGTTCATCGAAAAGATGTCCACGTACGTCACCCGGTTGGACCGGTTGGCATAGAGCAGCGTGAAGGCGGATTCGTCCGCGATGGCGGTCGGGGCCGTCGAGTAGATGTACAGCCGGAAAATCGCGTTCGTCGTGGTGGTCGTGCTCTTGTTGAGCCGGAGTTTGACCAGATAGCCCGAGCCGCCGACGACCCGGGCCGCATTGGAGAACGTCAGGACCGCCGTGACCGCCGGACCCACCACCTGATACTGCGCGTAGGTGTGCGAATCGGCCGTGCGCGTGAATTCCGCGGTCAAAACGGCCTGTTGTCCGCCGACCAAAACTGGAATCGCGGAAGCAATCCCCTGCACGGTCATGACGCCAGAGGCGGCGGTTCCAGCCGTGCCCGTGCCCGAGACCGTACCGGTAACGGCCGCGCTCACGGAGCCGGAAATGGGCTGGGCCACCCCGCTGGCGATGCCTTGGACGGTCACAACGCCGGTGGCGGCCGTGCCGGCTGCACCCGTGCCGGTGACGTTCTGGGTGGCGGCGGCGGAGCCGGGCGTGGTGACCAAGGCGCCGTTGGCGTCGTAGAGCGCGAACTGATACGCGCCCGCGGCGTTGGTGCCGACGGCGACCGAGCCCTGCGGGGTGGGGATCACGCCGGTCAGGAAAAGCGGTAGCACGAGCAGGCCGGCGACAAGCAGAATCTTGCGGATATTCATGGGGATTCCTTTCGCTCAGAAGATGGCGCGGATCGCCTGCCCGTAGGTGATGAAGTGCTCGGCGATCGCCTGCGTGACGTCCCCCGACACGTTCTCCTTGATCGCCGGCAGCTTCTTCGGCACGCCGAAGGCCGCGATGTAGTTGTCGCTGGCGATCCCGCCCGAGCCGTCGCCGATGCGCTTGACGAAGTTGCCCGTGTAGGTGACGAACGCGGCCGGGTCATGCAGCCATTCGGCCTCGCGCTGGGTGAGGTAGATGTCCTCGGGGCTGCCCCGCAGGGGCTTGACCACGACCTCGAACTTCTGCCCCTGCGCGTTCAGGGCCGCGACGATGTTGCCGTTCTTGCCGATCTCGACCGCGGCCACGTCATTCGGGAATTCCCCGGTGAAGACGTCGCCGGGGCCGAAGTTGACCATCGGGATTCCGTCGATGGCGATCGTGTCCTTGCCGGTCAGGACGATGGTGGGCTGGTTCATAAAAGCTCCTGTGGTTGGTTGTCGTTACGAAAGGATCACGGGTTGAAGAAAACGAGCAGGCTGGCGGTGTTGATCGCGCCCGCCAATTTCACGGCCAATTGCATGAGCGGGGCCGCGCGCGTCATTCTCACCGCCTCCGACTGCTGGCCGATGGGCTGCGAATAGACGTAGTAGCCGAGCTGCACGATGTTCCGCAGAAAGCTCTTCAGGTCGCCAAAGGTGTCGGTCGACTGCCACGTGCCCGGCGCGATGTAGCCGTTCAGGACCGCCTGCTGGCAGACGGCGATCACGGCGTTCTTCAGGATCGTCATGCCGGCCTCGGTCTGCGGAATCTTCGTCGAGGTCATGGCCAGCGCGTCAAAGATCCCGATCTGGAGCGCGTTGGCGAACCAGAGCAGGTTGTACACGTTGTCCATGAAGATGGAGTTCGGGCCGCCGTTGGCGATGAACTTGGCCACGCCCTGGATTGAGGCGTAGACGTTGACGCCCAGCGTCTGGCAGGTGGTGAGCACGGCCGGCGTGATCCCGGTGTCGGCCGCCACGCCCTGCAGCGTCTTGACGTTGAGGTTCAGCGTCGTGTTCTGCCCCTCGAAGTTGGTGCTCATCTGCGCCGAGAAGACCGCGGCCATGGCCAGCCGGGCCGCGAGGTGGGTCCCGCCCTGCGTGTAGAGGAAGAGCACGGCTGACGGCTCGTTCAGCCCGGAGACGACGTACAGCAGGCCGCCGCCGGCCAGATCGCTCGTCAGGTAGGACGAGACGCCGATCAGCTTGCCGAGCCCGTTGACGACGAGGGCCGCGGCTTCGACCTCGGCGGCGATCGGGTTGTACCCGGCCCAGAGATAGGCGCCGACATAGATCAGGGCCTCGACCTCGGCGATCGCCTGGGAGAGCGTCACAATCGAGCCCGTCATGTAGTAGATGATGAGCTGGCCGCCGCCCGCCAGGATGTTCGGCCGCTGGCTGAAGATCGCCACCGCCTGCTTGTAGGCTTCCGAGGTCGTGCCCCAGTCGACTCCGACCTCCGCGGAGTTGGAGTAGACGCCGATCAGGTTCGTCAGGTTCGACGGGACGGCCGGCGTCTCGGTGTCGAGGATGCAGATGTTGTTGACGTTCGGAACGAGCAGGCCGGGCTGCGGGGCCGCGATGGAAACCTGGACGATGGTGGAGACGGGAAGCGTGGCTGTGCTCATGGGATTTTTAGGCGTTGATTAGCAACTTGGGCTTGAAAGGAGGTGTAAGGATTGGGACGGGTTTTGCGAGACCAAAGCCCTCGAAGACCTCGAATTGCGTCTGGTAGCGGTTGAGTCTCCGGCTGGCTTCGAGGTATGACAGGTCGATGAAATTCGTGGGCCGGAAGATCGAAAGCGAATGCCGCTCGCAGAGCCGCTCCGCGGCGTCGCCCTGGAGCGCGAAAAAGATTTCGTGGCGGCGCCGGCGCGCCTCGGTCGTGACCGAAAAGGCATCCACCGTGTAGGTCGTGGCGCGCGCCACCACCTGATTCTCGACCAGTTCCTGCGAGACCGGATCGTAGGAGTAGCCCTGCCCGCCCCCGAAGTTTTCATCGCGCAACATCGAAATGACAAGGAACAGGTCGTTCGTGGCCGGGATGTCCCAGTTCGTATTATAGACGAAGACCCGTGGCGGCAGCTCGGGCAGGCACAGCTCGCGGCGGAGCAGGCCGGCCAGCAGCGCAATCGTGTCGGGAACGGTTGGAGGTTCAGCCGGCATAGTCGGATGGCACCTGGTAGTCCTCGACCACCTCGTAGTACATGTAACCCTTCGCGGACCAGTCCTTGACGCCCATCACCCGATACTTGGTCAGGCCGATCTGGATAACGTCCTTCGGGGTAAGGATCAGGTCGGGCAGCGCGTAGATCTTCAGCCACGTCCAGCGCCGCTCGCCCTCGGGCTTGATCGCCAGCTCGCGGGTCTTCAGCGGCTGGATCGAGGCGAGGGTCAGGATCGCCCGACGCGTCTCCGTGACCTCGAAGGTCAACGGGTCCTGCCGCTTCGTGATGACGATGAAGGTCGCCGGCTCGAGGAAGCCCAGCAGCGTCGTCTCGACCGACGGCACGCTGGAGAGCGCGCCCACGTCGGGCGTCGTGTCCTTGGCCGACATGACGGGCGCGTTCATCGTTCCTTGGCCCCCTTCACCTCAGAGGTGATCGACTTGGCCAACTGGCCGGAAAGGATCAGGATCGAGCCGGGTCCGACCGGGCCCATGATCTTCGACCGCTTGCGCATGTAGGCCGCGCGCCAGTGCGCGTAGGACGCGCTCCACGCCTGCCAGCGGCCGTAGCCGTTGGAATTGAACGCCCCCTGCACGACGTTCTCGCCCGCGATCCCCAGCTCCTTCAGCGCGACGGCCAGCCCCTGCCCGTTGATGATCGACTGCCAGACCTTTTTGCCGATCTGGCGCATCCGGGTGGGCAGCTCGGTCGCGAGGGGAACGCGCAGGAACGAGCGGGGAGGGATGTTGTTCGAGGCGGAGCCGAATTCGTGGACGAGGCCCAGCGTCGGGTTGTTGATGTCCTCCTTGTTCCACTCCTCGTTCTCGCGGCCGACGTGCCCGCCCGAGGCCAGGATGCCGACCCGCACGTGTGCGTCGCGGTTCTTCTCCAGATCCGCGATCAACCCCTCCAGGGGGGCGAAGTTGGCGACGACGACGTTCTTCATCGGGCGGAGGGGTTGCGGACGATCGCCATGACGTTGCCGACCAGCCGGGGCGCGATCAGCGACAGGAACTGGCAGCCGTAGGTGGTCTTGGACAGCGGGGCCAGCGTGAGGCTCTTCATGATCCGTTCCGGGATCGCATAGGCCTCGGTGATGTCGCCCACGGTCTTAGACTGGGTGAGCCAGGTCCCGGCGCCACGAATCCCCTGCGCGGCGGACAGTAGGCTCACGCAGAGGTAGTGGGCGGCCAGCAGATTGTAGACGTAGGTGTACTCGGCCTGCGTGGACCAGAGCCCGGCGTTCGAGTTTATCCCCGCGGCCAGAAGCGCCGAGGTGATGTCCGCGTCGGTCACTTTCGCCAGGTTCGTCGAGACGGCCGGGCTTCCCTCTTCGGCGGCGAAGGGGAAGTCACGGACGAACTGCGCCTTGAACTCCGCAACGGTGGGCGCGACGAAAGCCATGGTTCACGGCAGCGCGCCGGGCACGGGCGGGGCGGCTGGCGCCGGCGCCTTCCCGGAGAGCTGCGCCTCCAGCGCGGTGATGCGGTCGAGGGCCTTCTCCAGCTCGTCCTCGGCCTTGGCGGCGCGGCGGTTGGCCGCCACCCGGGAGTCCCCGGTGTCGCGGGTGAGCAGGTTCTGGAGATTCTTGATCAGCTTGTCCTGCTCGGCGATCTTCCGGTCCTTTTCGGCCAGGAGCGCGCCCTTGGCCTGGAGGTCGCCCTCGGCCACCTCCGAATCGATCAGCTCGCTCTTGTACGTGACGAGCATCTTTTTGACCTGTTCCTCCAGTTCCTTGGGTACGTCGGTATGCCGACCCGGCTGGATGACCAACCCGGTGATGACGAAGTTGCGGCTGCCGCGGTTGTAGATGCGCATGACCCTGTCCTTTCGTTGGTTCGTGGTTCGAGTGCGAAAAAGTGCCCCGGTTACGTCATCCGGGGCCGGCGCGGGAGGGTGATCCCGGTCGGCCGAAAGAGTCCTTGAGAACTCAGGCGTGATGGAAGTACCGGACCTCGGCGTTGCGGAACACCCCGACCCCAGCCACGCGGGCATAGCCCACGGCCTGGAAGTTGAAGTTGTTCAGCGTGTTCGCCTGGGTCATGGTGAATCCAATGGGCAGTTCGAACAGGAGGCTGCGCGGATCCTTGCGGAAGAGGCAGTACTCGTACTGGGTCGAGACGCTGTTGGCGGGCTCGCAGTACGCCACCGGCACGATCTTGAACTCCGGGTTTTGCGTCTGCATCTTGAACGCCATCAGCAGGTAGTCGATCAGGGGCAGCGGGTAGGTCCCCACGGTGCCCGGGAAGGGCGTCGCGCACCCGAGATAGTCCGACCACGGCATGATGAAGTGCGTCGGCATGGCCGTGAAGCTCGTGCCGGCGTCGCCCGTCTGGGCCGTGCCCGAGAAGTACGACTTGATGAGCGCCTGGACCAGCGTCGCAATGTCGGCGGCGCTCTTGGTCGAGATCAGCGCGGCGATCGTGCTGGCGGCGTCGACCGTGCAGCCCGCGTTATTGAGCAGGCCCGTCATGTTGGCGTCACCCGAGACGCCGTTGAACGCGAGGGCCTGGATGCCCAGGTCGTAGTTTTCCTTGAGCGCCCGGGCCTTGGCCATGATCGGGTCCCAGTTGTTGGCCTGCAATGCCTGCTCCACCTCGACGATGGAGTACGTGAGCTGCTTGGCCCACGTGCGGACGTACTGGCTCTTCTGCGCGACGGCCGCGTCGACTCCCGCGAACCGGGTGTTCAGGCCCGTGTCGATGAAGCCGTTGGCGAACGGTCCCGCGTTGGAGAACGAGACGTTGGTGAAGATCTGGTCCGACCAGTTGCCCCGGCCGACCGCCGTCGGGATGTAATCCGCGAAGGGGACGGTGTAGAACTTCTGCTCGGTGATCTCGGCCTTGATGAAGGCCATGGTGTCGATCGAGTACTTGAAGCCGGTCGACTGGTCGTTGATGTCCCCGGAGGCATTGAAGAGGCTGAGGCCCTGCGTCGACTTGACCGGCTCCGCCTCCCGCTCGCCCTTCCCGTTGGTGCGATATCTGATGGTATTCACAGTGATGTTTCCTATGGGTTTTGATTCTTGGCGGTGAGTCGGCTCAGTAGGCCGAAAGGTTGGCGTCCTGCGGATTCACGTACACCCGGGTCATCGCACCCGCCCCCGTGGGCTTGTCGATGGACTTGCCGATGCTGACGTTGGTGCCGAGGCTGGCGAGGGTCGCCACGGTCGGGAAGGTCCCGCCGCTGGTGGGATTGAGCTGGACCGAGGCGCCGCGCGCGATGGCCGCGCTGGCCTGCATCCAGATCGTGGAACCGGCGAGCGCGAGCTCGATGATCTGGCCCGCGACGAAGGTGTCGCCCTTCATCCGGTGGATGGCGATGCCGTCCGCCTTGTCGGTGACGCCCGAGACGATGTCGACCACGGGCATGTCGCCCGTCTGGTCGACGAACTTGAAGCCCTGCCCGGCCACGAGGCTGGCGCCCCCGGATGAGCTGGCGTAGATCTGCACCGGAACGATGTTCTGGTTGACGCTCCAATCGGGCTGCCCCACGAGGACGGTCTGCGCGAATTGGTTTAGATTTTGGACATTCTCTGCCATGGGAATTTCTCCTGTTTCAGTGGTGGTGATGTTTCGAAATGGTGGTCAGGCCTTTTTGGGGCTGCCGAATTGGGCGGCGCCGCGGGCGAGCCGCTCGTCGAGCGTGTCGAACTCGGGCCGGCCGCGGGGCGGCTCCTGGTCGCGCGCGTTCAACAGGACGTTGAAGTGGTCGGGCTGCTTGGCGTTCTCGCGCTCTTTCTTCGCCTTCTCTTCCTCTTCCTTGGCGGCGTTTTCGCGGGCCTTCTTGTCCTCTTCCTCCTTGGCGTTCTTGCAGGCGGCCTTCTCCTTTTCCTCGCGCTTTTTCTTCTCCTCGTCGGTCTCGGAGGCGTTCTCGTGGCCGGTGCGCTCCCACTTGTCGAAGACCTCGACCAGCGAGTTGACCTTGTAGGTCTTGCCGTTGTAGCTGATCGTGTCCTCCCCGTCCATCGGGACGCCGTCCTTCTTCGCGTTCTGCACGCTGCGATGGTCCTCGATCAACTGCCCGATGGTGATCTTCTCCGGCTCGGGATGCGTGGCATCGACGGGGATCTCGATCTCCGACTCGGACGAAATGTCCTCGTCTTTCTTGGCGTTCTGGCGGTCCGCTCCGGTCACCGCCGCATCTGAGGCGGCTTTCGCCGCTGCGGCTTGGGCCGCGATTTCCTCCGCGCTCGGCTGGGCCGCGGGCTGCTTCTTGAACCACTTGAACATGCTCATGGTATGGGTTGGGTTTTTGGCGTTGAGACGGATGGTGGCGGCCTCGTAGCGGGGATTGCCCACGATCGCGAGGTGGAGGCCGGTAAAGTCGAGGATTTCGTCGTCGTAGGGGATGTCGTGGCAGAGTCCGCCCGGGCCGGAGCGGAGCACGTCGTAGCCGACGGAGCAGAAGCCCGCGCTGGTGATTTCCTGCGCGGCTTCATCGGTGTCGACCACGCCGTGGCCGTACCACCAGCCGTCGGCCTGATTATAGAAGACGTCGGTCACGTAGCCGTGACCCTCTTCCTTCATCGTGCGGGGCGAGAGCTTTTCGTGGACGAGCTTGCCTCTGGCGTTGCGGCGGACCACGACCGGGCGGCCGATGAAGGTGCCGATGCAGCGGTCGATCGTCTCCTTGGAGAGAAGAGCTTTCCCCGCGCCCACGTCCTCATAGCTGCACAGACCCGGCTCCAGCAGGCGCGCCGTGAAGGGCTGCGCCCACTTGCTCGCGTTCTCCCGTGCCAGCGCCCGCTCGGCGCGGACGGTCAGAAGCACGCCAGCGGGACGCGGACTGGAGCGGAGCCGTCCGCGAGGACGAGCTGGGCTTCCAACCGTGCGAGGACGCGACGGCGCGTGTCGATGGCCCGGCCGATCCCGCGATGGCGGGCGTCGGCGTCGGCAATCTCCAGCCGGAGCCGCTCAATGCGGTCCACGAGCTTGCTGCGCTCGTCAAGGGTCCGGCTGGCGCCGATGTAATGGGTAGCGATCACGCGATTTGCGAAAGGGATTCAATAAGGCGCAGGGGGCCAAAGGCGCAACAAAAATCTTTACGGCAGGATGCTGGCCAACTCGGTTTCGATCACCGGCAGTGCGCGGCAGCGGCAGCCGAAATCCTCCCCGGGGTTGTTCCGCGCGCCCGTCGCCCGGTTGGTCACCGGCGGATTCGACCACTCGAAATAGTGTCCGTCGAGCGCTGCGTGATCGGGCCGCACCAGCGGATCGTGCGAGGTGCTCCACTTGTACCGCGTGCAACCCACGGACTCGTAACGGAGCTGGCGGTACTTGGAAACCGCGAGGCTCGTCTCCTGCGAGGCCAGAAACGCGGCCTTGCGCTTGGACACGCCGAACGATGCCTCGATGATCTTGGCCAGCCGATCCGCCCGGCCGCCTGCGTAGGCGTTGGCCTGCGCGGCCCGCCGCAACACGGGGATCTCCTCCGCGGTGAACTTGCGCACATAGAGCGTGAGGTTTGTGGTCAACTGCTCATCCAATTCCCGCTGCATCGCCGGGGTGATCTGAGTCGGGATCGAGATCGCCTCCAGCGGCTTGACCGACTTGTCGAACTGCGCGTTCAGGTCACGGATGATCCGGGCCGAGGCGTCCGCCAACTCCAGCCCGACCGGCGCGATCGGGACATTCGCGGCCATGTCCCCCAGCAGCCGGTCAACCTTGCCGTGCAGGTCTTGCGCGCGCAGGGAAGAGGCCGTGGCGGCGAGCTTCAGATCGGGCGGAAGCTTCGCCTCATCGATCACGAATTCCCGGGTGGAGTGGTCGAACCGGGCGCCGAGCCGGCGCAGCTCCTTGGCGACCGCAGGCGAGAACTTGCCGGAGAAGTGCCCCTGTGAATACCAGACGCGGGCGCTGTCCAGCGCGGTCTGGAGGCCGGCAATGGCGTCACGGGTTGCGTTCAGCCGCATCGTCAGTAATGGGTGACGATCCTCTTCCTCCGGCACGATCCCGGCCTCGCACAGCAGGTCCAGCAGCGGCCCGTAGATCACATCGGCGAAATATTCCAGCACCGCCCGCTCGATCAGCGCCGAGTAACTTTCCTTGGTGATGACAGGGGAGAGGAGTTTCATGCGAGTGCCAGCACTTCCTGCGCGCGCTGATAAGCCAGCTTCTGCTCGTGCATCATCCGCTGGACCTTGCGCCAGTAGGCCACGGTCTCAGGCTTCTTCCAGCCGTCCGGGCCGCCGTTCCAGATGCGCGCCATGTCCTCGTCGGTCGGCTCGTGCCCGAGCAACTTGGCGGTCGCATAGTGGCCCACGTAGATTTCCAAAATCTCAATCGAGGCGTCGCGATCGTAGGCCACGCGCTGCGAGATCGTCCGGCCCACGATCTTCTCCACGTCCCAGATGATCGCCGGGCGGATCTGCAGGCAGCCGATGGCCTGCTCGGCGCGGTTCACCGCCAGATCGTCCCCGTGCGACTCCACGGCGATCAAAGCTGCGATGAGGGCGATCGGCACCATGGCTACTTTCTGGAGGCGCCCTCGCGCGTCCCGATCATCCGGCCCAGCCGCTGCACGGCCGACCACGCCCCGAGCAGCTTCGCGTTCTCCTTCTTCTTGGCGGAATCGCCCTTGTCGTCCCCGCCCTTGGCGCGCGCCTGCGCCTCGGCCTCGGCGGCGCCCGGCTCGGGCTCGCGCAGCCCGTCGCCCACTTCGGTCTGAATCTCCAGCAGCCCCTCCTTGTGGAGAATCTCGTCCGCTTCCTGCCCGGAAATCTGGTCCGCCTGCCGGAGCTGCATGACGCGATTCTGCTTCGACGCGGCGACCTGCTCCTCCTCGGTCGCGGTCATTTCGCGCAGCGGTTTGAAATTGAAAGTGAACTTGGGCACGAAGCCCCAGAGCTGCAGGCACCGCAGGGCGATGATCCGGCGGACGAGCTTGCGGCTCTTCGAGCGCACCTCGACCTCGATCATCGCGTTGTAATTCTCCATCGCGTCCTCGCCCGAGGCGAAACCCGTCGCGCTCTGGCCGAACAGCTTGTTATACGGGATTTTCAGGTCCGCGCAGAGGTTGATCCGGAATTCGACGAAGATGTCGGCCAGCCCGGAGAAGGTGATCTGCTTCTGCTCGTACTCATCCTCCTTGTCCAGCACGATGGCGTTCTGGTAGTTCTTGATCGCGTTCTGCAGGGCGATCCGGAGCTTCGTGTTGGACGTGCCCTCGGCGCTCAGCAATTGGCTGGCGAAGTCCTGCAGACGGTAGATGTCGATCTTGGCCTCGTCGACCAGGTCGTAGAGCAGGTTTTGAAACTTGATGTACGTCTGGAGCGACCGCAGGCACTGCTCCAGCACGGACAGGCCCCAGCCCTGCAGGCGCGGCCGGATCAGGCTCGGCGCCTCCTGGCCCACGACCTTGACCACGCGGCTGTCGTGCAGCGGCACGCCGTAGTAGTTGTAGCGGCCCTCGGATGCGTAGGCGTACATCTGGCGGGCCTGCTCCAGTTCGGTCAGCGATTGCTCGTACCCGGACGAGCTCACGTTCAGGCCCGAAAGGATCAACTCCCAGCGGTCGGCCGAGAGGAAGCGCAGAAGTTTTCCCTCCAGCTTCGCCTCGTCCAGCGGGGTCGATGGATCCTGATCGGTCACGACGATCAGACCCGCGCCGCCGAACAGCCGGTCCCAAGTGAAAACTGATTTTGCTACCTCCAGATCGCCCTCATCCTCCATCAACTGGAGGAGCTTTTCCATCTCGTCCGGGTCATCGATTTCCGGGATGTCGATGTCGATGCCCCCCTTGAAGGCGTCGTCCACGGGCTGACGGATCAGCGACCGGACCAGCCCATAAGTTTTGAAGCCGTAGTTGAGGGCCGGGCGGTTGAGGGTGAGGGTCGAATAATCCGCCGAGGTGATGAACTGCTCGGGGGTGGACAGGGTTGCCTCGAACCCGTAGGCGCCGTCGCCCTGGATGCCGGAGAAGCTGGGGATGGCGATCTCGGCCAGGGAATTCATGCGCTCCATGCGGGTGGCAGGGTGGACTACTTCGAGGGTTTCGCTCATAGGACAAAGAGGGGAAGGGTGCGTTTTTCGGGGCGCAGGAGCGCGCAGGCGAAGCCGCCCCACTGGCCCCATTGGTTGAAGCCGGGACCCGGGACAAAATCAAGCTGCATGTCATGGACGTAGGGGCACGCGCTCCACGGCGCGGACTTGATGCCGGCCCGGCAGTCCGGGTTGCCGCTGTCATGCATCAGGATCACGCAGCGGGCGCGCGGGACGAGCTTGAGCAGCGCCTCGATGTCGCGGCGGACACCCGCGGTCGTGTGGTCGCCGTCGATGAGGACGAAATCGAGAACCGCGTCACTGCGATTCGTTTCGTCGACAATCACGGGCAGCAGCTTCGCGCTATCGCCACAGCGGAAAAAGACATTCGGGAATCGTGCCTCCAGTTCCCGGCTGACCTCGGGATTGCGGTCAATCGAGATCACGTGCTCCGAGAACTTGGACAACGCCTGCAGCGACCCTCCCTGATGCGTGCCGATCTCCAGCGAGAGCCGCGGCTTCAGCCACTGGAGCAGCCCCGCCAGCGCGAATCGCTCGCCGATGTTCATCAGCCACGGCAAGGGAAACTCCCCTCCGAATTCGAGGAGTTCGTTGGACGCTGCGCTCATGCTGACCCGTCTATTGACTCGCCGGGCGCAATTTGCAAACCTGAATTCATGCTGATCGTCGGGACCTACTTCGGCGACCTCCCGCGCTTCCGCCCCTTCGCCGAGCAATGGCTCCAGTCGGTGCGGCGGCACGCGGACGGCGCGCAGGTGCGCTTCATCTCGGATCGGCCCGGACCGCTACTCGGGGTCGAGTGCATCGCGTGCTCGAGCGAGCCGTTCGCCGATTGCGTGCGGCCGCGCCAGTCCTTCGATGTCAAGGGCGCATTGTTGTGCGACGCGCTGCCGCGGCTGCCCGCCAACGAGGGCGTACTGATGATCGACGTGGATGCGCTGCTCCTAGCCTCGCCGTGGCCCCTGCTGGCCAAGTTCGCCCGCTGCCCGATGGCCATGACCACCGATCACGGCGCGCTGCTGTTCGTCCACTCGGCCACCTTGGACGGCAACTGGTCCCACGTCCTCAAGCAGAATTCCGGCGTCATCTGGTTCGGGCCGTCCCCGCGGCGCCGGGAGATTCCTGCGATGTACCGGGCGGCGTGGCACGAGCTGCAGCCCGTGATCCCGTGGACGCCCAAGCTGACCCATCTGCTGGAGCAGTACGCCTGGACGCTCGCCTGCCACCGGCTCGGAGTGACGATCCTGCCGCCGGCCCTCAACTGGTCGACGCGGCTGCTGGGCCCGTGCGCGGAGGTGGTGATCGATCACGACTACGGGTGGGGCAAGTGGGGCGCGCAGCCGCCGCCGGTCAATACGTGATCAGGGCTTCTTCGGCAACAGCGCGTCGAACAGCGTGACGTGGCCGCCCAGCAACTGCTGGAGCGCGTCCGCCGTGGTATCGCAGTTATGCACGAGGATTCCGTTCGCGAAGAACTCATGTGTTCCATCAACCTGAAGGTTGAACACCGGCACGGCTCGCGAAGTAACAAGCGCGTGAACAGAAACAATTTTCAGCGGCCTTATTCGCATCGACGGATGCACGCTCGAATTGCTTGCCACAGTGGGCGCAGATGCAGGCGATTCTCGGGCCATGTTTCCTCCGATACCTTCCTCGGCACAGGGGAGAGCACAGCGTTGTGTTTGCCCGCTTGGATTGAAACTTACTTCCGCATTCGATGCACGTGAGTGTCTTGAGCTGCGTGTGCGCGCTTGCTGTGCGCGCGTTTTCCCGATGCCAAGCCCTTCCCTCTTCGGATCGGTGCCAAGCGACGGAGAGGGGGCGGATGGATTCGAGGTGGGCAAGCTGATTCGGAGTTCGCTGCTGGTCGGCGTGCTTAGCCGCGTGTGCCTTGGGCACGAGGCATTCGAGATTCGTGATGTCATTATTGAGTGGATTCCGATCCCGGTGGTGGATGTGGCAGCCGGCAGGAATGGGACCGTGCGCCGCTTTCCAGATTTCTTGATGGAGTGCCCCGACGCCGGCGTTGATCCACTTGGCGCTGGGCTTGTAGTACCGCTGGTGGCTTTTCTGTCGAGCGTTCGGGTAGCGATGAAATTCGATGCCTCGGTAAATAATGGTGTCAGTGGTCTCCGCGGTGACGTAGTTTCGCATGTCACAAGTCTCATCCCGTCACAGATGGTGTCAAGAGGCAAAAAGCCCTTCCCTTCAGTCCAAACCGGATGCGCCAGCGTGCCGATAAGAGTCCGCCCATCCTCGACCAGTAAGCGGCTGAATGCCGTGATACAACCCGTCTGACCGCCCCAGAGAACGGCACGATAGCCGGCGCGCGTCAGCACGCGATCGCCCGCCGCGACTTGCTCAATTGGAATCTCTCCCTGCTTGCATCTTACCAGCGTTCCGGGGGGGAAACACATGTCATCGTGTGCATGCGTCATCAGCGCGTTGAACTCCGAATGCTCGGCCTCCCAGCCGGCGAGCCAGGGCAGCGCCGGGGATGGCTTCGGAATGTAAACCAAGTGTGTTTCGATGAACGGCAGCACGTTCTGGACGCGCCGGACCTTGTCGATGTCGCGCTCGATCCCGGTCGCCGGAACCCCGGCCCGGCGCAGGTTCTGGAGCAGCGGCGTGCCGGCCGCCTTCTCCTCAATGATCAAGCGCGGGGTGGGCCAGCCCTCGATATGGCGCCACTTTTCGTAGAATAGCCGGATCATCTCCATCAGTTCCGGGCTCTCCCACTTACCGTGGATCAGGTCGATCAGGTAGGCGCGCTTCTTCATCAGCCCCCACAGCGCGGCGGCGGAAAAGTCATTCGCCTCCTTCACCTTAAGCGCGGTGTCGACCGGGATCACCAGCCGCTCAAACTTCATGCTAGGCGCCTCCATCACGTCCCAGCGCAGGAACTCATCGACCGGGATCAGGTTGCCGCCGAGCGCGATCGGCTCCTGGTCGAACTGGCTGGCCTTCACGAACCGGCCGATGCGCGTCTTCTCCAGGTCCGTCAACGTGCCGGTTGACCAAGTTTCGGGAAAGGCGGAGATGCCCGCGACCATGCAGGGGAATTTCAGGGTGAAGGTTTTGTTCGGGTAGGTCTTCTGCACGTAGCCCGGCAGGTCGTCCGGGCCAAGCCGCTGTGCATTGATGAAGATCGGCGACCAGCGGTCAGAGTTGCGGCAGCCCTTCCATGTCGTCTCGAAATTCTGGATCACCTTCGCGCTTTCCACCTTTGACAGCGCCTCGTCGGGCTTCGCCGGATCGTCCAGCGCCTCGAAGCCGCCCGCCGGCTCTTTGAGCCCGGCGCCGAAACCCGTGATGGTCGCGGTTGTGCCAGCCCCATAGAGCACGCCGCCTGAGAGCGTCGTAATCAGGTCGGCGCGCGCCCCGTGCAGCTTGTCGCCGTAGAGGTGGCGATACCAGTCCTTGCGCAGCGTGTGCTGGATGTAGGCCATCGTGCGCATGACCAGTTTCTCGGAATAGCAGCCGTAGAGCATCTGCGCCTCGTCGAACTCCCCAAACATCCAGCAGGCCAGCGCCTCGAGGATCTTCGTCTTGCCGATCCGCCGCGGCATGTTGACCACGAAATACTCGTAGCCCTCCATCTGCCCCAGGACCGCCGCCTCGTACATATCGCAGATTTCGCGGTGGCAATCGTGGAGGTAGAGGCTGACCCTGTTCTCCGCCACGAACGTCTCGAAGAACTCGTAGAGGTTCAGGACGTCGGGCGCCTGATGCTCCAAGGGTGCACCGGCGGAGTCCATCGAATCAGGTCACCGGCTGGGCCCGGGCTTTGCGTTGCGCCGCCAGCGCCGCGATCTTCTCGAGCTTGGTCGGCCCTCGGGCGGTCACGGTGAAGGCTTCGCCCCCGGCGTTTCGGACCGTAACCTCCTGCCGCTCTGGCGCCTGGTCGCCGGCCATCCGGTTGTAGGCTTCGATCGCGCGAATACGGGCCTCCTGCTTCGTCACCTTCGACTGGACAATGCCGGCAAGGATCGCCAGCCGCTGGTTGAAGCTGAGCAGCGTCTCCCGGTCGGAGCGGCCCTGCAGTTCGAGGAGCTTCTGCTGAACGAGGGGGTTGGCCGCGATCCGGCTGGCCCGAATGCCCACTTCCCATGCACCGAGAGTCGGCTTCGGCTTGAATGCCCGGCGGTAGGCGTCGGCCTGACTGAAGCCCGCTGAGACGCACTCGATGAACTTCAAGTGCTTGGGGCTCAGTTTCCGGTGGAGGGTTACTACACCGTTGCTACATTCCGGGGACATGGACGGCTTCTTAATGCCTTTGGAGGCAAGGGGTCAAGCAAATGCGGTTCTGATTTACGACTTCGACAAAAACGGGGGCGCTTGTGTGAAAAGATCGGTCTGGATGTTGCGCATCCAAAGAACCTCTGTGCGCTGGCGCGCGCCGTCGGCAGTCGCCGGCTTTTCAACTCGTTGCCAGTCCCGATAAAGCTCCCGGTCGTAGAGGTCGCAGGCATAGCCGGAAATGATAACAGAACCCTTAAGTCGCTTCAGGAGGGCTGCTAACTCGCGATGCTCGGCGTCGGTCATCTCAAACCGGTAGCCGCGATGGGTTTCGCCGCAGTCGAAGCCGCGAGTGGAATGCACGTAGGGAGGGTCAATGTAGTGCAGCGCATCCGGCGTGTCGTGCTTAGCCATCACTTCGAGCGCAGGCGCAGACTCAATGATCACACCACGAAGGCGCTCAATTATCGCCGGCAGGGCGGCCGGATAGTTACGCCAATCACCGGATGGAATGCTGCGCCTATTCTTCTTTGAATAGGTGCGAAATCCGGTGCGCTGAGGCGTCTGATCGCGATTGGGGCGTGTCAGATTGCCGCCGAAACCGGCATAGCTACGCAGGACCGTGCGCCGTGCCTGCTCCATTGGATCATTGGATGGTTTGAAGCTGAGATGAAATTCAGACCGGGCATAGGGGGTCAATTCGAGTGCTCGAACAAGCTCCGCTCCTCGATCCCGCACCACCCGGAACAGATTCACGATTTCCCCATCGAGATCGTTATAAACCTCGGCATAGCTGCGCGGCTTTTGGAGCAGCACCGATGCAGCGCCACCGTAAGGCTCAATGTAAATGCGATGCCCCGGGAAAAATGAAACAATCCATGGCGCCAGCCGCCACTTCCCGCCGTGATACCGCAAGAGCGGACGACTCGGTCTCATGCCGCAGGCTTAGGCAGCGGCGGACGTTTGGCAAGCTCCTGCTCCAATTCCGCGACCCTTTTCCTCAGCGCCTCCGCCGCATTGAAGCACCGCCCGGCCGCGTCCACCGGGTTGCCCTTGGCCGCCAGCGTGTAGGGGCCGAGGATCTGGGCGATCGAGGCCAAGGCGACCTGCTGGGTGATGAGCTGGCGGGTCACCCCGTTGATCTCGTCCGCCGCGATCAGGGCCATCCCTTGGGGGGCGTGGTGCTCCAAGAGGAATTGTTTGCGTTGGGAGAGGGTCATCATGGGAATGCGGATTTGGGTTACGACTTCGACAGGTTACGGAGTTGGGGGCATCTCCTTGAGCGCCCAGAGATCATCAGGGATCGTGCCCTGCTGGCCGGGTCGCAGCCCAGCCGATGTTGGTGTGGATACTCATTGCAGTCCCTTCTCCACCTTTATTCGCAGGTTCGCCATTTCCGCCGCGTAGTCCCGCTCCGTGGCGATCCGGTCATTGACCGACGCCACCGCCCATATGACCGTTCCGTGATCACGCCCGCCGAACGCCCGCCCGATCTCGATCAGCGGCAGCGGTGTCAGTTCGCGTACAAGCCACATCGCGGCCTGCCGGGCGTAGACGTACTCGCGCGTCCGGGTCTTGGACGCCATGACCTCGATGGGCAGCCGGTAGTGCGCGGCCACCGCGGCCTGGATCGCCTCGACCGCCGAGGCGGGCTGCGGGGAGGGCTGCAGTTCGTGCTCGATCCGGTCGGCCGCAGCGCGGATGCGGGTGAGTTCGTGGAGAATGGGGTTCATTTGCGCGGTGGTGCGATTACCGGCACAGGCTGCAAAGGCTTGCCCTCCCCCGTCCGGCGGGCGGTTGAGACTCGATCTTGGCTGACTTGCGATGATCGACCTTCACAATGCCATCCTTGTAGATTTTGCCGATCAGCGGCGACCGAGTATCGAAAATTGCCGAGACCGTGCCGCCCCAGATTGCCGAGACCGTGCCGCCCCGGATTTCCGAGACCGTGCCGCCACTGATTTCCGAGACCGTGCCGCCCCAGATT
>QGNH01000249.1_pt1 | contig 17393 bp, 24 predicted proteins | sample 1735481 | NCBI WGS metagenome assembly QGNH01 (sample SAMN09239004, study PRJNA386568) | Viral metagenome, whole genome shotgun sequencing project.
CTTCGCTTTTTCCTCCACTTTTTCCTTCGCCTTTTCCTTCACCATGGTGTTCCTTTCATCTCAAAACCGGAGCCGGCTTGACCAGAATGATGCGAGTCAACTCGCACATAGAGGAGGACCTCCCGGAGTAGAGCCCAACGGTGGCCAGTCCACTGGCCCCTTCACTACCCGGCCCCGGTTATCTGCCTCGCAGTCGCATGCTGAACGGGCCCGATATCGACGACGACGAACCGGCCGAAATTTTGCCTGTAACCGTAGGGCGAAAGTCCGGCGTACTTGCCGGCCGTCTCCAGCAGGCACCGAAAGTCGCTTACGGGAACCTCGTTCGGCAGAAAGAACCTGGCCGTGACGAGTTCCCCGGCTGCGAAACACTCATGTTCCTTAAACTCCCTGTCGTTCCAAAAACGCCTGTAAATCGTCACAGCGCCGTCCACTTCGGGATCCGCCTGAATGCTCTCGATGTCCCGCTGATGCTGGTTGAGAGCCTGAGCGGCAAACGCCAGGCAGGCACGCCACCAGGACTGGAGCAGGATGACGCGGCCTGATGCGCTGCGCAACATCAGGTCCCGTTGCGCCCTTCTTTCATTTCCAAGACAAGGCGTTGTGAACCTAATCCTGACCTCGACCTCCATGGTTGTCTACTCCGTACCCCCCGTACCCCAAAGTTTGGAGAAGATGCTTTATCCCCTCTTTGCTCCGGTCCGAAGACCGGGCGTGGGCACTATGGACGCCCCATTACGTTGATGTCCTCTTTCGCTTCTGCTGTTAACCAAATGCCGCCATCATTGCCACCCGAAGCAACAATTTGAAAGCGAGATCCTTGTAGAGCTGGATACGCTCCACGCGCGCAATCGCCGCCTGTCTGGCCGCGGCAAGCACGCTGTCCTCAAGCGCCCTGCGCTCCTCGATCGTCATCTTCTCGTACAGCAGAACGTCAATCTTACCCCAATCCTTCTCCAGCAGGTGGGCTACGAAGCCGTCAAACACTTCCGGCCCTTGTCGCGCAAGGGCCGGAAGGTACGGCTGGATGACGGTCCAGAGATCGAGACCTTCAGGGCCAACGGTATTGCTCAGCACTGTCCAATTGATGGCCACGGCTTTCTCCAATTCGTTGTCGTATTACTTGCCCGGGACGGGTGTCACGTCCGTCGAAGTTGGCGGAGGCTCTTCAGTGGGCTTGCGCCCGTACATGTAGGCGGCAATGACGTCGGTCATCTGGTCCGCGTTGCGGAAGTATTCATCGGCCACCTTGCACTTGGCATCCGGCGTACCGGCTGCGTTGTACTCCTTCTTTGCGACCTTCGTCTTGGCGTCGAGCAGAGAAGCCTGCTGCTTGATGCGATCGTCGATGCAGCCGCAGGCCGCAAAGACAAGACACAAAGCCAGCAGGGACTGAATCAGACGAGTTCTCATGGGTGTTCCTCCGTATTCTGTGTACCCTTGTCGTCGAGGTTGTCAAGCCGAAAATCAGGTTTATTGATAAAGTTGCAGAACCCCTCTATCTCCTCCTCGCGGCGGAAAAACCTCTCCGGGACGAACGGCTTCTCCTTCAACCCGGTCGTCCACAGCATGCGCAGGAACAACATGAAACGCACCGTGCTGCGCCACAACGAGAGATGATTGGCCTCCTTCGTGGGGCACAACTGCGTATGTTCCTCGCGCCTCTCGTAGGCATCTCTGAACAGGAAGGCATTCGGGATCGTCGTCCAGTGCTTCGGCGTGAGGGTCTGATAGGGGCTTGAATACCAAGCCAGAAAAGCCATGGCTGGCCGCAACGTGGCATGCGTCGCCGCGCGCTCCTCGAAGAACTTGAGCAGCACGTGGGGACTGTTCAATCGGAAGTAGGACTTCATCCTGCCCGGGCGTCCCGGGCACTTGGGGTCAACGAACCTTCGAATGTCGTACATGTACGACAAGAGGGAAACGAGTGCCAAAGGGGCCTGTCCACCGAAGGGGAAGCATGCTCCTGCTCTGATCGCGGGATGTGCTTGTACGTGGGGTCGCAACGGCTCCAGCAGACCCATCAGCGTGGGCAGCGGAAGATGGCCGAATGTACCGAGGTACAGGGCCGTGATCTCCGCCTCCGACGGTTCGCGCCAGCCGCCATGCTCGGGAGCTGCAGTGATCCCGGGCATAGCCTCCAATGCGCTATCGGGCGACGCCAGCGCCGCGTCGTCCAATTGATTCAGGCTGCACATCTCCAGGGGAGCCTTATGAAGATGCCTTTGAATGAAAACAAACTGCGTGGGGTGACACAGGAACCGGATGGTATCGGGATCCCCGGCGCCTGCGACCTTCAGCAGGTGTTGATGCCCTTCGTTCTGAAAAGCGTAGTACATGCTACAGCTGTATCACCCTGTCAAAGACGCCGGCGAGTTTCATCTCATGGGTAATCACGATAAGCTGGAGGCCCGCGCTGCGCGAGTAGCTTTTCACCCTCTCCAGCAAATTGAACACACAATCCACGTGATCCTCATCGAGAAACACCGTCGGCTCGTCCAGGATCATCATGCCAAGGTTGTTGGCGAAGATGTCATGGATGGCGAAGTGGAAGGCTATGCCGGCCATCACCTTCTGGCCGCCGCTGAGCCTCCCCGCGGGACAAACGTTGCCGCCCGCAAACGTGCAGTTGATGGAGAGGTCGTCCTGAATGCGCAGGACAAAAGGGACCTCGAACAACTGCATGTAGTATGCCAGCTTGGTATTGATGGACTTCAAGTACGACCGTGCAACCACACAGGGCAACTGCTCATGATGAACCACGAGTCTCGCCCTCTCCAAGAGTGACTTCCACCTGCGCAGGGGCTCAATGTTGCGTTCGGCCTCCTGGTAGGCTGCAAGCTGCTTTTCGAGCTGCTCCTTCTGCGTTTCTAGGTTCTTGATAAAGCCGTCGATGCTCGCCACCCGCAAGGTGGCCGTCTTGTCCTCATCCAAAAACTTCTGGGCTCCAACGTAATCCGCGAGACCAATCGCCTTCCCCATCACGGCCAGGGTCTCGTCGATGCGCGACGCTAGGGCGGCAACCGCCGCGATGCGCCCCTCGATGTTTCCAGCCACGGATTGAATGCTGAACCTGTTCTTGTCGCGGGCCGTATTGAGTTCGCGGAACACGTCAACGAGTTCCTGATCGTCTTTCGTGGACAACATGGGGTCGGTATCGACTGTGGGCGTAGCGGCCAACAGCTTCTCGGCCGCCGCTACTCTTTCCTGGGCTACCTTGCGCCTGCTGTCCCACAAAGCAACGTCGCGGATGAAAATGTTCTTTGCCGAACGCAGGGCCTCGATCTTGTGTTGATAGTCTGCCACGATGGGAATCGTTTCTTCGACCACTTGGCGATGACGGGCGACATGCGCTTCGCTGACCGGCTGCAAACACGTGGGGCAGACGCCTTGGCTGCCGCGCAGGCTGCCGACGAGCTTCCGGCTGGCGTCAAGCGTTCCGGCAAACAGGGAAAGGTCCTTCTCCAAAACGGCGAGATTGTTTTCTGGGTCGGGATCGACGGGCCTCGGAAGGGCCAGGACCGCGAGCCCGGTCGCAAGCGTTTCTCGGGCCTCCACGCGCTGTTCGTAGAGTCGATGACTGGCTTCGGCAGTGATCAGGCGGATCTGGGCCTGCTCGGCGCCCTCCGATATGCCGGCGTACGTGGCATCCAGGCTTGTCCTCATCTTCTCCAGGCTCTGCATCTGTCGTTCGGATTCGTTCAGGCTGAGTTCGGCTTTGGTCTTTTCGGCGCGAAGTGAAACGAGGAGTGGCTGGCATTTCTCATAGGACTCGAAGGCTGCAACCGTCATCCGGCACGTTGAGCGGGCGGCATCCGGCAAAATCGACGGAAGCGCCATCTCACGGTCGGACAAAGCGGCCCGCAATGGACCGTTCACGTTCTGCTCAAGCTGTGACTGTATCTGGGCTATCAACTCGGCCTTCGACTGCACGACGATCGAGGCGAGCTCCTGGCCCAGCAGGGTGTGGATGCGCTCCGCCTTCTCGGTGCCGAACAGGACCTGGAAGCTCTTGGCCCTCTCCGCCGGCGTCTGGAAGAGCATGCCCTCGATGCTCCCCTGGTTAACGAAGACGACATCGGAGAGCATCTTGACCGGCATGCCAAGGATGGAATCCAGGGCGGTCGCGATATCGGTCGCGCTCTTGGCCTCCACGTCGCCGAACTTCATGGAACAGCGGGCGGTCTTCAAGTCTCGCTTGATGACGCCCGTCATGGTGCCAACGACGAACTCGACGGCCAGGGAGCCCTTCTCGGCCCCCCAGGCCACGTCGTCCACGTTGGTGCCCTCGTTGCCGCTGCTGCCGGTGAAGGCCCGGCGCATGGCGCTCTTGAGATTGGATTTCCCACAACCGTTTTTACCTACAATACCCGTGACCCCAGGCCCGAACTCGTCGTCCCTTTCGGCATGCTGACAGTAATTCACAACCTTCAGTCGGGAAATTCTCATGTTCTCCTTTCAACGCTGTTTGAACCCGACGCTCTTCGGCCTGTAGTACAGCGACGCGTCCTCGAAGCAGTAGGGACACTTGTGCTGGCGACAACCGCAACGGCGCCGTACCCCGCCCCAGGTGGCTTTCGGCATGACGCCCCCGAAGTTTTTCTGTAGCGCGATCTGATGAAGATACAAATCCTCCAGCTGGCCGGGAGTCATCTCGGGGAATGAAGTAGGCTCGATAGGATCGGTAGCAGACGCAGATGAGGCCGCAGACGACTCGTCAGTAATCTTCCTTGGCGTATCGGTGTCGACCTGGTGGTCTAGATCATCATAGGTAATGGCGACCGGAGGAAAAAGGCGGCGCAGAAAGCCGTCTCTGTCTCCGTTGGTTTTCTTCGTGGTTGGGAAAGGTCCAACCATGACTCTCTCCTTGAAGAGTTTGATTTTGGCGGTCTACGGTTTCTCCGCGACGGGCTCCCTGAAGAACTCGGCCTTGGCGGCCACCAGCTCGGCATTCGGATCCTTCGCGTCGAGAAGCTTCGTCAGGAACGAATGCAGCTCGCCGTCCTCTTCCGGCTTGACCAGCGCGTTCAGACATCCGGACAACGACATCTTCTCAACCGAGACCTGGGACATGTCCACCGACAACCCCATGAGCTCGCTGGGCAGGATGCGAAAGACGTAATGCACCTTCGTATTGGCTGCCAGGAACTGGGCTTCGACGCCCGGCACCCGGCAATCGTACTTCACGCACACGAGACTGTCCGCCGGAAGATTCTTTGCAAGATCGACTGCCGACCGCAAGGACCTCTCAGTGGAGACGACGAAAGGCACGAACACCCTCGTCGTCAACGGAACCTCTTTCACGACGAACTCCGGCCCGGGAAGCACTTCGATGTCCAAAAAGTGCTTCGAGGCCTGTTCGTCCAGGGACTGCATGCACGTCGAGCCAGGATAGATGAACTTCGTGGCGCGCCTGACGCCATCGCTGAGCAGCTCCCGCGTGTGCACCCAGGGCTTATGGATGTCCCCCAGCAGCACCAGCTTGACCGTTGGCGGCACCCAGTCCGGATCGAGATCGAAGCGATCCACGACGCCGGGGATGGCGCCCTTACAGGCCTGATGAAGCACCAGCACGTTGACCGATGGGTCCAGCTTGGAGAGCGCGTCCTTCATCTCCTCCGGGGGCATGTTGTCGAAGCCCGCAAGGACCGTCCCATGCGACAACAGACGGCGCATGTCGTCCTTCATACCGGGGATGTGAAAACCGCAGGGATAGATCTCCACCCACGGCAGACTGGGATGACGCTCATGCTGGCCGACGACGTACAAAATCGAACCGTGGTTCGAATGCAGCTCACGGACGCCGTCGAGGAAGACTCGCACGGCGTCCGGGGGCGGCGTGGGGCTATCGTACACATCCCCGCCGAGGATGAGGGCCAGAGGACGCGTGTCCACGCAGTATTTGATAATCTGCGCGAACGACTCGTAGCTGTCGCCGATCACCTTCGGCATGGACTTCCAGGCGCCGGTCTGCAGATGCAGATCGGCGGCAAACACGAAATGCGACGCCATGCTCGCTCCTTACGTTAGTGAAGATTATTCAGGTACGCCACGAGCCGCGTGAACTCTTGCGGCATTTGCTGCTCCAAACCTAGATGGCGCCCCGTCCGCAGATACGACCCGGCTTTGCGCACGTAGCGTCAACGGAAAGTAGATCGCTCATTTCAGCGGCCTCCACGCAGAGAGATCGGCAACTGCGCGCTGCGCCGCGCTTTTCATGTCCGCCAGCCACGGCTCGCCCGCCGGCGGCAGCAGCAAACGGAATGCGCCCGCGTTGAGCGAGAGGAAGCACAGCCCCCGCGCGGACATCTCATCATCCCAATAGTTGCTCGCGAGCAGCAGCGGGCCGTGGTTGCGGATTTCGATCATTTCAAGAGCTCGCAGCACTGCGTCCACGTGCCCATTCGCGGCCCGCCGATGGTACAGAATTTGCCCGCATCCGTGTGGTAATCGCACGGCCTCCGCTGGCGCGCCGCGAGTGTACGCTCCCCCGCCAGCCTCGCTCTCATCATCCTCGCAATCGTGAGCGCAAGAGGAATCGTAGCAATCCACGCTGCCATCTCGATTGAATGTATCGGGATGTACGGGTACCATTTTCATCATTGGCCTACCCCCCATTCTCTCCAGGTTTTTAGCGTTATCCAAGTTCGCCGTCCAGTTTGTTCGCCCGGGCTGTGCGGCGCGACCTCAATGACCGCCGGAGCGCTGTTTCCTGGCTGAGGCTGTAGTCCAAGGCCGCCGCAAATCCGGCCGGCGTCTTCTCGCGTTCTCCCGATCCGCTTTCAACAACGCCTTCAACGCTTTCAACCGCTCGATCTGTTTCGGAGTAAACTTCAGGTCCATCACTATTGGCCTACCCCCCATTCTCTCCAGGTTTTTAGCGTTATCCATGCTCGCTCCTTACGTTAGTGAAGATTATTCAGGTACGCCACGAGCCGCGTGAACTCTTGCGGCATTTGCTGCTCCAAACCTAGATGGCGCCCCGTCCGCAGATACGACCCGGCTTTGCGCACGTAGCGTCTCCGACGGCACCTCTGGATCAACTGGCCCCAGATGGTGGCCATGCCCCCGCTAACCTTATAGCGCCAGGATCCGGGCACCCGTTGGCGCGAACACATGACGCAGTGGCCGTTCGGCAGCAGGACTGCAAAGATGACGGTGCTCTTCAGCTGGGGACGGCCCCGAAAGACAGCATCGGCTGCCCGCTGGAAAATGACCTTATAGTCGGACGTGTTCATGCGCGCAAGTATGCGCCGGGCGATGCCGCCGATGGCCCCACGAACGATATGGAGGGCAAAGGCGCTTGAGTTCCTGTGGGGGGAAAAGAATGGAGGAGGCATGTGAACTCCTTATTGCGGGGTGATGAAATCGGTCGGATCAAATTCCGAACCGGGGATGACGTACAATGTTTCGCCCTCGACGGGCATAGTCTCTGTCTCACGAAGAGCTCGTTTGACGAGCTTGGCCGCCGACTGGACCTTCGGTCGAAGAATGTCGCTGCATGCGTCCTTCGCGATCTGCTGGGCCTGAAGTTCGATCGGGGAAAGCTGAGGCTTGGCCATGTCTTCGGCCGAAAGCCCCGGAGGTTTCCCCGCAGGCGAATTGAGAAAAGCGTTGAAGCGTTCGATTGCTGCATCGTCCGACTCGTCCGACTCGTCCACTAGATTCTTCCAGGGTTTCTTGCTCACGATTTGACTCCTGTCGCTATCTGCTCCTGTCCTACTGCTCCTGTTGCCGCCAACGGAATCGCGCGGCGAAACTCGACGGACGGGGGATCAAGCAGCTCAAACTCCTCCTGAAGAAGGTCCCCCAAACGGCTGGCCATGGAGGTTGCGAGCCCGAAGACGTGTGGGCTGCTACCCTGCAAAAGCCAAATGACGAAAGAGCGCCCATCCTCGCTCTTCTCGGTACGGACGACGGCCTTCACAATGGACTCCGCCCCCGAATACTGGCTGAAACGCTTCAGGACACGCTCCACCATGTCCACTGGCTTCTGAGACGCCGGCTTCCGGTTTGCTGACTCGGATGTCAACGTGTGGGGCTTTGTCGGCTTTGACAGTTTTAGCTTCACAGTCTGCTTTCGCAAAACGATGCTGAGAAAACTCGCCGTCCGAACACCGTTCTCGAATTTGGGGATCACTCTGGCTTCGATCCAGCCAGCGTTATGAAGAACAGTCAAGGCATGGGAAATAGTAGGCAGACGCTCGATGCCTGTGAGATCTGCCAATATCGCCCTTGTCGGAGTGATGTACACGCTTCCCTTGGCTTGAGCTATTTCCTCAAGGGCAAGCCACAAAAGCGCTGCGGTCCTACCCGATCTGATGATGCTCTGTGTACCAACGATTGTGGTCTTCTCCTGATGATGTAGGAGCTTCTTCAGAGACCAAACAGCTACCTGATGATCGAAAACGCGACATCCCTTCTTTCTCACTAAATAATTTCCTCCTTATAAGAGACAGTCTCTGTAACAACCCTTCAATTACAGGTTCTGTGGCTGAGATGCGAAACAGGTTATGCATCAAGGAGTCTACTACGTAGACAGCGGCGCTCCGGCCCTCGTAGAGTGCCTGCGCGCCTTCCCCTAAAGGGGTATTAACCTCATTTTCCCTATTTTCCATTCGGTCTTGGCCAAACCTTAGGGACTGAACCACCGGCAAACCCCCAACACTCGTGCCTGAGAAGCCGTGGTTCGTAATGTGAGAGTCTTCATCTCACGCTCTCTGCTCTTTCGGAGCGTCTCTTTGCCAGCGCGGTCCACTTCTCCACAGCCAGCCTCTCAGACATCTTCTTCAGATCGATGGCCGTACTGAATGTACACTTGGGTTCCGTCAATGCCTTCGTCGCCTTTCCAAAAGCACATTCACGTCCTGTCTTCCTACAGAACGTGTCGAGAGGCGAACAGATAGCCACTCCGGCGACAAACACCGGCGCATCATACAGAACCATCGTCAGGAAACACTGTCGCTCCGCTCTTGGGTGCGATGCTGTATGTCGTCTGTCGCCTCGTGATCCACAAATCAGTGGTCAAGGGGTCTGTGGACTCCGTAGTATCCTTCATGCTCTGACCTCCATTTCGTATGCCCGCACGTGATAGGGCCAGTCCGTCAAGCTGAGTTCAAACTTCCCCTGCGTATCCTCCACGACCGCCCAGCCAGTCGAAGGCAACAATTTGAGATCGCTATCCGTCCACTCCTTGGCGATACGCTTTGCCGCCTTGATGGCCGTCTCGCGGATCGCATGTATTTCGGCCACGGAGTTACATTCGTAGTCCTCAACCTTCTCGATGAGCCAGACCGTCATGCCTTCTCCTCCTTCTTTTCCGCCTCGCGCCACAATCCGTTCCAGTACCGCTGAAACTGCACGGCTTTACGGACCAACGATGGTCTATCGGAATGATACGCAAACGAAAGATAGAGCCAGGCTATATCGTCCGTGATCGTATGTTTGCAGTCCTTATAGTGCCCCAATTCCTCGGCTGTGAGCGTATGGCCCCCCGCTGTAACCGGTAGAGGAAAATCCTCAATGAATGCGCAGAAGTGAGCCGTAATGTCCCCGATGTCTGTTAGCTTCCGATGCGCCGCCCTGCGTGCGAACCCCTCTGTGTAGCGCCTCAAGGCAGTCTTGCGATCTGTTTTCTTCTTCTTCCTTCTACCCATGCGGTTCCTTTCTTTGCTTGGGCCACAACAGCGGCTCCGAACCACCTAGAAGGCCCCAGGCCTCGTGCGCGAGAAGCCGCGGGTCATGGTGCGCAATGCGCCATCTGATCGTCTCCGCCTTGTTGCTGTGTCTCTCTGCGAGCTTGTGCCAGCGCTCCCAGGCCAGTCTTTCGGCCATACGCTTCAAGTCGGTGCCCGCCCCAAACGTGGTATGGAGCTTGGGATCACCCGCGGTCCTTGCCAGGGACTGTTTCCTCCCGGTGGCCTTGCAGAACATGTCCGATGGCGAACAGACCGTGACCCCAACCACATAGACGGGGATAGTCTCCACAACCACCGGCTTGAAGCACACGGTTGCCCCACCCCTGGGCAGGATGTAGAAGCCGTCTCCGGTGGGGTCGAGAGAAGGCCGTTCGTTGCGCCGGAAGTGGAAGTAGACTTCCTTGACCCTGCCGGACTCGATGTCCTCCTTCGTAAGCTCTTTCATTTGCCCTCCCCAAAGTCGTCCGCCAATCTCCTTGAAAGCGTTATTCTCGATGCGGGGATGCCGCAAACAGTCCACCAGTCTCCCTTCTGTAGCCCGACATCAGGAACAAGCTGCAACCCCGCGGTATCTATCTTTAGCCAGACTGGAACTGCAGCCTTATTAGGCTCGGAAGCCCAGCCCTCATCAAAAGAATTTTGCCACCCCCGCTTTTCGTTTGCCTCGCACAGGAAAATACGGCGGCCGATTCTACGGGTAGGAACGACGCCCCAGCGATTATGCTCCCTGCCGGGCTGTAGACCGTGACGCTTAATCGAGGCGACATTACAGTTCCACGTCATATGCCACAGAAACCTAGGATGCTTTCTCGTTCCCTTCGTAAGTGCCTGCTGCAACATTTTCTGCGCCAAGCTTCGCCCCTTGCTCCACGATAAGGATGTCGAAGAAGTGCCTCCCACCCCTCTCGTCACACGACCACCAGGTATCGTCAATCTTCGCGACCGTCCAATTCAGCCGTTTGTAGTTCTCAATGACGTTTGCGACGAACTGCTTGCACGACTCCAGCGGCCCGACAAACTCGACGATGGAGGCGCCACTTCGGAACTTGTACCTCACTTCCAGCATGACGTCCTGATTCAGGTTCGCATCCACGCGACTCCCTCCTTGAAGTACGGTTGAAGCCCGAGGCTCTGCAGGGCGCTCCCGCTTATCGGAATCGGAATCGGATTCGGGTTCGGATTCGGATTCGGATTCGGATTCGGATTCGGATTCGGATTCGGATTCGGATTCGGATTCGGATTCGGATTCAACCTCACCGTTTCAACTTCAACTTGTTCAACACATAACTGACCTTCGGCATTAAATGTCATGCCATCCTCAAAAGAAAGGATTCCGTCTACAAACCAGTTGCCCCGGCGGGAGCTGATGCTGTGTCCGCTGTACTCGTTCATGCGCTCCTTGGTCGTAACTGAATACCACCCACCGCTGTTGAGAGTCACCCTGCCATCGGGAAAGAAGACCACCACGTTGGTCGCGTGGTACTGAACCACAATCCTTCCGTCTTCCATTCGCAACATCTGCGTGCTGCGGGCCCGCAACTTCTTTCTATCCCTGCCTCGCAGAAGAATAACCGCCTCGTTATATGTCATGTGGCCACCTGCCGTACCCCAAACTTTGGGGGAAATGCTTTAGCCCCTCTTTGCTCCGGTCCGAAAACCGGGCGTGTGCTACGGACGCCCTTTTTCGTTTCAATTCGAACCATGGGTTGGCCCCCGATTCTGGCCCTTGCCGCTATTGAATGAACCACACAGTATCCTCCACCCTCATCCCCTCTGTGCAGGGCCAGGTTATCTTGCCATCCGGCCAGCGCACGCCTACGCGCACCCCTGTGCAGCCCTCAAGCTGGCAGCGACGCGTACCCCCCGTCGTAAGACCCCAGGAAGCGGAGCCTCGGGGGTAGACCCTCATGCCCTTTCGAACCACGGTTTGAATCCTCCGTCATCCACATCCCAAGTCCTCAATCCTCCATACTTACGTGGCTGGCACCCAACAAGATCAGACCCTCAAGGACATTGGACGCCTGCGTTTACTCAACGTGCTCTATCTTAGGTTCCCATTTGGGTTTCCTCGTCGCGCACGCCTCGACTTTCTCACGGGAAGGCCCAAACGGCACGATCCTGGGGCCGCCAGCGATCCCATTTGGCCGTATTGAACTTCGAACACGGTTTATGCGGAAGGCTTCACTGGCGGCGGCCTGAAGCGGACTGTGACGCCGTCCTGAACGGGCTTCACCGGCGATCTATCATTCTCCTCCCGACGCTCGTGGCATTCAGGGCACAGCACATCCGCGTCTTTCTCCCACCAGATGTCAGTGTCGGGAGCGATAGCCTTTTGGCAGTCGGCGCAGAAGTCGGCATACTTGGCGCGTATCAAACGTCTCATCGTTGGGCCTCCCCACGCCGGATACGCTCGATGATCCTCGTTGTCGAGTAGCCCCTCGAATACGGTATCACCCAGACGCTGCCGCCGTGGCTCTTCACAAAGTCGGCGCCGATGATCTTGTCCTCGGCCCAGTCTCCGCCCTTGGCCAGGACGGCGGGCTTGACGAGCTTCACGATATTAAGAGGGGTTGCCTCTTCAAACGAACAAACGGCATCAATCCCCTTGAGGCCGTTGAGAACCTCCATCCTGTCCGCCAGCTTGTTGATCGGGCGCCCGGGCTTGAGGCTCCGCACGCTCCGGTCCGAATTGACGGCCACAAGGATGATATGCTCGCCACATCCCGCTCGTCTTTGACCCCATTCGCCGCACTGCAGCGGACCGAACATCTTCAGCGCCCGTCGATTCAGTTCGTCAAAAAAGCGGACGGTTCCAGGGTGGATCAAATCGAAACACCCGTTCGTCAGAATGACGCGGCGTTTGCCCCCCAACGAGTCGTCATGGAGCCACGTTTTTAATTCCTGCCTACTCTTGAGGCGCATTGGGCTTCTCCGTTGAAAGAAACATCGCCCACTCCGGATAATTGTCGGCAACGATGGCAAGCATGAACTCAAAGACACAGGTGTCAAGCCTTGCGGGCGCCTTTTCAAACGACTTCGGGTCCAGTTCCGTGGCCCGCGCCGCCCACAACGTCAACCTGTCCGGCGTCAACCTGTCCGGCGTCAACCCGTCCGTCAGGCCCACTTGTTTGATCAGGTGGGCCAGCATGTGCGTCTGGAGGACGTACAGGAAGTCCCACTTTCTCTGTTGCAAGTCCATTGGTATCGATCTCCTCTCCCAAACTCCGCAGCGCGGCGAGGGCCTTTGTCATTTCGGGGCTCTCTCGATACGTGCGGCAGCACGCGTGAAAGCGGTCATTGAAGAACTGCGACAACCTCACGACCGCCAGCCAGTAGACGGGCAACAACAGACCGGGGGTATCCCGTGGATACTGTTCGAACACGAACATCGTGATGACAATGCCCGTCCAGTGGCTAAGACAGAACGGGCACGTCAACAGTTCGCCAAGGAAGCCGCCCCGGGCTTCCCAATACGCACGGTTCTTGGCGAAGATCGAACCGTGATGATACGTCTCGACGGCCTGCCAGTTGGCCAGGGCGGCCACTGGCAGAAGCAACAGCAGCTTAACGAGAGGTTCCACGCTTCTTTCTCCGTTTGGTTTTCGTCACTTTTGGCATTGTCACTCCGTCCCCATGAGCTGCAACAGCGTTGCCCAGGCAAGTTACGGATCGTTGTCCTCATCTTGGTCTCCCCCCTTCAGCTTGATTTGACTAAGCGTACATTCTGACGGACTGATGTCGTCTCTCTTACGCAGGAAAACAGGCTGAAAGAGACTTCCTTTGGGGATGCCGTAAAGGTATCTAAGCTCGATGATGTCGCCCCGGGTGGGAATCTCCGCGTTGGGGGGAATCGTGCAGTTGCCCACGGCGACGGGCTTGTTGTCGGCCCCGAAGAGCCCGATTTGCACGCTGCGCTTGTCGGGATTCCTGTCGATCACCAGGCAGCTGCAGGTGGCCGTGAACTTATACTTCAGGGCCGGGCCGCCGCTGGAAGGGCGCCCGGCGGTGTACGACGCATGCTTGTCCTTGAAAACGATACCTTCGCCGTTTGCCTTCTTGAGGGCGGACAGTAAGGCGTTCTTGGCAACCTGGCCTCTGGCGACGGGCGCGATCTGAAGGGCCGGTACGCCATTGGGAATGATGCCTGCCAGAAGCGAGTAACGACTCTCGTATGGCTCCTTCCGTACATCAATGCCGTCGCGGGACAGCAAGTCGAACACGAAGAAGGTCGTGCCGACGGCCTCGCCATCGATTACGCAGTCGATGTCAATCAGCTTGGCCGCCGTGTGGATCTCCTGCGGCATGCCGCACTCCAGGCCGCGGCGGTTGATGGCCACGACTTCGTCGCCCACCTTCCGCAGTAGCATCCTCTTGCCGTCGTACTTCACCTGGCCCCAGAGATAGTTGTCTTCCAGACAGGACTTCAGTTCGTCCTCGTCGATGGCATTCAGGAGCTGACAGCGAATACCGGTATCTTTCTTCTCTTCGGAGGTCCCGACGTATGGCGTGCCGTCCTCGCCCGGCGTGTAACCCTTGGACGTCTTCTCCTGGATCAGCTTGTCGTAGATCTTCTTGGCCTTCTCGTATGTCGTGGGGGAGGCGGTCTTCACCCCTGTTTGCATCGTGGAACCGCGACGTCCGTAGGCGCAGGTCACGACGAAGCCCCCATCCTTCTCCTCGATGGAGGCCTGATAAACCTTGTCCGAACTTCCCTCTCGGAAAAAGAGGGTAGAGCTTTCCTTGATCATGATTTTCTCCGGATTCCTAGTCGTCCATGAGCATGTTGCGGACTATGTCGGCCACCGCATCCACGGCTTTGACACTGTCCGAATGCAGCGCCTCGATATCGATATTCTGTCCCGATAGCGCGCCATGCAGCGCGTCCGCCCCTCTTGCAAGGCCGGCCTTCTGTTTACGCGTCCATTGCGAAAGGATGAAGTCCACCCTTTCCTTGCGTTCGGCCTTGTCCTCTGAGTGCATCTTCAAAACGGCCCGCAGCGCGAAGATGGCCGCGAACACGGCGAAGTCGCGCATATACCTGTCTACGATCTCGATTTTGGTGGCTTCGCGTTCACGGCATCTTTCTTCTTCTTTCTTTTTGTCGTTGCTGTCGCTGTCGCTGTCGCTGTCGACGTTGCCAACGTTGCCAACGTTGCCGGCGTTATCCATTGTCGAGCTCCGGATTGAACGGCCTCATCTGCGGGTCCTGGAAGGCCACACGGTCCTCCACCTTCTGGGTGATGATGCGACGCCGCGGCGTATCGGGCTCCATGAGAGCCGGCAGCGGCTTGATCGGCCGGCTGTGCGATCGTAGGGCCCCCACCTGATGCTGTCCGTGCCCCTCGGGTGTGGGCAGTATCTTTCGTCGCTGCAGGTATTCGAGACTGGCGTGGCTGGGCATTCGTCACCTTCCTCTCCTGCTCCACTGTACCGTCCGGCGACTCGTCGGCAAAGCCGCTTTCGGCGAGCCGCTTCGCAGCACGCCCCTTCTTACGAATCTGCGCATCGAGATCCTTGCCGCACAAAACGTCCAGGTCCGCGAAATTCTTGCTGACGGGTAATGGCCTGCCGATCTGACAAGGGGCGCAGAGACTGCCGCGATTATACGAGTTCAGGGTACAGTTACATCTTTCACATCGGCGAAGTTCGCTCACATGCCCCCCTTATCGAAATAATTGATGTGGCAGGGAGAAAGTTGTAATCACCATCCCCTGCCGGTATGATCTCAAAACGCCGTCGAAAGCGCTTGAGTGATGGCAAAGACCACGGCGTACGACAAGGCGATGGCGTAATTCGAAACCATCGCCGCGAGCTCCTGGGCGAGCCTTTTGACGGCAGCACTGACGACTACGCCCAATTCTTTCAGGACTGCGAGTATGGCGTCTACCACGACTGATACCCCCGCTACAAGCGTCCCGAGGGACGCAAACGTGCGCAACGTTCGTGAACGCCTCGCCCGCGGTGAAGAACCCGGAACCCTTGAGATTCTCGGAGCCATGCGCGAACTGTTTGCCCAAGACCCGCAGACGATGGTGCCCCTTCTGGGACTCCTCCGTCTGGCCGGTCGGCCCTACAGTTTGCACAATCACTTCCAGTTCGAGCCCATGTACAAGGTGGCCATCCCCAAAAGGACGCTCTGGAAGTGCGCCCGTCAAGTCGCCAAGAGCACGAATATCGCCGCGAACGGAACGCTTCGTCCCGCCGCAACACCTCTACAGATTCTGTTCGTGACACCACGTCATGAACAGATCAGGCGGTTCTCGAACAACTACATCCGCCCCTTCATCAGAAACACGCTGCTGCGCAGCTTCATCGTCGACGAATCCTGCACGCAGGCCGTACTTCAAAAGTCGTACATCAACGGTTCGACGCTCTTTTTCAGCTTTGCTTTCCTGGACGTTGATCGTGTGCGAGGCATAGCTTGCGATTGGATCAACTATGACGAGGTGGCCGACATCGATTACGATTTTCTGCCCATCATCCACTCCTGCATGGACGCCTCGCAGTTGAGCATCTCCACCTATTCGGGAACACCCAAGACGCTCGACAACGGCATTCAAGCCCTCTGGGAAATGTCCTCCCAGGCGGAATGGGCGGTTCCCTGCAACTCCTGCGGAAAGTGGAATCTGGCCTCCATCCAGGCAGAGCTTTTGAAGATGATCGAAAGGAAGGGCGTCGTCTGCGGTCATTGCAAGAAACCGGTCAATCCCCGCCGGGGGCACTGGTACCACACCCAGGGCAAACACCACCCCGACTTCCACGGTTACCACATCCCGCAGATCATCATGCCTATGCACTACGAGAGCGAGGACAAGTGGGGCGAATTGATCGACAAGATGGATGGCAGGGGCGGCTGGTCGAAGCAGAAGTTCATGAACGAGATCCTGGGTGAGTCCGCCGACCTGGGCGTGAAGCTCGTCACCATCACCGACATCGTGAACGCCTCCAGGCTCGGCCCCAACAATTACAGCGAGGCCCTGGACAGGATACGCAAGTGCCGCATACGGGCCATGGGGGTGGACTGGGGCGGCGGCGGCATGGACGAGATCTCCTATACCACGGTGGCCCTCACCGGCCTGAACGACAGCACCGGGAAGTATGAATGCCACTACTGCGAACGTTTCCACGCCGGCATCACGCATGACGAGGAGGCCCGCAGGCTGTTGCTCTACTTTCGAGAGGCAGGTTGCCATTGGTTCGGACACGATTACGGCGGCTCGGGCAGCGTGCGCGAGACCCTGATGATCCAGGCGGGACTGCCCATCGACCGCATCCTGGGATTTTGTTATTCGGGAAGGGCCTCGGCCCAACGCAACATCGTGGTCCATCATCCCCCGGCGATAGGTGAAATCCGCGGCTACTACATGCTGGATAAACCACGCTCGCTGGTACTGGAGGCGCTGTGCCTGAAGTCGGGCGTGGTGTTGCTGCCGGAGTATGAAAGCAGCAAGAACGTCACGCATGACTTCCTCGCCCTCATGGAGGACAAGCACGATATGCCGGGGGGCTCGGACATCTATCTCATCCGGCGCCAACCCAAGCTGCCGGATGACTTCGCGCACGCGTTGAACTATAGTCTTTTCGCCATCTGGCACACGGAGCAGAGATATCCCGATCTCTCCTTCGTGCAGGGCCTGAAGCTCAGCGAGGCGCAGATGACGTTCGCGAATCCGCCGAACCCGTTCAGCGCCATGT
>QGNH01000393.1_pt1 | contig 17387 bp, 31 predicted proteins | sample 1735481 | NCBI WGS metagenome assembly QGNH01 (sample SAMN09239004, study PRJNA386568) | Viral metagenome, whole genome shotgun sequencing project.
TATAACGGTGGGAATGGAACGGAACAGCAATAAAATATAGGAACTAACCATGAAAATATTGAACTATATGTTAATGATAAAAGAAAAAATAATAAAATGGCTATATCGAATAGCAATGATCAGTTGCATAGTGATGTTTTGCTCTGCTGGTGCTCCGATTATAGCTGGCGAAGTAGCTCCTGTGCTTGATCCTGCATCAGCTATATCAAAGAGCATCATCGATTATTCAAAAACTGATCCAACTAATACCATTACCTATATTGCGCTTATGACGGCTATGGCATCTATTGGGCTATCTGGCTACCTTATAAAAAGAATGCTAGATGATAACAAATCACAAATCATCTCCATCAATGCTCTAACCGAAGAAATGCGTAAACAGCATGAGGAAAATAAGATTCGCTATGAGGAAAAACTAGCCAAGCAGGATCAACTAACCATGGATTTAGTTAAAAAACCATGCGTATTGCAAGATATTGGCGGAGAAAACATAACTAAGATTATAGAAGTTCTTAAAAAGCATAAATAATGATTAAGCTTACCGAAAATAGCAGCGGAATGCGTAAACTGGATGATGTCCTATCTGGTTTCCTAGAAAGATGTGGTAATCAGATTGTAGAAGATGCCAAAGAACTATGTCCAGTAAAAACAGGAGCATTAAAGGAAAGTTTGGAACTAGATGTCAACGATTTAGGAAAAACTGAGGATAAAACTGTTGTGATTTATTCAAACAAACCTTATGCAGCCTATGTGGAATATCATCAAGCTTACCTTCGTCCTGCACTTGACGGTTTGGAAACTAAAATCAGGGATTTAATCTAATGCAAATTACAAACCAATTAATCCAAGGTGTTTCAGCCAAGCTACTTACTGCCTATAATGATCCAACTTCTGCGCTATATCACATTGACTATTATTACGATCATGCTCCTCAGGAAACTGATCCGCAAAATGCTGTAACTTATCCTTTGATAGTATTCAGTGTTATAGATGCTCCTTACTCTTATGCTATGCCAAGCGATGTAGCTATTAATGGAACAAACTATGTAAAAAGCAGGGTTCAAATGAGTGTATATATCAATGATTATGATTCTCAATTTGCTTCTATGATGGCTATATCTGTTGCTCTTGAGGATTTATTCCATAGGCAATCTCTAACGGTTAGTAATTCAGTATCTCACATTGCTACGCTTTTAGTTAATAGTGGCATTGGGTTTGCGGAGCAGGGTAGCAAGGTCTATGGCTATCATTCGGACTATAAATTCTATCTTGGTGAATAAAGGGATTGTTCTATTTGATGTAGAATAAAGATGTATATGTGTATAAACTATTGGTTGAATTATGTCAACTAGTAAATGAGGTGAATTATGGGCACAACGGCTGTATGCGGATATAATGGAACGGTTTCTCTTGGTGGAGAAATTAGAAAATGGACGTTCACGGAGGAGATTGAAACGCTAGATGCTACTTCTATGTCCTCAGTTGGTGAAAAAGAATATATTGCCTGCCTTAAAAAGGGTTCGGGAACGATTGAAACTCTTTCACCTATTGGAGATGTTGGAGCACAGGCATCAGCAGAATTTACAAATGATCTAGATAGCTTTACGGCTGATATCATAGTGACTAACATCAATGTTCCTGTTGTAGTTAATGGAATAGTTGTTTATAGCTATAGTTTCGAAACAACGGGATCATATTAAGTATAAGGGAGGTATGGAATACACTATTCCATATAAAGATTACCACAACAAACCGGGTTGCTATTCTATAACTAATACGGTTAATGGGAAGGTATATATTGGCTGTAGTAATAGAATGTATGATAGGTGGAACAACCATAGACAAGATTTAAGAAATAATCGTGCGCATAACCCTCATCTACAAAATGCTTGGAATAAGTATGGAGAAACTGCTTTTGAATTCAAACCAATAATATTCTGCGAAAAAGAATTCTTAGATGATTATGAGATTAAGTTGATAAAACTATATAAAACACAAGATAAAAATGTTGGGTATAATGCGGTTCCGGGTGGGAAAAGAATATGTGGTAAAGATCATCATATGTTTGGTAAAAAGCAAACACCTGAATGGTTAAAAATGATAAAAGAAAGAATGACCGGCAAAAATAATCCTTTCTACGGAGTTGGTCCGGGAAAGGATGCTATAGCAAAAAGTATAGAAATTAACAATAAACCGGTTATTCAAATTGACAAAGATACAGGAAAAGTAATAAAAGAATTCGAAAGCGTAAGTGAAGCAGCAAAATATCTTGACATGAATTATGGCAAAAGTAGAATTTCTAATGTTTGTAATGGTAAGAAATATAGGCATAGTGCTTATGGTTATAAATGGAAGTTTAAAGATAGCAATTAAGCTATAGGAGGTGGATTATCAGCACGGCAGCACTTTGTGGAGTAGCGGGAGTTGTTTCTGGAACAACCGAAGCACATGAATGGACAATTGATAGAACTGTGGATGCTATTGATGCAACCTCGTTCGATTCTAATGGATTTAAAGAACTAATTGCTTGCTTGAAAGGAGCAACGGGTTCCTTTAAATCATATGTAAAGCGTGATATTGGGGCAACAACTCTTTCTTTGGCTGTTGCTGCCGGTAAGTTCACCATCTCTGGAAGCGTAATCATCAACAAAATTGATACAGAAACTCCTGTAGATGGTGTTGTTGATCATACACATTCATTTGTTTTTACGGGTCAGGTAACAGTTTCTGGTGCGTAAAATCGTAAAATCAGATATTAGGCAATAAAGGAGATAAAGATGAGCACTAATCCTATAAGTATATCAGAATTAACTAATAATCCTATCGAAATCAAGGTTTGCGATAAGATATATAAGGTTAAGCGTCTAGCACTCAATGAGATATTTGGGCAACTAGAATCCAAGCTAAAATCAGATTATATCAATGAAACTACTCAGGTAGCCAATGCTCTAAGTGGGCCTGACAAAATGGCATTCCTTAACGAAAGAATGAAAAACATTCCTAAAGGCGATGTTATCTACAAAAGTGCCTTGGAATATATTCAAACCTTCGATGGCATCTTCTTATTGCTCAAGATCGGACTAAATAAGCTACAGGAAGTAAGTGATGATGAGATTGCTTTTGTTATCCAAGCTGGTTTGCAGAATGAAGCTGGATTTACACAATTAATGTCGCATCTTATGGGTTCAGAAGTTAATGCAACCGAACCTAATACAGATAAAAAAAAATAATTGAAACTGGGATGGGAAATATCAACTTCGGATTTGACNNCCATCCTTTTCTATTTCTATAAGATCAGCTATGAGGAGATTGGCAACCTAACCTATCCACAATACATCTCTCTTAAAGAAAACCTATTTGAAATCAAGAAGATTGAGAATGGAGAAGCTAACAATGGCTATAGTGCTTCAGATAATGTGGTAACTCCTGATAAGGTTGGGGCAACAGATTTGATTGTTCAAGGATCATATGAGATGCTTAAAAAATCTACTGGAAGAACTACTTTTACGCTGGCAGAACTATCGTATCCTATCGAAACCATTAAAAAGCATAAAAAAAAACAGGAAACTAGCGTGTAATTTTGAATTATCATATATCAACATGAGATGATTTTATAGGAGATTTTTATGGTAGAACAATTAGTCATAGCCAACGCAGTTATACCAGTCAAGCTTGATACATCTCAGATTCGTGCTCAATTTGATGCCATGCGTAATTCTTTGAATGGTGGACAAGGCAAGATAGTTTCTACCTCTACCAAGAATATCTCTGATAATTTCAAGAAATACACTGAGAACCTAAAAACGCTTACTAGTAAGATTGATGCTACCATCCAAAAGTCTACACGAACCATTCTAGTGCCTGCCATTGGTATGATGATAGCGGGATTAAATAAATATCTGCAAACTACGGATGCTGGTGCTATTAAACTTCAAATGTCAATTAATACTCTTCGCTATTCATTTTATCAGTTACTAGCTCGTATTGGGCAAGTAATTACGGAGAAGTATCGTTTAGTTGATGTGATAAAGAAGTTAGCTGCTGCTCTGAATAGCATTTCTCCTGCTAAGATAAGTGCTTTCTTGGATGCGGCTAAGTGGATGGCTATAGTAAGCGTTACTTCTCTACTAGTAAAGAATATTGTTGGAATGGTAGCGGGAATGACATCTCTAGCTGCGTTATTAAAGAAGATAAGCTTATTTAAAGCTGTTTCTACGGCAGGAGGGGCAGGAGTGTCGGCTACGGGCGGTGGGGCTGCTGTAGGGGCCGCTAGCGGGTTCGGTGGGGTTATTTCGACCATTGTAGGATCATTGGCTAAGGTTATTCCATTCCTTTTGAAGATATCTGGCATTTTTCTAATCATAGGAACCATTATAGCATCATTTGGAGAAGGAGTTACTTATACTGAGCGATTTAATAGCGGATTAGGAGTAATGTGGAAATGGCTAAAGGTTGTTGGAAATGCTATTGCCATAGTATTTAACTTACTTGAACAATTTTCCAATGCTTTGTTATTCTTATTCGATGTATTAAAATCGTTAGTTTTTGGAGCATTAAAAGCTTCTTGGAAGATATTAACTAATGATATGGTTGGTGCTGCCGAAGCTATGATTGAAGGAATATATGGTGTTAAGGAAGCAGCTATTAAATTCTACCAAGCATCTGTTATGACTAAGGATAAGATAGCGGCTAACTTTGAGAAGATGTTTAATACGGCAATGGGTAATAAACCCGAAGCTGAAAAAACAAACAAACCATTCACATTTATGCCTACATCTATTCAATCTGTTGGGTTTACAGAATTAGGCAAAGCGCAGCAGCAGTTGGCACTTAATAATAAGTTAGCTAGTGATACTTCCGAAACCGCAAAGAACACAGCTAGAACTGCCGATATACTATCAAAGATTGCAAGCGGAAGTGGTTCAGGATTACCTAGTCAGCCAGTGTATATGGATGCATTTAGTGGAGCATTTAAGGGAGGATCAGGTGGAACTGGAAACTCTGGTGGAGGATATGGAAGTAAATCTGGTGGAGGTTGGTAATGGCAACTATTAATGTAGTAGAACTAGTTAATTCTTTCCGCTTTTATGTTACTGAAACTGGAATATCGGCATATAGAACATTTATTGATCCCGGCGATGGAACTGTAGCTAGATTAATTCCTCTTCCTGAGATAGGTTCATTATTTACTTTGCCAGTCGGTATAAATTCTACTATTTTGCCAGACAATCAGAAATTTGAAAAACTATATTGTAGAAAAAGGAACTTTAAGAAATTTGGTAACGATGTAAGGAAAAATATATTTACAGTTTTCTATACTAATGAAATAACCGATTCAACACAATATGCATTAATCTCTACACCATCAGAAAAAAACAGTTTACCTAATAGCGTTGAAACTGGTGGTGAGTTCTTGCTAATATCTTTTCCTCAAATACTGGAACTTGAAGATAAATATTGGGCATGGGAAGAAGGTGGTGATCGTGCGTTAGTTAACCAAGGATTGGCAAAGAAGGTTTGTTTGGTTTCATTTAAATATACAAGAATAATTGCTGCGGCTAATATAGGAAACCATTTTACAACTATAGTTAAATCTGTAGGAACTGTAAATTCTGATGAAGTTCAAACAAGTTTCGGGAAATTACAGCCCGGAACAGTTTTATTTAATGGATCGAATATGTCGCAATTCTTGGATAACCATAGTGCTATCAAATATCGTGTTGAAATGATGTTTGTCGCTAAAAACACAACTGGAGTATCTGGAGGAAGCGCAACAGATCAGAAAAATGGATGGAACTTCATAATAAATGTAAAAACAGGTAGTTTTGATATTCCTGTAAGAAATGGAACTAGTTTTTCTTATGGTAGTTCTTCTTTCGCAGAATTATTCAAATAGGAGTTATATGCCAAAAGTTGTAGAACAAGCAGAAGGATGGGAGATTAATGAATCCGAGGATGGTATAACCGCTACTAGACGTTTTATCCTTGCATCTTCATATCCTAGTGTATTTAAACAGCCACAATCTGTTGATTTGCCAAAAGTAGGAGATTTATTTGTTGATTCATCCACATCTAAAATAATAGAAAACACTTCTTTTGCGGCATTGTATTGTAGGTCTGTTGAGATATCTCCAATGGCTGATGATAAAAGGGCACCAGAATATATTTGCACATATAGTAATGACCCAACTGATAAGGAACAATTCGACGGATCACAGCCAAATGTAGCAGTATTGCCAAAATCTGCCATAATTTCTGGAGAATATGAACTTCTAGAAACAGATAGTATTACTGGGGTTGCTAATGGATGGAAATGGAAAAGTAGTAATGACCCAGTAAATCAGGGAATTCCAATAAAAACTCCAACGGCAACTATGCGTATCGTTCGTATTGTTAATGATAGCACTTATAATAGCCTTCAACAGGCGGCTAATGCCCTTATGGGTCAAGTTAATAAATCCGCAATGTCATTATTTGGTGCTTCTATGGACCCGGAAACTGTTATTTTTAACAATATGACAGCAGAAAAGTTCTTGGACTATAACTCTGAAGCAAAATGGAAATGTGAACTTGAATTTGTATTTAGATTACCTGATTGGAATAAGCAAATTAATAGAACAATTGGATGGTGGGGAACTCCGTCATTATATGATAGTGACGCTAAGAAATTTACAACCAGAACATATTTAAGAAACAATCTTGAGATTTTGTTTACTAATAATCCTACAGTTTTGCCGGGAACTTAATATGAAATTATCACCATTTCAACCTAAAAGAACAGATGTGTCAATATCATATAGCACTTTTATGTCTATTTATCAAAAGATGCGCAAGATATTGAACATAAGTTTCGATAGAAATAAGTTTGCTGTTATAGAAGATGATTCTGGAATATCTATATCTCTTAGGGATAATGTTTCCTCTACTGTTCCAGAAGATTTTGCTATAAAAAGCGTAAGTGGAGTAACTATGACGTTATACGGAGGTAGTATAGTAATAGGGTCAAAAGAATATATAGCAAATGAAACCACAATTACGTTTTCCGCTTATGATTCATACATAGGATATGAATTTAGCTATTCATCTCTTTCTTTATCTATACAGAATTTCGGAACGACAATGACATATGATCAGGGGTATATAAGAAAACCACTGTATTATGTATTAAAGAATTCAACAACAAATCAAGTTAGTGTAAAAAGAATTAAACACGTTGATTTGTATCCTGCAAACTTCGGCACCTATTGAAATTATGAAAATTATATGCACAAAATGTAATGTTGAAAAAGATTCTTCGGAATTTAATCATGTTCTAAGAAGCAAAACTGGATTTGATTGGGTATGTAGAACATGTAGGAATGAATATAGAAATAAGAATAGGCATAAATACAAAGATCATGAAGCTGAATATTCAAAAAGATATTCTAATATTAAAAGCGTAAAAGCACACGATAGATGGAATAATAAAAAAGAATATCTTTCTAAACAGCATAAAGAATGGAAAAACCTTAATCCAGATTACTACAAAAATTATGGAAGAATATATGATAGTAATAGAAGATTAGTTGATCCAAAATATAAAATGATTAAAAACTACAGATGTTGTATTATTGGAGCAATAAAACGAAACAGGGTTAGAACTATTAAAAAATCTCATTCATTAGATTTAATTGGATGTAAGTGGGAAGAAGCTATAGCACATATTGAAAAACAATTTAAGAATGGAATGCAATGGGATAATCATGGAAAGGTATGGCATATAGATCATATAATACCGTTATCTTTTTTTAATCTTGAAAATGAAACAGAACAAAGATTAGCTTTTTATTATGGAAACTTACAACCGCTATTTTGTAGTGAAAATATTTCTAAAGGTAAAAATCTAATAAACTCTAACTTTATATACTAATATGCTAATATTCACTAATTTAATGTATGGAGTTGTAAAAGTAAGCACTAGTTTGCTTATAGGTGCCAATCTATGGTTTCAAAGAACACCGGGAAATCGGGTTGAACCTCAAGATTTATTGGAAATTAGGCAGGGGCTAGTTGAACGCTGCCTAGTTACACAATATGATCCAATACCAACTAACGCTCCATTCGATACAACTGATGTATATCAACTAGCACCTAATGGTAATGAGATTGTAAATTACTATCTTCCGTCTACTGATACCAATAAAATACCAAAACCATATATAATTCCGAAGGCTGTAAAGGTTGGTGTTTTAACGAATATGCTGTATACATATAACTATTACAGGAATTCTCCACCAGACTATCCAAAAGCTTTTCCAACATATAATTACACAAATAAATTTCTAACTGGAATATTCTCAAACTTAACTGTTAGTGGATTCACGGATAATGCTACGGTATTTAATGGAGATTATCAACTTAAATCTGATTATGTTTTTGTAATGGGTAATGAGGTTATACAATATGGAGCAGATTATACAATATTCTATGATTTCGATATGTATTTGGAGAAAGAATTCGTTCCATGGGTTAATGGATTGCCAGTTATTATACCGGATTATCAATCAAGCACATTACTAGAATATACTAACTATCCAACTATTAATGTATACAATTTAAACACTAATGATTTAACAGATGCTCCATTTGTAGAAAAAACACCTGCTATTGGATGGCCTATGGTTAACCAGATGGCAGATTGGGCACATGAGCTTGGAGCTACTGATGATAATCTGTTCAACGGGTGGAGGGGATTTGGATATCCTCCTACTCCTATGTGGAACGAACGCGCTATGCTATATCCAACAATGTCTATAGATTCAACAGGCACTAACACTCTTAGTGAACAGCCATTTTTCTTTAATGGTGAAAAATTTGGTAGCGATTATGTAAATGAATTTGATCTGGCTATTCCAGTTTCATCTCTAGAAACATTTCTTGGAACAACCAATGTTTACTGGTTTTCAAACACTTGGTATCAGTTTATCGCCTTTAATGACAATAGTATAACATATTACTCTGCTAATAATGACGATTGGCCATATTGGGCTAACCAAAATGAATATAGTATTAAAAAACAGATGCTTACGGATAGATATCGCGCTCTATCAATACTTAGATCAACTATGAATTACCCTATCGTTTGGAAGCATGATACAACCAACAATGTGATGTATGCTCATGGACATGGAACATCATTAGGTGCTGCTTTATCTGATGCCGCTGCCAATAAAGGCTATTTGACGCAAGATGGTGCTCCTTATGGTTACATGGATGGTGCTTTTGATGGAGTAAATTATTACATAGATGCTGGTTCTCGCTCAACAAAGATGATTGTGAACATAAACTCTAATATATCATATACGTCTGCTTGGTTTATAAAGGGAAAACTATATCCTAATGTTGCCTATCATGTTACAAATAACACATTTTATACATATGGTCCTGCCGTAGTAACTAATTTATACACATATGTAGATGGAGCAGTTGGCGGATATACTAATCAAGCTATAAGTTCGGTTATATCTGGTGGCGATCCTTTCTCCTCTCCTGTAACTATTGGGCCTGTAACAAATTGGTATTATGTGAAAGGATGGGCTACAGCGGATCAAGATATTCAATTATTTTGGGATATGAAATATTGCACAGGAACCATACCATAACAGGAATTTTGCATAAAAAAAGGAAATATAAATCATGATACCAAGTGTAAAACCATTGCCTTATATTGAAATTGATCGAACTGATACTATTCGCTCACTAGGTAACTATTCGGAAAGCTCAATTACCATGTATCGTGATTCCAGCTATGTAGTCATCTCTAATTGCGTTACTTCGGTCAATAATAGCAATGCATTCGTATTCGATTCTGGTGATATCTTCTATGCTGCCATCGGAGATAAGTATGGAACTGCCGAATCACCTGTTGTAACTATATCGCCAAGTTCATTTAATAGCTTATCCGATTGGGCTATGGCTGATCCTACTCAGGGAAGAATTTGCTTTAGGGCTAATACCACATCGGAAAAACTAGCCAATGATCTTGGAAACTCATCTTCTAAAACATATCGGATGGATGTTTGGGTGGTAAATACAAATAACGAAACCGTTCTATTATCACAATCCGATGTAAAGATGAACAATGTGGCGGTTGAAGTGAGCTAAGGTTATATGCTATGCCGACCTACAACATTAAAACACTATATGTTAATGCTGGCACTCAGCAGATAACAAACTATGATACAACTGTAATAAGTTATATTCCAGAACTATATGCTGGTTCCAATATGCTTATTCGGTTCATCATTACCGATACTTATGGCGATCCTGTTGATTTAACTGGCTATACCTTCCTTTTCGGTCTAGATAACACTTTTGCCAAAGATCATGCCGATTTAATCCTATCTTATGATGATCAGTTCAATATCGATGGAGATTGGGGTGGAATAGATATAGTTAATGGTCAAATCTGCTGCCGTGTTCACCTAACTACTCAACAACTTATTGATGCTTGCGCTGCTAATCAGTATATTACAGGATATGGATGCTTATGGGCTAGTGGCTATGGGTATAACTATCTTATAACACAGTTTGATTGTTTCCTAAGAAATCCTATATCAGATTACAATCAGGATGTCATTAATAGCTCATCTAGCTCTAGCTCTAGCTCCACAAGTTCTTCTAGCTCAAGTTCTTCATCGACTAGCGAAAGCAGCAGTTCTTATAGTTCTAGCTCTAGCAGCACTTCTAGTTCTTCAAGTAGCTCTTCAAGCTCTTCAAGCTCTTCAAGCACAAGTAATTCGTCTAGCTCTAGTTCATCGGAACATGCTTACTATAGGGTTACGGGATCGGGCAGTCCTGATGTTAATGGACTATATTACATCACGCATAATACTTACAATGGTAGGCTAGTTTATACTCGTAAGGATAGAACCTATTCTATATGGTGGACTGCTCTAAATAAATATGTGATAGCGGTTCTGCCTGCCGTCAATTACTTCATAAATGGTGTAACTAATGAGATAACTGGAACTTACACTGGAGTTGGAGGATACTATGGAACCGTTGTCATTGAAGAAGGATTTGGGAATGTAAGCAGTTCTAGCTCTTCTACGTCTAGCTCAAGTAGTTCTAGTTCGTCTAGCACTTCAAACTCTAGCAGTTCAAGTAGCTCTAGCACTTCAAATAGTTCAAGTAGCTCAACAAGCTCTAGCTCTTCTAGCACCAGCATGTCTAGCTAGTCTAGCTCTAGTTTGGAGGAACATTTGGTTGCTGATGGTGGAACTGGGATTACAAATAACAGTAATTGGGTAATAGATTTATAGGATTTTCGGTAAAAAATAAGAAATAGTAGTGAGGATTAAACATGTCAATAGAACTAAATACTTTAGCTCCAAAAAAATGGGTTGCCAATTATAGTGGGGTTCGTCCAACTATCGATAGTAGCAATGGTGTTCATATTGGAGATTATACCATAGATAGTAGCACTACACCTAACTACATATGGGTATGTGAAGATGATACAACGGGAACTCCGCTATGGACAAGATCAGTGATGATGGATGTAGCCTCTATAAGCTCAACTCCTTATACGGCAAAAGTAACGGATCAAGTTATACTAGCCAACTGCTCTGCTGCTACCATAACGGTTAATTTGCCTGCTAGTAGCGGTTTAATAGGCAAACAGTATAATATCAAGAAGGTTGATAGTTCTACCAATCCAATCATTGTTGATGCAAACGGAACGGAAAAGATAGATTTGGAATCAACTAAAAATGTAAGTGGACAAAATAGTTCCATGGCTATCGTTTGCGATGGTCAAAATTGGAACATTATCTAAGTAAGGAGCACATATGAGCTATTTTAATTCAGTTCAAATAACCGATGGAACAACTCCAATCATGGTGGAAACCGTTGATGGAAATAAGTATCTATGAATAATGGAGATAAGATGATCACATGGCAACTTACTCAATAAAAACAGTCTATGTTAATGGAACACAACAATCGGTAACTAATCCTGATACCACTCAGCTTAGCTATCCTATCTCGTTCTATTATCCATCCAATTATGTGCTAGATTTTATCATTATAGATGATGATGGTAATCCTATTGATCTAACGGGTTGCACATTCATATTTGGTATTGATGATGTTTTTACTGTTGGGCATGGTGATCTAGTAAGATGTGATGATAGTAAGTTCAATATTTCTGGCGATTGGAGCGAAGTTAGCTTATCAGGAGGTAAGATATCCTGTCGAGTTAACTGCGGAACTCCTGCTCTTTTAGCGGCTATTGGTGCTGATGAATATATTGATGGCTATGGATGCCTATGGGCTGTTTATAGCGGCAGCAATTACTTGCTAACTCAGTTTTCTTGCCTACTTCGTAATCCTATCTCTGATATTGAAGCTGATTTCTCAAATGAAAGTAGCTCTTCCAATTCAAGTATTGATAGTTCTTCTAGCTCTTCTACCAGCGAAAGTGAATCTAGCTCATCGTCTAGCTCTTCAGAAGATTATAGCGAATCTAGTAGTTCTTCTAGCACTTCTAATAGTTCAGAAAGCAGCGGAGGACCAAGTGAAAGTAGTTCTTCTAGCTCAACTAGCGAAAGTTCATCTAGTGAAAGTAGCTTAAGCGATATGAGTAGCGAAAGTAGTTCTAGCAGCGTTGATAGTTCTAGCTCAAGTGTTAGCCAGTCTAGCAGTTCTAGCAGCAGGGATAGCTCTTCTAGCGAAAATGCGGATTATAGGGTAACGCTTGGATCGCCTACTCCTAATGCTAATCCTAGTGGGTTATATTATGAGAATGGAACCTATAATTTCTATCCTTTGTATCAAAACAAGAATGGTTTGTGGCAGATGTATCACATATTAGATACTGATGAGTGGGCAGTAACGGAATTCGGCATAATGGGTTCAGAAACTGATTGTTGGAAGGGTAATGCTACTATTGTAGGAAGTTATACTGGCATAGGGATATATACTGGAGTTATCGCCGTTGCAGTAGCTCATTAATTCATAGTTGATTAGGAGATAATATGAATATCGCAAAAATGCTTTCTGCAAGATTTTGGATGGCTATCCTCGTTATCCTTACTTTCTCAATCTGCACGATATGGGAAATTCATGTTGATCCGCAGGCACAAGCTCTTATGATGATGGTTATAGGATTTTACTTCGGTAGGGATCGCTCGTCAGACCAACCGCCTAAGTACTAAGCATTACTTGATAATAACTATCTTATGGTTGCCATCTAGCAGCTTATGTAGCGCCATAGGATGCCTGTAATAGCCTCCATCAGCTATATCACTACCATCATTTGCCGAATATACTTGGATCATCTTATGTGGACTATAGCATCCTAGACATCCTATGGTAAGTAGGAGCAATAGGATTAATCTCATTCTTCCTCTCTAGGAACCTTTACTTGCCTGATTTCTCTTCCGTAGATACTTTCTATGATAGCATCTATAAGTGTTTTAGATATGTATTCTACAATCGCTTTCTCTTCGCTATCTTTCTTCTCTTCAGAAACGAATTGATCTAGCTTATATTCTTTCTTATTCTTGACTATAGATACTTTGATCTGTATTTTACCAAGTTTATCAAGTTTATCACATTTACCAGTTTGTGTGCCATTTTTCATTATGTTGCTTTTCCCAATCACTAAGTGTTTCACAATATCGTGTTATACCTACATTACACATAGGACATGAGATAATATAGATACTTTCTTTCTTGCTTGGCATAAGGATTAACTTTCTGCCGTCACATCTAGGACATCTACCTTCATTTTGACTATGAACTTCTTGCATATTATTTTCCTTTTTGTTTGTCTAGTATATTGATTAACTTTTCCAAGTAATCAAATGTGTTGTTCTTGTAATATTGATAGAAATTTTCTGTTTCGTCTAGTTTCATCTGCTGCTCTAATCTTTCCACGATAGGATGTTCATATTTTTGACTAGCTCTTCTCCTTCTTGCATACTCCTTAAAGTAACTAGGATGTAGCTTAATAAACCTCTTATTGTATTGTTTCTGCTTCTTAGGATGTTCCTCATGCCATTTCTTTTGGTATTCCTTGACATGTTCTGCATTCTTTAGCTTCCACTGTTTCTTGTAATCTGATAATTTACTCATTATCTTCCTTTGTGATTTCGTATTGTAATTTCTTATCGGTAAGTATCAATACGATTAATAGCGGAAGTAGAACTATGGCTATTGCTTTGGCACATAGCTCTCCAATTCCTTTTACAATGTTATTCATTATCTTTCCAATTTATGCTTAGATTCAATAAGATCACTTAGTGTTTCTATCTTTTCAGCCATATCTTTTCGCTGCTCTGGAGTTGTTATCATCTTCAGTTTATCCTTGATATGGTTTCTCCACTTCTTGCTTTGAGTAAGCTTCACATCTAATGCTCTTAATCCTGCTGTCATAATTATCTCCTAACGCTTTACTGAATTGGTAACTACGTTAACACTATTTGTAGTAACGTTATTTGTAGATACATTGTTTGTATAAGCACAAACGATTGTATTCGTTGTATTCGTATCTGCAACAACCTTCAATCCGAATAGTGAAAATACTGCAACCAAACTAACTAACATAATCTTAATGTTCATTATTTTATCTCCTTTATTTTCTTCTCTAACTTATCCACTCTTATCTTAAGTTCTGATACCTTTATATCCAAGAAACAGATAATAATCCAAACGATAACGATGACGAATGCATTTATCAATATCATCTACTTATTACCTCCGATCCTAGCTCTTACAGTTGATATGATCTTGTGATAGGCTAGGCACTTATCGTAAGTATCTTTTTCACATTGGATACAAACATCACGATCATTTAACTCATTAAGAAAATCGGACATACGGATCATACTAATTTCTATATCGTGGTTCTTATTACGCTTCATGTTCTCTCCTATTAAGGTCAAACTTGGCAAATCTAAGTATATTGGATCGTCTAGCCGCTACCCTTTCCAGAATGGACCAATAAGGAATAACTTTATCTCTTAGCTCACTTGGCAAAAGATTGGAACATGTGGTTCTATATCCATAATAGTTCTTATTGGTTCTTGTTTTCTGTTTGTTGTTCATTATTTATTTTTCCACTCTTCCCATTTTACGAATCCATTGGCATGTATAACACGATGACAGTTTGAGCATAGTAGAATGCATTTTTTTAGTTCGTCCTTGATTGCTTTGTATATTCCTTCAGGAGTTTTGTTGCCGTGATAGATTTCCTTTTCAATCATCTTACAAATTTCTTCGGCCTTATCTTCTCTATCAACATGGTGAAATTCCAATGCAGCTATATGCTTACTATAACCACATTCTCCGCATAGTCCTCCAAATTGATTTACAATATATTGCTTGGCTGATCTTGTATATTCTGATCTCCTAGCTCTAGCACGTTTTCTGTTTTCTTGTTCTTTAAGTGGAAAACGTTTTCTATAATCACGGAAGTAAACTGCCATATCACGCTTATCAGGATATTTCTTTCTAGGTTTTTTAACTGTTTCAACCACTTCAACTACTTCAACTACTTGAGGTTCTAACGTATCTATCGTCATCTTATCATCTCCTGTATCTATTGTCATCTTATCTCCTATATCCTATCTTGCCTTACACCTTCATTATACAAAATATGTGTATCATATTCCTCTTTGAACACTATGAAATACTCAACTTTTTTAATGATCCTATCCGTTAAAAATTTAACGATATATGATAGATTACAATATTATAGAAATAGGATTTTATAAGGATATGGACAAGGACAGCGGATATAGGTAGATCGCCAATCGTGAGGTCACCGGGACGCTTCTATTTTAATTCTTTTGGCTATCGGACATCCTAGCATCCTGATGGAAGAAAAAAACCGTGTTCAGATTATACTATTGCCTTCGGCCTCATTACAGATAGTTTCTCCTCAACTTCTTTCTCAACTTTCTTCAATGAATTTTTTTCCTCCGTCTAGGAAGTAATATATTCTATACTAGGATATTAGTATCTAGTATATTATACTATAATAAGCAAGCTACCCGGTTTTGCGTAAGTATTTGATTATATGATAGTTATGTAAAATTAGGTAGTCTACAGTCGAGTATTTTTTACTGTAATGGAGGCACTTTTGGAGGTAGTTTTGGTAGTCAGAAGGATGGTCAAAAGTTACAGTCGAGTAATTTTTACTTTACTTAGGTAGCTGTTTTTGACATCATTTTGGTAGCTAGAAGGCATTGATTTTTGCCAAGTGTTCAAAAATGAACAATCGGCATATAATCGCACTCCAAAGAAATCGGAGAATTGCGCTTGACTATGAGATAGGATATGCTATGATAGCGGCATCAAAGGAAGAAAAGCATAGAAAGGAATACGAAGATGAAATACAGCGTATCAGGATGGATAGGACATAGCGGAAAACCCATGGCAGTTTCTACTGTAATCAATACAACTAGAACTGAAATTAAAGGATATAAAATGATCGCTCAAGCATTCGCTCGGAGCGTTGGCCTTAAAACTAATACCAAAACTTGCCGCCATTCTTATTGCATCGCCTAACTTATGTATAATAGGCAAAGAAGGATTTCAATAGCCTAAAACAGAAATATAAGCAAGGAGAAGCGCATGTATACGAAGGATAAAAAGATATTCAAGAAAGAAGTATTATTGGCATATAACGAAATGATGTCTAAGCTATATCTATCGAATAGGGATTATACTTCCAATGAGGTTCGTTTGCGTGTTCTCGCTATAATCACATCTCATATCGCACAGAAATCCGTAACTGCTCTTAAAGCAAAAACTCGCCTACGCACCAAGGTAAACGCAAAGTTGCAGAAGGATTTTGACAAAAACTTCATAGAAATTCCAATCGGAAAATCTGTGAAGGAAGAAGATATCTTTGAGATACTATAATCGCAAGATATCTGTTTGGAGGTTATGTCATGGCACCAAAAATGACATCTAGGAAGAAGTTGATAGTTCTTATTGTAATAATACTTATCTTATTGCTTATGGCCTGTTCCTAAGGTATTACTATTCTGTTCAATCGTGGAGGCACCGGTAGGCTGTTTGGAGCATTCTAAACGTAATATCTTCTCCTCAAGTAGCTTTATGCGTAATTGGAGTGAGAATATATCTCGTTCTACCTTCTCAACGAATCTATCTAGGTTGTAATCTGTCATAGATATAATCTACTACGAATTTTGGAAGTTCTATTCCTTCAATGTAGATAGTATTATTATCTTGTTCATTATCTAATTCTTCAACTAGCTTATCAAATTCTTGCTCGTTAGTCATGTTTTGCTTCAATCTCATCTATTTTCTTTATTAAGTGAACGTAAAACTCCTATCCCTTCAGGGTAGGAGATGTAAGTGAACCCTTACCC
>QGNH01000712.1_pt1 | contig 17381 bp, 45 predicted proteins | sample 1735481 | NCBI WGS metagenome assembly QGNH01 (sample SAMN09239004, study PRJNA386568) | Viral metagenome, whole genome shotgun sequencing project.
TCGTGCTGGTCGCCGTCATCGGCGCGGTGGCCTGGCATTTCTATGCCACCAAGATCCTCGGCTATGTCCACCCGGCCGAGGCGGCGCTGCGCGCCGACTGGGCGGGTTTCAAGGCCGAGCTCGTCGGCCTGCACAATGTCAGCCACCAGGCCATCAGCAGCCTGCAAAGCATCGTGCACCCGCTCGCCGGCGCCGCGATCACGGCCGCCGCGGCTCCGCCAAATCCGGCGCCCGCGGATCCCGCCAAGGTCAACCCATGGGGGGCCTGACGCCCATGCTCGGCCGGCTTCGCCTCGCATGGCTGCCGCTGGCGCTGCTGCTGGCGGNNATCGGCTACCGCTACAAGGAGGCCTGATGCCCGATAGCGGCGTCCTGCCGGCCGGACTGCCATCCGTCCTCGCGTCGGAGGTGCCGGTGCGGCCGCGCTGGGTTTCTCCCCTGTTGCGCCGCATCCTGCTGGTCAACCTGCTGCCGCTGGCGCTGCTGCTGGCGGCCTCGGCCGTCTTCGCCGTCCATTCCGATGCCGCGCGCTCCATCGCCAATATCCTGCAGAGCGAGGGCGGCTACACCAATGATCCGGAGGACCCGGGCGGCCCCACCAACTGGGGCATCACGATCTACGACACGCGGCTCTATGTCAAAAAGGACGCGACCGCGGCCGACGTCAAGGCGCTCACCAAGGCGCAGGCGGTCGGCATCTACGAGAGCAAATACTGGGACGCGCTCGATGCCGATGAGCTGCCCGCGGGCCTCGACTACACCGAGGCCGATTACGGCGTGAATTCCGGCGTCGCGCGCGCCGGCCACGTCCTGCGCCAGGTGCTCGGCCTACCCACGAACGACTGGCACGTGACGCCGGCGGTGCTCGCGGCCCTCAAAGCGCGCGCCATCACCGCCGTGATCCGCCGGGTCAACGACGAGCGCTCGGCCTTCCTGCACCGGCTGCCCACCTGCGCCCGCTTCTGCGGCGGCTGGGACAAGCGGGTGGCGAGCGTCAAGGCAATCTCGCTCAACATGGCCGGCACGCCGGCGCCGGAGACCGCGATCGCCAAGGCGGAGGGCTGGAGCGAGCCGTTCCAGAACATGTTCGTTCGCTACGTGCCGCTCTCCCCGCAGAGCGGGCCCGGAAAGGGAAACTGACATGCCGAGCCTCATCGTCATCAACTGGATCGTCGGCATTCTCGGCTCGATCGGTCTCATCGGCGTCATCGCGCTGGCGATCTGCGCGCCCGCCGCCTTCGCGGTGCTGGCGCGCATCGTGGGTGACGTCCTGCGCACGCGACTCGGCCTGGCGGCCGCCGTGGGCGCGCTCTGCCTCTATGGCGGGCTCGTCTATGGCGATGCGAGCGGGCGGCGCGAGGTGCGCGCGCAATGGGATGCCGCCAAGGTCCAAGCCGAGGCGGCCAAGGAAGCCGCCGATGCCGACGCGCAGCGCGCACTCGACGCGCAATATCAGCCCGTGATCGCCGATCTGCAAAAGCAGTCCGACGCGCTCCAGCAACAGGTGAACGACTATGAAAGCAAGATGGTGGGGATGGTTGGCGCTGGTTCTTGCCAGCTCGGCACCGCTCCTCTGCGGCTGCGCCAGCGCAAGTAACACGGCGCCGGCGCCGCTCGCGCGCACGCTGCCGGACACCTGCGAGAAGATCCTGCGGAGCGTGCCGCTGCCTGCCGTCAAGCCGACCGACCAGGCCNNATGCTCAAGGACAGCCTCGACGCGTTCCTGCGCGACGACGCCGCGCTGATCACCGCGGACGGTCGCATCGACGCCGGCCGCGGCTGCGTTTCCGACATGCGCAAGCGCTACGCGGGCCAGAAGGAGTGACCGCCATGGCCGGCAAGCTCGACGAGATCAGCGCCTCGATCGGGGCGCTGCAGGCGACCACGGCCACGCTGACGCGGCTGTTCGACCGCCATTGCCAGGACGACGACCGCCGCCACCAGGAGAACTCCACCGCGCTGCGCGAGATCAAGGAGACGCTGGCGCCGCTTCCCAAGGCGGTGGCCGCGATGGAGCCGATCGTCAACGGCTACGCGATCAGCCAGGGCAAGAAGGCCTATGTGATCGGGCTCGCCCTGACCGTGCTCGGCGTGCTGGCGTGGATCCTCGAGCAGGGCATCTCGGTCTTCGCCGGGTGGCTGTTTCACCGATGATCCGGGCGCTCTGCCTCGCGCTGGCGCTATTGACGGCGCCGGCGGCCGCGCAGCCCGTCCTCCCCGCGCAGGCGGGGATCGACGAGCCGCACCGCGCGGCGCTGATGAAGGCGCTCCGCCAGGCCGGCGTCGAGGTCGGCGCCGTCTGGCCGATCGGCGACCAGGTCTACGAGGTCGAGGAGGTGCGGATCGAGCGCACGCGCGCGGGCGACGTCACCGTCACGGTGCGGACGAAGCTGCTGAATCGCTAAATATCACTTATATGATATATCCGCCGTCGGCTCACGCCGGCGGCGGGGTTTTTGGCGTTTCAGGAGGTGAGCTCCTTGACGATCCACATCACCGCCTGCTCGAGCGCGGTGACGGCGAGCGCGTTGTAGCGCCCGGGCTTGATCTTGGCGAACAGGGCCTCGAGCTCGGCCGCCTTGTCCTTGAGCTGGTCGTGCAGCGCCTTCTCTTCGTCGGTCAGGGCGCGATAGCGCGGGCGGAATCGGCTCACCGGCATGGCGACGTCGGCCGATTGGCGGGCATCGGGTTTGCCGTCGTAGACGTTCGTCATGACGCAAACAGCGGCCGCACCAGGAAGCGCGCGATCTCGCTCGCGCCCGTGCCGCTCTCGTCGAAATTGCCCCAGGCCTCGACCAGCACGCCGACGAAGGTGGGTGCCTTGGGTGCCGGATTCGTGGGGCCGGCGCTCTCGGCCTCGGTAGCGCTGGCTTGCCCCGCGCCGGCGCCACTGGCTTGCCGCGGCGCGTGAATGCGATCGAGTGCGCTCTCGACCAAGGCCTTCACGATCTCCGGCGCATGCGCGTGGCGCAGGCATTCTTTGGCTTGGGAGATCGATGTCGCAAAGAACGAAAGGTTGAAGATCATGTTAGCCCTCCTCAGATGGCCCCGCCGGGGCCGTTGACGTGCGCCTGGCCTTCGGGGCGTGCTTTCCACGCCTCGTGCAGCGCGGCGCCGGTCTCTTGGTCGTAGTGGAAGCGGTGCCAGCGGGCGCCCTGCTTGCCGGCTTCGCGGGCGCGCACCTTGAACCAGTCGCGGCGCTTGTCGGCATCCATCGCGCCGGCGTGCGACCGGAACTCCGGCTCGCTCACAGCCGCACCGTCACCGACGGCTTGGCGGCTCTCTTGACGACGTCGACGATCTCGACGAGGCCGTCCTCGACCAGCTTCCTCTGCCGCGCCGGCGTGAGCCCGAGGAAACCCCCGACGATCAGCTGCGGGCTGGTGCCCGTGATTTCCGCCGCGCGGCCGGCCTTGACTTCGACCGTGCCAAGGCCCGCGATTTCGACCTTGAAGCCCTCACCTGCGTCCTCCGAGAGCTTGCGCAGCGCATCCTTGTCCTCATCGATGAGCCGGAGATCCTCGGCGATCTTGGCCTCCCGGCGCAACAGCCGCTCCGCGAGCTCGTCGCGCAAGCGCTTGTCCGCCTTGGATAGGGTCGCCGTCTCGGCCATGGCCGGGACCATCGCAGGGGAGGGTTAAGATTGTCCCAAAATTGGGACGATCGGTCTATTTCGGGACGGCCGGGGCTTCTCCCCGCTGCTTCTCGCGCAGCCGGTGCTCCAGCTTGGCGACCGCCATGATCGTCGGCTTGAGACCCGCCGGCGCGTCATCATAGGCCGGGGCCCAGCGGCCGGCGAGGCGCGGCAACAGCGCGCGCGGGATGAGCTCCCAGTTCGACGGGCTTGTGTTCGTCCTCTCGCCCTTGCACTTGAGGCACATGCCCTTGGGCACCGGTCCGTGCTTGCGTTCCCAATTGAGCAGGTGGACGCCGCGCCAGCGCGACTGCATCGGCAGCCCGTCGTGGATCTTGCGCTCGAGGTAGCCTTCCTTGCTCAACCGCTCGCTGCCGATCGGCTTATAGACCTGATTGGCGCGGCCCGTGCGGTTGCCCTTCTTGAACCGGGTGCGGGCGCTGTTGGCGTTGTAGGGCATCGGCTTGCCCTTGTTGTGGGGAACGATGCCTTTCTTGAAGCGGCCGTCGCGGCCGGTGTGCCAGCCCCTCCGCCAGCATAGGTGCTTGAGCGCCTCGAGCGCGACATCCCTGCGCCGGAATTTTTTGACGAACGCGGCGTGAAGCCTGATGTGCGCCCACTTTTTGCGGCGCCTGATCCACGCCAGCTGCTTCTCGCTGTACCTGATGGGCGTGCCCTTCATTGGGCCTTCGGCTCGATCAGCTTCGGACGCGGCGGCTCGATCTGCGCTCTCAGGACGACGGGCAGCTGCGGCCTGATGGAGCCTTTCTCGGACACCAGCTTCGCCACCGCCCCCTGCAGGCTGGCGTTCTTGATGATCTGGTCGGCGACCGCGACCATCGCTTTGCTGCGCTTGGCCTCAATGTCGACCTGTACGGGCGACAATGCTTCATCGGCGAGCCGCTCGAGCTGCGCGAACAGATGATCGTTGAGGTCCGTGAGCTTGTTCTTCATGCCGCCGCACTCCTCAGCGCCTCGTCGCGGGCGCGCACCAGCTCGTCCATGTCGACGTTGCCGCCGGCGCCGCTCTCCATCGCCCGGTTGCGAAACGCGGTCTTGATGCCCTCGGCGGATGTGCCCGGCGCCGCGCCGAGGATCTGCCAGCAGCTCCGCGGCGGCGCGATCGCGGTGAAGCCGGTGAACGCGCGCTCCATCATGGCGCCGCCGCTGGTGACGGTCATCGCCGCACCTCGATCCGCCCGAGGTGCCAGAGCGCCGCGAGCACGACGCCGAGCATGCCGGAAGGGCGGTTTTGCGTTTCAACTTTTGCCGGTGCCGAGTCGAATCGCGGGGCCTTGCTGCCGCTCTTGCCCGCGGCCGGAGTCGAATCGCTCGCTGATCCTGCTCGGTTTTCGGGTCCAGACCTACGGCCTGTCACGCCGAAGGTCGCGGNNTTCGAGTCCCGTCGCTCCCGCCAAAACCTGTTTTCGATCAACCATTTAATTGGTCCCTGTTTTGGCGATTCGACTCTCGGCCCTCGCGCGATTCGACTCTATGGCCCGTTTCGTTCTCCGCACCGAGCGGTTTCCACGAGATCAGCACGCCCTCGAAATCCGCGATGCCGGGGTGCTCGTCGTGCCAAAACAGGCGGAGTGCCGACCAGTCCCCGAAGCCGTCGGCGCGCGCGAAGGCGTCAAGCTCGCGATGTTCGGCAAAGCGAAGGACGCCGCCAACATAGACCCGGTCGCGGCGGCGCCGGGGCCGTTCGAACTCGATGCGGATCAGCTGCACATCGGTACAGCGAGCGCGGCCGATCAGGAAGCAGCGCTTGGTGCGCTGCGCGCAATAGAGCTGCACTTCCTCGCCCGGGCGCGCGTGCCGGCGACGATCGAGGCGGATGGTCTGCCGCTTTGGTGGCGGCAGCACCTGCGGGCATTCCGGACCTGGCGTCGCGAGGCCGAGCCCGACTTGGATCCGCAGGACGAAACGGCGCTTGAAGGAATAGGCGACCATCACTTCGGCTTTCTTTCGCTTCCCCGCATCAGCGCCCTTCCGCGCCCGCGCGCCGCATCGGCCAGGCGCACCACGGCGGCGTCGGGCGGCAGATACGTCGACTGCAGGAATTTGCTCGAGTCGATCGAGTTGGCCATCTTGTCGCCCAGCGCGGCGAGGTCGACGCGGCCGGCCTTGGCCTCGACCGCGCCGGAGCGCCGGAAGTCCTGCACCTGGCGCCAGTCGCCGGGGAACTCGACGGCGCGCACCTTGGCGAAATCCTTGCCGAGCTTATCGACCGTGTAGGGCACCGGCGGCCNNGCCGCGGCCGGCCGCCCTTGGGTCCGGGCTCCCCGCCGCGAGTGTGAAAATAGGGCGTGTGCGGATGCAGCGTGAACGGCAGGCTCGCGACGTAGCCCGCGAACACGCGCACGGCGCGGCGCGAGAGCGTGGCGATCGCGGCCTTGCCGCTCTTGGTGCGCTCGAGCGAAAACAGCGGGCCGACGGCGTCACTTGAGAGCTTGGCGGTGGAGAGCGACACCACGTCGACCGGCGAGAGCATCGAGTCCCAGGCGACCGCGAGCGCTGCGGCGAGGCCGTGATATTTCATCCGGATGGCGCGCTTGACCAGGCGCACCGCTTCGCCCTCGAACCAGATGGCATTGCGCGCCACCGGCGTCTTCCTGCGGATGCCGAGCGAGGGATCGCCGTCGCGCTCGCAGTAGCGCTCTCCGCCCGCGGTCTTGAGCGTGCCGGCGACGCGCCAGAGCGCGCGCCAGATCTTCATGGCGCGATGCGCCTCGCGCACCCCGACGCGCTCGAGCAGATAGGCATACCAGCCGTCGACATCCTCCATCGATATGCTGGCCGGGCGAAGATCGCCGAAGATGGGGTCGATGTGCTTCCAGCCGCGCTCCCAGTCCTCGCGCGTGCGCGGCTTCTTGGCCGCCCAGGTCGCGGTGAGCTTGAAGCGGTCGAACGCCTCGCCGAGCGAACCGGCCGGATAGATGTGCGCGGGCTCGGGTACATCGGGATTGCCGGCGCGCACCGCGTCCCAGCGCTCGTTCCAGCGCTGCGCGACCGCCCAGGCCTGCGGGCCGTCCTGCCCGCAATCGACGAGCTTGAAGCCGAGCTGCGCCATCGTCGTGGGCTTGCCGCCGCGCGCGAGGCAGGGCGCCCAGTAGCCCCATTTCGGGCGCCCCGGATGCTGGCGGGTGACGTAGTAGCGGATCTTCACGTTACCCATCGCGCGCCCTCGCGAGTCGTGCCGGCACGACGTCGCGAGCGTTGAGGGCGTGGGCCTCTCCCGTCAAGCGGAAGAGCTGTGGATAGCGGGCACGGCGCCAGGCATCGATGGCGTCGAGGTCGAAATTGCCGGTGGTCGGGTCCGCGCCCGGGAAGCCGCGCGCGAGCAGGCCGGCGCCGCCGCCGGGGCCGCGCTCGAGCGCGTGGCGGAATTCCTCGAGCGTCATCCCCATCCGCCGCGCCGCCACGCTCGCAGGCACGTCGCCACCGGGCGGGAGGTGGAAGCGCTGGGTCACCGCAGCACCGTGTCGAGGCCGCCGAGCGTCGTCGGCAGGTCGCCATCGGCGAGCTGGTTTTCGAGCGCCAGCAAGAAGAACTCGCGCGCGCCGGCCTCGTCGCCGCAGGCGCGCGCGGCCGCGATGATCAGGCTTGCCACGATCGCCGTGGCGTTGAGCACTTCCTGCGCGGTCGACCGCGAGACCGGCCGGCGATGATAGTGCTCGCGCACGCAGACCATCAGCTCGGTCGAGAGCTGCTGCACGGCGTCGTGGTCGAGCGGCTGCGCGGTCACGACTTGAGCCTCGGATCGATGGTGGCCTTGGTGTCCGCGTCGATGTACTCGGCGACCGCCGCGAGCATCTCCCACTCGGTCTCGGCCGCGGTGATCATGATGTCGAGGCCGATCCCCAGCGTCTTGCCCTCGATCAATATATGGCCCTCGAGGCCCGCCTTGCGCAGCGACGCGAGATTGGCGTGGCTCAAGCCGATGAGGACGATGGTCTTGTCGCCCGCTTGCAGCTTGGCCTTCATCATGGCGCGCCTCGATGGCGCGCGAGCTCGCGCCGGCCGGCGGCCGTGATGCTCGCAACTGTCGCGCTCTCAAAACTCGCGGTGGCGATGGCGCAGAGGCGGCGCTGCACGAGCGACAATATCGTCTGCCCCTGCCAGTATTTATTGATCAGCGACTCGCTCGTCCAGCCGGCGCGGCCGCGCTTGAGCGGTCCCTTTGCCATCTGGCGCAGCGCCTCGGCCTGCCAGGGCGAGATTGGCCGCGGATAGGCCTTCGCCCGCTTGTCGATGGCGTCGCGCTGGGCTTGCGTCTTGCGGTTCATGGCGCGCCTCGCAATTGCTCGCGGATGTCGTCGGCCGTCATGCCGCCGACGCCGACGTTGACCAGGATGGTAGGATTCCACTCGAGCGCCTCTGCGCACACGCTGCAGATGCCGCTCGGCTCGTCGATGTCGAGCAGCACCCAGCTGCAGCCGCCCGGGCAGGCGCACTTATCGGTGCAGCCGCAGCCGCGGCAGGTGCGCTCGCCGGCGAGGAGGCGCATGGCCTGGCCGGGGGTCATGGCGTCATCGCCTTCCACAAGCTGCAGGCCGGGTCGCGCTTGCGGATGTCGGTGCCGGGCCCGTGCGTCCAGGCGATGAGGCCGCATTTGAAGTAGCAGCGGCTGCGGCCGTGGTGCACCAGGTTGGCGCAGGATCCGCAGGTCTCGCCCGCCGGCCCCGGAGAGAGCGAGGCGTGGCCACGTGAACGCGGCTTGCACCGCATGTTCAGACGCCGACGCTCCGCCGGCGTCAGCGCGGAATCCTTGCTCATGAGGCTGATGAGCTCGAGCTGCTCGGTCACCGGAATTTTCCCTTGCTGTCTTGACGCTCGCGCCAGGAGCGAAGCGACATCGGTCGGCCGCGGTCCATCGTGATGACCTCGAATTGCTCCTCCGCGTAGTCGTCGATCACGCCGGCGAGGTCCCGAGCGTCCTTCGGGCGCATCGCATCGATCTCGATGACGAGACGCAGCTTCATTGCGCCCTCTCCGCCTGCGCCCGGTCCCCGCAACAGCACGCCCGCTCGCTCTGCCCGTCGGCGAAACCGAGCGAATAGGCGAGCATGTCGGCGTCGCCCGGGCAGCACCAGGCAAGGCCGATCAAGGCATGCTCGCGGCCGATCTTGCGGCTGCGCTCGTCGCCGCGCAGCGCGGAGGAGATCGCGCGCGTGACGGCAACCCGAGCGGCGTTCACAGCAGCTCTCCGAGAAGCATCTGGCCGCGGATGAACTCGCCGACGTCGTCCTCCCGCACCGGCAGCTCGGCGAACATGCCGATGCCGGTCGCGCTTCCGAGCGCGTTGCGGCAGATGCGAAGCGCGTCCTCCCGGCTGTAGCGGCCGGCATCGCGGAGACGCCGCACGTAGCCGGTCTCGTGTGAGCCCCACCAGGCGCGATGCTCGTTCGACCATACGAGGTAGTAATTCTCACCCATGGGGACCTCCAAAGCCCATCCAGAACGCCAGCCCCATCACCAGGATCACCGTCACCATCGCGAGCAGATACTCGCCGATCTCTTGCTCGGTGAGATTGGAGCGGGGAGCGGGGCCGCCGCATCGAAGGACTGACGAAGCCCGGTTCACGCAAAGGCCAGGGGCGCCGCGTAAAGCTCCCCCAACTTGCCCCCATAAGGCCGCAAGGGGTTCGCTCATCAGTCCATCGATGTGGCGATTGTTGTTGGAGCGGGGAGCAGGCGTCGAGCCTGCGGCCTCCCGGCGGGATGCCGGGCGCTCTCGCTGAGCTATCCCCGCGTGAGGTTTCATGATGAGGTCACCGCGCGGCCAGCCGGCATGCGATTGATATTGCGCGAGCGCGCGACCTCGCCAGGGTGATCCGCCTCAAAGCGTTCCAGCGCGATGCCGAGCTCCTTGTGGAGCTTCCGCAGCTCAGACAGCGCGTGGATACCGATGATCTCGGCTTCGGACTTTTCGGCATATATGACCATGCCGCCGATCGTGCCGGCGATCTCGATCAGGCGTGTGCCTGTGATGTTGAGCGTGGTGCACAGACTCATGGCGAGGCCTCCGGCGCCGGCGCGATCGCGCGGCCGGCGATGTAGCGCGCGTGCTTCTGCAGCTGGCTCACGCGCGGGACGATGCCGTAGCCGCCGATCGGCTTCTTGTGCCGGCTCGCCCGCCCGCAGGGCATCGGATGGCGCGCGCGCGCGCGGGCGCCGCTGTGGCGGTCGCGCACGCGGTTCGAGCGGGCGATGTCGGAGAGATCGAGCGGGGTCTTCACGTCGTCGCAGGCCGCGCAGAGCAGCTGGCAGTTGTCGAGGGAGCTGTCGTGGGAAAGCTCCCACGGGTCGACGTGGTCGTAGACGTACTTGCCGGGCGCCAGGCATGCGGTGCAGCCCTGGCAGCGCGGGATGCCGGCGGCATCCTTGCAGCGCGCCCAGGCGATCTGCATCACGGCCCGGGAGAAGCGGCGGCGGTCGGTGCGGCGGAAGGCCATTAGGTCAGCCCTCCTGACCCGATGCCGCGATGCGCGCTTCGTGGCGCAGGCGCGCGCGCTTGCGCGACCGGCCGACCAGGTGATCATAGGGAGGGCTGCCCGGCACCGTGCCGCCCTGGCCTATCGGCGGCCGCGCCCGCTCCACCCTCCCGAACACGGTCTCGAACGCGGCATTGAAGGCCTTGGCGGGCGCGAGGTCGCAGACCAGCTCGAGCACGGCGCCGCAGGTGTTGCATTCGAGCCGGCGCGGCTCGCCGAGGATCTCCTCGATCTCCTCGCAGTGCGGGCAGAACAGGATCATGGACGCCTCCCATCGAATCGGAACGATGGGAAACGCTACCGATCCGGTAACGGCGCGTCAAGCGGAAAAGTAACCAGATTGGTAGCGGAGAATGTTATGCTCCGCTATGCTCAATCTGAGCAAAAGGAGGGTCCAATGTTTGTCGCTGAAATCGATGCCGGCTCGCGCCAGCTGCAGGCGGAGCTGCTATTTCTTGTCCGGCTTTGCCGCCTGGTCGAGCTTGTCGAGCTCCGCGGCCGTGTTGAACCACGTCCCGAGATCGCCGGTTGTCTTGTTGGCCTTGAGGTCTTTGAGCACCCCGCACTTGGGGCAGGGAATGCTATCCGGCTGAACAAGATCTCGGAGAAGGGTCTCGAAGTGGTGGCCGCACTGCGGGCTTACGCACTTGAGCGGATAGAGAATTTGGTCGAAGCGGCTGGGCATCGGCCGGGCTCTCAGGGCAGGGTGAACCAAGTTTCCGCAAAGGGCGAATGAAGCCATCGTACGACCGCTTCGATTTGGGACGCAAATTCGCGGTCGGGCGCGGCATCGTGCTGCTTATACAATTCCGCCGTCGACAACATCCGTTCGGCGATCTCGTCGCGCTCGGCCACCGTCTTGCCCTGGATCGCTGCGAGCAAGATTGCATACAGCATCGCCTTCGTTTCAGGATCGGCCATACTCAAGTCCCCGTTTTGACGATGATTCGGACGACGTCCGCCGCCTTTCTGACGACCTCGTCGCCTTCGTCCTGCACCAGAGCATCGAGGCTCGGCCGGCCGGGCGGACGCCAAAGCTCCGATGGTGCCAAATCCAGCGCTTCGGCGATCGCGGCGATCTTGCCTGGGTTGAGCCGGTGCTGTTCGCTGCGCCAGCGCCAGACCGTGACGCGGCTCTTGCCCATGCGCAGACCGAGCGCTTCATCCGTCAAATCGCGCTCCCTCATCCATTCATCGATGTAGAGGTGGGTGCGGGCGTTGGGCCTGATTCTCGTTACCATGCCGGTAAGCTAGCCCCCGTGCGGTGCGGCGTCGTCTACCGGCCCGGAAGCAGCGCGCTTGACAGCGCCGCTACCAATGCGGTAGCGATCGGCATGGAGAGCATCCATCCGCTGAAGGCCTACCGGCTCGCCCAACAGCCCCCGCTGTCGCAGGCGGCGCTGGCGAAACATCTCGGCACGTCAAAGGCTTCCGTCTCGCGTTGGGAGACGGGTGAACGGAAGCCCGAGCCGCACGAGGTGCCCCGAATCAGCGAGCGCACCGGGATTGCGCCCGCCAAGCTGCGGCCCGACCTGGCCGCGTTGTTCTCCTCCTCTGTTCGAGGCCGCCCGCGTCGCAGGCGCGCCGCCTGAAACCTGCGGCGGCTACCCGCAGGAGTCGAATCGTCCCCCTGTGGACGTGTGTGGATAAGCGTTTTGCGTCCGTGGTCGCGTCATTGGTCCGGTTGCGTGCGTCTCGTTCAATCCCTTCGGGAGGCACGCGGCATGAATGGTCATCCCAGCAGCCACATCGCGCATGAACGGCTCGGCCCGCCGCGCTGGGACGATCCAGCGCCCGTCGCCGAGCTTTCCCAGGAGGAGCTCGCCGAGGTGCTGGCCCCGCACCGCACCCGCGAGCACATCCGCGCCTTCGCGGGCGTCGTGGCGCTCGCGCTGGTCGCCTGCGCGCTCGCGCTCGCCATCAGCGCGGTGGCGATCGGGCTCTGGGTCGGGGTGCTGGCGTGACGCTGACCATCACATCGATCGAAGAGATCGGGCCCGCGTTGCCGCAGCGCCCCGGCCGGCGCGCGGGCCCGCCATCCACGCCGGGGGACAACAGGAGCGCCGGGACCGCGTCCGTCCCGCCCGGGGATGACCGTGAACAAGCCGCCCCGGGCGGGACGTTGACTTTTAAGTCAACACGGCCCGCGCCATGAGCACGCCGATCGACGTCAAAGGTCCCGGCCGCTATCGCCTGCGCGACGAGCTTCGCTTGACGCAATCGGCCGTCTGCCAGCCCGGCAAGATCATGTTCTGGGGCGGCCGCAAGCTCCTCGGCGTCGCCGATCTCGGCAAGCTCGTCTACATTCCCGCCGGCGCCGACGGCGCCATGCTGGCGGCGGGCGATTACGAGACTCTATTCGGGGGCGGGTGATGACGGCCTCCGCCGCCGCCAAAGAAGAGCCCACGACCCGGTTCGCCAAGGATCATCTGAAAGCCTTCGTCGAGCGGATCGAGCGGCTGCACGAGGAGAAGAAGGCGATCTCCGACGACATCGCCGACGTCTATCGCGAGGCCAAGGGCACCGGCTTCGACGTCAAGGCGCTGCGCACCGTCATCCGTCTTCGCACCATGGAGCCCGACGAGCGCAAGGAGCAGGAGGCGATCCTGGAGACCTACATGCACGCGCTCGGGATGCTGGCATGAGCGCGCCTGGCATCGGCTTTGCTACGCGTGCGGGCGCGAGCTGGCCCCATCAGCTCAAGGCCGCCAGCATCCTGGCGGCGGCCGCGGCTGATCTCAAGGCGTGGCGGGCCAAGCGCGAGGGTGAGCTTTGCGCAGGCGAGCGCTACTGCTTCGCGCGCGAGCACGTGGGCCTCGCCGACAGCGCCGCGGAGCTCATCGACTTCGCGATCGCCGACCGCTCGCGCGGCATGACCTCGAGCAAGCGCATCACGCGCGCGATCTACGCCGAGGAGGCGCTGCTGCGCGCCGCATTGGGGCTGGCCAGGAAGGCGCCCGCATGAAGCCCTGGCCCTTCGGCGAGCTCAAGACCTTCGGCTACGATCTCATCATGGCCGATCCGCCCTGGCCGTTCGAGCACCGCTCGGAGCGCGGCGAGGAGAAGTCGTTCAAGCGCCACTACGGCGAAATGCCGATGGCCGACATCAGGGCGATGCGCGTAAGCGAGCTCGCGATCGCGCCGGCCGTGTTGTTCCTATGGTGTACCTCGCCGCGCATGAGCGAGGCCTACGACGTCGTCGAGGCCTGGGGCTTCCGCTACGGCTTCACCGGCACCTGGGTCAAGCTGACGGCGCACGACAAGATCGCCTTCATCCCGGGCTACACCAACCGCGGCGGCGCGGAGTATTTCATCGTCGGGCTGCTCGGCCGCCCCGACATCGCCGGCGCCAAGGCGCGCAACGTCATCTTCGGCAAGGTGCGCGAGCACTCGCGCAAGCCCGAGGAGGCCTACGCCTGGTGCGAGGCCTATCTGCCGGGCGCGCTGCGCCGCGTCGAGCTGTTCTCGCGCGCCAGCCGGCCCGGCTGGGACACTTGGGGCCACGAGGCCGGCAAGTTCGACCCGGTGGTGTCGCTGCAGGCGCCGGAGGCCTCATGAAATCGGCCGGCGCAGCAGCCGCGGACGCGGAGAAGCTCATCCGCCACCGGAAATTCCATTGGTGCCGGCTGCGCAACGACTTCATCGACATGCCGTTGTGGCGCTCGCTCGCGACCGCGCTCGAGCTGCCGCTGGCACAACTGCAGGCCTTCGTCACCCGCCTCGACACGCTCGCCAACAAATCGATCCCGCGCGGCTATGTCGGGGATTTCGATCCGGCCGAGTTCGCCGCGGCCCATGACGTCCCGGCCGCCGATTGCGCGCGCATGTTCGCGGCGCTCGAGGAGCGCGGCTGGATCGAGCAGGAGCGGCTGACGACCTTCTGGGAACGCAACCCGGACAAGGACGACCCGACCTCGGCCGAGCGCAAGGAGCGCGGACGTGCCTTCGGCGCGGCGCTGCGCGAGCTGGCGCGCCAGGCGAAGGAGGGCTTGATCGAGGCCGCCGAGCGCACGCGGCGCGAGATCGCGATCTACGCGCTGCGCGACCAGGGCCGCCACGGGCTGCTCTCGTGGGCGGAGCAGCGACCCAAGCTCGTCGCGCTGATGCACTTTTCCACAGGTCACGCCAGTCACATCGTGACAGGCGTGACAGTCCCGCCCAGAGCAGAGCAAAATTTAGTAGCTCAGCCTGTGGATAACTTCGGTGACGTGGCGCGCGGCGACGCCGCAGGGCTTTCCGAGGAAGAAAAGGCGATCGAAGCCGCAGCCTGGCTCCAGTCGAGCGGCGTCAAGATCGTCACCGAGCGCATGAGCATCCCCGCGACGCTCGCGGCGACCAAGATCCTGCGCTGGCAGCACCAGGAGCTCGGCGGCGATGCGCAAGCGCTGCGCGGCATCATCGAGGGCGTCGACCGCGCCGGCTACGTGAACGTGCGCTTCCACGCCGAGGTCACCGACGCGCTGGCGCGCTTCCCGCGCCAGGCGCAGCGCCAGCTGCCGTTGCCGGTGCCGCTCAAGGGAGTCGGCCATGGCTGACGTCACCGTGCTCACCCCGCTGCGACTCGGCGACCTCGATGCTGCGATGCAGCCGCAGCAGCTGCGACCCGATTCCGACCGCCGCAACGTGGTCGAGCTGTGGCGGGTGCGTGAGCTGCGCGAGTTCGAGCGCTGCTTTTCCGGCTACGCCTTCAAGGAGGGCACATGAGCACCGCCGCCATCGGACAACTGTTCGACCGCCTGCGCCGGCTGTGCCTGGCGAGCGAGGCCGAGAACGAACGCCTGCGCCAGGGCCGCGCGCTGGCCGAGCAGCGCATCACCGATCTCCGCGACGAGAACGAGCGCCTCAAGGGTGAGCTTGCGGCCGAGCATTCCGCCCGCGCCGAGCTGGTCGACCAGGTGATCGACTGGCTCGGCCAGGGCGAGGAGATCGTGCGCGCCGGCGTGGCCAAGGTGGGCGACGATGCGCCCGCCGAGCGGGGCGAGATGCACGCCGCGGTGCTGCGCGACATCGCCAAGCTCACCGGCACTCCCGAGCGCGAGCGCATGGGAACGGCGGATTTCGCCCGCACCTTCGGCGGCGAGGAGCCTAAACCCGCGTATTAAACGCCACGCTGGCCGGCGAGCGAAGCTCGCAAGATGGTTGAGGCGTTGCTCACAACCAGCTTGAAGGGCTGTATAAAGCGCCTCATCATCCCTACATTACGTGATCGCCGGCGCCGCAATGTGGGCCACCGCGACTGAGAGATGCCAGCGCTCCCGCCCGCGGAGGAGCCCTGTGCCCCAGTCAGACACCGCCGCCATCCCGGCCCCCGCGCCGGCCGCGCCGCTTCCGCCCGCCATGGGCGACACCATCCTGGTCGAGGCGGAGGTGACCGCGGTCGCCTACGAGCGCCGGTCGCTCATGGTCAAGATCACCGGATTCGTCAGCGGCATGGTGTCGTACACGCCGGTGCCGTTCAGCGCGGTGCGCCGGATCGTGGCGCGGGCCTGGCCGCGCTCCCGGCTCTGAGGCCGCTTGGGCGGTGCGCGCGCTCGCGGATGAGGGGCCTAAACCGGTGCCTTAACGCCCGGTCGTAGCAGCGTGATTTACCAATAGGTTTCCTCCGCCGTTCCGCTATGGTGCCGGCCGCCGGAGGGGGCATGGCCGCACCGCATCCGACCGAGACGATCAGCGAGGGCGACATGGTGCTGATCCGCGCCCGCGTGCGCAAGGTCTGGCATGATGCGGTCGTGATGCGCGTGCCCATCCGCGACGGCACCGCCCAGAGGTGGCAGCAGCTAAGCGTGCCGCCCGCGGCCGTGGTCGCCCGCGAGACCGGTCCGGATGCCGCCGACGTCCCCGCCGTCACCTGGTGAGCCGCCGTGCAGGCGCAAAGCGCGCCTCGCTCGCAGTCGCGCGCCATCGCGTGGCATCAGCCGGGGTTCTCCACCGAGCGTCCCATGCCCTGGGGTAGGCGCAATCGCGCGCCGTGTCTGTTCACAATTGAACACTCGGGAGAGATTCCGGCGTTAACCGCCTGACAACCCGAAGGGTTCCATGGTGGCCCGGGGATCAGGTGCATGCGTACCCCTTCCATCTATCGGCTCACCTTCCTGCTGCCGGGCGCCATCAGCCTCCTGGTCCAGCCCGGGCGGCATTCGCCGTGCCTGCACGGCTGCATCCTGGTGATCGGCCCGTGCGGCCACGTGGCGATCGAGGGCCCCTCGCGCGAGCGCGTGTTCGAGCAGGCGAGCCGATTCCTGAAGGTGAACAGCAAGGGGCGGCCGGGCTACTCGGTCTGCGCCACCCTGGAATCGCCGGCGTTCGTGCCGGACCTCATCGGCTGCCGCGGCGGCCGCGATTACTGGTCGATCATCGTGGGCGCCGACATCGCGTTCTCGCCGACATCGATGCCGCCGGAGATCATGCCGCCCGAGCAAGAGCAGCGCGCCGTGCAGATCTTCACCGACCCGCCCTACGGGCCATGATCTGATGTTTCCAACAACAACAACGGGGGAGGCGCCTTTGGGCCGCAGCGGGCGCAAGCGCAAATCCGGCAAGCGGCATCCCGGCGGCGAGCTCGTCCGCGACAAGCAGCCCGACGACAGGATCCGCGCGTCGCGCCAGCCGCACCGGCGCGCGATCGAGGAGGGCGACCGGCTGAGCGAGCGCGCCGAATCGCCGCTCGGGCGCTTGAGCCTCATGCGCGGCCGCGACGGGCAAGCCGTCATCGACGAGACGCAATATCAGGCCGGCGAGCACTACGCGATCCTGGTCGGGCAGTATCGATCGGTCATCGGCGCGCCGCGCTCGACCGCGGGATCCGGCCGAACGCTCGGATGCGATGCCGGCTACTGCCTCTACGTGCGATTCCGCGAGCTGTGCGCCTGCGAGCAGCGCCGCATCCGCTACCATCACGCCTTCGAGGCCTTGGCGAGCGTCGGCCGCCGCGCGCTGATGGCCGTCAACCGCGTCGCCGTGCACGGCCAGGCGATCGCGCCGCAAGACCTCGTTTACCTTAAAGCCGGATTGAGCGGCCTCGCGCGCCATTTCGGTCTTGGCATGCGCCGGCGAAGGGAGTACTCGGGAAATGCACACTGAGGAACCGCGCCCGGGATCGATCGATCGCCGGGCGTTTTCATTTCCGGAGCCGGCATGAGCGATCGCGAGATTGCCGCCGAGCTCGAGGCGCTCGCCGACCGCATCGCGCGCATGCGCGCCGCCGGCCGCAACGGCGACCTCGATCCTTTCCTCCTCGACCGCAGCCAAGC
>QGNH01000834.1_pt1 | contig 17376 bp, 17 predicted proteins | sample 1735481 | NCBI WGS metagenome assembly QGNH01 (sample SAMN09239004, study PRJNA386568) | Viral metagenome, whole genome shotgun sequencing project.
CAAGTACGTAAAGAGGAAATGGATTCATCCAGAGTACAAGGTGGTAGCGAGATTGGTCATTTTGAAATACCTAAACAACGATAATATGGAAACACTAATAGTTAATAACAATATACATAAAATATATGATTCTGAAATTACGTTATCTAGACCAAATAAACTGCCAGGAGAATTAATATTAACCATAGAATAATATGGAAGAGGTAACTAAAAACCTATTTGTAGTACTATTATTTATAGGACCAATAGGTATAGTCGCATGGATTATGGTTATATATGGATGGTATAAACATAAAAAAGAAATTAGTTTATTGGAATTAAAATATTCTACATTACTATATCAAAAGAAATCATCAGAAGTTAGACTTGGTCAGATATCAGAAAACTTAGCACCATTTCTAAAGAGTTTTAAATATAATCCAAAGAAAGCACATTTTTTAGGTAACCCTATAGATTATATAGTATTTGAAGATGATAAAATAGTATTTCTAGAGATTAAATCTGGAGAATCAAAATTAAGTGATGGGCAGAAGAATATAAAGAAACTAATAATAGAAGGAAAAGTAGAATTTGATCAAATGAGAATTAATTAATATGGAGACTCAATCAAAAATAGATATATTAGTAATCTTACTAGGAATAGGATTTATATCATTTACCATGTACTTAGCATGGTCTATAGACGAAATATTAAAGCTAAGGGTATTGTCTAAAGATCTACTAACATCATGTTTTATGTTTGTTCATAAAAGACGTGATCCAAGCACTAAAGAAATAGAGAATATAGATAGTCAATTATGTTCAATAGCAACAGACTATCATTTTGGGGATGTGTTTGCAGATGTAATTAAAGAATATGAACTCTAAAAATGTCAAAATAAAGAATGCCAAAATTCATGAATATGATGGTCAAAAGTTTAAATCTGGTCTAGAGTTATTTTGTTATAAATCATTACAAGAAAATAATATACCATTTACATATCAGCCAACTTCATATGTGCTTATAAATAAATTCAAATCTGAGTTTAGATGCTACGAGGATACTGGTAAAATAACTAGAGATATTAATAAGAAAATAATATCATCGACTAAGCGATTTGATCTTATAGAGAATGTTAGAGAGATTGCATATACACCTGATTTTTGTGGATTAAATAATGAATGGATTATAGAAACTAAAGGATTTGCTAATGATGCGTTCCCATTAAGATGGAAATTATTCAAAGCGAAACTAAATGAAATAGGTTTTACTGGTATAGTAATGAAACCAGAAAGTCAAAAAGAAGTGCTACTTTGTATAGACATAATTAAAGAAGAAATTAAAAAACAGTTAAGCATTTTACTGTAAACAAATGCAAATATAAATATATAAATAAAAATATGGATACAATTAAAATAAATAAAACACAAGATTGGACTATCTTTGTATTAAGAAGGATAGACGAAAATTACGTAGAAACAGATACTGTACTTGGTGGATTCTATAGTTACATACAAAAAGATAAAAGTCCGGAAGTATTTAATGAATGTGCTCTAGGATTAGATGATTTAGATAAGCAAGATGTATATGCAGTAATAACTTTTTTTGACACATCTTATATTCCACTATATAAAGGATCTGCATATTATATAATGACAGATACTGGTGGAACTATAGCAAATAGATCATTTAAACAATAAAAAGTGTTGTATATAAACATAAACACAATAAAACAAAATAAATTAAACAACGTTATAGACGTTAAATTATATAATTAACAATATGAATGAGAATAATAATAGAGTAGTTGCTGCCGAACCGGTATTGAATACTACAAATAATACTGCACCTGTAGTAACTGTTCCAGTAACAACTGATGTTACAGTAAAGAAACCATATTACAAACATAAGAAGAAAGTAGTTGCAACTATAGTAACTCCTATTGCACCAATTACAACTGGTACTATCACGTATCAAAAAGCAATTGTTATTAAACCTAATTGGTTTCAAAGACAATGGAATAAATTTATCATATGGTATAATGCATAAATTTTAAATGATTAATTTCAGTAAAAAGATTCTAAATTCTAACAAATTCAGACAGGCCGCAATCCACTTCCAGGATCACGGCCTTTACTGTTTTTCGCCAGTTGGCACTACAGAATACCTAGAATATTGGGATCGTGAGATGGTTAGATGCGTAGAAGGTTATACCGCTCCTGATGGAGATTGGATTAGCGGATATAACTATTTTTATTTGAATTATTGTCCCATACTAAGGCTAGTTGAGTTTGAATACAAGGATAGACACGGTAAAATCAAGATGCGTAGAGAGAAGAGTAGGGAATTCCCTGACTTCTATGACTATGATTACTATTACTTCTGTTCTATACAAGAAGCAGAGGATGAAGGTAGTCATATGGTTGTTTTAAAGTCTCGTGGTAAGGGTTATTCATTTAAAGGTGGGTCTATGCTTGATAGAAACTTCTATCTAATACCTAACTCTAAATCATATGCAATAGCTTCTGAAACTGAGTATTTAGTTCGTGATGGACTATTAACTAAGGCTTGGGACTATATGGACTTTATAGATGAACATACTGCATGGGCAAAGAAACGCCAAGTAACCAATACTAAGATGCATAGAAAGGCCTCTATTATCACTACAGATAGTATGGGTAGTCGTATTGAAGTTGGTTATAAATCAGAGATAATAGGAGTTACACTTAAGAATGATCCTAATAGAGCACGTGGGAAACGTGGTAAACTAATACTATGGGAAGAAGCTGGTTCGTTTAAAGACATACTTCAAGCATGGCAGATAGCTAGGCCTTCTGTAGAAGAAGATGGTGTAGCATTTGGTTTAATGTGTGCATTTGGTACTGGTGGTGATGAAGGTTCTAGGTTTGATGGCCTTAAAGAACTATTTTACAATCCTTCCGGGTATAATGTTCAATCATTTCCAAATATATGGGATGAGAGTTCAGATGGAAACAAATGTGCATTCTTTGTACCTGTATATGCAAACATGTCAGTACTAGATGATAGTGGTCTTAGATTGTTTATGGATAAGAATGGTAATAGTTTAAAGCAAAAAGCTATTGACTATTCACTTGTTCAAAGACAAAAAGTAATAGATGGATCGTCTGATTCTAGAGCAATTGATAGATATATTGCAGAAAATCCTCTTACCCCTCAGGAAGCAGTCCTTGAGTTAACTGGTAATATATTTCCTAAGAAAGATCTAATGATACAATTAGCATCAATAAGAACTAATAAGAAGATGCAATCATATAAACAAGTTGGAGACTTAGATTATGTTAATGGAGAGTTGATATGGACTATTAAAAAGAATGGTGATATTAATAAGTATCCATTAGGTAGAGATGACTCACATGAGGGAAGTATAGTTATATGGGAGCACCCAGAGAAAGACGCATCAAATCAATTATACATAGCTGGATGTGATCCATATGATCACGACAAGGCTGGTACTAATTCATTAGGTGCTACATTTATATACAAAAGGTTTCAGGACTTTGAATCATATTATGATATACTTGTTGCTGAGTATACAGGCAGACCGGATACAGCTGAGGATTATTATGAAAATGTACGCAAATTATTGATATACTATAATGCCAGGTTGCTTTATGAGAATGAACGTAAGGGTATATTTCCTTACTTTACCCAGAAACATAGTGATTATCTATTGGCAGATCAACCTGATATTATAAATGATATAATAGGTAAATCCACAGTACAACGTAGGAAAGGTATTCATATGAATGTACAGATAAAGGATTATGGTGAAGGGTTAATAAAAGAATGGCTTAATGAAGAATATGCACCAGGTAAAAAGACTTTAACCAAAATACTATCAGAACCATTACTTGAAGAGTTAATACAATACAATGATAAAGGTAACTTCGATAGAGTTATAGCATTAATAATGGTAATGATATATAGGCAACAATTGCATAATATACATGCTAAAAAGAAAGAAAAAGATTCAAGTAAAGTATTATTTGATCTACCTTTATTCTCTGATCAATGGTTTTCTTCATATGGAGATGATCATTTAAGTGAAATTGATTTCGGCGAAACTGACTTTGGTGCAGCAGATCCAGGATGGTTTTAATTAATAAATAAACTAATAACATGAACAATACAATAACAATGTTTCCTTCGCAGAAACTTCCATCAAAAAAGAAAAATAAAGAATGGAGAGAAGCATGCGTTGACTACATCATAGGAATGGGTGAAACTGTTCCATCTGGATCTGATAGAACTAATTACGAACAAATGCAATCATATTATGATCTATACAATAGTATATTTCATGAAGAAGATTTAAAGTATGTTACAGATCCATTTAAGCAACAGGACGGCTTTCCTGCTAGTCCACAAGATTTTAATATAATAAGGCCAAAAATAGATCTATTAATGGGTGAAGAGACTAAACATCCATTCAATTTTAGAGTAATAAGAACTAGCCAAGATGCTACTTCGGATGTACAAGATAAAATGAAGAAGATGCTTACTGACTATGTAATGGCTCAGACAATGGCTGGTATGTCACCAGTAGATGCTCAGCAATTTCAACAGAAGTTAGCAAGTGGAGAGATTATGCCACCTGATAAAATAGCATCATTCCTGTCTAAAGACTATAAAGATATTGCAGAAGAAACCGCTTATCATACTCTTAATTACTTAAAAGAAAAACTTGGTTTAACTCATGAGTTCTTTAAAGGATGGAAGGATGCTTTGATAGCTGGTAAGGAAGTGTATTATACCGGCGTAGTTAATGGTGAACCCCATCAGGAACGTGTTAATCCTATGTATTTTGGACACGATCATTCACCTGATATAGAGTTCATTGAGAATGGAGATTGGGCTGTAAGACGCATGAGAATGTCTTATACTGAGATATATGATAGATTGTATGATAAAATGGATGAAAAACAACTAGATAAACTAATTGAAATAGTTGGAGTATCTCCAAACGCAGGTGGTTATGGTAAAGATGCTCCTCCTGCTGATTATATACATTATGAGATGCATACAGTAACTGGACCTGGAGATGATAACATTAATAGGCCTAATCAGGTTAATTTATGGCATGCAACATGGAAATCATATAAGAAAGTAGGTTTTTTAACTATTCAGGATGAAAATGGTGACCCACAACAGATGGTTGTTAGTGAAGACTATATGAAGATAGGTACTGAACTTGGACTTGATTGGAAATGGGTTATTGAGGTATGGGAAGGCTATAGAATTGGTGTAGATCTATATGTTGGATGTCAACCACTAGAATATCAATTTATATCTGCAGAAAACTTTAATTCACAAAAATTACCATATTCGGGAGTTATATATAGTAATACTAACTCTGAATCTAAATCATTAGTATCTATTATGAAACCATTACAGTATATGTATATTATTGTATGGTATCGTTTAGAATTAGCATTGGCTAGAGATAAAGGGAAAGTAATAACAATGGATATTACACAGATACCTAAATCAATGAATATAGACCCTGCTAAATGGATGCATTATTTATCCGCTGTAGGCGTTAACTTTATTAATCCATACGAAGAGGGTTGGGATATACCAGGTAGAGAAGGTGGTAAATGTTTTGGCAAAGGGACTAAAGTATTAATGTTTAATGGTAGACTTAAAAATATAGAAGATATAAATATTGGCAATCTTGTAATGGGTCCAGATTTATCTCCTAGAAGAGTGTTAGGCCTACATAATGGAGTTGATAATATGTATAAAATAACTCCAAGTTCTGGAGGGGATGTACAGTTAGTCAATAGTAAACATGAAATATATTATGGATTGAAAAACCATCATACAAATGAAGTTACATTTAAAACTTCTACTCCAGAGGAATTAATGATAAAATTTAATAAGACTCCATCATGTAGAGATAAACACTTTCTATATAGAAAAAATGGTATTAAATTTCAAAATATTTATACAGATTTATTACTAGATCCATATATTCTTGGTTTATGGATTGGAGACGGAAGTACAAATAAACCTGCATTTGAAAGTATGGATATTGAAATAATAAATCACTTAAATGAATTTGCAACTAATCACGGAATGAAAACTAATATACGATCAAATAAAAATAGTAGGTCTTTAACTATAAATTTATCTGGAGGAAGTATTAGTAAATATAGAAATCTTCCTGGAAATTGGTTTTTGGATAGATTGTCTGATTTAAATATAAGGGAATATAAAGATATTCCAGAAGAATATATATACACGTCAGAAGAAAATAGATTGCAAATATTGGCAGGTTTAATTGACACGGATGGATGGTATGATAAAATAAAAAATAGATTTGGATTTTGTCAAGTAGATTATAGAAAACATATTGTTGATAAATTTGTTTTTATCGCAAGGAGTCTTGGAATGAAAGTATCTGTTAGAAAAAAGAGATGTAAAGATTCAGAAATGTGTAAAAAACATTCTGAGTATTGTTATGTTGCTAGTATATTAAGTGGATGTGACAAAATACCGACTAAAATAAAAAGAAAACAAACTAATCAAGTTAAATTTTTTGCTAAAGATATAAATCGTTCAATGTTTAATATTGAATATTCTGGTATAGATGATTATTTTGGATTTGAATTAGATGGTGATCATTTATTTTTGTTAGGAGATTTAACAATTGCTCACAATAGTGCTCAGTTTAATCAAATATCAGCCCTAGACTTAACAATGTCTAATGTTATTGAACAATATATTAGATTAATGGAGAAAATAGAAGATATGGTTGCTGAGATATCTGGAGTTAGTAAACAACGTCAAGGTGAAGTTATGGCTAGTGAACTAGTTGGTAACGTTCAACAGGCAGTTGCTAATTCGGCTTCTATTACTGAACCATTGTTCTGGATGCATAATCAGGCTAAAAGGAATTCATTACGAATGTTGTTGAATACTGCTAAATCAGTATGGAAAGATACTAGTAAGACTGAGTTGCAATATGTAATGAGTGATGCTACTAGAGCATTTATGAAACTATCTGATAACTTCTTCTTCGAAGATTATGATATATTTGTATCTGATTCTACTACTGATGCACAGAATTTACAGATGATTAAGAACTTATATCAACCTGCCATGCAGAATGGAGCTACATTATTAGATGTTGCTGAGATTATGACACTTGATAGTGTTACTGCGATTAAATCTAAATTGGCTGAAATAGAACAAACTAAACAAGAGCAAGCACAGCAAGCACAACAACAAGAACAACAGAATCAAATGCAACAGATTCAAGCTGCAAATGAAACTAAGCAACAGGCAATTCAGATTGAACAACAGAAACTTGATCTTGATAAATATAGAATTGATTCTGATAATCAAACTAAAGTAACTGTAGCTGAACTTAATGCATATAAAGGTGAAGCTGGTCTCGATGCTAATGGCAATAAGATACCAGATGTAATGGAGATAGCTAATATATCACTTCAACAATCTCAACATGAATCTGACAAGTTTGACAAACAAATGGAAAGAGAACAGAAAGCAAGGGAAGCACAACTGAAGAGTGATACAGAAAAATTAAAGATACAGTCTGATAAAGAGATTGAAAAGTCTAAATTAGATTTAGAACAAAATAGATTAGATTTAGATAATAAAACACTTAGTGTACAGCAGACATTGCAGAGTATGAAGGATAAGGCCGCAATGGAACGTGAAAAATTAAAAGCAAAGACCGCAATTCGCAATAAAGTGGTAGGAGAGAAATAATACAATTGATAAATAAACAATTATGAAAGAAAATGACATACTAGGTGGATTTAATGCAGTGTTTGAAACATTGGCACCTAATGAGGATTCTAAATATAAAGGCATAGAAGTAGTTGCTGATTCGACAGATGATTCAGATACTACTAAACCTATTGAATTGACAGAAGAGGAATCACAATATAATGATCCTATCCCTGGAAAAGAAGATGATAAAGTAGAAGATAATGATGAAGAAACAGAAACTCCTACAGAAGATGACAAAGTTGATGATAAACCAACAGAAACTGAAGATAAGCCTGAAGAAGTTGATGAGTCTGAAACAAGTCAAGTTACTGCATTCTTTGATGCAATAGCTGAACAGGTTGGATGGTCTGATATGACAGATGAAGAAAAGCCAAAGTCTGTAGAGGATTTTGTTGCATACATGAAGTCTGCAGTAGAAACTAGTAGTACTCCTCAATATGCTAATGATGATGTAGCTCAGTTAGATGAGTATATTAAAAATGGTGGTACTATTAATGATTACTTTACTAATGCTTCTATTGGTATAGACTATGATAATGTAGATCTATCTGATATTAATGCTCAGAAAGTTATAGTAAGAGAATTCTTGCTTGGTAAAGGGTTTAATGACGTACAAATAAACAGAAAACTAGAAAAGTATGAAGATGCTGATCTTTTAGAAGATGAGGCAAACGATGCTATTGGATTTTTAAAAGAGTCAAAAGAAGAAGCGAAGAAAGCGCTATTAGAAGAACAAAGAACTATACACCAACAGAACATAGAAGAGCAACAAAAATTTTACAACAACGTTGTAACACAAGTAGAGGCACTTTCTGACATACGTGGCATAAAAATACCAAAAGAAGATAAGAAAACTTTGATGGAGTATATGTTCAAAGCAGACTCTGATGGTAGAACAAAATATCAAAAGGATTATGCTAAGTCAACCAAGAATCTTATAGAATCTGCATACTTCACTATGAAAGGTGATGTTTTGTTAGAACAGGCTAAAAGATCTGGAGAAACATCTGCAACTGAGAGGTTAAAAAATACTTTGAAGTCAAACAAAATAAGTGGTTCAAAACAAACAATAAACAATGGGTCAGCTACTCCACTATGGTCAATAGCTTCACAACAGTTATTAAGAAGGCCCCAATAATTAAAATATAAAACTAAGTTTTAAAAATGGATAATGGAATTTTAAACAATCTACAGCTGTACAGAGGTAAATGGTTCTCCGATTTAGTAGACGAGAATATGTTGTCTAATGCACTGTTGATCAAACCTCATGAAGTATCTAGCGTAATTTCTTACGTATTTGGCACTAAAGATGATGGTTACACGTCGGCTCTTGACTTCTTAACAGGTGGTTTAGGTAAGACTATGGTAATTGATCAACGCGAATTTAGATGGTCTGTAATGATCGATTCCGATCGTGCTGTTACAATTCGTTCAGCAAAGTGGAATGGTTCTGTAGTTACAGATCCTACAGCACAAGTGGGATTAGGCAACACCCCTATAATGTTGTCATTAGAAGATAAGTGGTTAGCACCGTCTGAGCCACGCTTAGTAGTAATACTAGGATAAATAAATTGCGTTAATTGCTGGAAACCCACAAAAATTTTCTTGCCGTAGAGCGAAAATTGAAAATATAGAATTATGAATAATGATAAAAACTGGCAATCAGCAGCCAAGCGAATAGATATGAAACCTATAAAAGGTTGGGAAAGTCTATATAGTATAACACAAACAGGAGAAGTTTACTCAATTAGAAATAACAAGTTTTTAAAATCCAGATTATCAATGGATGGATATAAAAGAGTTTGTTTATGTGATGATAGTAAAAGATATGAATTTAGAGTTGCAAGATTAGTTGCAGATGCATTCATAGATAATCCCGAAAATAAACCACAAGTAAATCATATTGATTATAATCGAATTAATGATTATGTTGATAATTTAGAATGGTGTACTAATTTAGAAAATTCCCTATATTCTTTCGATGCAGATAAATTTGAAAAACCAGAAAATTATAAAGTATATACTTTTACTAATGTATATAATGGAAATAGATTTTCTATAATTGGAATAACAAATGTTGCAAAACAATTTGGATGTTCTAATAAAAATTTCAAAGCATTAATTTATAAGTATGCAAATACAGAAATGTATATTAAACAAGGCATATTTAAAGGATTGAGAATAGATTCAGAATATTTGAAGGTTCAACGACTATCCCTTTTGGGAGTAGACTCAAGTGAGTCGAAATGCGGAACATCCTTAATGGATGAAGATATAGTCTGATCTTATATGAGAGTATAAGCTGTTAATAACGGATTAGGAATAACGAACCTAGTTGAACAAAATAAAAGAATGTCGGACCCGGTGCTATAATCGAGTTAGACGATAAAGAATTTCAGTTACGTGTATCTGGTGCTCCTTATCAAGATGGTAACGAATGGGTTTATACCTGTTTCATTGCAGATAGTCAAGCTACATCATCTATATCTGGAAAATATTTACTTAACGGAAGTCAAGTATCTCGTTTAGGTTCTGCTTATGAAGAATATTCTGAAGAAGCTGATATCATAAACTATAATACTCATATTAAATTGCATAATCATTTGACAACTGTACGTTTGTCTTATGATATTACTGGTACTGCTCATAGCACTGTATTAGCAATTGCATTGAAAGATCCTAAAACTGGTAAAACTTCTTATTTATGGTCTGATTTCCAAGAATGGAAAGCTGCTCGTGAATGGAACAAACGCCAAGAACGTCAATTAGTATATTCAAAATATAATGCTAACGCTGACGGTACTACTGATTTGATGGGAACTAATGGACGTCCAGTATATATTGGAGCAGGTCTATTACAGCAAATTGCCCCTGCAAATCGTAGATATTATACTGAATTAAATGCCGATCTGTTAGAAGACTTCTTATTTGATATGTCTTATAACATCCTTGGAACTAGTGAACGTAAGTTCGTTGCTTTCACAGGGGAAATGGGTATGCGTGAATTTGACAGAATTCTGAAAGAAAAAATGGGTGCATTCAACTTAGTTGACACCAAATTTATCACTGGATCTGGCCAAGAATTGACACTTGGAGGACAATTCACTACTTATAAAATGACTAATGGTATTGAATTAACAGTTAAACACTTACCAATGTACGATGATATCGTTCATAATCGTAAGTTACATCCAGTTACTGGAAAACCTGTTGAATCATATCGTTTCACTTTCTTGGACTTTGGTACAAGGGATGGTGAAGCTAATATCGTTAAGGTAGCTAGAAAAGATAGGGAAATGGTTATGTGGCATACTGGTGGTTCTGTAACCCCTGGAGCCGGATATGGTAAATCTATCAATACTTTGCGTTCAAATGCAAAAGATGGTTACTCAGTTCACTTCTTAGGTGAAGTTGGTATAATGGTGAGAGACCCCCGTGCTTGCGGTGAGCTCATTTTAGACGTTGTTGACTAACATAAAACTAGCGCGTTTGGATTGGTTTCCATCCGCGCTACAATTAAATTTATAAAAATAATTATACTTACACACGTAAATGGAAGTTATATTGAAACATAAGCGCAAAGACGCTTGGGCAGGAGTAATAAAATATAAATCATGTTTTGATTACATCACACCCGCATTAACTCGTTCTGGGAATAGACACACTGGCCTAACTCCTGAAGACGCAGAAAGATTAGAAACTCAATTAGCCCTTGGTCCTGGGACCCTTGCTCCTTATAGCAAATATTGGGTTACATTCACTATCAAAGTAACAAATAAAGAATTAATATTAGATACTAGTCGTCCATGGGATGAACTTCAGTATTTGTTTTTAAAGAGTCATCATAAAGTAGCAATTGGTTTAAATGATATGAAACCTGGTACTGACTATGTTCTTATTAACAGAGATGCAGAAGCACAAGAATCTAATAGATTGAGTAGAAGAAAACGTGAAGCTCTTAAAGAGTTCGATAAAATGTCTCTTGAAGACATGCGTAAATGTTTACGTCTATTTGGCTATAAAGCAGATACAATGTCTGCAGAATTAGTAGAAAGTAAATTATCAGAACAAATAGAATCTAATCCAGAGAAATTCTTCTCTAAATGGGTTAATAACAAATCAAAAAATACAGAGTTCTTAATTGAGGCAGCTATCGCTAAAAACATAATGCGAAAGAATAAAAATGCTTATCTTTATGGAACTGATATAATTGGCACATCTTTAGACGATGCTGTATCTTACTTAGATAATAAAGCAAATCAAGATCTGAAGATGACAATCATGAATGAGATTGAAAATAAATAAGTATGACTTTAGCAGAACTGCATAGGAATTTTGATTTAGAAATGGATAAATCGAATAGTATATCAAATTATCCATCATTCCTTCCAGAGGAAAAGGATTATTTCTTTAATACTACTATTCAACGTATCCTTAAAACTAAGTATTCTGGAGATAATGTACATAGAACTGGTTTTCAACAAGATCAAAAGAGGTCTGATGATCTTAGAACAGTAGTTAAGACTAAAGAATATATATCTACTGATTTTACCACTGATACAGAACCAAGTTGTGTTAGATACTCAGTTAGTTATCCTATAGACTATTTAATTGGACTAGGAGAAACAGTATATATTCAACCTATTGGAAATACAGACACTACATTAATCAAAAGAAATGATGTAACTGAATGTACAATAGAGAATATAGATGGTAGAATTACTGATAACCTATCTGAATATCATTATAATAGAGGCTATGCTAGACCACTAAGATTATACTCTGAAAATAAAATATATCTATATACTGATGGTACATATGAAATAACTAAATATATAGTTACTTATATGTTTATGCCAGACAAATTAGATTGGTATAGTGGTTCAAACACTGTTCCATTAACAATGTTACCAGAACACATGTGGGATGAAATACTCGTATATGCAGTTAAGTTAGCATTACAAAATGTATCTGATGAGAGACTTTCGTCTTATAGTCAGGAAACTCAAGTAATTGAGTAATACCTTCTCAGTTTAGTCGTACGTGGAAATGCAATTTTAAGCAAAGTAGGAAAGCTAAACGTTAGTTTGAACTGAGTCGACAAGAATTTAAACTAATAAAAAATATAAAAAATATGTTAACAAAACCAAATACGGTATTCGCTGCAAAGCAAATCAACACTTCTGGTGCTGGTTTAGCCTATGGTGATATAGTAGTTATTAATGCTAATACTGGTGCAGTAGTTGCATCTAGCACTATTACAACTTTAGCATCTGCTCCTACCGCAATTCAATTAGGGTTCGTCAAATCTGATGGGTCTATTGCAAAAACACAGGTTATTAATAGGAAGAACATTAAGAACATAAATTACGATGCATATGTAGCCCCAGTATTGGCTTCTGCAACAGTTAATTTTGGTTCAGTTACTCCAGTTGTTGGTAATCGTTATGTACTTCGTTTAATCTTTAGGGATATTTACGAACATCCAGGGCAGTTTACACAGTCATATGAATTCATTGCAACTACTACTGATGCTACCGATGTAGCAACTGCTATTACAACTGCAATTAATGCTCATACAGGGGCTCGTGTTGTAGCAGTTAGAACTGGTGATTCAATTGCATTAACTGCAAAAGATGTTACTGCTAATGGATTCTCTACACAAGGATTAGAAGCTATTACTCCTTATTCTCAAGTACAGATGAAAGTAGTTGCTTATACTACAGTTCCTACGTCTCGCTACGTAAGTGCTTATGATGCAATTCCTGGGATATCTATTACAGTCGTAGAAAGTTCTCCTGGTAAAGGAAATCCATATATCGTTAGAGATCGCGAACAAGCAGCTCTTGGATATAAAGGTATCACTTATCGTACTGAATTTCCAATAATTAAACCAACTCTAGACGTTGATTTAACTAAAACTTATGATTCTATGGTCATCGAATTTAGTAATCAATATCAGAGTCCAGATAATCAATATGTAAAATCTACAGACTGTGCTTCTGAAGTTTATGTCGATCATGCAAATACTGGTACGTTATCAACCTTAGAGGATTTGATAGCAGCTTGGGGATCATTAGTTGGTCCAACAGGTGCAACTGGTGGTGCATAATTAGTCTTTAACTAAACAATATCAAAGGGGCGGGTTTAAATAGCCGCCCCTTTTTTAATATCATAAAAATATATACATGAAAAAATACCAAGGAGAAGATATATATTTCTCTCTAAATGTTAGTAATACAGATGGAAATACTCTTACTAGTTTCAATGATCTAGTTAATATAATTGCATATGCATATACTGATCCTGAAAATCCAGTAAAATTTTCAAAAACTACAAAAGATGGATATGAACCATTAGTAGATCCAACTGGTGATGGGTTATCATTAAATGCATCTATACCAAGTGTATATACTGAAGATATGGAAGGTCAGATAATTATAGACGTTATGTGTTTAAGAACTTCTACTGAAGGAGATGACATTGAAAACCTTATACAAAGAGCAATGTCAGGAATATTTGTGTTGCCAAGTGTAATTAAAGCTGAATTATAATGAATTTTGATATAGACATAACTCCTAATACTTCAGATCTAAATATTTCTTTAGATACATCAAATGTAGATTTTTCTATAGATATATATACTGGTATTACTAAGGGTGAAAAAGGTGATCCAGGTGGTCTAATTAATCAAGTACAATCAGATTGGGAAGAAGTAGATGATAGTCAAGTTGACTTCATTAAGAATAAACCAGATCTAGTAGCTGAAAATATATCATATGAAAATATTACATATACTAATGTTAAACTAGCACTTGACTATTTATTATATACTCCATTAACTGTATCATATACTGGTGGTAGTATAAATGAAATAGGTAGTGTGGTTTCTGTTAATTTAAATTGGATGTATAATAATAGTATTATATCACAGTCCATTAATGGTAACGTGCTAGATTCTTCTATTAGATTGTTTAATCAATCAAATATTAGTACCAATACTAATTATAATTTAATTGCAACTGATGGTACTAGATCAGTAAACACAACTCAATCTACTTTATTTAAACTTAAAAAATTTTGGGGTACTGGATCTATACCAACTAATACTAATTCAGTATCAAATAGGATACTTGTAATTAACAGTAATCCATCATTTCAAGATATAAATACTGGTTCATTTCAAATACAAACAGGATCAACTGATACTACATTTTGGGTGTTAATTCCACCAGGCTTATCGTTAGTTTCATGTTTAGATACTACTGCAAATGCAACTATAGATTTTACTAATAATGGTAGTTATGTTATTAAAGATGCAGGATCTGTAGATAGAATGTATACTTTGTATTCAGTTACACTAGGGCAACATTATTTAACTTCTCACAATTGGACTATTAACGTAACAACAATTTAATTATGAATGCAAGTATAGAAACCCAAAGTGGTATAAAAGTATTAAATAATTATCCTGTTGATTCCAAATACTATAATAATAGTAAATTACCATACTCATCAGTATCTGAAGTAATGTCTCAGATATTACAGACATTACGTTATCAAGGTTTAACTGTTAATATAAATGGCATAGAATACTGGTGGAATACTAATGATGTATCGATTAATCCAGTAATTAAGTCTACAGTTCAAATACAATCAGATTGGTTAGAGTCTGATAGTACTCAGTATGATTTCATAAAAAATAAACCATCTTCAGTAAAAGGAGATACTGGCGCAACAGGTCCTCAAGGATTGCAGGGGGTTGAAGGCCCTAAAGGAGATACTGGTGATACTGGCAATGATGGACCACAAGGAGAACAGGGAGTGCAAGGAACTCAAGGAATTCAAGGAGAAACTGGAGAACAAGGTATTCAAGGAAATGATGGGTCTCAGGGTATACAGGGCATTGCGGGATCTGCAGGTTTAGGATTTAAAATAGCAAAGACATACACTACAGTTGCATTACTCTTAGCAGATATCACTCCGACTGGAATAACATCTGGTGAATTTGCAATAGTAACTACTGTTGATCCGGAAGATTCAGATAATGGTCGTTTATATTTATGGAATGGAACTTCATATGAATATAAAGTAGATATGTCTCTTCAACCTATTCAGGGCGAAATCGGTTTAACCGGTGCACAAGGAGTAAAAGGAGATAAAGGAGATCAAGGTGTTACTGGTAATACTGGTAGTACTGGTACTCAAGGAATAGAAGGTCCTCAAGGCATTAAAGGTGACAAAGGAGATACTGGAACTCAAGGTATACGTGGATATCAAGGAATACCTGGCATACAGGGAATACAAGGCATAACTGGTAGTACTGGCCCTAAAGGAGATAAGGGTGACACTGGTGATACTGGATCAACTGGTCCAAAAGGAGATAGTGGTGAAGATGGTGGAGTAGTAGATCAAGTTCAATCCGACTGGAATGTTACTAATGATACACTACCGGAATTCATCAAAAACAAACCTACTATTTTTGAAGGTACTGATGAGATATATATCGGGCCAAATCAACCTACTGATGACATGTATAATACATGGATTCAAACAGACGTCACAGATTTAGATATACTTTACTCTCAATTACTTTTAGGGGGTATAGGATTCGTTAAAATGAATGGATCAGTAATTAGTTATGATAATTCAACTTATATACCAGTTATTGGAAATACTCATGATATAAATCTTGGAACACATGATTTAGTTGTAGACACTAATACTATATCAGTAGACTCTACAAACCATAGAGTTGGTTTTGGTATAGCAAATCCTACCGCAATATTACACCTAAAGGCTGGTGGATCAACCTCTTATTCTGCTCCTATAAAATTTACTACTGGTTATTTATTAGATTCAGAAGAAGCTGGTACGATGGAGTATGATGGAAATCATTTATATTTTACAATAAATAACCACGATGGAAATACTCGTTATCAATTAGACCAACAGGGTGGTGAAAATGGAACAGTTACATCTGTATCTGCATTATCAATTGGAATCATTGGCAATGATATATCATCGACAGTATTTAATAGTACCACTGATCCAGTAATAACACTTAATATACCAACGGCATCAAGTACCAATAGAGGTGCATTATCATCTACTGACTGGACTACATTTAACAATAAATTATCATCATTAGATGGTGCATTATTAGTGACTGGTGGTACAATTGGAGCCACTAATGGAATTCAAGTATTTACTAATACGATAAGAATAAATGCACTTACTGCTAAGAAAGTAGTATTTACTGATATTGCTCAAAAATTAACTACTACTGGTATAGGTACTAATCATCAATTTCTTAAAGCTGATGGGAGTTTAGATTCAAATGTATATGTAACTACCTCTAGTGTACCATTGAAATCAACAAGTATTCCATTGGTAGATGGAACTGCGGTAATTGGCACCTCTAATAAATGGGCAGATGGACTACATATACATCCAACTGATACTTCAAGACAGTCAGTTTTAAATGGTAGTGGTTATGTAAAAAGTATAGGTGGAACTATTTCATATGATCCAAGTACTTTTTTACTTTATAGGACATTTGGAACAGCCGCAAATAATAATACGGGTGATTT
>QGNH01001460.1_pt2 | contig 17315 bp, 26 predicted proteins | sample 1735481 | NCBI WGS metagenome assembly QGNH01 (sample SAMN09239004, study PRJNA386568) | Viral metagenome, whole genome shotgun sequencing project.
CGGCGACATCATGGCTCGCATCGATCGGCTACAGCACACGGTTGACCAGACCCGCGACGACATCATCGTGAACTTCGCCACCACTGACCGGGTCGAACGCACCGCCCGCGGCGCGGTCGATGACGTGCTGACCACCACCGAAATCATGCGCGTCATGCAGCCCCAGATCATGCGGTTGCAGAGCGACGTCGAACAACTGAAAGATGCGTCATGACCGGCGACTTCCGCGCCGCCCTCAAATCCCTCGGCCTGACCGGCCGGGGGTTTGCCCTGCTGACCGGGGTGCACGAGGAAACAGTGTCGGGCTGGGGCCGAACCAGATCAGGGCGCGGCGTCCAGGAGGTGCCGCTTTGGGCGTGGCTGCTGCTCGATGCCTGGACGGCGCACCCTGAAACGCTGGATGCAGCGCGCGCCAGCGAGACAAGGGCGCAAACATCCCGCGCGGCACAGGATTGTCACTCCCGCCCCCGTTCTGACCAACCGGCCCAGGAGACCCCATGAGTGACTATGAAACCGACTTCCTGACCTGGTCCGAGCGCCAAGCCGGCTTGCTTCGACGCCGGGCCGCGGGCGAACTGGTCAATGAGGCCGAGATAGACTGGCAGAACATCGCGGAGGAAATCGAAGCCGTGGCAGGCAACACACGCCGCGAACTGCGCAACCGCTTGGCAAGACTGCTGCAGCACCTGCTCAAATGGCACTTTCAGCCCGAGCACCGCAGCCGCAGTTGGCGATCGACGGTCCGAACACAGCGCCAGGAGATCGAGGATCTGCTGGTGGATAATCCTTCGCTCCGGAGCAAATTGCCGGAGCTGTTCCTCGTCGCCTATCAACGCGCTCGGACCGATGCGCTGGATGAAACCGGGCTGCTCGATCTGCCCCAGGCCGCGCCGTTCACCATCGACCAGGCGCTGAGCGATCCGCTGTCCGACGCCTGAGCATAAAATGCTACAGACTTTCATGGACAATGCCGTCTCTTGTCCTTATATTGCGGACATAGCCGAGGGAATTGTCCCCGGCTGATTGAGGGCCAGCCCCAATGAGCGACACCACCGAAGCCACCCTTCGCGAGCAGGAAGCGCGCATCCGCGTGATGCAAAACCACGCCATGCTGAAACTTCTCGACAGCATCAAGCGCGACCAGGATATCCGTTTCGCACCCTACACCTTGATCGCCACCGGCGTCGGCACGGCCGCCGCCCTGTTCGGCGCGGCGATTGCCCTGCTGAAATGGGTGGGATAACGGCGCGCGGAGGGGGCATGACCCCCTGCCAGCTTCGCGATGCGCTGGCGGCGCTGCGGTGGTCGCAGAGGGGGCTGGCCGAAGCCCTTGGATGTGACGACCGCCTTGTGCGACGCTGGGCAAGCGGTGACGCTGTCATGCCGCCCGATATCGCCCTGTGGCTCGGACATCTCTCGCAGTTCCACCGCTCGAATCCCCCGCCGGAAACCTGGCGCACGCGCCGGCTGCAGCGATGAAAACCCACGCCCTCATCACCGCCCGCGTTCCCGCCCCGAGATTTCGGGGATCAGCCCACCCCAGCGCAGTAGCGCCGGCAGCGTCAGCGCCAGCGCCCAGCGCAGGCCCTCGCCGTAGAACCGGCCAACCCGCGCCGCCAGAATCTCGAGCTCGCCCGACCGCGCCAGCGCGATCAGGACGCCGCCGGGCTCTCGCCCACTGGCGCCAAAGCCGCGGCGCGGCGAGCCGCCCGCCAGGACTCCAAAGGGTCGGGGGCCGGCGCGCCCGCGAACTCCTCGGTGTATTCGGAAATCTGCTGGATCAGCCAGGACGGCTGCTTCTTCAGCACCTCGTACGGCACGTGTTCGGCCGAGGCCGCCTCGATCAGCCGCAACGTCACGTCCACACCCGACGCGCCGCGCACCGCCGTTGCCTTCAGGATGTCCCCGGCCGTCGGCGCCGACATCGTCACCGTCGAATAAGACAGCCCGCCCTCGGTCGCCGGCTTCGGCAGCGTCCAGGTCACCGGCTCAGGCACGGGCGTCCAGTCCACGCTCATGACGGGCCTCCGATTTCCTGGATCGTTCCGGCCACGCCCTCAAACCGGAAGTCGAATCCGGCATCCGCGCCGGACACGCCCGGGCGGCCGACATACCAGAGATTGTGCCCGACGATCTGCTTGCCGTTCGCCAACAGCACCACCACCGTCGCGTTGGTCAGCGTGGTGAACCCGGTCACATTGACCGCGGCTGAATCGCGGAACTTGCCCGAGATGTAAGGCGCGACCGGCTTCTGCGCATAACCGTCCACCCCGGACAGGCTGGTCATCGTTTCGTTTTCCGCGACCGCCGGGTCCCAGGTGAATTCGATCACCGGCAACGCGCTGCCGTTGACGCTGAATGCGGTTAGCCCGGCAAGCCGCCGGTTGGTCGGCGTGCTGGGCGCCAAAGTCCCTGACATGGATTAGCCTTTATGTGGACTGCTGAAATTGAACCAGGATGCCGACGTTGATGACCTGATCGGAGAAGTCGATCGGCAGATACATCAGGACCTGGCCCTTGGTGCCTGTCGTCGCATAGGCATTCGACGCGAACTTCTGCACGTTCTGCACGATGAAGATGCTCGCCAGATACGCATAGACCGCAACGACCGAACCCAGCATCGCGTTCGGCGTCGTCGCCGGCGATCCGGGGCCGATCGGCGTCCCGTTGCTCACCAGGATTTTGCCCGGAACGATGAACTGGCTGGTGATCTGCGCCGAAATATACCGCGCCGCATACATCGCCTGGAACATGAGGTTCGTGTTCAGGTACGAATTGTCCGGCTGCCCGGATGCGTTCGACTGATAGGTGGTGATCGAGCGGTCGATCTGGCACCGATTCGCGGCGTTCACCGTGAACGTGCTGATCCCGTCGAACAGCAGCGTGTTGCGCTCACCAGGATCAAGCTGCGAGGCGATCGGCGGCGCCAGCAGATTGAGCGACTGCGTCGATACGCCTTGCGCCGGATTGACCCGCAGCCGGATCACATGCGCCGCGCACCAGTCTGCCGCCTCCAGCCAGGCCGGGGTCGGGCTGTCGTAGAACCCCAGGATGCTCGCATGTTGGTCGTTACGCCCGGTGCCGAACGTCGTCTGGTTGGAGAAGGTGCCGCGATAGGCCGCGAAGACATGCCCGTACAGCATGTTTTCCGCCGCCCAGCGGCCCGACGAGTCGGACAGGAACGTCTGCAACGCATTCAGGCTGGTCGTGTCGGTGTAGGGCAGCGCGATATAGTCGAAAAGCTGGACGCCGAGATTGGCCAGCAGCGTGGTCAGGATCGGATTGACGGTGCCGCCCGAGAACGGCGTGATCGTGCAGCCCACCCCCGGCGGCATGGTCTCGCCATTCTGCGCGCCGTAATAAGCGAACCTGATGTCGATGTCGTTCAGCGCGAGGCCCTTGTGCAGCGCGGTCAGATCGACCTGATACGCGTGCGTCCCGTCCACCGCGGCCGAACACACAATGCCCGAGGCAGCGGCGATCGCGGCGGCGACGTTAGTGGCAATCGTCGTTGCCGTGTCGCCCTGGTTCACCGCCACCGGGACCGACACCCCCATCAGATACATCGGCAACGTCCAGGCCGCGGTCGCAGGGCCGGTGAAACTCAGGTTCCCCGTCGCCGCGACGCCGCCGCTGGCGTCGGCCAGCGGGCCGAGCCACACCTCGCCGAACGGGTCCATCGCACGATACGCGGTATACATCAGCGCCAGCATCGAATTGACGCCGCACAACAGGTTCACCTGCGCCTGGCTGTACGCCTGCACCGCAATGTTCGGCGTCGCGGTGCCCGACCCGAGGATCTGGCCGATCAGCAGCGCACGCTGATTCTGCGTCGCGGTATTGGCCTGGCTGGCGTCAAACTCGGCATTGACGCCCGAGGGCCGCCAAGTCAACGACGGGAAATACTTGAAGGCAAGCGATCCGCTCATGTGCGCACCTCATCAGGCGCCGCTTCGAACGGTTCGGCGGCGATCACATCGCCGTCGCGCAGACGCCGGTTCCAGAACTGTGTTTCGGGTACGTCCGCGCCGGAATCCGGCAAAAGCCGGCCGTTCGGCGCGCGCACCGCAAGCGGGCGGTCGCGGTCATCCTGCCGCGAACCGGGTTTGACGAACATGATGAACTCCTGAATGGAAAGTGCCGCCGGCAATCCCGCATTGCCTCAGCGTGCGTTTTTGCGCGAATGGGCTCGCGGCGCCGGCGCTACTAATCCGCCGAAGCGGTGTAAGTCATGTTGAGAACCGTCGCGCCGCTTGCGGTCACCGTCCCGGACCCATAGATGCCGGATGAATCAGCGGCGAGCGTGGGCGAGGTCACATTGCTGCTTGAATTGACCAACAGAGTGACCGCCGGCACCCACCGCATCGGCGTCGCATAGGACGATATCGCCAGCACACTGGAAGCGGCGACGCCGTAGCCGCCCCAGTACACCTGCCCCGTCTGGTAATACCGCTGGCACTGGCTCAGTTCGGAGCCGATGTTGCGCGCCTCAAGCGCGGTCGGCGTCGTTCCCACCTCCAACTGAATGCCCCACAGCGTGAACGTCCCCGACTGCACCCCAACACCAAGCGAGGCAGAATCGATGCTGCCCGACGACAGAGTGAACGCCAGTTGCGTCGAAGAATCGCCGTTCGTCCCCAGCGTCTTGCCCGACGTGCTGGCCAGCGTAAACGTTCCGCTGTAGCGCGCCCAGTTCGTGCCGATGGAGAACGTTGTGGGTGAGGTCGCGGTCCCGGCGCTTGGCGAGCCGCCACTGCCGAAAAACTGCGCCAGATAGACCCCCAGGCTCAGCGCGGCGCTGGCCTTGGCATAGAACGATACAGTAACGGTTCTGTTGGCAAGCCGCCGGACGTCCTCCATCCGCTGCAGTATCTCACTGTAGGAGGATGAACCCGAATTGCCAGCCACCACGATTTGCAGTGCGCTCTCTGCATATTCGTCGCCGATGGCAGCGCGGTCGGCATCAGCCAGCGTAACGACACTGATGCTGTCGGTGTCGAGGTAGAAAGTCGTTTGCCACCGGTCGGCGGTAAAGCTCCCGGCCGTTGTCCACGGTCCCTGGCCGCGCTGCTGAACCATGAAGCGGCCGTTGACAATCTGGTTGCGGCCCTGGTTGGCGGCAACACCCAGCGAGACAACGGCGTCCGCCGCGGTCGCGAAAGCGGTGGTCGCCACAGCGGTCGAGTTGGTACCGGGCGTTTGCGTGGTCGCGATGGCCGCGCCAAGCGACGGGGTTCCGGTGAACGCCGGGCTGGCAAGCGGTGCGGCAAGCGACACCTGCGCTTGCAGCTTGCCCAGCGCGCTCAGCACCGTGTCGGCCGCGGTGACCACCGCGCTCGATGCCGTGCTGAATCCGGCCAGCACAACACTGCGAACGTCCGACGGAAATGTGGAAAGCCGCAGCATCGGGCGTCAGCCGATGATCGTCACGGTGTACTGACCCGTAGTGGGTGCCGTCGCGAACGTAATGGTCGAGGTGGTCGCCGACGTCGCTGCCACGTCGCACTCGACCCCGGAATAGGGTGTGGCCGACTGGCGCACCTGCATGATCACGTTCTGTGTGCCGAGGTTGTGCGTCACGACATAGGACGTGGTGCTGCCGTCGCCGAGCGTGGTGGAATACTTGCGCGCAACGACCGTGGTATCGACCGACACGCCGCCGGCCGCGACGACGATGCCGCCACCACTGACCGGGTTGACCGCGAACGCCGAACCCGCGAGCGAAATGCCGTTGCCGGCGCTGTACGGCGATGCGGCGCCGAACTGCACGATGGTGATGTTCGTCGTGCCGATGGTGATGGTCGCGGTGTTCGAGCAGCGCCACTGTGTAGCGCCATTGACGGTGCCGTTGACCGCCAGCCACATCGCCCCGGGTTCCATCTCGCCGGGTGCGGTGCCGTCATCGGTGACGCGCGACCAGGCGCCCGAGGCGGCATTATAGACGCCGTTGGCCGTCGCCGCGGTCTGGCCGACGCACAGCACGCGATCGCCCGAGAGCGTGGTGTAGCCGTCGAGCGTTTGCAGGCCCGACAGGGTAATGTTCGAAGTGGCGATCACCTGCACCGGCGGCTTGCTCGCGATCCCCGCCGCGGCACTCTGAATCTGCGCGATGACCCAGGAATACTCCGCGCTGTCGCCGGCCGTTGTCGGCGTTGGCAGCCCGGTCAGCTTGTAGCCTCCCATCGCGATATTGGCGATTGGCGTGGTGAACGTGCTGAGCGGGCGGCCGTTGACCCAGGCGTATTCCGCGCTGTCGCCCGGCGCCGACGGCGTGGCGAGGCCGGTCAGCTTGAACCCGGCCATCGCGATGTTCGCGCTCGGCGCCGCGAACACCGACAGCGGTCGCGACAGCACCCAACTGTATTCGGCGCTGTCGCCTGCGATGGTCGGCGAGGTTGACAGCCCGGTCAGCTTGAACCCGCCCATCGGCACGTTGGCGGTGTTCGCCGTTGCGGCGGCGATGGTGTTCAGGTTGCGCCCGACCACCCAGGAATATTCCGCCGCCTGACCAGGCGCGCTCGGTGCCGTGTTCAGCCCGGTCAGGGTGAACCCCGCCATCGCGATGTTCGCGGTCGGCGCGGCGAACGACGACAGGCTGTACGCCTGGATCGTGCTTTGGAAACCGGCGATAGCCGAGGTCGGGATGCCCGATGTTTTGGTGGCATCCGTCGTCACCCAGGAAGTACCGTTGTAGATGAAGGCACAACCGATCGACGTATTGAAATAGCCCTGCCCGGCGACAGGTGATGACGGCGCAGCGCTCGCGTTCTGGAGGACCGCGCTCAGCAATTGGTTCTGATTGAGATTGATCGAAGTGAGAAAGCTGCGCGCCACGGATGTTATCCTCTAATTCAAATAGGCGGTGCCGGTGAGTGCGGCGGAAAAGGTCAGCGTGATCTGATTGGCCGAGTCATAGGAAATGTCGCCCTCGGTGACTGTGCCGCTGTTGCCGACAACCACGACGATCGGGAAACAGTTCATGTTGTGAACAACAACCCACGTCTCCGATGGCGTTTCCTGGGTAAAGACGCTGGTCGCGATCCCCTTCGCGCCAGCCATCGCCTCATTGGCGAGCAACTGCGCCGCGACTGAATTGGACAGCGCCGTCGCCGCGTTCGCCGCCGCCGCCGAGGCGCCGGCCTGCGCAGAGCTCGCCAGCGTGCGGATCGCGGCCACGTCGGCCGCCAGGGCCTTCAGGCCGGTGGCGATCGTCATTGCCAGAGGCTCCCGTCATCCCAGTCGAATTCGTCCCAGACCGCGGCCGGCTCCAGGGCGACGGCTTCCGCAACGATCGGCGCGGCCAGATTGGCCGGGTCGTCCGGCTGTATCGTTTCGGTAACGTTGGTCAGCGGATCGCCGCGCGGGATGAACCCGTCGGCGTCGGTGATCGTCGCGTCGAAGCTCATGCGGTACATCCAGAACAGCCGGGCGCGGTCGAACGACAGCAGTTCACCGCCGGCGTAATACAGTCCGCGTGCGCCGCGGTTCGGATCGATCAGCCAGTTCAGCAGCGCACCGAACAGCGCGTATTTCATCGCCTCGGCCTGGCTCACGCCGCCCTGGCCGCGCCGGTCGGCCGTCGCATCGAACTCGACGATGATGCCGACGGTTTCGGTGACCGTCTGTGTGTTGCCGTCCAGCAGGTCGTTGTCCGCGGCATCATCCTCCAGCGGAATGACCACTGCCGCCGGATAGGCAAACTTGCCGGTCTTCGGGTCGGTGATGGCGATCACCGACTCGACGCCGGTGTCGAAATCAGCGGCGCCCCCAACGCGGCCGCCCAGCGCCGGGCAATACTGCCGGGGCTGCTGGATCACGAGCGAAATGTCCATTCGAGGCCCGGCTTCAGGATGGCCGTGAAATATCGTTAAATTGCGTTAGCCGCATCGGCGCCAGCGGCACGGTGCGCGACACCCTGCCCGCCAGATGGCCGGTCTCGATCAGGCGCTGCACGATGAGCATGGCGCGATCTTGCGCGATACGCTTGTCGTCCTGCCACAGGCCTTCGGTGCGCGCGACTATATCGACGGCGGGGTGAACCAGATCCATTGGTCAGTCCAGGCTCACCGAAACGTCCCTGCGGGGACTCGGCAGACAAAACGGCTGCCACCGGCTGACCTATCCCGAAAACTGTCCATTACGCCTTGCCTCGTTGAAACTTCAAACCGCTCATCACCGCATCGCGCACCCGCTCAGCAAGCCCGTTCGCCACCACCTGATCCAGCGCCGGCTCCATGAACGGATGCGGCGCCAGGATGCGCGTCTGCGAAACCGCACTCCGCTTCATCCGGTTCACCCCGCGCAATATCTTGCCGTTCCGACCGATCGCGCCGGCCAGCAGGATGTTCGCCTTGTTGTGCGTGTCGCCGCCGCCGCCCTTGGCGCCCTTTTCCAGGAACAGCGCATAGAACGCCCCGTCCTTCGCGGCGGCGATATCGCGGATCACGACGCCCTCGCCGTCCCGGCGCAGCTTGACCTTGATCCCGCGCGCCAGGTTCCCCGAACGGCTGACCGGCGGTGCTCCGGCGGCCGACTGCCGCTTGGCCTTCCGCTTCGCCGTCGCCCCGCCCGCCCGGATCATCGCCCGCGCCCTGGCCGCCACCTCGTTGCCGGCACCGCGCATCACCGCGCGCACCTGGTCCTTCCCGGCAACGATCGTGTAGCCGGGCGGCACGCTGATTTTGAGGCGCACGCCCATCAGACGTCATCCGCCTCCATGGCGCGCCGAACCCGGCCGCGCAGCGGCCATGCAACCGTCATGACACCGGCGAAAGAGGGTTGTTCAGTCAAGTCCGTTGCTCCAGTTCGCAGTCCATTCTCAGGAACCGCTGGCGCCCATCGATCGGCATCACCCGGCGCACGCGGAACCGCTCAATCATTTCGCTGCTGTCCGGCCGCTTCGTGACCCGAAAAACGACGCAGGCCGTATCGACCCAGTCCAGCCAGCGAATGATGATCTTATGCGTCAGAGGCGTATCGACCTGCTCGGCGGCATAGAACGTCATCGGCCCGATCGGCTGCACATCGGCCCGCACCGTTTGGGTTCTGGCGATCGTTTCGAGGATTCCGGCGCTGTCGGGGTCCGCCGCCTGCTCGCGCGTCGCGATCGTCACCCGCCAGCGCAGCGCGCCGATCCGCACCGCGTTCGGGTCGGGCCCGGACTCCGGCCCGGCTCGGTCCGCCATCACGGCAACGGAACGTCAAACCGCGTGTAAATGCCCCTCTCGATTCGGCCTAGTTTCGCCATCGTCGCCCGGCACGCGGTGTTGCGGATCGACGTACCGCTGGCGATTACCGGCCGCTTCAACTCGACCGCCTTGGCGACCAAAACGTTCCACATCGCAGTGTAAACGCCCTGCCTTCGGTGCTCGGGCAACACATATGCCAGGGGAATGAAAAGCTGGTTGCCCCACTCCTGATCGATCCAACTCAGCGCGCCGATCGGCATGCCGGCGTCAGAAAAGGCCACGATCGCTTTGTGATCCCAGCCAATGATGATCGTTCCGTCGGTCAAATCAGCCGTCAGCAGCTCATGCCATCCGCGGACAAGCAGCGGCAGCGCCTGGGTTTGGCAGACGGCTTCATAATGTTGGATTTGCATCTATCCACCCAGAAATTGCAGCCGGTGACGATCGAGCAGCCACAGCACCGCTTCCGGCATAGCGCCGCCCGTATCGCCCTTGTGCTCATACAGAAACGCAGTCGTCATCATGATCGCCTGCGCGATCGTCGCCGGCACATCCCCCGGCGCGCCGTAGCCAGCAACCATCGAGACCTGAATGTGCAGCAGCCCAGTGTCCCGCACGGCAAACCCCCCGCTCAGCACCGTCTCCGGGCCGATCAGCAGCGTCGCCGGTTCCAGCGCCAGGTCGGCGACGTAGCCGAGGATCACCGCGGGCGGCGTTAGCGGCAGCGCGGCGGGGGAAATCACCGTCGCGTTGCCCAGCTCATCGAGCGTCGTCACCGAGACAATCGACTGTACCGGACAGCGGGGCAATTCCAGCGGTCCCCGCAGCCGGCTTTGCTCATGCCGAAGCATCGACGACGGCCGCACCGTCCAGAGGACGGTCTGGGTCAGCAGCGCCCGGCTAAGGTAGCCCTCCGCCATGATCCGAGCCGCCGTCAGGTAGTGGGCCAGCAGGTCGTCGTCCGCGTTGCTGTCGATCCGGCAGTGCGACTTCACCTGTTCGATTGTCACCGGCTCCCCGGCCGGCGGGGTCGTCACCTGCAACGTTGTCCGCATCGGCCCGTCTCTCCTTGCGTCGAGGCGCCTTTACGTCGCGCGTCAGATAGTCGCCGCGTCTGATCATGGTACGTAAACCTTGCTGCGAAGCTGCTCAGCGGAACAGAAAACCGGCATAAGGCGTTCTCCAACAGAGAATTTGTCCTTGATTGGCTGACAAATTCTCTATAAGAGAATAGCCATGCCATTGATCGTCATCCCAGCCGCAATGAAGCAGTTGAAGGCCATGCCAAAGGCTGATGCCAGCCGGATTGTAGAAGCACTTGAGCAGGTTGCCGCCGACCCGAACACCCGCTTTTCTTTCGTCACCGAGATGGTCGGCCAACCAGGCACATGGCGGCTCCGCAAAGGCGACTGGCGTGCCATCTACACGATCGAAGGCAACGATGTCGTTGTCACACGCATTGGAAACCGAAAGGATATCTACCGATGAACGCGATTAAACTGCTGGCCGAAACAATCGACACCGTGACGATCAGCCGGACAGATCTCGAAAGCCTGATCCAGGCGGCCGAAGACGCCGAGGACATGGCCGCGGTCCGCATGCGCCGCCGCCACGAAGAAAGCGCCGGCGGCTATGAAATCGCAAAGGCCGGCTATCTCACCGGCGACGAGGCCAAGCGCATTTTGGCAGGCGAAAGCCCGGTTCGAATCTGGCGCGAAAAGCGCGGACTGACGCAACGCGCGCTTGCCCAGGCCGCCGGAATGCAAGCTGGCTATCTCAACGAAATCGAGAACGGAAAGAAACCCGGCAGTCTAGCGGCCCATACCGCCCTGGCAGCCGCCCTGGGGGTTGCGCTCGATGACCTCGCTTGATCGAGGCAATCAAACCCGGCCGTGGCAAACAAAAGAAGCCCGCCAACGCCATGATCAAAGCATCTCGCTCCGCGTCACGAGATTGATCACGGCCCCCGCCACCTGCACAACCGGTGCCCCCAGCGTGCCACTCCGCACCTGCACCATGTTGACCCCGCGCCAGACATACGAAGGGTCGGCCAGCGGAACGATGAACTGACCGGCCGCCGCCTGCACCGTCACCTCATTGCCGGCGCCGTCGTACAGCTCCTGCCACGTCACACCACCGTCCGGGCTGACCTGAAACGTCAGCGGCGCCGCCGTCCACGCCGCCGGCATCGAAATTCCGACCAGCGTCAACGCGCCCAGCGCGCACGGGCCAGACAGCGAGGCCCCGGCCGCGATCGTCGCCGGGTTGAGAGTAATGCCGACCGAGAACACGGCTCAGACCCGATCGGACGCGGCTTGGATCACGTCCACCTGCATCGTTCCGGTGCCAACTCCCGACGCCTTGTAAACCGAGAAATACGGCTGCAGGACCGAGTTCGGCGCGGTTGCGGCGAAGCTGAAATAATGCGCCGTGGACACTTCGACCCCGTCCACGAAGAAGCGGACATTCGTCACGTCAGAGGCATCGATCCGAAACACATGGAACGCTCCCGCCGCCAGCGTGATCCCCGTCGAGGCGGTCAGCGCCGTCGTCCCGTCGAACGTCTGCATATTCACCAGCCCGCTCGCCAGTGCCTGGAAGCGGACATACTCCGCTGCGTTGTCCGGCCCGTCGATCCAGGCCGATTGCAGTCCGAACACAGTCTCCACCAGCGCGCCCGGCACCACGCTGAACGCCAGCCGCGTCTCGAACGACAGGTTTTTCGTAACGTCCCAATTCCGCTGATCGTTCGCGTAAAGCGTCGCCTCCTGCTTTTCCGAGGTCGCGTCCAGCGCCAGCGCCACGATCCCGGCGGCGCTGTTGGCGATCACCGCAACACTCGGCGCGCCGGCCGTCTTGACCGTCTTCTGCACCCACGGATACCCCGTCGCCGGTGAGCCGTTCACCGGGATCGAGGCATGCCCGGCACCGATAAAGTCCTCATCGACGATGCACGGCTGAAACCGCGCGACCGTCTCGAACGTGTTCTGATCGTAAAAGCAGCGGGTGTGCCCGCTGCTGTCATTCAGCGACTTGATAACCGTCGGCATGGCTCACCCCTTAAGTATAGGTGCTCGGCGCCGAAGCACCCTGATACGAACCAAGAATGAACAGGTGGGCCGACGTGATGTTCGCCGCGTTTGATGCGCTGGTCTGGATCGCCACGGTGCGGAACCCGTTCACCACATCGAGGCACATCTCCGGCGTGATCTCGAACAGGACGATCTTGTCCGCCAGCGTCGCGGAGGTCTGCAACGACGCGGCGGCCGTCTGCACCGCCAGCGCGTCGCTCACCGCGGTCGCGGCATTCAGCCAGATCGGCATCACCCCGGCCGCCTTCGCGCCGGTGCCAAGCACGTCCTGACCTTGCAGGATCGAGAACGTCACCTGCGCCGCGTTGCCCTGATTGACCCGCGCAACGACATAGGCTTTCAGCGCGTTCGTCAGGTCGCGATACGAGCTGGTGCGCCCCGCCGCGTCGGCTGCCGGCGGCAGCAGCGACACCGGCGGGATCTGATAGGGCATCGAAAATTGGCGTGCCACGATGAAAAACTCCTGGCCGCCCCCCGAAGCGGCGAAATGAAATGAACAAGCGGCCACGGCCGGCGGCCCGCCGTTGGCGGAGCGCAACCGGCGCCGCGGAATCCAGGCGCGAATGGGGGACTCGCGCCGTCAGAAAAACCCCGGTCTCCAGGGCAGCAACGATCAGCGGGACGCCAGAGCGATGAACGGGCTCTTGGTGTTCGCACCCTTGAACGGCGTCAGCGGCACCGACCACATCGGCTTGCCGTCCACGCGGTAGGTGATGCGGAACACCCTCTCATCGGTCAGGAACGCGACGTGCATGCTGGTCGCTGCCTTTACCCCGTTCTTGTCCACCAGCATGTACTGACTGAAATCCGCCAGCACGATGTCGCCCGTGGTGCCCAGAGTGGAACTGTATTCGGTCCACACCACCTCGCGGCCATACAGCGTCGAGAACGGCGTTGCCGACAGCCCGCCAGGCGGCAGATAGACCACCTGACCGCCGGTGCCGACCGACTGGTTCATCGCCATGAGCTGCGGCAGCGTGTCCTGGTTGATGAACCACACCGCGTTCTTCATCGACCGCGCCCAGCAGCGCGACCACATGTTGTCGATGTTTTCCTTGACCACGGTCTGTGCGGCCTGCCCGTTCTGCTTCGCCACCGTGATCAGCGCCGGGCTTTTCATGATGCCCAGCGGCATGCCGGCGCCGCTGCCCTCGAAGATCGCATCCTCGCACATGAACATGACTTCTTCCGAGAACGCCTGGCTCGCGATCGACGTCAGCGCCGTCGAATCCTGCAACAGTTCGTCGGAGGTGTACATCACCGACATCAGCTTCTTCAGGTCGAACTCGACGGTGCGGAACTTCGGCTTTGAGGGCGTGACGGCCGTCCCCTCGCCAACCCAGTTCGACGCCACACCGCCCCAGCGGCTGCCCGTCGCCCGGCTGGTTTCATCGACGCCCGGTATCTTGATCCCGTTCGCGTTCGCACTGATCGGCAGCGTGTTCACCCGCGACAGTATCTCGCCCATGTCGTGCGCCAGCATGAAGATCGCCGCGGCGAAATCCACCTGCACCAGAAAGCCGCCGCCGGTCGGGTCAACCTCGCCCGCGCCGGTTGGCGCGCGCACCAGGCGCCGGTCGGTGTCGCTGCCCTTGCTGCTGTAGTGCTTGAAAATAGCCTGAAGCTGCTCGCCGAAGGACCGGTATTGATCGCCCGCGCGCGGCGTGAAATCGAGGCCTTTTCGCGCCAGGCTGAGATAATCGTCAAACCCCTTCAGCTTGCCCGGACGCGGGTCCATCGCCCTGATCTGCGACAGGGTGCGCTGTGACGGGTTGATCTCAGCCACGTCCAGGCCAGGCCCGCCGCCGATCGGTCGGGCCAACCCGGCGGCGCGCTGTTCGGCGCGCTCGAGGTTGGCGATTGTGCGCTCCAGTTCCTCGATCTCGCGTTCCTTCCCGGCGAAGCCGCCGGTCCCGGCCAGCGCCGGCAGTTCATCCACCGCCTTGCCCAAGGCCTGGCGGAGCGACAACAGTGTGCTCATGGTTTAATTGGTTCCATCTGAAATGATACCAGCGGCAACGCTGGTCCGCGCCTTGCCCAAGGGCGAAACGGGCAAGCCGCGTCAGGCCGCTTTGTGCTTGGCCTTCAGCGCCGCGGCGCGCCGCAGTTGCGCCGCCTTCTCCGGGTCGGGGACGGCATCCGGGTCAGGATCGGCCGGCTTGTCGGTCTCCGGATCCGCGTCGAGCGCGTCCACCACACCATCCAGCAGGCTCAGCGCCTTGGCGTGGTGCGTCATCCCCTCGGTCAGGAATGCCTTCGCCGTGCGCAGCGACTTGTGTGCCAGCCGGATCGCGTCCTCATGCGCCACCGGCAGATCGTCATCACCCGGCACGTCGCCATCCGACCGTCGCCGCAGCAGCCGGAGCAATCGCGCCAGCAGCTTCTCGTCGGTGTCCGGTTCGGCCCTGGCACCGCCATGCACCGAGCATTCGTCCGGATTGGTCATGCCGCATTCGTCGTCCGGGCCACGGCCGCAGTTGCCAACAACCGCCCCGCCCGCGGCCGGATCGTCTTCATTCGCCCCGTCGGCGCGACGCGCCCCCGCGGGCTGCCCCGAACGAGCGCGGGGTTTTCTTGCCATCGTTGGTTCCTTTGCAGCTTTCCGTAAGCGTTCCAGTTCGGCGCGCGGCAGGATCACCCGGCCGCCGCCATCAAGCGTTCGTTCCGCCCATTCGATCAGCGGTCGCGTGTCGATGCCCTTGCGCCGCGCTTCCGTCAGGGCGTTCGGATTCGCCGGCACCGGGCAAACGCTGATTTCCAGCAAGCTCTGCTCCAGGAAGTCGATGCCGAACGCCCGGTCCGAGTCGTTATCGACGAAACGATATTTGACGGGCATGAAGCCGACGCTCACCGCGCGGATGAACTTTGCCAGCACCAGCCGGTAGATCGTGTCGGCGAAGGCATAGGTCTCCGGCGGCGCAAACTCGATGTCGCCCATCAGGCGGTTGCCTTCGACGGCCAGGTTCCGCGCCCCGCCGATCGGCGGTGCCGCGCTGTCATGGGCCCACAGCGCCACCGGGTTGCGCGTAAAGTCAGTCAGGTCCCAGCCGGCGGCGTCGATCGTGTCGCCCATCCGGTCAACGCTGTCGTCGGAGAAGCAAAAGCGCAGCGTCCGCTCCGCTCCGTCCACCGGAACCGGCCCCTCCGTGTTGACCCGGTACACACCGTCCGTTGGCGTACGGTTCGCCCTGAGCTCCTTGCGGAACTGGTCGGCGCTGATCAACTTCGTCAAATCTTCTAACCTCCGAGAATAAGCAGCCCGCGGCCGTCGCCATAAATCCCCGACTCCTCGGCCATCGAGCGGCCCACCGCCATGATCACCGCAACGATCGGGTCGATGCGCTCGATCGAGCGTTCCTTGTCCGGCTTCACGTTGCCGGCCGGATCGGTCCGCACCGTGACGTTCGAGGCGCACCAGTCGGCCACCGGATCGCCACCGTGCTGCAGTTCGCCGGCCAGCAGCTTGCGGGTGAATTCCGCCGACGCCGGCCCCATGCTGAGAAAGCCCTGCCCGAACTCCACCAGCGTCATCCCTTCGTCCGCCAGGTTGCGGACGATTTCGCCCGCGAAGGTCCGGTCGAACGCTAGTTCGGCGATGTCATAGACGCCGGCGAGTTCGAGAATCGCCGCCTCTATGAACTTGAAATCGGTCGTGTTGCCCTCGGTCGCGATCAGGTGTCCCTGATCCCGCCAGACCGTATAGGGCGCCTGATCGCGCCGCGACCGCGCCTCTATGTCGTCCCCCGGGCACCAGTGGCGCCACAGCACTTTCCACCGTTCGCCGGGATCAACCGGCGGGAACAGCAGGGCCAGCGACGACAGGTCGTTGACGCGGGCGAGGTCCAGTCCGGCAATGCAGCGCCGTCCGCGCAGCGCCTCGGCGTCGATCGGTTCGGCGCCACGCGCCCACACGTCCATGTCGATCCAGCGCACGAGCTGCTGGGTCCACTCATTCAGCCGCAGGCGCCGGATCGCGTTCTGCCGCGATGGCATCTCCCGAGACAGCGCCACCTCGGCGCGCAGGTCTTCGATCTTGAGGATGCTCCCGAGTGACGGGTTGGCCTTGCGCCACGCCAGTTCATCCTGCCAGTCGTCGTCTTTGTCGACCGTCGCGATGTAGGCGAACCAGCGGTCCGCGGTCACCGCCGGGATCACACCTTCCAGGACCTTGATCGAGAAATCCCAGTGTTGGTAGCAGATCGAGGTCCGGTTCACCCCGGCTGTCGTCGTTTCGTACATCAGCGGCTGAAGCCGCGCACCCATGCCGGTGTCGAGCTTCGTGATCACGCCATCGTCCGGGTGCTCATGCAGCTCATCGACCAGCGCGACGAACACGTTCAGCCCGTCCATCCGCGACGAGTCAGCCGACAGCGGCCGGAACCACGACGCGGTCGAAAGCACCGCGAGGTTGTTGGTCGTTTGCGTGATCCGCCGGCGCAGCGCGGCCGAGCCGGCGCGCATCCGTTCCGCCTCGGAGAACACGATCTTCGCCTGGTCCTTCGTGGTGGCCGCCGAGTAAATCTCCGCGCCCGGCTCGTTTTCATCGATCAGCGCCTTCAGCCCGATCCCGGCTTCGATCGTTGATTTGCCGTTCTTCCGGGCGGTCGAGACAAACGCGGTGCGGAACCGCCTGATCTCGCCCAGCTTCCAGCCGAAGATCGAGCCGACGACGAATTGCTCCCAGCCGAGCAGCTCGAACGGGCGGCCAGCATACTTGCCCTTGGTGTGGCGCAGCACAGCGGGAAAGAAGTCGATCGCCCGCTGCGCGCTCGCCCGGTCCCAGCGCAGGCCCCGTGCCGCGCCGTCCGCCAGATCCCGCAGATGCCGCTCGCACGCGAGGCGAACCAGCCGCCCGGTGACGATCTGGCTTTCGACAACGGTCCTCGCGTAGGCTTCGACCGGATCGGGGGGCGGCGGTTTCCTCCGCGGCCTACGCGCCGCCACGTAGGAAGGCTTCGGCCGGGTCGGTTTCGCCGGCCGGATCGTTGGTCTTGATCCGCGACCGCGACGACCCCGAAAGCCCGATCTGCTCGGA
>QGNH01000841.1_pt1 | contig 17283 bp, 16 predicted proteins | sample 1735481 | NCBI WGS metagenome assembly QGNH01 (sample SAMN09239004, study PRJNA386568) | Viral metagenome, whole genome shotgun sequencing project.
TTCTGCATTCAAATACGAAGCGACCTCCGAGAGGTGGACGCAATCTGGGGTATTTCCGCGCCCGATGTCGTATTTCTGGGCGCCGTGCTGAACAATCAGCTTCGAATTGAGTTCCCCGAACTCCATGCGGGTTCCCATCCGGTCCCGCGTCATCTCAGGCTTGAGCCAGTAGGGAATCCAGTCGTAAAGCTGCTTGTACTTGTCCACCATGTCCTTCGACCGCTCTTTGTCGGAGGAACCCGTCAAGGCGATGACATTGGGGAAGAACAGGGTCCGGTGCCCGATCACAACCTGGGAGTCCGTGGTGATTCCGCACTGGCGGCCCTTCAGCCACATCATCATGATCGCCCAGCCCATGTCTTCGAGCTCTGAGCGCGCGTCGTTCACCACGAGCTGCGCGATGTTCGGCGAATAGTGAATCACTTCGCTTTTGGCTAAGATCTTGGCGTAGCGCGTCGCAAAGTACAAGTAATCGACCTGGCTCAGGTACTTCTCGTTCTCAATCCACTTGACCTCTTCCCGGGTAAAGAGCATTCGGGGAGTACTTGGGGTGTAGGGCGGCTCACCGTACTGTTCCTTGTACCGCTGAAGCTTGTCGTCAAAGTGCGCGGCCGCTTCGTCGCAGGCTTCGACGGAATGGTAGACCAGCTCGTAGCCGAGGTCTTCTTCCGCGACCTTCAGCCCTAACTCTACGCTCTTGCGGCTGTACATGAGCCCAGTTTAGCTGCTCTCAACCTTGGCAGGAATAGCCCGAAGCTTCGCGGCCATGTTCCTGATCCCGGTTTCAAATGATGGCAGTTCGATTCCGGCCGATTCCGCAAAGGATTCGGACTTGGCGACCGCGTTGTTCTGGTTGGTCACCGAAACATTCACCCCGCCGCCGCGCTTCTTTGCGCCCGCCACTTCCATGAACAGGCTCCGGTCGTTGTGCCCGAAGGCGGGCATCGAGGCGCTTTCGGCCATCGCCAGGGCCACTTCATGCGCCCGCCCTGCGATCACCGCGCCAATCTGGATCTGGGCCACGTCGAAGTGATACCGGTGCAGGACGCGCGCGCAAGCCCCAAAGACGACGGATCTGTTCACCCCGGCGCGCTCGCAGACCAGATCGAGAGACGGCGTATCGCCCTTTCCAGGGATATGAGTCTTTCCCTTGAAGACCTTGTCGGCGACCTTGATGAACTTCACCATGTCATCTTCCCCGCGAAGAAGTTCTACCATGCGCCGCCGGGAGTCTGCGACCGATTCCAAATCCGTCTTGATGAGCTTCACCAGGCCGTCGATCGATCCATCGAACGTCGCCGGAGGCGGGGGAAGCATCACCTCCTTGTGTTCGGGGATTTTCTGGATTTCCTTCGGTTTGCGCTTCATGCGATTCCTTGGCGCTTCAGAATCCTCAGCACCGTTCCAGGGTTCCAGTTTTCCTTCTGGTACCGGGTCATGAAGCCGTGCCGCTCCATTCCCTCCGCGATCAGCCGGAAGGAAATTCCCTTCTTTCTCTGTTGGATCATGAACTCCAGCGCCTCTTTTTCCTTCGGGTAGTTCGGATGTTCGGCGAACGGAATCATTCCCTCCCGCCCTTTGTACTTGGCGCGGGCCTCGCGCATCCGCGCCATCGCCATGCGATTGCCTTCCCGGAGCGTGATGTTCACCACCTCATCGACCAGCTTGTTCACTTTGTCGGTGAGCTGCTTTCGAAGTTCGTCCACGAATTCGATGTTGCCACATCCCGCAACGATGTGCAACACTGTCGCTATGAGATTCCTTAGCTTCCTGTTGATTCTAGTGAGCCTCTTGGCTCAGGACAAACCCAAAGAGACTCCCGAAAAGGCTCCAAAAATCTCGACCGAGCAGCGCGCGGTATTCTGGAGAGCCCAGGCTGAGTTCAGCAATGCCCAGGCCCAGGCCGCCGTCGCCAAGGCAAAACTCGATGCGGCGATCGAAGACATCCGCAAAACCTGTGACGCCATCCCGCAATTCGGGCCGGACGGAGAACCGCAATGCCCATCGTCCGCAGTAAAACCCGCCACTCCTCCGCCGGTGAAGTAGTGGCGTCGCTCGGAAACAAGAGCTTCCAGGGACACGGCCTCCACCCGGAGGTCGCCCGGAGACTCGATGATCTGGTCAAGGGGATATCCTCCAACTCGACGCAGATCGATGCGCTCCAGGAAAGCGCCGTTACACCCGCGCAGGTTCAAGAAACCGCCGCGGCCGCCGCCAATTCCGCAGTATCGAGCGCGCTCCTGGCCAGTGGTCCGGGTCCTGGAACCTATACGATTGGAGCCAAACTCACGCCCGGCGGGAAGAATGGGACCATCACGATCGACTCGCAGGGGCGGATCACGCAGATCCAGCAAGCCTCTTAGCTTGGCCCAATGAAACCGTCGAAATTGGTGCCCATAGTTTACGGCACCCCCACCACTTGCATCAAGCTCGACGTAATGAGTCCAGCCGCGTTCTTGCGATCCACGATGTAGTACATCTCGTGCTGCGAGAGCCCAGGGATGTCGATCTCGCAGGTAGTCGAGCATGCCGTCCACGTTTGCGTTTCGCTCAGGTATGCGAATGGCGCCGATCCAGGTTGCGGCGGAAGCGCTCCGGTCGATGTAGCCGTCGCGCATACTTCCTGCCGAGACGTGCAGTAGAGGCTTGGGTTATAGCCGAATCTGATCCGGAACGATACGCCGCTGACACCACCGAGCTTAACCGGAACCGCAACGAAGGTCGAGCGATTAACGGAGTCCGTAGCTGGCCATGGCGGTAGCTGAATCGCTACGATGTCCTTGCGCACACCCTCTTTCCAGAAGACGTTGCCCAATATCCACGTGCCGTCCACCATTCCGTGCCAGTTCCAGTAGTTTGGAGTTACCCCTGGACCATTAAAAGCGTAACCGAGAGTCTGCCATAGATTTGCATTCGGGTCATTTTGGCCCCATTGATATCGAGTTGCTTGTGCCGTGTAATTTGGAGCTGACGCGAGGCATGGGGCATTGCGGTCAGGCGCGGCACCATAGCAAATCCCGCCCGTGTCCGCGTTCGGCACGACCACATAACGATTCCCGGCAGATGATCCACTGCGACATTCCCCCGCGTTATAGGCGTAGCAGAACGTATACGGATTAGAATCAGAGATTGACGACGACGGCCCACTGATATCTGTGAGTAGAAATCGTCCAGCCCAGCCCTGCCACGTGAGTTGTTTTGGATATGCCGTGTCAAGGCATGCCCCTCCTGAGCTAGCGGAAGGGCAGGTGATTTGATAAGTATTGGTTTGTCCAGAAACAAGTGTCAGCGTGTGATACCAGAGCTGAATATCGAAACTCCCGCCACCCGCGCCGCCCCATGGCCTGCCATCATAGGCAAGACTCGGTGGCGTAGCGAGATACGCCTGACCTCCGGGGTGAGACTGTATGGCCGTGCCAATGCTGGTCCCGAATGCATTCGTTACGATTCCAGCAAACGGATATACCATATTCATACCGTAGGTATAGTCGCTACTGATGACGGTCGGTAGAGAGCCATGGCGCGCACCATAAGAATTGTAATTGTTGTATCCACCTGAGATCGGCCCAGCAAAATAAGCCCCAAACTGAATTAAGTTTGTGCCGGTATTGTCTGATTGCCCAATGAAGGTGTGGCCCGTATCGAGGTTAGAGGGATCGCTGTAAATAGACGTTGGAGCGCTCTTTTGGACCCAGTAAATAATGCCATCACACTGTGCCGTGGCCTGCAAGTTAGGAGTCCAGCCATTGCTGTGTGCAGTCGGAGCAGATGCGCAAAGCTGGTTCACCCCGCGCGCGATGACGAGAGTAATTGAAGAGCACCCAGAACCAGATTTTGCCGCGACTAGGAATTGCTCTCCATATAAACCGTTAGCTCCGTCCAGAAGATAATCTCCAGGTTGAATCGTCTGTAGTTGTGCAGCACCAGCGACACATGCGCTCGGCCATTGCGCTTGGTCCCCGCTGCTAATGTTCCAACTAGCGAACGTCCCTGAGCCATTTACGCTAGTAACGTTGATTGCGAGCGTAGTTCCCGAATAACTAGTTACGGTGCCATCCATCCAATCTAGGCCATTAGAGGCGTAAGCGGCGATAATCGGATCGCCAGCGACAAAGCTCTTGCCAGAGGCTACCGTGAACGTCTGCGAGCCGGTTCCAATCGTAATTGACGTTGTAGAAGTAGTAACATATCCGCTTCCGAAAGTACCGGGCGTAGCGTTCTGCGGCTCATACGGAATCACCATCTGAATGCAGTTATTCCCAGCAGCGCCAAGAGCATAATACGGACTCGACATTGAGATGCCGAGAGTCTGACAATTCTGGGTTGTCGGATCGGTGGAAACATTACCAGTCAAAACTGTAGTTGATGTCTCTCCGGTGATCGATGTGATCGACGGTGAATATTGTCCTATCCCGACCTGTGTTGCGGAATTTAACGGAGTTGTAAAGAAATGTGCCCATCCACCCGAAGTATCAGATGAAAATCCCCCATGCGCTCCCGTCCATCGCATCGGGTAGGTGGACCATGTGTTCATGCAGGCGACAATCTGGGACCCGGCCGACCGTGTGATATCAGCCCAACATCCATATGCAAGACCATTTTGAGTCTGTGCCTTAACCGTAAAGGCTATGTAGTTTCCGCTAAGATTATTTATCGAAACGCTATTGAAGTACTTCGGATTGAATCCGGAAACGATATTTGCCACCTGCTGTAAGATAGTCGTGCCGGATGTTGTATTGGTGCAGGTAGTTCCTGGACCGGAGGTTGTATAGGAAAGCGTGGTATAGTAGTTCGGCACGATAGCCGCGTAATTGTAACTGCTCGCATTGTACGTACAGGAATATAAATTACCATCCGCCCCATAAGCCCACCAATTATTTGGGTTGCTCGGGTTAAACATCCCCGTCGCCGTTACTTGATAGTTATTCCCATATGCTATGAGCCTTGACTCTCCTGTCTGTGGAATAAATAGCCAGACTCCAGGGTTTCCGTATGAATCGGTAAGGGAGCACATTCGGCCTTGTTCGGCTGGGATCAGCGCAGTCACACCATCCGCCTGATAATTTACTGTCACCGTGGTAACCGAGCAGAAATTCGCCGTGCCGTCGTCACCAACGTCGAAGCCAGCAGACCCAGCGAATAAGTAAGTCATGTTCTGGAGATCCGCCGTCCCTGAACCGGAGTTCCAGACTAATACTCCAAAGTTGGTCATGGCGAATGCGGTCGAGCCCATTGTCGCGCCTGTGGTATGGGCATAGCCCGTTGCGGTACATCCGCTGAAGGTTGAGCCGCTAAGCGTACTGCAATACACTGTCTCCGGGGATGAATCCTGAAACGAAACAGAGTATGCGCCGCCAACCGGAGGATCAACGTCCATAACCCGAATGAATCCCGTAGCGGAAGATACAACAAAAGTCGTCACGCCACTCGATATAGATCCATTCAGAGTGGTTGAGAAGCCTGTATATGAGCCGAGATTTTGGTTAAGCGTTAATGTAGTATTATTTATTAATGCAGAGATCGTACACTCATTATTTGTGCATGTCGGGGATGACCCAGCGATGAAAATATGGTCCCCCGATACTGTCGATAGGGGGAAGAAAGTCGAGGCTCCTCCGAGATTCGAAACGAGAGTGACCGTCGTGCCGCTGATCGAAACCGTGCCGCTAAAATTGGTTAACTCCTCGGCTGTTATCTTCGGGTTCCCCCATGGACCGAACGGTGGCTGATAGGTGAACTGACCCGAGGTCGGAGTGGTTCCACCTGGCGATCCGGTAGGTGTCGGTGGAATTACGACTGCGGCGGCTGACCCAGAGCCATTGGGCAATGCTACAGAAAGATTATTGCCGACGCAAACCCGATTTACCGCGAGACATGTCGAGATTTGGCCGCCAGCACCCGACGCATATGCCGACCCGAACTTGATTTGCAAATCGTCCGTGGAGCCGTTCGTGGCGAATCCAGGACGAATGATCTGATCAAGTGGAATAAAAAGGGCATTGGCCGATCCAGTTGAAGATGTACTCGCATATCCGGATGATCCAAGAATATTCGCTGGATTCGTCCATGCCGAAGCAATATCCGTTACAAGTCTAGCTGACGACACCGTACTATAATAGCCAACGCCAGGGCTGCTCTGTCCCGGACCCGTGACTCGCTTAATCATCATTCCAGTAATCGGATCGATATACTGATCTCCCTGATTTGTCCAGTCGAAGGCGGGCCACGGATAATTACCCCAATTCGTGGAGTTCGCTGGAGTAAGCCACGCGGAACTATTCCCGAGCGCCGGTATTCCGGTCGTGAAATTGATCGATCCGGAATCCGATCCGGCCGTCAGTGTCAACGTATGAAGCGTTGCCACTTGAAGCGCCCAGTTCGCTCCCAGCACAAGAGTCTTGCAGCCATTCGGCCCAATGATGGTACTCGCTCGATCCGTGTCGATATTGCTGTTCGAAAAGATACTCGTGTTGATGTCGTTCGGCGTGTATGTCGTAAGCTGCCCGGTCGGGGACGCCGTGAGCGTAATCGTCACGGCCGACGCCTCGCAGTACTGGAACGCCACCTGCGTCGGCGTCTTCGAGTTTCTGACCTCGGTGATCGTGATCGTGGCGGCTTGCACAACCACACAGCACGCCGCAAGTAATATAAGTGATTTCATTTTTGAACTAATAAATCAGCGCCGCGTTCATTATATTCAAATTACCGGCCGCATTCGAACCCACGGAGTTATTCCTGGAAAACCGCTAATCCCAACCGAAGAAAGTTTTCGCATGATCCGATTTCAAAGAGTTAAAACGGCCTTCAATAGGTAGTCGTAATGGACGTTCGAATCCGTCCGGTTGATGAAGATCTGAAGGATATTCCCCGCCGAGCATCCGGACATCGTGAGGGTGCTAAGGGTGAGCTGCTGGAATTCGTTCGTAGCGGCGGCGGCGAGCGTTTGCGCCGTGTTCAGTGATGGTGTCTGCGGAGTACCCCCAGTTCCAGCGCTGCATCCAGTCTGGACAGTGAAGGTATCGGCCGAGGCAGCACTGATGGAGACGTAAAGATCGAATCTGGCACCGCTGGTCCATCCGATAGGCACCGTGGTAGTTAAATATGCGCCACTGTTGGTCCCGCCATAGGAGGGCTGAATAACCCCTAAGTAAAGCGTAGTTCCACCGAACTCCACACACCCAAAGCTCGCTCCATTAGTAACCGCTCCGCTCCATCCAGAACCGACGTATACCGTTCCAGTCGATGTGCAGGCCGCCGCTGGGTAATCTCGTGTGACCGCCTGATAAGATGACCCACCGCCAAGTGTCCCCCACGTCGGTGTCCCCGTCGCGCATCCCCCCGATGTCTGACACACAGAGGCCACCCAAGTAGAAGGCGTCGTGTTGTAGTATATGCTGCCCTGTACGCTTCCGGGCACCGTGGTCGGCGCGCCGGAGCCGATGAAATAAGTCGTCACGATGGTACCGTCGATGGTGCAATTCACCACGCCGCCAGTACCGCCGGTGCAGATCAGCCCCGAGGTGCCGTTGGTCGGTGCCGTGGCATAAACCGATCGTTGATCCTCGCAACCGATCGTGAACGAGGTCGATGAATAGCAGTTCGAGAACGAATCGAAGGTGTTCGCCGATCCGTTGCCGCCCGTGAAAATGGCAATGGGTGTGACTCCAGACGGGAAGCCAATGAGGGAGCTTGCCCCGAGCGCTCCGCCAAGCGAACCGGAAACGGCAATATCCGACAAGCTGCCGGTCGTTCCGCTCGTTCCGATCTTCATCGATGGCACAGTGGAATCCCAGTAGACATAGAATTTCGTCGCTGATGGCGCGCAGCCTGTGGAGCATGTGAAGACCACCGTTCCACCAACCGTGTCTCGATAGTTGTTCGCTCCGAGAACGGTCCCTTGCGTGGGACACGTCATCGTCACCACGGTCCCAGATGTATGAACCAGAATACAGTCGTTGAGTTGGTAAGCCGAACCGACACCTCCGGCAATTGTTAACCACGTAGAACCATTGGAATAACAGAGAGCCGTGGTCGATCCGCCGCCCGTGCCGCAATTCGGATTTGCGTCGGTGACCCCATAATATTGACCTGACGTTGAGGCCGCGGATGGCAGGGCTGAAACCGTCACCGTAGGGATCTGGGGGCCGGACGTGAACAGCGTACCCTGGCCCCAGCAGGCGACAGCAATCAGAAACAGAATGATTTTTCGCATTAGTACCAGCTCCCCGCTGGGCCGGAGCAGTTGAGTGTCAGCTTGGCGTTGTTCGAGAGATTGTAAGTCGCGGGTATATTCCCGCCTCCGCCCACCATGATTGCTCCCGCTCCCAGCGTGTTCACTAGCGTGACCGTCTGCCAGATACTCAGGCATGGGCTGATCGTGGTGACGGTTCCCGTCGATCCTAACGCCACTACCGGCGCCCCGAGCCACGTCGTCAACGTCCCGCCCGATTCCGTAATCGAAGGCCAGGGCGAAGTATTTATCCTGATGGCGTCGATTCTCCAGTTCTGCGCGACACTGGTAACTACGATTGGCGGCGTGGCCGTACCCAGTCCCGAGTTGTCTGAAAACTCTGCATTTACAAGGGTCCACCAGATCGCTTGATGCGCCGTCGAAACCTGATGTATCCCGTACAGCGCCATGTGGTCGCAATAGACCTGGGTCAGCATGACCTCGTTGACTGCATTCGAGGTCGCATCTCCCACGATGCACGATTCCACCACGCCCGCGTCGTGCATCCAGTTATCGATCTGGGTGCCGGTCGCATACGCCATGTACAGCGACGCACTTCCCGCGGCGTATGTGCCCGTGGTTTTGTCTGTGCTCGTGTGGACATGCGAAAAATGCGCGTCTGCGGCAAGGTAGACTCCCCGGTAGGCAAACCAGATATCGATCCAATCCCCTTTGCAGTTGTACGATTCGCAGTCGATGCCGACGTAAGCCGATCTGGTTCCGTTGACTCCGATCGACACATTTTGCACATTGAATCCGTCTTGAGACGAACTGGCGTAGAACATCGCGCCCGACGTCATATCCCCGGAATTCGGATAGATGCTGAAATTTGAGAACGTTGGGCTGATATCGCCGCCATCCGCCGTTACCGTAACGACGTTACCGGAGTTGAAGTACAACTTGATCGCGGTCCCATACGCTGCGCCGCAACCGATAAACCCCGGGTGGTCCGCCGGTGGGTTATACGGGCCGTACCAATTGACTCCCCCACATTGAACTTTGACCTGTTGCGTGGGGTTGGCGTTCGCGGCTTCCTGGAGCCCAGAGGTCGCGCTCTGTATCGTCCATGCGCCGGAGTGGTTATTCACCGTGGTGAAGATTACGGTTCCTGTGCTGTTACCAGCCACGCAGGTGCCTCCGGCGATTAAAACCGATTCGGCGGTCCCCGTGCCGCCGGAGACGTAGAGGTAGTGTCCGGTATCCGCGCCGTTCACTCCGCCGGGGCAGGGCGTGAGGGTCACTGTCGCGGCGATAGTCGCTGTCAACGTCCCTCCCGGAGCCTGCGCCGAGAAATTGTACGTCGCCGCATAGATCGTCTGGCTCGTTCCGGTGGCGATGGTATTGCAGCCATAACCCGAGCCGAGCGTCCAGATCAGAGCGTCATTGGGCGCGGAGCAGGACGGGATATTTACTGCGGTGGGCACGCCGGAGGACGTCAGGCTCGCGATTGTCTGATTAGCGGCGTTCATCGGATTGACCATGCCGCCGGTGCCGCCCACGATTCGTATGAGAGCCGGCGCAATGGAATAATAGATCGTTATATCTCCGGTCGTCGGGTTGACTGTCTGTTTCATCGGCTCATACTCAGCCGGATTCGAGGTGGAGTTGAGAGCCTGCGCCCAAGCATAAATGCCCTGGCCGTGATTGCTCGCCAGGATGGCGCCGCCGCTCGCGGGAATCGTCGCCGGGCATCCTGAAGCGCACAGCAGATAAGGCACGGCTCCGGCGCCGCCGGCTCCGGAGGTGCAGTTGGCGTTTCCGTTGGCCTGAATTCCGGTGGATAAGGGCGTCCCGCCGGAGCACTGGGTAGGAGTGGCGGATAGCGCCGTCGCGGTCGCCGCGTTTCCGGTGGTGTTCTGGTTGAGTGTCGGGAAGTTGGTCAGCAGCGCGGCGCTGACGGCCGGAAGCTGGGCAGAACCGGTTAGCTGCACGAGGTTGCCGGCGGCGGTTCCCACGGTGTAGGAAGTCAGCCACGCGGAACCGGAGGAGTTGGGGACCCCGGCTCCGGGATAGACCATACCACCACCGCCGCCGATCGCGGCGCAGCCGGTCGCGTTTCCATTCGCCAGAATTCCAGTAGGCGCGTATCCGGTTGAGCAGAGGCTTGGGGAAGAGGCCAGGGCCGAAGCGGTAGCGGCGTTTCCCAGATAGCCTCCGGCGGCCGGGATCTGACCCGATCCATTCAACTGAAGCAGGTTGTTCGCGGAAGTTCCCACGGTGTAAGGGAAGGTCGCATACCAATCCGCAGCCAGGCCGCAGCCGCTGGAATTGGCGCACTGATACTGCTTGGGGGTGGCCCCGGATGTCTGGCACAGGCTCAGATATGCTCCTGTGGTGTTTCCGGGGTTACCGGCGCACTGGACGACCGATCCTCCGCCGCCGCCGCTGGAGATCTGGACCCAGGTACCGGCGCCCCCGATAGTCGATCCTTCGCAGGACCACTGCGCGAGAGTCGATACGACGATCTGGAGTCCGAGCGTTTGACCGACCGTGCAGGAGCCGTTGGGCGCGGTGGTGACGTACAGGATCTGCGGCTGAACCGAGGGGAGGGAGCTGGTGATTCCGGGTCCTGCTTCCTGGACATCGTAGGTTCCATTGTCCACGTAGAAGAACCAGTACCCGTTGGTCGAGTTTTCGGGAGCCTGGCCCACGGTGAACGGGTTTGAGAGGGGGGTTCCGCTATTGTCCTGGTAGAGATTGGCTTTGGTTCCTCCCGATCCGGTGATGAAGACGGTTACGGTGCAGTTGGTGTAGGACGCCATCAGCGGCATCGCGGGATTGGAGGGAACCCCGGCGACGGTGATGGTCCGGCCGCCTTGCGTACAGAATCCCCAGACTCGTTCGCGCGCGAACATAACGCCGGGAGCGAGGCACGCGAACAGGAGGAACCGGGATAGAATTTTCATATAGTGTTAGCAGTGAATGACGATCCCGCCTACCGACTGAAAGAGCGGAGTGGGGGCGCCAGAACAATTGACTCCGATGCTCGTCCCAGACTGATAGTACCCTACGGCGGCGATATTTCCGTTGGAGATTATGTCCGCACCGATCACCAATCCGGTAGTTACGACGGTTCCGGTCATGGTCAAATTCACGATATTCAAAAGATTTCGTGAATTATCGACGATGGTGGTGCCGCCGACCCGGTAAGCTCCACCTCCGGTTATACCGGCCATGTTAATCGCGCCCGCGCCGGAAATATCTCCCTGTCCGTTAATCAAAACCTGACCGCTGTTCACGATCAATCCGTAATTCAACCCAGTAGCCGCCGAATCGAAGGCTCCGGCGATATCCACGGTAGATGGCAGGCTCAGGGTCACGGCCCCAGTTGGGGCGGATACGTTGATCTGATTGGCGGTTCCGGTTAAGGTGGTTACACCTCCACCGCCGCCGGACCCGCAGTCCGCTCCGGTGCCGCTGACGTTTCCGAAGAAATTGACGTGGAGACACTGGGTCGATCCGGTGATTCCGGATAGATTGAGCGCTCCGAAGACGCCGCTCGATCCACTGACGTTTCCGGAGGCCGCGAGGCTGGAGGCGATGATGGGTCCGACGGTGACGCTCGCGAAAGTCCCGTTATGGCTGGTATCGACCAGCAGGTAGCCGCCCGCGCCGTGGAGAGTTCCAGAGAAAGTCACATCGCCATTCCCGTCAACCAGATAGTTTGAGTTATTGAGCGCGAACCCGATGGAAGACCCGGTGGCTGAGGACACGAACTCGGAAGTTCCGGTAACGGCGGGAAGACTCAGGGTAACCGCTCCCGAGGTGGTGCTGGCGGCGATCTGATTGGTGGTGCCGGAGACGGAGCCGATGCCGCCGGAGCAGGTGGGGCAGGTCAGGGTGACGGTGTTACTGGTGGTGGTAGCGACCAGGGGGGTCGTGGCGGCGATGGTGATGGAAGGTCCGGTCTGGCTGTTGAGGCTGGAGATCCCGGTGCCGGTGGCTCCGAGGTCGATATCGTTCCAGGTGGAAGTCATCGTGTTGTAGAGCCAGATATGGTTTCCGTCCGAGCCTCCGCGATAGGTGAACGCCGAATAACCCCCGCCGGGGGTGATGGAAGGGGCGGTATTGGTGGGGAGCATTCCGTACCAGACGGCGGTATCGACGTAGCCGGCGGCGATGATGGCTCCTCCGGAGGTGGTCTGGTTCACGATTCCGTTTCCGTTCACCTGGAAACCGTCGGAATTAAACACCAGGTTCGTCCCAGTGTTCCCGGCGCTGAACTCGTTGGTTTGAACGATAGCGGGGAGGCTGAGGATCACATTCCCGCTGGTCGGGCTGGCGACGATCTGATTGGCGGTTCCGGAGACGGAGTTTACGGAACCTCCGCCGCCACCGGAGCCGAGGCACTGCCAGGTGAGGGTCGGGGCGATTCCGTTGGGAGGGAGGGGACCCGATCCATAGAGCCCGTTGAAACAACCGAGGGCGTCGTCGTAGTAGAACATGCCCTGGATGAGCCCTTCGCCGCCGGAAAGCGGGTTGGTGACGGTGGCGATGGTTCCGGGAGCCGGGGGTCCGGCGGAGTGGCCTGTGATCATGTACCCGCCGCGATAGGCGCCGATCGGCAGAGGCCCGGTGGTGGTAGGGGTTCCGGCAGGGTAGAAGGAAAGGGCGGTGATGGAACCGGCCTGGACGCCGCCGGTGAACAGCTCGATGGTGGCGTAGCTCGATAGATCCGAGGAGAACCCGCCGCGCGCGAAGACGTAGGTATTGAGATTCAGTCCCGGACCGGAGGTGATCCCGACGACGGGGAGGGGAACTCCGCAGGAGCCGTTAGAGGGCATGAGGGGACTGGTGCCGCTCCAGACGACGATATCGTTTGGTCCGAAGGTCTGCCCGTTTACCGGGATGGGCTGCTGAACATCGTTTCCGTAGATATCCTTGCAGACGGTTCCCGAATCGTAGGGGTTGTAGGTGATGGGCTGGATATCGATGTATCCGCCGTTGGTTCCGGCTGCGGTTTGATTGAGCGTGTATCCCCGCAGGAAAGCGCCATCGGTCAAAGACGTGAAGCCGTTGTAGGAATTCGCGGTAGAGGTGAAACCGGTGACCGAAGTAAGAGGCGCGGTAGGGCTCCAGGTGAGACCGGCATTGGCCCCAAAGATTCCGTTGGCGTTGTAGACGATCTGGGTATTGGCTCCGGGAACGGAGCCAATCGGCGTCCAAGTGCCGCTCGCTCCAATACTTGCTCCCTGGCACGACCACTGCGCCAATGTCGAAACGACGATCTCAAAAGATCCGGGCGCGCCGACCGTACAGGAGCCGGAAGGGGCAGTCGCGACGTAAGCGATGAGGTTGGCGAGAGCCGGATCAAAAGCGCTGACCGCGCCCAGAGTGATGGGAGGAGACTGCGCGTTGCAAAAACCCCTGCAAAAAAGCAAAAGTAATGCAACGATAGGCAACGGAGAACGTCGGCTCATGAAGGCATTCTATACCGAACGGAGGGCGTATGTGTGAAATGAAAGCATGTCCGTTCCCGCCGGCGCGGGCGGGGCTGTGCCAGCAGCATTCGAGAATGAGGGCTGAACCGGATCTATTCCGGCTCGACGTATCGCGCGCGATCATTATTCACCGCGAGTCGATTGCGGACCACGAAAAATCGGCCAGCTCGATCCTGCGCGAACGAGCCCGCGGCGCCAGAAAAAAAATCGCATGAACAGTGGCGCTCTGAGGGCGCAAAACTACCTGTAACTCATTGGTAATATTAGATGAAGTGGTGGCGCTCTTGCTTGTATTCCAGCGGGCAGCAGCCACAAATATCCGACTACCTGAACATACCTGTCGCCAAGCCTCATGTAAAACGGAACTTCGGGGCTTTAGCCCTGGGCTTCATGACTCTAGCACCAGGGATACGCCGGACAGAACCAAAAAAATCCAGAAAAAAAGAAAACGTGGGCTCGGGCCTTAAGGACATCCCTCCCCCGCGCGCCCACCCTTGGACAATTCCACGCGCGCGTGACATAGACTATGCCTACGCCCCTGGACCCGCGGGCGGCGCGCCGGGAGCGTTCGCCCAGCCCCGCAGGCCCTCTACCATCGCCTGGCACGCTTTGACGCGCCCTGGCACGCGCAACGCGCAGCAATCGGCATTGGTAACGCAGGAGTTAACGACAATTGCGACATGCGGACAATCCCCCCGCGTTGCGGTACTACGCGATCCGTGTGAACTATTTCTGTAGATTGTGCTTGACAATCGCTGCGCAGCTGGCGTAAAGTCGTAATTGCGATGGATGAGCAACACACAACGCTGGCGGCAACAGCAAGCAGATCACGCTTATATAGAAAAGCTATGAAACACGCGAAACCAACAATCTATCAGGCACTGTGTACCAAACTCGGACGCCAACCTACAAACGCGGAATTAAAAGCGGAAGTAACGCGAATCAAGCAAGATGCTGTTATCGAACTGGCACAAGCAGGCAAACTTCCACACCAAAAACGGTAAAGGCCTTCGCAACCCCGTAAGTGGGCCGGAGCGTTGGTTTGCGGGTATTTTGAGAGGAGAGCAAGGGCACATGGAAAACAACAAAATGTACCTGACAGAAACAGAAGCGAAAGCCAAAGGACTCGGGACGGTCCAGGAGCAGATTGACCGCTACAACGCGGCCCTGCCAAAGACCACCTACGTGCTGCGGGGGCTGGACGCCAACGGCAAGACGGCCTTCTATACCGGCAAGGCTGGCGAGGGATGGGTATCGCCAAACCGTGACGCATCCTTCGGCTACGTCTCCCTGGAAGTGGCCCGCGGGAAGGCCAAGCTCTTTAATGGTCGCGTGTCGCTGACCGGACTCTGGTTTGTGGCCATCCCCTGGGAGGGCATGGGAACGTTTCCACAGCAAGCAGATCACGCTTAAGCAGCAGAATCTCCTCGTTTTCTCCACTGTTCTCCACTGTTCTCCTCACTTGTTGCCTTTGTTTTGGCGACACGGCCCTGAGTGGCGCGCGGACCGCTCATGGGTCGTTCCCCGAAGTTTGGTTTGCACTTCGGGTTTGTTCGCGTAAACCTTACCGTTGTAGAGTCAGAATGGAGGATGCAGCATGACTGAGTATCAATCAGAGGTCGTTGTCGGGAAGCTGAGGGAGGCGGAAAGCCTCCTTCTGGGACTGATCGAAGATAACCCCAAAGTGGACGCGCTGCATGATGCCAAGATTCATATCTGGAAGGCAATCGATAAGGTAGCGAAGGCCGAATAAGGCGAACCCAGATGCGAAGGTGCCAGCATGATAGACCCCACTGCTCAATTCGACGCCGATGAACGCCTTGAGGCTGAACAGGCGCGCAAAGATGGGCGGTGCATGCGCTGTGGTGGGATGACAATAAAACAGAATGTTTTGAATAACTGCCATCGCCACAATGATGACTGCATCGCGCATCTCCGACTGGCCTTAAGGCAATCTCAGGCGCTCTGCGAGGCTGCTGTCCGTGGCAAGACTTCTGCTGAACATCGGGTTGCGGAAATAGCCCTAAGACGCTCCCAGATCGAAGCCGAGATAGTAGCGCTAGATCCATTCGCAAAGGACTACGATACTGACCGCCAATCGAATGATACATGCCTTGCGGCGGGTGCCCATGACGCCCTTCGTTGGGCCTTAGGTTTAGCGGAACAATCCATCTCGGAGGTTCTAAAGTCTTCATGATGAGGGTTCCCAAAGAGTTAGCAAACAAAAACAAGCCGATTCGACCTGTCCTAACACGTGCGCTGGCTTATGCAGCAGCCCAAGACGCTGGCAGCCGATCAATGCACAAGGGCAAGCGCCCTATCTGGTCTGAAGATGATTACCAGGCAGCGTGTAACGAGTTCACCCGGCTGTGGGGCACAGCAGACCAGGACGCATGGGCAAAGGATCACGCATGAAGAGCGATCCCCCAGTGAGGGCTTTGGCCTACCTGCGCGTCAGCGGGCCGTCTCAATTGTCTGGCGACGGTTTCCCGAGACAAAGAGAGGCCATCGAAAACTACGCGGTGCACAACAACCTTAAGATCGTTTCGTGGCATGAAGAGCGCGCCGTCCCTGGCAAGACAGAATGGGAAGATCGGCCGGCCTGGGTCGAAATGGTGACAAAGCTGACGCCGCAAACTAAAACCATCGTCATTGAGCGCCTTGATCGCCTGGCCCGCGATCTCGGCGTGCAGGAGTGGATCATCCGCGAGCTGGAGCGCAGGCGCATCGGCATCGTTTCGACAAACGAGCCGGACCTGGATAGCAAAGATCCAACGCGGACGCTTTTCCGGCAGATTATGGGCAGCGTGTACCAGTTCGAAAAGTCCATGCTCGTCTGTAAGCTGCGCGCCGCGCGCGAGCGCATCCGCCGGCGCGGTGAAAAATGCGAGGGCCGCTACTGCTTTGGCTATGACCCGGAACGGCCCGGCGAGGCCGCGGTCTTGGAACTCATGCTCAAGTGGCACGCCGATGGCGCTACCTACAATGAGATCCAGCAAAAACTCAACCTCAACTGCGTCTCCACCCGCGATTCGAAAACGTGGTACGGCGCCACTGTGTCGCGATTGATTCGACGCGAACTCGCAAAAAGAGCTTGACGCGATGTTTTAGCATGTGCTAACATTGCGTACATGCTTAAAGAGAAATCGACCAGAGCGAGCGTCTTCATGCTCCCATCCCTGTACAAACGGGTTCGCTCCTGCGCGCATCGGGCCGAACTCAGCGTTTCGAAGTGGCTGCAACTGGCGATTGAGCGCGCGGTTCGGATCAATGAAAAAGGAAAATCCAGATGACCCTTCTGCTTAACGCCGCGCTGGCGCTCAAGGCCGCGGTGCTGTGGAACCCTGTGGCTTGGTGCTGCGCTGTTTACGTTATCTGGGCGCTGGTGCGTGGAGCTTTCGATAGGAGGAAATCATGACGGTTGATGCTGCTACTGCGCTGGGTATAGTGATCGCGATTGTGTTTTTCAGCCTGGGTTTCGCGCTGGGCCATTGCAATGGCCGGTTGACTGAAATCGATGAACGCGCCCAGCGCGAGCGCATCGCCGGAAAGGATTCGAAGGGTGGCACCTGGTGGGACGGCGACTGGGACCCCGGCTCCGGGATAGACCAT
>QGNH01000812.1_pt1 | contig 17274 bp, 24 predicted proteins | sample 1735481 | NCBI WGS metagenome assembly QGNH01 (sample SAMN09239004, study PRJNA386568) | Viral metagenome, whole genome shotgun sequencing project.
TGCGCACGAACCTCATAGACATCAACGAGGTATCCGGCACGGGCCAATCTATAAGCAATCACTGCGCCCGAGAACCCAGCGCCAACCACTGCAACTGTTTTCTTACGCACAAAGAACTCCGGTATTTTCTATGCGGGGGCGCGTAGCGGCATTCATAACGATTTCATCGTTGAGGGTCTGCCGCGCGTACCGGAGATACTCCTTCGGGTCCCAGTGCGGGAGCGCCTTCACGGGTTCGATATATTTACCGAACGCGAAGGCAAATACAACATCCGGCAGATAGGCCAGATGAAATGGGATCTTAAGGTATTTCAGCATGGCCTCGATATTGACGACGCCATCAAAGATCAGGTTGGCATCGTGGCCGGCGAAGATACAATCCGACGGCAACAGCGGATAGATATTGAGGAAATCCTGAAACACCGCCGCGTTCGTGTGCTCGGCGTCAAGGAAGACAAGATTGGGTGTAGGCACCTTGGCATGGAGACGATCGACTAGGACGACAAATTTTTCCGTGTCCGCTTCAAACGTCCACAGCTTTTTCATATCGTCCAGGCGAACCCGTAGAGCAAGATAATCAAGCATTTGGAGCGTAGTGACCCCATACTCCCAGGTGCGGCCGCGCTCGTCGGGCGTCGACTGCGGCCGAAGATCAACCGACAAAACCGCAGAACAATGGGGATCCGCAAGAACAGACGTAAGCCCTTGCCCAGTCTCGGACCCAATCTCCAGGTACACATATTGCCCGTCGACCTGGATGATCTTGCGCAGGTCAAGCATCGACTGTTGATCTATGTGATAGGCCATTATTGGAGTTCCCAGCAGATAAGATGAGGCAGATATTTTACCCGCAGCCCAGAGCTATGTAGCCATATTGCAAACAGACGCTCAGATAAGTAGGCCATACGACGGGCCATATAGACAGGAGGGTTGGGGCCAGGGTCACCACACGTCTCTGGCAGGGCTAAAGTGAGGTCACAGACAACCTTCCACCACAGCTTCATCCACTGGTTAAAGATGGCGCCCGTAGTCGTGAGGTTACAATACCCCGGCACACCGGTGAACGCAAAGTCAAACTCACCATAACGCTTCATAGTCCGCTCGAGTTCATTCCAGTCAGCCGCGGATGCTGATCGTTTGAAATCTTCTGCGATGTTGACATTATAGGACACATCGAACGCGGGCGCCACGAGAATGTCATGGTCTTTGAGCATGTACTCAATATTCGGGCCGGCACAATCCTGTTGCCAGAGCTGGTACTGCCGAAATTCAATGGGGGTGACGGACACCCAAGGCCCTTTTACCTCCCGGCCCAAACGGAAATCCAAGTGCTTGCGATATCCTTGAAAGCCGATAATATAAGGCTCGAGGTCGCCGTGGCGCCACTGCCAATACTGGGCAAGCATATCCGCAAACGTCGAATTCCCAAGCAAGCTATCGCCAGCGCTGACGGGAAAATTCGACACGATCCCCCCGTCCGGCGATAGCGGTGGATGGTGGTGATCAACCGTATACAGCTTTACTCTTCCAGCCATTCGGGATGCTTTCGGTTCCAGTCCAACGTATTCGTCAAGGACTCATCGAAGGAGACGGGGGGATACCATCCCAGCGCAGCAAGCTTAGTGCCAGCAAGCCCATAATGTCGATCATGTCCGGGTCGGGCAGAGTGAAAATCTTGTAGTTCATATCGAAGGTCCCTACCCAACAAGCCTGCGATTTTTTGAGCCAACGCGAGATTGCTAAGTCGGGTATCTCCAACGATATTAAAGCGGTCTGGACGATCAACCTCGCCATCTTGATGGCGGTATGGGGTGACGTGACGGAGTAAGAAGAGGAGCGCGTCAGCAAAATTGCGGGAATGGATATAGTAGCGCGAACCAATTGTGTTTGCGTTGCCATGGATGGTCACCGTTTCGCCTTTGAGAACTTTTCGCTGCACAATGGCGGCAAATTTACTAGACTGCTGCATTTCGCCAAACGCATTCATCGTGTTCGTGATGATCAGGGGAACGTGATAACTACGCCAATAGGATATAGCAATAGCTTCTTGGGCAGCCTTTGAAGCGGCATAAGGATTGGAGGGCAAAATGGTAGACCACTCCGCGTGTTCGTCGTGGCCGCCTGATGGTCCATAGACTTCGTCGGTGGAGATTTGAATAAACGCAGATGGTCTATACGCGCGGGCGTAGTCCAGCATATTGACCGCGAGTTGAACATTATTGATGATAAAGGGTCCCGGGTCCGTAATTGACGCTCCCACATCAGATAAGGACGCCATATTGATAATATAATCAATAGACCCAATGCGGCCAGCAAGCACGGACGAAATAGGCGCAGTAAGGTCATGAGTGTAGACATAGGTTCTAGCCTTCCATTCTGGATGTTCACGAAAGATTTCGGTGATACGATCCGTCCAGCCTTTATGGCGGAACGAGTCCAGGGCCACAACCTCCCAGTCCGTTTTCTTCATAAGGTGAGCTAGGACGTGGGCGCCAATGGAGCCACCAGCACCGGTCAAGAGAACTCGTCGCATCATACCCTCCTAGTAGTTCGTCAGCATGGTGGCATTATGGCCGGCAAGATACCAGCGGATTGGCAGAACATCTTTCTCTTCAACACGGGCCCAATTGTTTACGTCCCACAGAACGTGTCCGGTTGTCACAAGATGCTTTAGGATCTCTTTCTTGACTTCGAAATTCAAATTCTCGACCTGGTTAGCGGGGCATACAAACATTGACCCGAGAAAGCGCCAGCACGGGTCGTTCTCGGGCACGGGACCCTTGCCCCAAAGCCCAGGGAACGCAAGATCGTTCAGGCGAACCCGCTTAAAGAAATCCGACACGAGCTCTTCGGTGAAACCTTCCTGGTGGAAAATCCCATAATCCATCCACACATAAACATCGGCCGCGGGATCCTTCTCAAACGCTTGGGAGAGCCATTCTGTCTTCTGGGCCAATACAGTCATGTAGTCAACCGTATCTTTGGCCGGATTGCCCTGTGCCGACAACGGCACAGTAACGGCGCCGCCGATTAAATTGTCGCAAATATGCGGATAAAGCCAGCAGCTCTGCACGGACATTTCCTCGAACACCGTCTTAGGAATATCCTGTGTCGCCGCGAACAACCGCTTGCCATAGGCTCGAAAGTCATCGGGCGACCGATAAAAATCCGCGCTGGGAAGGCGCACGTGTCCAGTTACGAGGCGTATGTTCATAGCATTTTCCTAAACAACAGGTTCATAAAGGTGTACTCCAAGCCGGCCCAAGCGATGATTTTTTCATCACACTTCGTATTCACGATCTCACTATCCACCAGTAGCCCACAATCTGCCGCATCGTCAAGTATGTCCATCACGTTTTTAGTTGAGAAGATGTGGATCGGGGCATCATGGGTTCGTAGACCGGTAGTATCAAGATGGTCAGACCAAAAATCAAACGAAACGAACAAGTGGCCACCCGGCTTCAAGATGCGCGCCATTTCAACCAGAAAGGCGGGCACGTAAACCCCATGCTCGATCACGCTTAGACAGGAAATGAACTGGAACGTGTCATCCGGGAAGATCGTATTTGTGATATCGCCATATCCGTAGCGTATCCCACTCGCTATGTGTGCAGTAAAATCGTCGTTCCGGTCAAGATTGATAGCGACCAGATTGGTGTACCCTAGTTTCTTGAGCCCAGGGAGATACGCTGACTCATCGCCGGCGCCGGCATCGAGAACCGGATCAGACGGTAAAAGCTGGGTATAGGTGTGATACACAGCAAGAAAATTGTCCCAATTTTTATTATGGTCTGGATGGAGGGGAAGCCCTCTATCGAGCAACGCGCGCACAGCAAACTGCACATCACGAACAGACCGAAGAGCCGTGTTCGTATTCGAAAGTATCCAAGAGATGGGATTGATCATACTAAGCCCCCGAGTAGGTGTGATACATCATACCAATCGATTGTGGCAAGCCACGCCTCACAATCCCGGATCCCGTAAGAAATTACAAGTCTCTTATGATTAGAGTGCCAAGCCAGACCAGCGGCAAACTCGATCTGCCGATCATGGAACAGAAACGCGGGACTGATCTGTCGCAATACGCCGGCCGTATCCCACCACACGAACCTGTGCTGATAATACCGCTTGCCGCCCGGCATAACGCGAGCCTCATGCACAAGTGCAATCCAGCCGCCTTTGAACGGGATCACCTGGGAGCCGCCGCTTAAGCGCTCAACCGCGTATGGCACGGGAACGCGCGGCGGTCGAACACCTTCGCTATCGATCGTTTCGCCTAACCGATATATCCACTTCAACCGGTCGCCCTCAGGCCACGGCATCCAGTTCTTTTCGTGCGCCCTCGGTTGGGACTGTATAACGTGCCACTGGGCCAGTCTGTAACCCGTAGTATGGGGCTCAACTCGGGCTAGTGTCTGTTCACACCATCCTTCTGCATTTAATTCCCGAACAGTCGATGATGTCCACATTTCTCCCTGCCACTCGAACAGGCGCATGTCTTCAAACCCTACCACTAAATTATACATAGGCGCAGGTAAATCGCCAGGCGGTAAAATTTCTATCGCCGTATTAACCCGTAAATCGTCCGTAAGCGCCACTAAATAGTTGCGCGTATGAATGGGATTGGTGCCATTTGCTTCACCGTTGGTACCCTTAATGAGGTATCGGCCAGCTTCATCCATCGTGTAATTGACTGACCGGACAATTACGTACAGTCTGTCCCTGATCGTTGCAATCGACGGGTTCATCGCAATGTACCCGTCCTTCGGCGTAAAATCAATACGCTTCGGCGTGAACGAGGAGCACAATTCTTTCAACGGCTGGATATAGTGGAACAGGTTGCTGCGCGCTAGTTCACGAGATCCCTCAGTAGCCCGTAGATCGATCGCAAGATCGCTACACATATGGTAGCCCTGTTTACGGTAGATAGGATTATAGAACGCACAGATCGCAAACTCCTCACGCAATCCAGTATGATAGACATGATCGGTAACAAACAAACTATCAGACGGGTAAGGGATCTTCATCCCCTCTACTGAAAAGAGCAAGCTAGTTTTTTGCTCGCCTATCTCACGGTAGTATTTGGCTAAGTCATAGAGGGTTTCTGCGCGCGTCGGACGAAAGTTATATGCCACGAGCAGTTCTCGCACGAACCCATCTTTATCACCTAGGGCATTCAGGCAATGGGCATAATTCATGCGAGCGCTCCAGACTTCCTCGTCCCACCCGCCGGCATCGGCCCGGCGCTGATACATGCTCGCTGCAAGTTCCATCTGCCCTGCGTCCCGGTAGGACTGGGCTAAATAGTACATATAACGGCTATTGGTGGGCTCTTTCTTTAGAGCTGCACGAAGAAGCTTGATATCGCGCCGGAACTTGTCCTTTCGATTGGTACCGTCGGCATGATCGACGAAGAAAACTCCAGGCAGGTGCTCCGCGCCACCCACATCAAGATACTCATGGGTCACGCCAATGTACAGACCTGTCTGGTCCCGACGCACAAGGCGGGTATTGAAATAGGAGGTGCCGCCGGCTTTCTGGATGACGTTGTAGGCAGGTGCGGTTAGCTTGTCACGAAACTGCTTGTCTATGACTTCCAGTACCATATCAGCATCAAGAAGGAAGAGATAGTCAAAAGACCAAGGAGAAGTCCGCGCAGCTTCAAGCCCAGCGTTGCGTGCTTGTTCGAAGTTAACGAACTGTACGTCCGTGATCGTACCGGCGATTGATTTCGCGGCGAAGAACGCTTCGATTGTTGCTTTGGTAGCATCTGTTGACCCCGTGTCTACTATCGCATAACAGTCGATATAGGGTGCCACGCTCGCGAGGCACCGAACGATTTTGTCCGCTTCATTACGGACTATCATGTTTAATAGCAACTTAGCCACTATGGGCCTCCAAATACTCTGCTAACCTTCGCAGGTTTTGGATATCTTGTCGAGTGCCTTTCTTAGCAGAATGGTTACAATGCAAGCAGAGAATACCGCGTATGTTATCCTTTGTACATGGGAGTGGCCCACCATGATCGGTGTGCCACCCCATTTTACTGCCCGGCTTATCGGTCCCACACACAGCACACCGATATCCTTGAGAAGCAAAAAGTACGTCCCATTCAACCGGAGTAATCCCATATTTTTTGAAGCGGTGGTGACCGCGCATATACGTTTGCGTATGCTCCAAGTTGGCATCGCGCCATTTCTTAGAACTTGCTCGTGCAGCAGCTACGCGATCTTCACACGAATAAAAAGCCATGGGGAATGGCTTACCCGATCCGAATTAGGGTGTCAAGTCCTAGCCGTGGCTGATTTTCAATGGACCGACGCCACCGGTTTGACTGCCCACGCCAGTGGCATAGAACGTGCCAGTTATGCCAGTTGGACCAGCAACACCGCGGCCTGTGGGACCCGAAAGGAAGTAGGTCGAAAGGACGGTCTGACCAGCATTGAAGACAGCACCCTCAATATGCGGATCCCCAATTGGCGCAACGAAATAGGAACCAGTTGTCCCAACTGGACCCGGCAAGCCAGGGAGCCCAAGAGGACCAGTTATTCCGGTTGCACCAGCCGGGCCCGAGGGGCCGACCGCGCCGGCCGGACTAATACGAACCGGCCCAGTGGGCCCTGTTGCACCAGTTAGGCCGCCAGCACCGATAAACGTGGGACCCTGCGAACCTGCGGGGCCAATGGATGACCCGAACGGACCTTGCGCGCCAGTGACGCCAGGGCCAGTGGCGCCTGTGGCGCCTGTGGCGCCCTGTGGGCCTTGAAGACCCGGAAGGCCCGGATCACCTGTCCGGCCAACCGGGCCAACAAGAACATCGGCCGGGGGACCAGTGAGTTGCGGGCTCGCACCTGTTGGACCAGTAACCCCACCCAGCAGATCGGTGGGGCCCGTGGGGCCAGCGGTACCGAGTGGCCCGCTGATATTACCAGCGTTAATCCGGTCAACCACCCGCTTAAGAATGCTCGGAATACGCTCATCATCGTAGGTAGATGGGCGATCCGGATCAGGCTTAATCGAAGCCATTGGAAATCCCTCTCGTTATTACGTACCTGGCCCTGCCGAAACAGTCAGCACACCAGCATTGAGCCAGACGGCGCCGGTAAGACCGGGGCTCGTGGTCTGCGGAATGAAGAGGTAGGACGGCGCAGGACCGGTTGCACCGGTGGCGCCTTGTCCACCAGTTGGACCTTGCCCAACCGGCCCTGTAGCGCCAGTGGGACCTTGTGCGCCGGTGGCCCCAGTATTACCGATGGGACCAGCCGGACCCACAGCACCTGTACTGCCACCAGTTGGACCCTGGATACCGGTGACGCCAGGAGACGCGCCAGTGGTACCAGCGGGGCCAGTTGAACCCGCGGGGCCAGCCACAGCGGTCGGGCCGACGACACCAGCAGGACCGGTAGGACCCGTATTGCCTACGTTACCAGGAGCACCTTGTGAACCTTGAGCACCAACCGCGGGGCCAGTCGGACCCGTTGGACCCGTATTGCCGGCAGGGCCAACCGGGCCCGTAGTGCCACCAGTTGGACCCGTTGGCCCTAGACCACCAGTTGGACCACCAATGCCACCGGCATTAACTGCGTCCACTACCTCTTTTAGGACCTCACCAATTCGGTTTCGGTCATAATCTTTGCTTGAGAGAATAGCCATGGTCCAGATCCCTTCACAGGAGAATTCTAGTCATTGATACCGTGAGTGTCTAAATATTTGATTAACGCCCTTAAATGAGCGGGGCGGTCCTTAACTTGCCCAAGGGCCACATTACATGGCTGGCAGATAATCCCCCGAACTACGTTAGAGGTATGGTCATGATCCACAACAAAACCCCACGTATTTCCCGGTTCAAGACTCCCGCAACAGGCACATTTATTATCCTGGGCACTAAACAATATGTTCCGTTCCTCAATTGTTATGTCATAATTTCCAACGTAGTGGCGCTTCCGGGCGTTAAAATTGATTGTGTCGCGGCCCTTTTTCGACCTGGCATAACGTTGGTTTGCCGTTAACGCTCGCTCTTCTTTTGTCCACCGCTTCATCCAACACCACCTTTAACAGGCATAGCATTAGGACCGGGTTGATTGCCAACGACCGCGGTCTGTGGGCCCATCGATTGCGAGGTCTTACTGGCCTGATTTCCCTGGCCTTGAGCAGCCAAGTGGGAAAGATCGCCGGTCGGTGGCGCACCGCCGGGGGGAGCACCACCTGGCGGTGTTCCAATATGCACTGGGGGTCCCTCAGGCAGTCGGGCACGGGTCGCCAAGACACCGGCAGTGAGCTCCGTGGCGATCCGTTGAACACCAGCCTCGACACCCTTCTGAATGCCTTCTTCGACCTTCTGCTCAAGCGCCGCCTGATTACCTTGCGCCTGGGCATTCTTTTCATCACTAACCATTTTGTCGATATCTTGCTCATCGGGGACGATCTCTTCACCATCCAGGCCGACATTACTCGACACAGAGCGGAGAAGATTGGCACGGCCCTTGATCCCCATGATCTTTTGGTCAACCGGGTTCATGGTATGCTGCAGGAGTTCAATCTGGCGCTGGCGCTGGGTTTCGCGCTGGATTGCAACGTTGACACCCTGGACACTGACCTCTTCTTCGCCGGTCAATAAACCCGAAGTATCAGTCAACAAAATCATATCAACCAATTGAAGCAATGAGTCTTCCACGACGTCACCGTCAATATTTGCACTGACCGTCTGCAATATCTTGGAAGCATTGCCCATCAGCATCGCCAGCCCGGAGGCCGTCCGGCCAGCTCCACCGCCCGCCTGTCCACCGACATATTTCGGTATCGCTGACACATCGTCCGCAATATCGACAAACTTTTGGAAGACCTCGATCAACGACTGGGCGTTCGAAGTCGGCATGAAGAACTTGATCGGATCCCCGACGTTGCTCCCCATCGGGTTGTCTACTACGTGCCATCGTTTCCATGCGTATAACTCCTCACCGTTTTCTTCCGGAGCCAGGCGGCTGTCGTTAACCACCACTTGCGGGCCCGAGGCAATCGACATGTTATTAACCAACGCACGAAGGGCGGCATTAGCCACTTCCTGAATGTCAGCGAGAAGATCGGATAACCCGTTGCCGATCGATGTCCCGGGAACTTTTTCGAAGGAAGTAATGAAATAAGGATGACGCTGCCGGGGGCTAGGGGAAAGATGCGCTTTAATGACGTGTGATCCGATAACCCATGCCTGGATATTATAATCTCGTAGCTCGTCAGGCACTCCGAGTCCGTACTCTTGAAGTACTCTTCCTTGAACATTCCCATTGAACTCCATCATGCTGATTAGACCCGACCGGTTCCACATCGGATTTTCGCGGCTCTCTAGTACCGCTCGTTCGGCGTCGGTCGTATCCCAGTTGTCATATAGACCGCCGCGGCCATATTCATCGAGTACAAGCCGGACCTCGTCGTGATTGTAGCCAGGCAGATCCAGCAGATCATTAATTTCAGCGCGCGTCAGGCGCAGCTTTTCGATCATATTTGCGTTTGCAATATCGGAGACACCGGGAGTCCACCACAGGTCGAAGGGGGACACACGGTTCCATGTCATCATCGGAGTTTGCTGGACAGTGGGTTGACCGCCACCATCCGGCCAGGTCACCTTAGGCATAACCTTAACGACGGGCCCCTTGATACAAGCGAACACGAAAATAGGCAGGTCAACCAAAAACTCGGCCAGAGCGTGGTACCAACCGCCATCCCGCAGGAGCTGTTCTATCTTGTCTTCGGAGTCCCGGGCCTGCTGGCCGGCTTTCTTTTTCGCGGCCTCTTTGGCGCTTTCCAAAAGAGCGGTCTTGCGTTCCTGGATCTGGTCTGGCGGCGGCGGTTTCCCACCTTGCCCCATTTGTTGTTCAGATTGGATCAATTGGTCGATACTGGATAGGATCTGAGGCGGAATCTTCGGATCTTTTGGGGGGCGAAGGCCCCAGGGCTGATCCTGGCCCAGGTAGATATCCCGCAGCAAAGAGCTCGCCGCGCGGCACTTTTGAGCCGTAATACGGGCATATACAGCAGACCCGCCAAATTTCTTGATTTCTGCGAGTTTTGACGGACTGTACTGGCCATTGAACACCCGCAAGGCCTCAATCAGCCGATTTGACCAGCCGCCCTGGGTGTTTCTGTGGTTACGGAAGATCTCGTATTGACCTCTAATATAACTGGCCAAAGAAGAAATATCAGGCACCGGCGGGGCGTTCGCCGCAGCCTTGGCCGTTGCCTGCTGCTGGAGCTGCTGTTCAAGAGCGGCCGGTGGGATGACCTGGAGTACGCCTTGAGAACCTAGGGAGTCGGCCATGCTGCCTCGACTGAAAACGGTGCTTGACAACCCTACTGGCATTAGGCTAAGGCTTTATTAACGTATATCATCGATGATCAGGCCATGGCAAAGAAGTTGAAGGTGCTGCCCGTAACCGTAGCTCTACCGTTACCGGCCAACATACCTGTGGTCATTGAGGGGCTTTCCATCACCCCGATCCGCCTTGCTATGCTGGCGAATGAAATCGCCATGGATATGAAAGAGCTGGCTGACATCCTAAAGCTATACAAATTGAGTGAAAGTGACTACCTAAAGATATCCAAAATTCCCTTCTTTACAAACGCCTTAGAAACTGCTACCATTGAATGGCAAAGTCCCCTTGGCACTCATGCCCGGATCCGGATCGAATCTGCGGCCATCCTCGAGGAAGCGCTCCCTGGACTAAGCGCCCGTATGAAGAGCAAAGATGAGGCCTTTCCAGCCGCCATAGAAGCTGGTAAGCTATTCGCCAAGATCGCCGGCCTAGGTGAACCTGATAAAGCAGGCGCATCATCTGGCGAAAAGTTCACTATAAATATTGATCTGGGCCAAGACAAGAAGCTGACCTACGAGAAGGACGTGTCTCCCATCATCCCCGTCATTGAACAGGACCCCGAACAATGAGTGCTCCCCGCGTAGCCTTTTTCGATGTTGAAAATGCACCAAGCCTCGGATATTTTTGGGGGCACCTCTGGGAAACCAGTATCATCGGTGTAACCAATCCCTGGTACATGCTTTCATTCTCGTACCGCTGGCAGGGGGAAAAGAAAATTCATTGCCACGCACTTCCTGACTATCCGCTGTACAAGAAAGACAAAGAAAATGATAAGCACCTTATCGAGGACCTGCACGACCTCTTTGACGAGGCAGATGTGCTTATTGCACATAACGGGGACCGATTTGATATCCGTAAGGCCAATGCCCGTTTCATCATGCAGGGATTACGACCACCCGCGCCATACAAGTCAATCGACACCCTCAAAGCCGCAAGACGGTTCTTTCATTTCCAGAGCAACAAACTTGACGATTTGGGACAATACCTCGGCGTAGGGCGCAAGTTGCCACATACTGGGTTCGATCTATGGAAGCGCTGTATGGTGGGTGATAAGGGCGCTTGGAAAACAATGCGTGACTATAATATGCATGATGTAGAGCTGCTCGAGCGCGTCTATGAAAAACTGAAACCATATATCAGCAACCACCCCGATTTAACGATCTACACAGACTCTGTTGGCTGTCCAACATGCCGATCGACCAAAGTACAGCGCCGGGGGTTCCTGGTAAGCCGGAAGCGCAAGTATCGCCGGTACCATTGTCAAAGCTGCGGATCCTGGTTCCAAGGCGCCGTGATTAAGGTAGGAGAAGATGGCAGGCATTGAGTTCAAAGCACCACCAACCTGTGCAACCTTTCAAAAGTCAGAAGCGTTCGGCCGGGTCATAGCAGGCCCGGTCGGCTCTGGTAAGACGACGTCTTGCATCATGGAGCTGTTTCGCCGGGCTCTCGAACAGAAGCCGGGCATAGATGGTATCCGGCATACGCGCTTTGCAATCGTCCGGCAGACATTGAAGCAGCTGAAAGACACGGTCCTGAAAGACGTACAAGGGCGCCTCGGGCAGGTGGGCCATTGGATGGTCAGTAATAACACGTTCTATGTAGAATTTGGTGACGTGCAATCAGAGTGGATGTTTGTCCCCCTGGAGAATTCCGAAGACCAGGCGCGCCTGCTATCCATGCAATTGACGGGTGCCTTCCTTTCCGAGTGCATCGAAATGGATTTCGACATCATAGGGCCCGTAAGCGGTCGTATCGGTCGTTATCCCGCTGGTGATCAGGGAAACTGCACATGGTACGGGATCATCGCAGATACCAACATGCCAACGGAAATGACCCCCTGGCACCAGTTCATGACAAACCCGCCGCTCGACTGGCAGGTCTTCTTTCAACCATCCGGCCTCGCACCCGATGCAGAGAACCTAAACTATTTATTGCAGACCGATGAAACGAGGGCATTGAAATTTAATGACCCGGTGCGAGTCGCGCAAGGCCGAAAATACTACGAACGCTTCGTGTCGATGTACGGGGAGAACAGTGACTGGGTCAAGAGATACGTCTATGCCCAGTTCGGCGACGACCCCTCAGGCATGGCGGTCTTCCGTGAAACATTCCGTAGTGACTTCCATGTCACGCCCGATACGCTACCGATACCAGGTTACCCGCTAATCATCGGTCAAGATTTTGGCCGCAACCCGTGGTCGCTCATCTGCCAATCTGATCATATGGGAAGGCTGTTAGTCCATGAAGAAGTACCCGCCACCAACATGGGGTTGGAAAAGCACGTCCAGGAAAATCTTCGTCCTCGTTTGCTTAGTGATAAGTATTTGGGGTATCGCGTTGCCATTGTCGGTGATCCGTCTGGCGTCAACAAAGGCACAACTACGGAAGAGTCCTGTTTTGAATTGCTTAAACGCTTGGGTATACCGGCGTTTCCGGCGATCACGAATGACACCGAACCGCGGCTCCGGGCAGTCGAGGCCTTGCTTGGCCGGCAGACGCAGGGGAAGGCATCCCTATTGATCAGCGCTGCGGGCTGCCCAAAGCTTATACGCGGGCTGGGCGGCGGTTATCGCTTCACCAAGACAAAGGACGGCAAGACAAAGACGGCGCCCGACAAGAACGACAAAGAAGGGTTCTCGCACGTTCAAGATTGCCTGCAGTACGTATGCCTGGTGGTGAACGGGGGCCTGGTGCCAGTGATCTCACGGATGCTGTACCCGCGCCCAAAGAAGGTGCGACAGCCGTTTACTTCAGAAGCTTGGACATAACCTGGTCCACGGTTTCCTGCACACCGTGCATGCCGCCCCCGGTCATAATCGTTGCCCGTACTGTTCGCTCCATACCGATCGGCCGCGATACCGAAATAACGGAGCCGGCGGATATATAAACCGGATGCCCCTCAGGATCAGTAAACGTGAGTAGGTCAGTAGCCATAGAAGTCTTTCACAACTTTCTCGTGCTTGATCCAATCAGTATCAGGCTCCCGCAAGAGCGCATGAAGAACACGGTGACGGGCAATAGCCCAAGCCCGCATGATGTGCCAAATTCCTTGTGGTGACATGTTAACCCTTCTTTCCAGTTCTACGCTGCGCAAGCAGTCGCCGTTTAAAGTCCAACCTTGATACCTTGCGCCCGTTGAGCATACGCGCCTGAGTGCGCCGCCGCTTGGCAGTGGCCGTAACCGTCATAACGGAAACCCCGCTAGGAACCCCATGATCAACAAAAGAATGATCAGCGGGAGCATGATAAAGATCGACTCGATGAAAGTGGGTTCTTCTTTCATTTCTTCCCCAGTGAGACGCGCAGCGTACAACCCCTTCGGGAGCAATGATGGAAGTGTTGCCGGTTGGAGTGGTGCAGGTGGGTCACAAACCAGCCAATACAAAAGGCAAGAAGGAGAGCGATGTGCCATCCCACTAATTCAATTCCACTTTCATGGCCTACGAAAAATTCTTTCATCGCTTTCGTGCCTTTGCTGCCTTAGGCGCGTTTGCGGCGTCAATAATAGCCCGGGCTTCCATGCGCGCATTAGCAAGAACCTGTTCAGCCGCGGCAAGGGCGGGCGCGACATCTATTCGATTTGCCGGATGAGCAACCAACTCAAGAGCCTCCAAGCGAGCCATCTCAATCTTTAACTTGGCCAGCTGCCGCAGACGATGAGAACCACGCCACCGTTGAACCGGCCCGCATTCCCAAAGCTGTACGCTATACCAGACTATGGCGAGAATAATTGCAATTGTAGGAAACCACCCAACGACCACGCCGACTATGGTAACCGGGGACAGAATGTTCCCGATCCACGCTGGAATACTTAATTCAGTCATATCCGCCACGCTACCATTTGCCATCTTAGCGTCCATAGCTAAAAAACAATCCCACCACCCACCTGACCAACCGTTATGTTCGGGTCGGCCCCCTAACCTACGCTAGGTGAAAACGGTTACCGATCCGTTAATACCCTAGCTAGTCTTTGATCATGAACCATTTAGCTGATCTTATCCGTGGAGAGGGGGCACTGGGAGACTAACCGGGACTTATTTAGCAGCCCAATCCGTTCTGCCTCACAAACAGCCAATAGCTCTATGTCGGCCTCGGTAAGCTTTTCCGGGGTCAATTTTTGCGTCTTGTGGAGCTCGATTACCCTATTGATAAGATGCAGGCGACCCATATTGGTATGCAGCCCCAGCCCGGACGCCGTCAGCAGAATAAATGGATCGCGCTGAATCTTCCGATCAAACCCGTCGACAATCGCAAGCATGGCGGCAGTTTGAAGCCGGTCTACCGTGCCTACACTGGCGGGGACATCAAGGGCCGCGAGAATATTCTGTTCGTTCAAAAATGGATCAGCCATTATCCCCCTCCTGGGCATTGAGGCGGCCAATAAACTGTTCGAGCAGTAAATTGGCCTTCTTACGCATGTCCAGGGTCATGTAATAGCCAGATGCCCATTGCGTCTCTATCTCGAGCCCAAAGGGCACGAGGCGCTGACGTAGATGGCAGATAACCACGTCGACCATCTTCGGGTCAGTTTCTTCCTTGTTCGGCTTGCGCCGGCTTTCGATGACTTGATGCAGGGTTTCCTTTATGACCTCGGTGCGCTTGATTAACACCGAAAACAGGGCAGCCTGTAACTTTGTCACCTTGAACAGCCGGGAGATATTGAAGATGATCTTCTCATCGTCCAACCGCAGGGGGCCAACCCGATCGGGTAAGCGGTTGCCACGGCCGACACCGACGGGCCAGTCATCCCGCGGCATACCAACGATTTGGCCGAGATCCGTGGCCGTATGAATAATGTCCCGTATAACCTCGGAAGAGAGCTTCGTGGCCCGGGCGATCGCCCGAACGGGGATCCCTTCATCCGCGAGACGTACGACCGTATTCATGGTAAGGGCATCAACCGGTTCGTCAGAAGCCGGAATAGATGGGGTGGTCATTCAACCGTCCTTTGCTAGAGGCTTCCACCGTAAACCTTTTCGGGTTAAAAATTAGTTAAGAACGGATTACCACAAAATACGCTAGCGCGTATATCCGACGCATATACGCTATCGCGTATCAGAAAGGCGGTGACGGATACGAACGCGGCGGATGCTCATCCGCTTCATTGAACCACGGCTTATCCGCGGGACGAACGGGACCCGTTGTACCGGTTACCCCATAAGGACCGGTTCGACCATCGGGCCGGTTATATGGCCCAGTTCGACCATAGGGCCCAGTATAACCATCGGGTCCTGGATGCTCGTGTGGACCCGCAAGCGGTGGCTCGTCGTGCAGATGTGACGCGAGCCGTTTGTCGTCTTTGGCATTCTGTTCAGGCTTTAGTGCCATAATAGCCTCCTAAGAGTTGTAGGTCCGACAGGGCACCCCCCATCGACAAGCCGCGCGAGCGGCGCCGGATGACCCCGCCGAACCCGCTTTAACACTCTCACAGATACATTACCAAAGAATGAAGGGGCTGGCAAGTGTGCCAACCCCCTTGGTTTCGACTGATGGGCGATCCGCTACTTATTGGCATTTTCGCGCAAGTTCACGGGCCGGTAGCTCCAGTCGTACCAGTGGATGTCGCCACAGTAACCGCCGGCGGGGCCACCTTGTTCGCCTCGGCCACCAGGGCCGCGGTAACATCATCAACAGCAGTCTGCGCGGCAGCCAGAGCTGCCGGGTCGTTAGCCGCAATGGCAGCCGCTAATTGGGCGGATACCGCAGCGAGCTGCGTAGTGGCCGCAGTAGATGCGGCAAGCAGCACGTCGACGTCAGCAACCAGCTGAACCTCGGCCGCTGTCAGTTTCGAGACATCAATAGCCATGGCAGTAACCCTCCTGTGGATTTGACCTAACACGTCCATGATACGGTCGAAGTGATGCTCAGTAAAGTCAAACATGTCCCTCTCCCGCATCGGTGAGTATGGACCATATACCCGATAGATTAAGAAATCATGTAAGAAAGTCGGTAGGCCTGGCGGTCGAGGAACGGAACTCATACCGCAGTTGATGCCCGACTATCTCCCAGCGCAGGACCGGGGTGCGGCCCCTGACTTCTGGCGACATATCGAAATGATCCGCCCTTAACCCATGTTTATCGGCATAGGCGTGCAGGGCTTGACGCAGAACGCTCTCGAGATCTTCAATCATGGCAGATTCTCCAATAATTCGTGCAACAACCCCATTACCTGGAGCCGGCTTAACCGGGCCACATAGAACGGATACTGCTCTGTGCCGTCCGGTGCGAATTCAACTGTAGCCACAATGGCGGCTTGAGGATGAATATGACCCGCTTCGATCTGATGCACCAAATCCTTTAACATAGCCAGGGGGCTATCGTCAAGTGGTGGCCCGGACCCTACTGCATTAACGGCATCGCGCGTCATGTCCCCTGGCACCGCGAGCTGCTTGAGCCGCGGCTTACTGTTAAGATATGACCGGAGCTCTAGCAGTTCCTCATCGGTTAAGTGATAGCGCTTGATCCTGTCCCCGGCCGGCGCGGGATCACCCGGCAGACGAATCTTAAGCGGCGGCGGGCGCTTGCCAAACGGGATAACGTTGTCGCCGCCCTTATTGGGGCCGTCACCGCCAAAAAAATCAGGCGGAAGCGGTAGCTCCGGTGGTTCCTTGGACTTTGCCATAGTGTTTACCTACCTTCTCTTTCATACCTTTGAACCACTGCCAGACCAGACGCGAGCCGGCCGTGATCTTCGACGGATGACCGGTCCTAAACGCCGCGGCATGGGGCCGGTGTTTATTTACGTGCGTGTACAGCCGGACGGTGACCGCTTTCCCGCCTTTATGCTGGATCTGCCCCTCTTGGAGCTTTACCAGCTGGCATTGACGTCGCATTTTGTAACCTTCCTGTGACGCTAGGGGGCCTTAGTGTAAAATGGTCGGGGTCCTAGGATTTAAACCTAGAACCT